>Ga0307409_100000879_pt1 | contig 13895 bp, 11 predicted proteins | sample 322Ometagenome_2_FD_203888 | JGI IMG/M metagenome (GOLD analysis project Ga0307409, IMG submission 203888) | Maize rhizosphere microbial communities from greenhouse at UC Davis, California, United States - 322HYB-O-2 | ecosystem: Host-associated > Plants > Roots > Rhizosphere > Soil | place...
CTGGACCGCCGCCGACGTGAACCTTGCCCCGGTATCCGGGAAAGAAGGCACCTCGATCCGGGCGTGGGTGTGGACCTCCTGGACGGTCCTGCGCGTGTGCTCGGCGATCTCTTCCATGGTGGCCACCCACATCCCGTCCATCCCCTTGACCCGCTCGATGAGCCGTTCCAGGGCTACGGCCTTGGAGGGCCGGCCGGAGATGAAGGGGTGGTTGGTGAGGACGAAGCAGCTGCCCTGGGCGTGGTGCGCCTCCGCCTCAAGCGTCCACATTTCGAGGACCTTCGCCGGGCTTTCGATTACGCCGCTGCCGGTCACGCCGGGGTAGAACGCGTACTGCTCCCAGTCATCCAGCGTCCAGTCCACGGGAATCTCCACGATGTCCCGGGAGTCGCCCGGGGCGACGCTGAAGCGGTAGGGGGCGTCGCCGTCGAGCAGGCTGGAATCGTAGAGGAAGCCGCGGTCCGCAAGGAGTGCGGCGGAGTGCCAGTTCAGCTCCCACCAGGGTGCCCGGTAGCCTACCGGCTCCACGCCGGCGGCTTTGGCGAGCGCCTCCAGCCCGCGGTCGATGTACCTGGCCTCCGTCTCGGCGTCGATGCCTTGCATGGGCTCGTGCAGGTAGCCGTGGTGCGCCACCTCGTGCCCCGCGTCCACAATCCGCCGGACGGTGTCCGGGTAGCACTCGGCCGTGAAGCCGGGAACAAAGAACGTGGCGCGGATGTCCTGGCGCTGGAGGATCTGCAGCAGCCGCGGAACCGCCACCTTGGGCCCGTAGGACTGGTGCGTCATCAGTGACATCCGGCGGGTGCTCTTGGGATCGTGGGCGATGGTGCAGGATTCGGCGTCGACGTCGAACGTGAAGGATGCTGCCGCGCGCTTGCCCTCAGGCCAGGTGATGGGGTGGGCGGAGTCGGCGAATGCTTCAAGGGTCATGGTGGTCCTAGCGTTACGGGTGCGGGCGGGAAGGTCAGAGTGCTGCCGGCGTACCGGGCGCGGAGGCTCCGGTGAGCTCGGCGGACGCCTGGGCTGCAGGGGCCGGGGCGTCGATGAATTTCCGGTGCATCTGAGGGCCCAGGATGGCGTAGCTGGTGGCGCTGGCGAGGCCGCCGGCGAGCCAGGACAGGTCCCAGCCGCCCAGGGCCACGGCGATGGGGCCCTGCATGGCGGGAACGAGGCCGTACATAAACAGCCAGGTGGCGAAGATGCCCACCAGGAGGGAGGTGACGCCCGCCCAGTTGATGCCGGGGAGCCTTCGCGTGCCGACGCCGTCGAAAAGCCTTTCCGGATTGCCCGGCCAGCGCTTGTCGATCCAGAAGTAGTGCACCAGCATCACGCCGCCCCACGCGGCCACCCAGGCCACCAGGCCGATAAGCCAGGCGTCCAGCACTGCAGCGAAGTCCTCCTGGAAGATAAAGAAGACGACGGCGGCCAGCGAGAAGACGCCGACGAACAGGTTGAGCTTGCGGCGGCTGATCGTGATGTCCAGAGCCTGCGTGGCCACCGAGAAGGTGTAGATGTTCAGGATGTTGGTGGCGATGGGGCCGTGGAGCACCATCAGGAGAACCGGCAGGGCGAGGACGCCGAAGTTCTGGACGATGAGCTTGCCGGGATCGATTTCGCCGCTGTTGGTGGCCAGGCTTGCGCCGAGCACGCCGAGCCAGACGACGGGGATGAACTGGCCCAGGACGGAGGCCAGGTACACCTTTTTCTTGGGGACTTCGGTGCTGACGAACCGGGAGTAGTCGGCCGCGTAGGTGAACCAGGTGATGCCCCAGCCGATGCCGATGGCGGTCATCACGGCACTCATGGCAGCGATCCGCTCGGACCCTTCAAGGATGTTGCCCGCGGGGCCGGCGTAGCCCCAGTCGATCTTCATGCCGAACCAGGCCACGGCGGACATCACGGCGAGGATGATGATGGTGGGCGGGACCGTCCACTTTTCGAAGGCGGCGATGGCCTTGTAGCCGAACCAGGCGATGGCCACCTGCGCTGCCATGATGGCCGTGGCCACGCCGATCTTCCAGGCGTAGTTGTGTGCCGTGGGATCCACCCAGCCGAGTGTGCCGAACAGTGCCATGACCAGGTCCAGGATGATCCAGGTGTTGACCGCGCACCAGCCGATTACCAGGAGGGCCTGGATGGCTGCCGGGAGGTAGTTGCCCCGCCGGCCGAAGGCGGCCCGGGCGAGCACCATGCCGGTGGCCCCGGTCTTCTGGCCCAGCAGGACGAAGCAGCCGAAGAGCAGCATGCCGATCAGGTTGCCCAGCACCAGAACCGTCACGGTGTCCGCGAAACCCAGCCCCAAGTGGATTCCGAGGGCGCCCAGAACCCAGTTGATGGGAGCCAGGTTGGCGCCGGCCCAGATCCAGAACTGGCCTGAAACCTTGTGGGTGCGCTGGGACTCGGGAATGGGCTGGAGCCAGGCTTCGACGTCTTCCACGTGGGCGGACTGCTCGATTCCTGGACTTGCGGGTTGTTGTTGCATCGAAGCCTCTTCGTTGAGGGGATGGGGATTCTTCAAGATTATGTGTCAGGGGCCACATCCACCATCTACAATGTGTCTTGAGCTTTCCCCTTCTATATGACGGAGTGTCATGCCAGTCCGCTTGGAAGATGTGCTTCGGCATTCCACCGTTCTTGCCGCCGATCCTGTGGTCCGTGCCGCGGCTGGAGCTGTCCCGCAAACGCAGCTCCGCTGGATCCACTCAAGCGAGGTCCTGGACATTGCGTCCCTGCTGGGCGGCGGGGAACTCCTGCTCACGGGTGGCCAGGCCCTTGCGTCGGCTTCGGATGAGCGCCGGACGGGCTACATCCGGGACCTTGCCGAGCGAGGGGTGGCGGCGCTCGCCGTCGAGACCGGAAGTGTGCTGCCCTCTATTCCTTCGTCGATGATTGCGGCTGCTGAGGAAGCGGGCCTTCCGCTGATTGAGCTGCGCCGCGTGGTGCCTTTTGTGGCGGTGATGGAGGCCATCAACTCACAGCTGGTCAGCCAGTCCGCCGCGCAGCTGCAGCAGGCGGACCAGGCCAGCCACGCCATGGCCGTGGAGCTTGCCCACGGAAGCGGCCTTGACCGGATCCTGGCGGTCCTGGCCGCAGCCACGGGCTCTGAGGTGCTGCTCACCTCCACCGCCGGTGTGACGCTGGCCAGTGCCGAGCCGAACGGGCACGTGAATGATTCGGAACCTCCCGTCGTCGGGGACGAAGCGGGGGAGGCCGGAAAGACCATCCACATCGAGGTTCCGGTGCGCGGGATCCCGTCTGCCCGGTTGACGCTGTATGTCCGTGGCGATGCCGATGTGAACCTGGCGAGGATAGCCGGGAACAGGTCCGTGGACATTCTCGCCCTGGCACTGTTGCAGCGGATGCCGCCCGGCTTGAAGGAGATGGCAGGCGCGGCCTTGATCCGGGCCATTGATTCCGGCAAGCAGAACTGGCGGCTGCAGGAGCTGGGGCCGGCGGCAGGCATTCCTGTGTCTGCGCAGGTGGTGGCTGTAGTTGTGCGCTCGCCCGCTTCCAAACAGCTGCGAAGGAATGTGGAGCATCTGTTGGATCCGGGCGGGCAGCACGGCGCCAGCTATGCGGACAACGCGGAACTGCTGGCGCTCGGTGTCCTCCGCTCGGCGAACGTACAGGATGAACGGCAAAAGATTCTTGACGGCCTGCACTCACTCGAAGTGCCGGAGGGGACCGTCAGTGCAGTAGGTCCGGTGGCTTCAGGGATTGCCGCGGCCCCCTGGTCGCTCGCCGAGGCGCGGCTGACGCTGGAACTTGCTGCCGACGTCGGCCGGTCCAGGTCCTCGGCAAGTACACCAGGGCAGGTGCTGGACGCGCAGGCATACGCCGTGGAACGGCTGGCGGTCCAGGCCATGGATGAGGCCCGGCGCCGCGACTTCGTCAGCCAGCAGCTGGCCGCCCTTCTTGCCCACGACGCCGAGCGGCACTCCCAGCTGGTGGAGACGCTGCGGGTTTGGCTGGATTCCGGGTGCAATACGGCGCAGGCGGCCCGGGAGTTGCATGTGGAGCGCCAGTCCATGCACCAGCGGCTGCAGCGGATCTTCTCGCTGTGCGGCGGGGATCCCCGCGGCACCGGCCGGCTGGCGGCCCTGCACCTGGCCACACGCCTCGCCGCCCTCCAGCGTGCATGACCACCAACGCCCCATCACGTCCTGCGGGAAAACTGGTAACGCCCCATCACCTCCGCGCCGAGTTCCGGAACGCCCAGCGACCACCGTTATGCAGCCGGCGAGCGGGCTTCCACGCTTTCGACGGCCAGTGCATCCCGGACCGATGTCCAGGAATTAAGGACTTCCAGGGCAGCGGGGTCGCGCTCTGTAAGGATGGCCTGTTGGTAGGAGTCGTCCAGGAGTGCGTCGAGTGACACGCGGGAGCCGGTGGCCGCGCTCAGGACGGCCGCCTCCACCATGGCCAGGCTCATGATGTTCTGGTGGACCCTCCCCATGGGAGTGCTTCCCGTGCGGACGGCCGTTACGAAATCCCGCAATGACCCAGCGATTTCCTGGCCCGGGTCGTTGCTGGAGCCCCCGTCAGGGGCCAGCGACGTGGTGGGCTCGTTGTCGCCGTCCCAGAGCATGGTTCCGTTCTCGCCGCTGATCCGCCAGGAAGCATTCCACGAGGTTTCCTGGCCCGGGCTACACCAGCTACCGGTGAAGACAAAGCGTTCCCCGCCAGTCATTTCGAAGACTGCTGTGGCGCCGGCATCGCCCCGGTACCAGCTCCAGGATGGGTTGTACTCCTCGCAGAAGACCGAGACCGGATCCGCGTCGAGCAGGAACCGGGCCATGTCGAACTGGTGGATCGCCATGTCCAGCAGGAGCGGATGGTCCATGGCATCCCGGAAACCGCCAAACCTCGGCGCCTTGAAGAATTCAGCGGAAATGATGCCCACCCTGCCCAAGGAGGACGACAACCGCTTCGCCTCGAAGAGCTGGCGGTTGTAACGGCGCGACTGGCTGACCATAAACAGCTGGCCGTGGAGTTCGGCCGCGGCTGCCAGTGAAAGCCCCTGGGCAACGGTGGACGCCACCGGCTTCTCACCCAGAACGGGCAGCCCGGCCGCGAGTGCCTCGGTGGTGACCGGGTGGTGGGCGGCAGGGACAGTGACGTTGATGACTGCCTGTGCTCCAACGTCGGCCGCCAGCCGGGCTGTACCGGCCCCTACCGGAAGGTCGGGGCGGCCCAGCGAGGCAGCAGCTGCCCGGGCTGCCTCCAGGTCCAGGTCCACGATCCCCGCCAGCTCCACCAGGGGTGACTCCTCAACGGTCCGAAGCCAGGCGCGGCCCATGCCGCCTGCGCCGACGACGACGACGCGAAGGGGAGTGCCGTCGTCGGGAATGATGGCAAAAGGTGTACTCACGCGTTGGCTCCCTGGTAGCTCTTGCCGTTGAAGAAGTCGCCGGTCTCGTAGCGCAGCAGCTCCGGGACGGCCCGTTCCGGCCGGTCGGTGACGGCCCATTCCACGGCGTTGGCGATGACGCGGCGGATGTCTTTGTGGTGATACACGGGGTAGTCCTGGTCGCCGGGGCTGAAGAAGAAGATTTTGCCGTGTCCACGGCGGAATGTGCAGCCGGAACGGAACACCTCCCCGCCGCTGAATGAGCTGATGAACACCAGCTCTTCGGGGGTGGGGATGTCGAAGAACTCGCCGTACATCTCCTGCTCCGGAATCTCGATAGGGTGCGGCACTCCTTTGGCGATGGGGTGGGTGGGGTCCACGGTCCAGACCAGTTCCCGGTCCTGTTCCGACCGCCAGCGCAGGGTGCACGAAGTGCCCATGAGCTTAGTGAAGATCTTGGACCAGTGCCCGGAGTGCAGCACGATCAGGCCCATGCCCGCGAGGACGTGGCGGTGCACGCGCTCCACGATCTCGTCATCGACGTCGGCGTGGGACATGTGCCCCCACCAGGTCAGGACATCGGTGCGGGCGAGGACTTCTTCGGTCAGGCCGTGTTCGGGTTCGTCCAGGGTTGCCGTCCGGACCTCGACGCCGGAACCCAGGTTCTCCTCGATGCCCGCCTTGACGGCACCGTGCATTCCCTCGGGGTACAGGCGCGCCACCAGTTCGTCACGCTTCTCGTGCCGGTTTTCGCTCCATACGGTGACGCGGATGGGGTTGGTTTGAGTCATGGTCTTTCTCTCCTATAGATGCTGGGGGGCGGTCTACTTGACCGCGCCGCCGGTGGTGCCTGCGGCGATGTATTTCTGGGCTGCGACCAGCAGGACGATGGCCGGGACGGAGGCGAGTACCGCCGTCGCCATGACGGAACTCCAGTCGTTCACATAGGCGCCGATGTACTGGAAGATGCCCAAGGTGACGGGCCGTACCGCTTCGGTGGTGGTGAGAGTGAGGGCGAACAGGAAGTCGCTCCAGGCGAACAGGAAGGTGAAGAGGCCTGCGGTAATCAGGGAATTCCGGCTCAGCGGCAGCACGATGGACCAGAACGCCCGGATATGGCCCGCGCCGTCCACCCGTGCGGCCTCGATGACGGAGGCAGGCATGCCGTTCATGAAGGCCCTGATGATGAGGATGGCGAACGGGATGCCATGAGCCGAATCCGCCAGGATCAGCCCCGGAATGGAGTTGAGCAGGCCCAGATCGTTGTACGCGGTGTAGAGGGCATTGGCCACCACGATGCCCGGGATCATCTGGCTGATCAGGATGGCGAACAATACCAACCCAGCGCCGCGGACCTTGAAGTACGCCAGGGCGTAGGCTGCGGGCGCGGCAATGGCCAGGCTCAACGCCACACTCCCGAGGGAGATGACCAGGCTGGTGACGAGGTTGCCGCCTTGCTCGTTGATGGCCGTGGCGTAGCCGGTGAAGTCGGGCTTGAGCGGCAGCCACGAGGTTTCCAGGGTTGTGCCATTGGGCTGCAGGGAGGCGTTGACCATCCAGTAGACCGGGAACAGCATGACCGCCAGGAAGAAGATGGCCAACGCCGTGTAGCCCCAGTTCTTGCGGGCGGGCAATGCTGCGGCGCTCGCCGGGAGTGCTTTGAGTTGGGTTGTCATGGTGTCCTCACTCGTCCACAGCGCGTCGGCTGGCCCGCAGGTAGAGGACCGCGAAGACCAGGGAGATGATCACCAGCACGTTGCCCAGGGCCGCTCCTTCGCCGAACTTGAACTCGTGGAAGGAGAGGGCGTAGGACTGCGTAGCGATGGTTTGCGTTGAATTCGCCGGGCCGCCGTTGGTGAGGCCCAGGATGATGTCCAGCACCTTGAGTGTGTAGACCACGCCGAGCACCAGCACCACACTCACCACCGGCCGCAGCATTGGCCAGGTGATGTGCCAGAAGGCCCGCCACCCGGTGGCCCCGTCCAGGGAACCGGCCTCGTAGAGTTCGTCCGGGATTTCCTGGAGGCCGCCGTAAAGGATGGTCAGGTTGAAAGGAATACCGATCCAGATATTCACGCCCACCACCGCAATCAGGGCGAGCGAGGTACTGGTCAGCCAGGGGATGCCCGTGTCGATGATGCCCAGATCGCCAAGGAAACGGTTCAGTGCGCCGCTGTCCTTGTCCAGGATCCAGCGCCAGACCGCACTGGAAACGATCAGCGGGAGCAGCCAGGGGAGCAGGAGCAGGGAACGGAGGATTCCGTTGAGCGGGAACTTGCGCCGGAAGAAGACGGCCAGCGCCAGTCCGATGACGAACTGGCCCAGGATGGATCCGACAGTGAACAGTGCGGTGTTCAGCAGCGATGTCGAGAATAACGACGACGACAGGACAGTCACGTAGTTGGCAAGCCCCACCCAGGGGGCTTCTCCGGTGAAGAACGTGGCAGTGGTGTAGTCCTGGAAGCTCATTACGACGTTCTTGGCCACGGGGTAGCCAAAGAACAGTGCCATGTAGACCACAGCGGGAACCAGGAACAGCCACTGGAAAATGCGCTCGCGGCGGTGACGGGGACGGCGCCTTGGGACCTGCATCGCACTCCCTGAGCCGCGGCCGTGCTTCCGGGAGCCCTTTCCCGCAGCCGTCCCGGCCGCCGCTTGCGATACGTCAGTTGTAAGTGACATGGCAGGGTGCCTACTGGCCCTGGGCCTGCTTGAGGGCGTCCGCAGGCGAGGCGTTACCTGTCAGGGCCGTCTGAATGGCGGTGTAGATCTTGGTGGCCTGGGCCGGCCATTCCTCACCGAGCTGCCCCGTCCGTGCGCGCGCTGTCTTGATCAGCTCCGTGAAGGTGGCGAGCTTAGGGTTCTCGGTGGCGAACTTGTCGGCGAGCGTGGTCTTGGAAGGAATAGTGTTCCTGGCCTTGGCCATCGAGAGCTGCTTCTCGTCGCTGTTCAGGCAGGCAACCACTTCGGCGGCCTTGGCCTGGCGGGCCTTGTTGCCGGTCTGCGGGACAGTCCACACCTCGCCGCCGAGCGGGGCAACTGCTGTCTGGCCTGCTTCCCGCACCGGGATCTTCACCACGCCGTACTGCAGGCTGGGCTCCTTATCGAGTGCGGGGATCTGCCATGGGCCGTTGACCATCATGGCTGCCTTGCCCGCCAGGAACTGGTCCTTGACATCAGCCTGGGTCCAGTTGAGGGCCGAGGATGAAACCGACCCGTCCTTGACCAGTTCGGTCCACAGCTGGAGCGCCTGTTCAGTTTCCGGGGTATCGATCTTCTTCTCATCGCCGCCGTTGGACCACATGACGGGCAGGAACTGCCACGTGCCCTCGTAGGTGGGGTTGGCGTTGAAGGCAAGTCCGTACTGGTCACCCGCGGTGAGTTTGGTGGCGGCAGTTTTCAACTCGTCCCAGGTAGTGGGCGGGGTGACCCCGGCCTTGGCCAGGATGTCCTTGTTGTAGAACAACGCGATGGTGTTCACGGTGGGAGCCAGCCCGTAGACCTTGTCCTTATAGGTGCCTGCGCTGAGTACGCCTGCCGCGAAGTTGTCCGTGCTGATCTTGAAGTCAGCCAGGGGCGCCAGGGCGCCTGTCGCGGCGATTTGTTGCAGGTCCGGGTTATCAAGCATGAGGACGTCCGGCAGGGTCTTGGAGGAGGACTGCTGGAGCACCTTTGAAATAAGTGATTTGCCGGGCACGGTCTCCCGTTTAATGGTGACACCGGCCTGGGTGCCGCATGAGGTCAACGCGTCACCGATGAACGACTTGTCCGGCTCGTTGTTGTAGTAATCCATAACGGAAATTTCTTTGACGGCTTCGGATGAAGACGCGGTGGATGTCCCGCAGCCCGAGACGGCGAGCGGCAAGCCGATCATGGCGGCTGCGGCCAAGGCGAGTGGGCGGGATGTTTTTCGTATGGACTTCATTGTCTGTTTCCTTTTTTCGAGGTGGATATCGATACGTATCGACGATGCGCATCGATGAATGTAGCCGGTTAGAGCAGGAAGCTGCGGTTGGGGGATTAGCTGCCGCGGGGTGGGCGGAGCGTGCTGGAACGGTGCGTGATGACCGTGGGTACCAATTCCAGGGATTCGGTTGGTCCCTGGCTATCGGCCTCGAGGAGTTCGCAAATGATTTTCACTGCCCGCCGCGACACTTCGGCCGGACGGAGATCAATGGTGGAAAGTGGAATGGGCTGAAGCTCGGCAAGTGTGGGGGAAGCGCTGCCGATCACCGAAACGTCCTTGCCCGGAGTCAATCCGCGGCTAGCCAGCGCCCTGCGAAGGACGTCCTGGACTGTTCCATCGGGTGCGATGAAGGCAGGAACTCCGGTGGTCTCAGCCAAGGCTTTGTCCACCGAATCCGCGATGACATCACGGTCGCTGCCTCCTGGCAGGTGCAGTACCTTGACGCCCAGGCTTTCCGCTGCTTTGTCCGCGCCGGACATAAAACGTTCAACGTAGTTGACGTGCCGGTCCACTACTTCCGGTTGCCAGTCCAGGACGGAGATCACGGTGTGGCCGGCCGCGGCGAGATCCTTGACGCACTGTTCGCCGGCCATCTCAAAGTCGGCATCAATGCAAACCAGGCCGGAAGGATCGTGGGGAATGCCGATCAGGACCACGGGCACATGAAGGCTGCGGACCACGGGGAGCCGCTCGTCGTCGCCCTCCACCTGCATGAGGATCAGGCCGTCGCAGATCTGCTGGCCCACCACACGCTGCAGGCCGGGGGCGCCCTCGTCCTCGGTGACCAACAGGATGTCGTGGTCGTAGAGGCGGGCCGTGTTGGCAATCACGGAGACGAATTCCATGATCGATGCCATGTGCAGTTCCGGTATGAACGGAATGACCAGGCCGATCACACGCGTCCTACGGCTGGCGAGCGCGCGGGCGCCCGCGTTGGGCTGGTAAGTCAGCTGCGCGATGGCGTCCTCGACCTTTTTCCGGGTCTTCTCGGAAATGGGGCGTTTGCCGCTCAGCACATAGGAAACGGTGCTTTGCGCGACGCCGGCGGCCTGGGCTACGTCCTTGCTGGTTGGCACGGCCTGGCCTCCTTGCGCTCGCTGCTGAACGGTTTGCTGTTGTATCGATACGCATCGTCGATGCGCATCGACCACAGTATGGCATGGGTCACTGAAACCGCGCAAGGCCCCCTGAACACAACGGGCGACGGCGATCGCGCACTTGGGTCCACGGACGCCGTCGGCCTTTTGCGTCGAGCACCATCAAACGCCCCATCACCTTTCGCAGAAAAACCGGAAACGCCCCATCACCTTCCCCAGGAAACGCCGGAACCCCCGCAACGAAGTGCGAAAGGGTCCCGGCTTTCCTTACAGGAGGTGATGGGGCGTTGGTAGAAACCCTGCGGGAGGTGATGGGGCGTCTGTGGAAACCGGGCAGAACGTGATGGGGCGTCGGGGTCAGCGGAGGACCACCGTGCGGTTGCCCTGCAGGATCACCCGGCCCTCGCAGTGCCAGCGCACGGCGTTGGACAGGGCCTTGCACTCGGTGTCGCGACCGGCGGCCACCAGGTCCTCGGGCCCGTAGGTGTGGTCCACCTCGACGGTCTGCTGGGAAATGATCGGTCCCTCATCCAGTTCGCTGTTCACGTAGTGCGCCGTTGCACCAACGGTCTTGACACCCCGCGCGTACGCCTGGTGGTACGGCTTGGCCCCCTTGAAGCTGGGCAGGAACGAGTGGTGGATGTTGATCGCCTTCCCGTCCAGCTTCCGGGTCAGGTTGTCGCTGAGCACCTGCATGTACCGGGCCAGCACCACGAGTTCCACATCGAATTCGTCCACCAGCTCCAGCAGTCGTCCTTCGGCGGCAGGCTTGGTGTCAGCGGTGACCGGCACGTGGAAGAACGGGATCCCGTGCCACTCCACGAGTGCCTGGTGGTCCGTGTGGTTGGAGACCACGGCCACCACGTCCACCGGCAGCTCACCGATCCGCGCCCGGAAGAGCAGGTCGTTGAGGCAGTGCCCGAACTTGGACACCATGATCAGCACGCGGCGCTTGGAGCCGTGCCGCTCCAGCCTCCAGCGCATCCCGAACCGCTCGGCGACAGGACCAAAAGCGGCCCGCAGTGTGTCCGCGGTGGAGGCATCGCCGTCGGACGCAAAATGCACCCGCATAAAGAAGTGCCCCTCGGAGCGCTCGCCGAACTGCTGGTTGTCGATGATGTCGCAGCCGTGCTCCAGCAGGAACCCGGACACGGCGTGGACGATGCCCGGGGATTCGCTGCAGTCCAGGGTCAGGACGTGCTCCACCGTGGTGGGGGCAGCGGCAGGGACGGTTTCAGTCTCAATTGCAGTCATGGCTCAGCACTCGATTACGTTGACGGCAAGGCCTCCGCGGGAGGTTTCCTTGTACTTGGTTTTCATGTCGGCTCCTGTCTCGCGCATCGTTTTGATGGCTTTGTCGAGGGACACCTTGTGGCTGCCGTCGCCATGCAGGGCAAGGCGGGCGGCGTTGATGGCCTTCACGCTGGCGATGGCGTTGCGCTCGATGCAGGGGATCTGCACCAGCCCGCCCACCGGATCGCACGTCAGGCCCAGGTTGTGTTCGATGCCCACCTCGGCGGCGTTTTCCACCTGTGCAGGCGTCCCGCCCAGCACCTCGCAGAGCCCGGCGGCGGCCATGGAGCAGGCGGAGCCCACTTCACCCTGGCAGCCCACCTCGGCACCGGAGATGGAGGCGTTGATCTTGAACAGGATTCCGACGGCGGCCGCAGCCAGCAGGAAGCGGACCACGCCGTCGTCGTTGGCGCCGGGGACGAACTTCACGTAATAGTGCAGCACCGCCGGGACGATGCCCGCTGCGCCGTTGGTGGGCGCGGTGACGATCCGCCCGCCGGCCGCGTTCTCCTCGTTCACGGCCAGCGCGAACAGGTTCACCCACTCCATGGCCCGCAACGGGTCGGTCACCCCGGTGTCCGCGGTCAGCGTCTGGAATAACGACGGCGCGCGGCGGCGGACGTTGAGCCCGCCCGGAAGGATTCCTTCCGCGGCACAGCCATTGTCCACGCATTCGCGCATCACCGCCCACAGCTTCAGCAGCTTTTCCCGCAGCTCCGCCTCGGTCCGCCACACCAGCTCGTTGGCCAGCATCACGTCCGAGATGGACATGCCCTCACGGCTGCAGATCTCCAATAGTTCGTCGGCGGTGCTGAAGGGGTAGGGGAGGACGGTGGAGTCCTCCACAATCCGGTCGCCGGCGTCGGCATCGCCGTCCACCACGAAGCCGCCGCCAATGGAATAGAAGCTCCGCTCGCTGAGCACGGCGCCGGAGTGGTCCAGGGCCCGGAAGGTCATGCCGTTCGGGTGGGCCGGGAGGGATTTGCGGCGGTGCAGCACCACGTCCTCGTCCCAGTTGAAGTCCACCCGGTGGTCGCCGCCGATCCACAGTTCGGCGTCAAGCGCGGCGGCGGCCACCTGGTCATCGGCGGTGGTGGTGTCCACGGTTTCGGGATCGAGGCCCTTGAAGCCCAGGACCACGGCCTTGTCCGAGCCGTGGCCCCGCCCGGTGGCACCGAGGGAACCGAACAGTTCGGCCTGGACCCGCGTAGTGGAGCTCAGGTGTCCTTCGCCTTTGAGTCCGTCGGCGAACAGCTTCGCTGCCCGCATCGGGCCCACCGTGTGTGACGACGAGGGCCCGATGCCAACGGAGAACAGGTCCAGGACGCTGAGCGCCATTTAGGGGACCTCGGGGGAGGCGTACTCCCGCATTGCGTCCAGGAGCCAGCGGCCCAGGAAATCGGCGAACGAGGCGCGGGGGAAGATCCGGAAGGAATCCTCGCCGGTCTTCCACAGCACCACGGGGATGTTGCCGACTTCGGTGGACAGCGCCGTGCCGGCCGACAGGACGCGGGGGTGGAGGTCCAGAGAGCAGCCCTTTTCCAGTACTGCACGGGCCCGCGGGCCGGTGAGCTCGAAGGTGGTGCGGTTGGCGGAGAGATCCACCACCTGCCCTGCGCCGTCGGCCAGGGCTTCGCGCAGTGCCTGGATCAGGTCGCCACCGAGCGACTCGTGGGCTTCCGTCGGTGCCACCACCAGGAATTCTTCGGGGCCGAGCCAGAGGACGGAGGTATCGCCCGTGCCACTGACGCCGCCGCTCGCTGCGGGCAGGCCGCCGGTGACGGCGGCTATGCGCTGTCCGGCGTCGCTGTTCCGGTCAACCCGGAGGCCCACCATGGTGAGGAAGGAGACTTCGCGCAGTTCCACCACGCCCCGGACGGAACCGGCTTCAAAAGCTTCGCGGAGCGGGGCGGCCGGGCTGACGCGCAGGGAGAGGTCCTTCTGGGCGGAGTTTGCGGGTGCTGCTGTTTCAGCCATCTTTGCGGGCTCCTTCGGGGTCAAAAAGTACGGTTTCTGCGACAACAACGTCCACCAGCTGGTCGCCGGCGGCTGCCACGAGGGTTTCGCCGATCCGGTTGCGGCCGTTCTTGATCAGGGCCAGGCCGAACGACCGGCCCAGTGCTGCGCTGTGGTAGCTGGAGGTGACAAAGCCTTCCATCGGAACCGGCCCGTAGGCGGGGTTGGTGGA
>Ga0307409_100000881_pt1 | contig 13883 bp, 13 predicted proteins | sample 322Ometagenome_2_FD_203888 | JGI IMG/M metagenome (GOLD analysis project Ga0307409, IMG submission 203888) | Maize rhizosphere microbial communities from greenhouse at UC Davis, California, United States - 322HYB-O-2 | ecosystem: Host-associated > Plants > Roots > Rhizosphere > Soil | place...
TGCGCTCTCGCAGCAACCGCCCGATCGCCAGATATTCGCGCCCGTTCTGGCCCGCATAGCCGATGCGCATCACGCCGCCATCAGGCAGGAGCAGGCGGCCGGACCCTTGAATTTGCAGGAAGAACAAGTCGATTGGGTCGGCTGCCCAGCCGATTTCGAGACCTCGATTGGCGAGAGCTCCATCCTCGATCTCGGCACGCGTATGGTAGAGGACGCAGGTTCCTGTTTCGTCCAACCTTCCGCGTCCCTCCACGCCGTCAGGCCGGGTGCAGCGGATAAGGTCGGTCGGCACACCGTAAATCGGAACCTCATAGCCAGGCTGACGAGTGCGCGAACCGCGGATTTCCGGCTCATAATAGCCCGTTGCGAACGCTTCTCCTGTGCCCACGCGAGCCCATTCAAACCGATCGCGAAAGAAGGCGGCAGCTTTCGAAATCGGAAGCGCCGTCGCTTCGGCGCATAGCGACTGCCAATCGGAAGGGAGGGTCAGTCCGCTTTGATCCTGGCGTCGGACGAGCACCGGACAACTCAGCCGAAAGGCTGCGAGTGCCCGCTCGGCATGGCCCGCCTGCAAGTAGGCCGGAGTCGCCAATGTGACGCCTGCCGCCTTGGCATTGGGTGGGGGCGGTGGCGGTGCTGGTTCGGTAGGTTGCGGTGCCGGGGGCGTCGTAGGAGGCACCGGCACCGGACCGCGCGTGGCGCAAGCCGCGACTATTAGGCTAGTGGATAGCGCTATCGCACGAAGGAGCGGGCTCACTCTTCCTCGTCGGTTTCGACAAGCAACCAGTTCGGATCGCGCGACGCAATGTCCCTGCGGAAGGTCCAGCGATCCCGAGTCTGGATCGCGTCGGATAGAGAGCCCGCAACCACGTCTCCCTCGGCATTGCGCGTCACGGCGGCAATGTCCGCCTCGAACCGTACCGTGACGAGCGCTACGCTCCGGTCGAGTTCGGCACCGGCAATCACCGCCTGCTCGATGGCGACCAGGCGGTTGTCGAGGACCAGCCCCTCCTTGGAACGTTGCTCGACCGCGGATGAGAAAGTTTCGAACACATGATCGTCGACATAGGCGCGCATTCCACCCAGATCGCCCTTCCAGAAGGCTTCGAGGATCAGCCGGTAAGCGGATTTTGACCCTTCCAGGAATCGGGCGACGTCGAACGTAGGATCGGCCGCGAGCAGCGCGCGGACGCCAGGCCCGGCGGTTGGCAAGTAGGCTAGGTCATCGGGATCGGCCGCCGCCAACGCCGTCGAACTGCGAGCGGTGGCGCGCGGCTCAAGGCGCGCGTCAGCCTGCTCGGGATCGGCCGGCTTCAGGATCGGCTGTTCGTGGCCAGTCCTCTCGCCCAGCACGCTGTAGAGGCGAAGGCCGATGAAGACGGCGACGAGGGCAAGGATGACGATGGCGGTCAACAATGATTCCGTTCGAAATTGGATAATCCAACCGACAACATAATGCGGACAACGCTTGGATTCAAAGGGCGCTCCATCGCACCTACGCGGCATTGCGCCGCGCCTGGGTGGCTGCTAGTCGCTCGCCCCAAGCTGGCGGCACCTTTCCGGTGCTCCGTGCCACCGTCAACTTAGCTGATTCTTTAAGGAAATTTCATGGCCGACGAGGATACCAACAACGCTATGCCGGAAGGCCTCGGCGAAGGGATTGCGGAAGGACCGCAAGTTGCGACGATTGCGCAGTATATCAAGGATTTGTCGGTCGAAAGCCCGTCATCGCCCCAGGTATTCCAGTGGCAGGTTCAGCCGTCGCTCGACGTCCAGTTCGGGCTGAATGCCGAAAAGGTCGGCGATGATGTCCACGAAATCACGCTCAAGATAGAAGTAAGCGCCAAGTCGGACAATGGGACCCACTTCATCGTCGACCTGACCTATGGAGGTCTGTTTGGCTTTCGTAATGTGCCAGAAGACGCGCTCGGACCGTTCCTTCTGGTCGAAGGTCCGCGGCTGCTCTTCCCCTTTGCACGGCAGGTCGTGGCCGAAGCGGTCCAGAACCTCGGCTTCCCGCCACTGCTGCTCGACCCGATCGATTTCGGGGCCGCCTATATGGCCCAGCTCGAAGCGCAGCAGCAGGCGCAGGGCCAGCCCGGCGGTGACGGCGAGCCGCCGGTCGGCCACGCCTGAACCGACGCGAACCCAGGCCCATGAACCTCGTCAAGGCGACGGGCACCATCGGCGGGCTGACCCTGGTCAGCCGAGTCGCGGGATTCGCCCGCGAGATGCTGATGTCGCGCATCATGGGCGCGAGTTGGCAGGCCGACGCATTTTTCGTCGCCTTCCGCCTTCCGAATACCTTCCGCAGGCTGTTCGGCGAAGGCGCTTTCTCGGCGGGTTTTGTTCCGCTTTACGCCCAGCGCCTGCAGGGCGAAAACGGCGAGGTCGAGGCCAAGCATTTCTCCGAGGAAGTGCTGGCCGTCTTCGTGCCGACGCTGATCCTGTTCACGCTGGTTTTCGAGATCATCATGGGACCATTCGTGTTCCTGATCTCGGGTTATGACGGCGACAAGCTCGGGCTGGCGACATTTCTGACGCGGATCACCTTTCCTTACCTGCTGCTGATCAGCCTCGTCTCGCTATTTTCCGGTATCCTCAACAGCTTGGCCCGATTCACGGCAGCCGCATTTGCGCCTGCCCTGCTCAATCTCGCCATGTTGACCGCGCTGATCTTCGTGCCCGTCGGCGGCACGACCACCGCGGTCGCGCTGGCCATTGCGGTAACGGCAGGCGGTGTCCTGCAACTCGGGCTGCTGATGGCGGCATGCAAGCGAGCTGGCATCATCTTGAAATTCCGGCGCCCGCGAATGACGCCGGGCGTCCGGCAATTCGTCAGGGTCGTGATTCCGGCCACGCTTGGTGCGGGCGTTTATCAGATCAGCGCCTTCATCGACACATTCTTCCTGGCGCGCCTCGGCACGGGGTCACTCAGCTATTTCAACTATGCGGACCGATTGAATCAATTGCCGCTCGGGGTCATCGGGGCGGCGCTGGGTACCGCCATCCTGCCGCAGGTGAGCCGGCATGTCGGCGCCGGCGAGCCCGCCAAGGCCGCCCACGTTCAGGCGCAGGCGGCCGAGCTTGCGATGCTGCTCTGTTTGCCAGCAGCGCTGGCTCTTTCGGTCGCGTCAGGGCCGCTCATTTCGGCCCTGTTCGAAGGCGGACGCTTCACCGCGCAAGATGCGGCAATCACCGCAATGACCCTGGCGATCATCGTGACCGGATTGCCCGCTTACGTCCTGGTAAAGGTTTTGACGCCCGGCTTCTATTCCCGTCAGGACACCGCCACGCCGGTGAAGACCGCGGGTGTGACCCTGATCGCCAATGTGCTGCTTAACTTCATCCTGATCCCCCCATTCGGAATCGCCGGGCTGGCGGCCGCCATCGCGATCTGCTCCTGGCTTAACTGCCTGATGCTCTACGTCATCCTCCACCGGCGGGGCCATTTCCGGATCGAAGGCTGGCTGGGCCTGCGGATCGGCAAGCAATTGCTTGCCGGCTTGGCTATGGCCGCCGTCCTGTGGCTGGTCAAAGGGCAGCTGGCCGGGTTCTTCGCTGGCTCCCTGGGTCATCGCCTGATCGGCGTTGGCGCTTTGATCGGCGCGGGATTGACGGTCTACTTTCCGTTGGTCTGGATTATTGGCGGCATGGGCAAGGAAGATGTGCAGGCGCTCGTCAGGCGCCGCGGCAGGGCAGGGAGCGATTCCGTATGATCGAAACGCCGATGCGCGTCGTTTCCGGTATCCAGCCGACCGGCAATCTGCACCTTGGCAATTTGCTGGGCGCTATCCTGCGGTGGGTCAGGATGCAGGAAGAAACAGAATGCCTGTTCTTCCTTGCTGACCTTCATGCGCTGACGGTCGATATCGATCCGGCAGTGCTGAGCGCCAATGTACGAGAAATGGCGGCCGCGCTGATCGCCAGCGGAATCGATCCCGCCAAGTCGACCCTCTTCTGCCAGAGTGCCGTGCCGGCCCATTCGGAGCTGACGTGGATCCTGAACGGCACCGCGCGCATGGGTTGGCTCAACCGGATGACTCAATGGAAGGACAAGGCCGGCAAGAACCGTGAGGGATCGAGCGTCGGGCTGTTCACCTATCCGGTGCTCCAGGCGGCGGACGTGCTGGTTTACAAGGCGACTCACGTTCCCGTCGGCGAGGACCAGAAGCAGCATATCGAGCTTGCGCGCGACATCGCGGTCAAGTTCAATAACGACTTCGATGTCGAGCTATTCATCCCGCCAGAGCCCTATATCGGCGGTGGAACAGCCGCCCGGGTAATGAGCCTTCGCGACGGATCGTCGAAAATGTCGAAGTCCGATCCGTCGGAGGCAAGCCGGATCCATCTCACCGATACCGCCGACGAGATCGCCCAGAAAATTCGCAAGGCCAAGACCGATCCCGAACCGCTGCCGGAAGACCCGTCTGAACTCGAAGGCCGTGCTGAAGCCAAGAACCTGGTCGGGATCATGGCCGCGATCACGGGGGCGACGACGGATGAGGTCCTCCGCCAGTTTGCCGGCCAGGGCTTCGGCGCATTCAAGCCGGCGCTTGCCGACGCTGCAATTGCGCTTCTTTCTCCATTGCGCGAACGGCTGATCGAACTCCGCCGAGACGAGACGGCCCTGGATGCAATTCTGGCCGCCGGAGCGGAGAAGGCCGCAACGCTCGCCGCACCGACGCTGGCCGAGGCCTATCGAGCGGTTGGGTTGCGCTCTTAAACAACCGAGTCGCCAAGGCGACTCCCACGCTTCATCGCCTATTCAGCACGGTTCGTGATATAGCTTCGTGCTGGAACGGAAATTCCGACTCGGGATGTAAAATGATGCGTATCAACAAAATCGGCGCCGCGATCCTGCTCGGCGTCTCGGCGCTGGGGCTCTCCGCCTGCGCCACCGGATTCCCTGCCAAGGTTTCGCGCTACCAGGCGATGCCTGCTCCTCAGGGTCAGTCATTCTATGTCGTGCCCGGAATGGGCGAGGCCCAAGGCGGCGGACTGGAATTCCAGCGCTATGCCAACATGGTGACCAACGCGATGGTGGCTCAGGGCTATCAGCCCGCGACGTCGCCGCAGGCCGCGACGATGATCGTTCAGCTGAGCTATGATGTCGACAACGGCCGGACCCGGATTGTCGAGGAGCCGTTCGCCTATCACGACCCATTGGGACCGCCCTACTTCTCGCGCTGGGGCTATTATGGCCGGTATCACTCGCCCTTCTATTATGGCTGGAGTGACCCCTTCTGGTATTCGCCGTTCGGCTATCGCGGTTCGGTTCGCAGTTACACCGAGTATCGGAGCGAACTCGACGTCGACATCCGCCGTCGCGCCGACAATGCTTCGCTGTTCGAGGGCAAGGCCGTGGCTCGGTCGACCAACGACAATCTGGGCGTGCTTGTCCCGAACCTGATCACGGCCATGTTCACGGGCTTCCCCGGACGCTCGGGTGAGGTGGTTCGGATCACCGTGCCGCCGGAGCAAAAGGTCAAGGGATAGGTTTCCCGATCGGGAATGAGTTGAGAGCCCGCCTGGCAGCACGCGCCGGGCGGGCTCTCTTTTTGTCTTTTGTCCGAGGTGAGTGGGACCCGTCCGAAGCCGAAGCTCCGAACGGGCCCCCGACCAGTTGGGGACTGGACCCCTTTTTGGCGCTTCGCGGCGTTCAGGACGCTCGCGAAGCCCCTACCCTCCGTCAGCCCTCCAGCTGGCGCGTAAGCAGGCGGATATCGGCGTCGAGTTCCGAATCCGCGGCGCGCAGCCGTTCAATCTGTTTCACCGCGTGGATAACCGTCGTGTGGTCGCGCCCGCCAAAGCGGCGGCCGATATCCGGCAGCGACTTTGGCGTCAGTTGCTTCGACAGATACATGGCGACCTGGCGCGGACGGGCGACTTCACGAGCCCGGCGGGCCGAGGTCATCTCCGCCTTTCGGATGCGATAATGTTCGGCGACCTGCGTCTGGATTTCGTCGATCGAAATCCGGCGCTGGTTGGCGCGCAGCACATTGGCCAGCACTTCCTCGACGAAGGGAACGTCGATCGCCCGGCCGGTCATCATTGCGTAAGCCGCAATGCGGTTGAGCGCGCCTTCCAGCTCGCGGATCGAGCTCGAAATGCGCCGGGCGAGGAATTCGACGACGGCGCGCGGCATCTCGATGCCCGGGAGCGCCGCCAGCTTGGCGTCGATGATGTTGAGCCGGAGCTCATAATCGGCCGGGTTGATGTCCGCGACCAGGCCCCAGCTGAGCCGCGAAAGGATTCGCGGTGCGATCCCGTCGAGGTCCTGCGGTGCGCGGTCCGAAGTGATCACCAGGCGGCGGCCCGCCGTGATGATCTCGTTCATCGTGTGGAAGAATTCTTCCTGCGTCGAATCCTTGCCGGCGATGAACTGGACATCATCGATCAGCAATAGGTCGGCGGAGCGCAGCCGACCCTTGAAGCCGATCGTGTCGTTCTCCCGAAGCGCTCGGATGAACTCGACCATGAACTTTTCGGCCGACATCGACACCACTCTGGCCCCGCGGCGGCGTTCCAAAAAGCTTTGTCCGATGGCATGGAGCAGGTGAGTCTTGCCGCGCCCGGTTCCGCCATGGATGAACAGCGGGTTGAAGGCGACGCTGTCGGCAGTGGCTAGCGTCTTTGCGGCAGTGGCGGCCACCTCGTTGGCCTTGCCAACGACAAAAGTGTCGAACCGATAGCGCTGATCGAAATTGGGCGCCGACGGATCGCGCGCTCCCGCGCTCGCAGGGGCTGCGGGAATTTCCTCGAGAATCAGCAAGGGCGCCGGACGCGGCCCGTCGGCAGCGGCGACAATCTTGATGTCGCGCACGATCGGCAGGACCGAGCGCCAGGCCAGCACCAGGCGATCGGCGAAATGGCTGCGAACCCAATCCGCCATGAACTGGCTCGGCATCACGATCTCAAGTTCGCCCGTGTCGCCATCGAGTGCGCCAAGCTCTGCCGGCTTCAACCAGCCGTCGAAAGTGCGCGCTCCGCAATCGCGGCGAAGGCCGGTGCGGATCGTCTCCCACGCGGCCTCGAGAGGTGCGGGATGATCGATGACGGGTGCGCCGGCGTCGGAGAGAGACAAATTTTCCCGACTGCCCTGCACTGGCGCGCGCCTCCAACTTCCCAAACTTGCCGGACAGGAGAAGCCGTTGCGTGCAACGCGAGTCGCCGCCCAGAACACTTCCCAGTCACTAGCCCCCCGGAGCGGATTCGCCGCCGGAAGTCCCGTTTTGAAAGTCTGGCGCGCGCGATTCAAGAGCCGAATTTTCATCAATGTGAAATAAACGGACTTGACAGAGGGAAGCCGCCAAAAACGCAAAAAACTTCGAGTTTTCCGCCATTTCACTTAAAGCGGGCCTGATCGGGATTTCGCGAATCGCGGGAATCCCTAGACTTTTTTCAGTCACCAAAATGAAACGGGCCGCCAGTCGCCCGGCAGCCCGTCTCGAAACAGAACGTAAACGCGATGTTAACCGAGCGACGCGACCCGCTTGGTGAGCCGCGAGAACTTCCGCGAAGCGGTATTCTTGTGCATCACGCCCCGCGCGACTCCGCGCGCCATTTCCGGCTGAGCCTGCTTCAGCGCGGCCAGCGCATCGTCCTTTTTACCCGAAGCGATCGCCGACTCGACGGCCTTTACGAAGGTCCTGATGCGGCTGACGCGGGCACCGTTGATGGCCGCGCGGTTGGCGTTGCGGCGGATGCGCTTCTTTGCTTGCGGCGTGTTCGCCATCGATGGTCCTTACAAACTCGTGTGTCTCAATGAAAAAGCGGCGCGTGACCTTTTGGGCCCGCCGGCGTGGCGCTCCCCTAGCGGGAAGGTCGATTCGCGTCAACCGAAGCCTCTATCGCTGGCAGGACGGGCAGAAGAAGGTCGAGCGGGCGCCCTGCACTATTCGCCGAACCAGTCCCTCACATCCACCGCGGCACGGTTCGCCTTCCCGGTCGTAGACGTCGAACTGCTTGGAAAAATAGCCGAGCTCGCCGTCCGGCGCCGCGAAATCCTTGAGCGTCGATCCGCCGGCGCGGATGGCATCCTCCAACACCGCGGGGATCGCCTCGGCGAGGGCATCCAGCTTTGCCTTGCCAATCTTCCCCGCCGCCTTTCGCGGATCGATGTGTGCCCTGAACAGTGCCTCGCAGGCGTAGATGTTGCCGATCCCGGCAACGACGCGCTGATCGAGGAGCAACAGTTTCACGGCGGCGGTCCGGTCCTTGAACCTGCGTTTCAGCCAGGCACCATCGATTGCTCCTCCAAGAGGCTCCGGGCCAAGCGCCTTGAAGGCAGGCCATTCCGCGAGCTCGCTCGTTGGCAGAAGGTCGATCGAGCCGAACCGCCTGGGATCCCGCAGGCTCAGCCGCCTGCCGTCGTCCGTCTCGATCAGGAGATGATCATGCTTGCCTATTTCGGCCGGATCGACCCGCCAATGCCCGGACATGCCCAGGTGAAAGACCAGCGTATCGCCGCGGTCGGTGTCGATCAGTCCATATTTAGCGCGCCGCCCAAGCGACGTAACCCTCGCGCCGATCAGTCGCTGGCCGAGGTCAGCCGGGAACGGCCGGCGAAGGTCGCCGCGCCTCTGCTCAACGCGCTGGAGCTGCCGTCCTTTCAGCACTTTTTCCAGGCCGCGAACGGTGGTTTCGACTTCGGGGAGTTCCGGCATGCACCGGCATATGGCGGAGGCGCGCCAAGCCCGCTAGAGGCGCTTCCTATGGACAAGGTCAATTTCGGCGACGAGCTGGTCACCCCGGAAGAAAAGACGCGCCGCGTTGGCGGGGTCTTCACGTCTGTCGCGCGTAGCTATGACTTGATGAACGACCTGATGTCGGGCGGAATGCACCGGCTATGGAAAGACCGCTTCGTCGCCAAGGTGAAGCCTCGCGCCGGCGAGCATATTCTCGACATGGCAGGGGGTACTGGCGACATCGCCTTTCGCCTGACGGCCAAGGGCGCCCGCGTGACCGTCAGCGATATCAACTCAGACATGCTTGAAGTCGGGATGGAGCGGGCGAAAAAGCGGGGAATCGACGGCGTCCTCTGGCAGGTCGAAAATGCCGAGGCGCTCAGCTTCGAAGACAATAGCTTCGACGCTTACACCATCGCATTCGGCATCCGGAACGTCACCGATATTCCGGCCGCCCTTCGCGAGGCGCACCGCGTCCTGAAGCGCGGCGGCCGTTTCTACGTCCTCGAGTTCTCGACTAGCGAATGGCCCGGTTTCGGAGAGCTGTACGATCGCTATTCGCAGCATCTGATCCCGAAGATTGGCAAAGCGGTCGCCAAGGATGAGGAAAGCTATCGCTACCTGGTCGAATCGATCCGCCGCTTTCCGAAAATGGAACCGTTCCAGCGTATGATCGAGCAGGCAGGCTTCAAGGCGACCAGCGTCGAGCCGATCCTGGGGGGCCTCGTCGCAATCCACGGCGGGTGGAAGATCTGAATTGACGGCTGCCGTCACCCATCTTTGGCGCCTCCTTAAATGGGGCCGGACCCTGGCACGGCATGGGGCGCTGCAAGGAATCGAGCGAGATCCGCTGACCCCGCCCAATGTTCGGCGGTTGGTCCGCGTCGCGAGGTTCGGGACGAGGCAGCCGGCAAATCCTGACTATGCCGCCGCACTTCAGGCGATCGGCCCGGCCGCAATCAAGCTCGGCCAGGCGCTGGCGACCCGGCCGGATTTGGTAGGAGAGGAGGCAGCGGCCAACTTGCTGCAGCTCCAGGACTCGCTGCCACCCGAACCTTTCCCGGCAATCAGGAAGTCGGTGGAGTTGGCGCTCGGGGCACCGCTGGAATCGCTGTTCTCCGAGTTTGACGAGGAGCCGGTCGGCGCCGCCTCCATCGCCCAGGTCCATCACGCGATCACGGCGGAAGGGCGGGAAGTCGCGGTCAAGGTCCTTCGTCCGGGTATCGAGGAAGAATTCGCCAGAGCGCTCGAGACCTATGAATGGGCCGCCGCCCATGTCGAAGTTCATGGCGGCGACGAGGCGGAGCGCCTGCGCCCGCGGATGGTCATCGCCCATTTCAAGCAATGGACCCGGCGCGAACTCGATCTTCAACGCGAGGCGGCTTCCGCGTCCGAGCTTCGCGACAATATGGTTGCGGAGCCCGGCTTCCATGTTCCCGAGATCGACTGGCGGCGGACCGCTCGGCGGGTTCTGACGCTCGAATGGCTCGATGGGATCAAGCTGTCCAAGCGCGATGAATTGCTGGCGGCAGGGCACGACCCCAAGGCGCTGGCAACCACCTTGGTCCGCGCCTTTCTCCGCCAGGCGGTGGTGGATGGCTATTTTCACGCCGATCTTCACCAAGGGAATTTGTTTGCCCTGCGCGATGGACGGTTGGCGGCGGTCGATTTTGGCATCATGGGCCGAATAGACCGCCAGGCCCGGCTATGGCTCGCGGAAATTCTGTATGGGCTGATTACCGGGGACTATCGCCGGGTCGCCGAGATTCATTTCGAGGCGCAATATGTCCCGTCTCATCACAACGTCGACGAGTTTGCCACCGCTCTCCGTGCCGTCGGCGAACCGATCCGCGGATTGCCGGTAAAGGACATCAGCATTGGCCGGATGTTGGAGGGCTTGTTCTCGATCACCCGGGATTTCGACATGCAAACGCAGCCCCACCTGCTGCTGCTCCAGAAGACGATGGTTATGGAGGAAGGCGTCGCCACCGCGCTCGATCCCGACATCAACATGTGGGAGGCTGCCGAACCCTTCCTGAAGGACTGGCTGAGGACCGAGCTTGGCCCCGAAGCCTATTATGCCGACCGAATCGTCGAGACGGTGCGGGCACTCAAGCTGATCCCCGACCTCATCAAGCGGATCGACGCCTCCTATCCGCCCGCCGGCGCGGCCCCGCCTCCGCCGCCCCTGGCCGATGTCGCGGTGATCGAGCGGAAAAGCTGGATGACGCCGGCCCTGATCGCCCTGGTCTCGGCGGCGCTCGCCGCTGGCGCGACCTGGCTGCTGGTCGGCTAGGATGGAGCTGGGGGCAACTCGCACTCGCTTCGAAGGCTGGACTCGAACACAGGCGCTCGCGCTGCTTGCAATGCTTGCGGTCATTCTCGCCTTCGCATGTTGGACCCCCGCTACTGCTCCATCACCCAAACAGCGCGCCGCGAGCGAGCATAGCGACCTCCGGCTCTATCGCGACATCATCGCGGGGGTTGAGGCGGGCGGCAATTACTATGCGGTGGCGGCACAGGAGCAGCGAGCGGCGGGATATCCCCTTAAGCCCTTTTACACCTTCCGGCTGCCGACCCACGCAGCCGTTTATGCGGCGCTTGGCGAGCAAGTCATGGTTCTTTTGCTTTGGGCGGTCGCGGCGGGATTAATAGTGGGCTGGTGGATCCGGCTCGAGCCATTGCTTCCGGTTCCCCTGCTCGGTTCGGCCATGGTGCTGCTGGCCGGCGGGATGGGCGGGTTGCTCCAGCCGCAGACCGGGATCTTCCACGAAAGCTGGGCGGGCCTCCTTCTCGCCCTGATGGTCGCACTGTGGCGGCCGGATCGCGCTTGGCCGGCGATGATCGCGGGCGGAGCAGCCCTGATGCTGCGGGAGTTGGCACTTCCAATGATCCTGGCGATGGGCGGGCTGGCTTTGTTGGACCGGCGATGGCGGGAGGCGGTGGGATGGGCGGCGCTCGTTGGGCTATTTGCGCTGTACCTGGCCCTTCATGCCCATTGGGTGGCTGATGTGGTCCTACCCGGGGACCTTGCCTCGCAGGGCTGGTCGCGGTTCCTTGGATTGCAGTTCGCGCTCAAAAGCATCGCCCAGGTAACGTTCGGAGTCCGGCTCCCTGGCGCAATGGCCGCCGCCTTGCTCGTCCTGTCCTTCTTCGGCTGGGCTTCGGTCCGGGCGCCATGGGCGTTGCGCGCTGTTATCCTGCTCCTGGGTTACACGCTCATGCTCGCGCTATTCGCCCGGCGTGACACATTTTATTGGGCGCTGATCGCCGCGCCCCTGTCCTTCATGGGGCTCGCCTTCCTTCCCGCCGCCTTCACCGACCTTGCGAAAGCCATGGGCGGCAAGCCATATGCTAATCCATGAGCCGTATCCTCCTTATCGTCGGTGGCGGCATTGCTGCCTACAAGGCCGCCGAGCTGATCCGCCTGATCCGCAAGGCGGGGCATGAGGTCACGCCGGTGCTGACCGAGGGCGGCTCCCACTTCGTCACCCCAATGAGCCTTGCCGCCCTCGCCGAAAGCCCGGTCTACACCTCGCTTTGGGACCTTAAGGACGAGGCGGAGATGGGTCACATCCAGCTAAGCCGCGCCGCCGACCTCGCACTGGTCTGCCCCGCAACCGCCGACCTGATCGCCCGAATGGCCGGAGGTCATGCAAACGACTTGGCGACGACGATCCTGCTGGCAACCGACAAGCCGGTCGTCATCGCACCGGCGATGAATGTCCGCATGTGGCAGCATGAGGCCACGCAGGTGAACATCGCGACTCTCCGCCGCCGCGGCGTCACCGTGATCGAGCCTGACGAAGGGCCAATGGCCTGCGGGGAGTTCGGGCCGGGTCGGCTGCCGGAGCCTGTCGAGATTTTGAACCATATCCGGTCAATGCTGGGACTATCGATAAGCGTCGAGACCGCGGCACCCAGCCGCCTTGCCGGCAAGCATATCCTGATCACCGCAGGGCCCACTCACGAGCCGATCGACCCCGTTCGGGTCATCGCCAACCGTTCCTCTGGCAAGCAAGGTTTCGCTATTGCTGAGGCCGCTGCCCGCGCGGGAGCGCGAGTCACCCTCATCGCAGGTCCGGTGTCCCTGCCCACTCCCGGCGGTGTCGCCCGGATCGATGTGGAAACGGCGCACCAGATGGCCGATGCGGTAGAGAACGCGCTTCCCGCCGATGTCGCCATTCTGGTCGCGGCCGTTGCCGACTGGCGGGTCGATGCTGCAGCGTCGAAGCTCAAGAAGAGCGACGGCCCGCCGGTGCTGAGCTTCACGCCCAATCCGGACATTCTCCAAATTCTCGGCAGGCATCCGAATCGCCCCAACCTTCTTATCGGCTTCGCGGCCGAGACGAACGATGTCGTCGCCAACGCGAAAGCCAAGCTTCGCTCGAAGAAGGCCGACTGGATCGTCGCCAACGATGTGTCGGGCGACGTGATGGGCGGGCAACGCAACCACATCCACCTCGTCACCAAGAATGGCGTCGAGGACTGGCCGGAAGCCGCCAAGGAAGATGTGGCGCGCCACCTCGTCGAACGGATTGCACAGGAACTGGAATGATCGAGATCAAGCTTTTTCGTCTGCCGCATGGCGGAGGCCTGCCCCTGCCCGCTTACGCCAGCGAGGATGCGGTCGGGCTCGACGTCACGTCGGCCGAGGAGCTGACCCTCCAGCCCGGCGAGCGGCATGCGGTGGCGACTGGCTTCGCGATCGAAATCCCGCGCGGCTATGAAGTCCAGGTGCGGCCTAGGTCGGGCTTGGCGATAAAGCATGGCATCACCTGCCTCAACACGCCCGGCACGATCGACAGCGACTATCGCGGCGAAGTGAAGGTCATCCTGATCAACCTAGGCCAGGAGCCGTTCCCGATTCGTCGCGGCGAGCGCATCGCGCAGCTCGTGCCCGCTCCCGTCCTTCGCGCCAGTTTCGTTGAAGCGGAACAGCTTGGCGAGACGGCGCGCGGCGCGGGCGGTTTCGGCTCGACTGGCGGTCATGGCTCTCTCTGACGACGAACTCGACCGCTACGCGCGGCATATCGTCCTGCCGCAGGTGGGGGGCGCGGGCCAGCAACGGCTGAAGGATGCGAGCATCGCCGTGGTTGGTGCGGGCGGAATCAGCGCGGGTGTGCTTCCCGCGTTGACCGGTGCCGGCGTAGGACATTTGACCATCATCGACGACGACCGGGTCGAACTTTC
>Ga0307409_100000882_pt1 | contig 13881 bp, 10 predicted proteins | sample 322Ometagenome_2_FD_203888 | JGI IMG/M metagenome (GOLD analysis project Ga0307409, IMG submission 203888) | Maize rhizosphere microbial communities from greenhouse at UC Davis, California, United States - 322HYB-O-2 | ecosystem: Host-associated > Plants > Roots > Rhizosphere > Soil | place...
GAACGTATTTATTCTTCTGGCGATGGATAAATACTTCAACGCCTTCGAAAAGGTCACGCCCGATTTCGTCTCGCGCGTCTGGCTCGGCAGTGCCTACGCCGGTGAGCAGTCATTCAAAGGACGCTCGGTCGATTCAAATGTGCTGAACATCCCGATGTCCTACCTCGTGGGACAGGGGGGTACGTCCAATTTGCTAATCGACAAAGAGGGGCCCGGCCGTCTCTATTACCGCATCGGTATGAAGTACGCGCCGAAAAACCTCAAGCTCGAACCGGCCGATTACGGCTTCACCGTGCTTCGCAAATACGAGGCGGTGGATAACAAGGACGATGTTCGCCAGAACGCAGACGGAAGCTGGACGATCAAGTCCGGAGCCCGCGTCCGCATCCGGCTGACGATGGTCGCCCAGGCAAGGCGTTATCACGTTGCTCTGGTCGATCAACTTCCGGCGGGTCTCGAGATCCTGAACCCCGAACTCGCAACGACCGAGGCCGTCCCGCCCGACACTGGCGGCGGCAACACCGGCGTCATCGAGGTCGGTAGCCGTTCCTTCGGCCGCAACTACTACTGGTGGCGTATGAACTGGTTCGAACACCAGAACTTCCGCGACGAACGCGCCGAAGCCTTCAGCTCGCTGCTCTGGGAAGGTGTGTACAACTACACCTACGTCACCCGCGCCACCACCCCCGGTCAATTCGTCGTCCCTCCCGCCAAAGCCGAGGAAATGTACGCCCCCGAAACCTTCGGCCGGACCGGAACGGATTTCGTGAACGTCGAATAGGGAAGTGAGGTCGCTGGGGAGAGTGCTAAATACATCTCCAGCGACCTTCCATTTGAAACGGATCTTAACTTTTCCTTCTTTGCGTCGTTCTTTCCCTCGGAAACCACGCATTTCACGCAAGTCGGGCATTGGCAAACGTATCATCTGTGGTACGGTAGCATCGCGAGGATTCTCGCTCGCCGATTGAAGATGTTCCGATTTCCCTCATGAAACAAAAGTTTTCAGAAATGTGCACTTTTAGCCGTTCAAATCGCCGTAAATATAATGATATCAACATGTTCCATGTCCCACTGGGGCGTGGGACAAGATTTTCTTGAATTGATGTAAACGTCTTTGTTTACAATATGTTCCATGTCCCACGCGATTCTGGGACAACAGCGGGACAAGGGGTCAAATGGGATAGCCGGTGAGCAGGCTTATGCTAGAATCCGCGATTGTGATGATGAGAGTTTTATTATTGTTTGCACTCTTGACGGCGGCGGTATTCGCCCAGGAAAACTCACCCGCCGAAAAGATCTACAACACCGAAAAGGCGTTTGAGAAAACCGTCGCGGAAAAAGGACTCAACGCCGGTTTTATCGAATATCTGGCACCGCTTAGCGTTATGTTCGTGCCTGAAGCCCAGAACGGTCGGGAATTCTGGAAGAGCGTCCCGGCGTCGACGACCGCGTTGACCTGGAACCCGATCCTGATCGACGTAGCCTCAAACGGCAGCCTCGGCTACAGCATCGGCAACTCGATCCGCCGGCCGAAAGGGAAGGACGACTCCACCGAGATCCATGGCCACTACATCTCGATCTGGGGGCGACAGGGAAACGGCGAATATCGGGCCCTGCTCGACACCGGCATCAGTCACGAAAAGCCCGCGACCGTACCAACCGAATGGAGATCACCTTCTGATTCGGGGACCGAAAAGAACGAGGGCAGGGTTTCCGCAGCCGATTCCGCCGTGGGCTTTTACGAAGCGGTCGACAAGGTAGGTTCGGTCAAAGCCTATAAGGCCTTTCTTGCCGACGATGCGATCCTGATGCGCGAAGGGAAACAGCCGTTCATCGGAAAAAAAGCCGCCCTCAGTTTTCTTGAGAAGGAAAAGCCGCTGATTCGGTTCGCCAAACGTAAGTCCTTTACCGAAGGCCCCGATCTGGCATATGTCTACAATCTCTACTCGATCCTGGAATCGCCGACCCTCGAAAAAGAGGGCGGCAATTTCGTCCAGGTCTGGAAACTAAGAAAAGGAAAATGGCTCATCGTCGCCGAAGCTCTCATCCCCAGCCGCCGGCAGCCCTAATAAATGCAGCCCATCGCAACCCCAAATTCAAAATACTCCGATAAGGTCGTCGAACTCCTCCGGCTCGAAGCCTCTGCGATCGAACTCGCCGCCCGACGACTCGATCTAGCAAGCGTCGAACGCGCAGTCGAACTGTTGACCTGCTGTAACGGCAAAGTGATCGTCACCGGCGTCGGTAAATCCGGCGTGATCGCACAAAAGATCGCCCAAACATTAACCAGCACCGGCACTGTCGGCATTTTCGTCCACCCCTCCGACGCCCTCCACGGGAGCCTCGGCATAGTCAGGGAAGGCGATGTAGTTATCGCCCTTAGTAACTCCGGCGAAACCGACGAGATCCTGGCGATCCTTCCTCCATTGCGGACAAGGCAGGTATCGGTGATCTCGATCATCGGGAATTTGGATTCGACCCTGGCCCGGCAGTCAGACGTGGTCCTTGACGCCTCGGTTGATAAAGAGGCATGTCCACTTAATTTGGCACCGACGACGTCCACCACCGTTGCCTTGGCGATAGGCGACGCCGTTGCGATGACACTAATGGAATCGCGCGGCCTTACAGCCGAGGAGTTCGCCGCCAATCACCCCGCCGGCCGCCTCGGCAAACGCCTCACCCTTCGCGTTGAAAGCCTAATGCATGAAAGCCCGAACGTCACGGAAAATGCCGGTTGGCTGGAAGTCGTGAAAGCTATCTCGAAACATGCCCTGGGTGCTGTCAATGTGGTCGACAACGCGGGAAAGCTTGTCGGAATCGTAACCGATGGAGACCTGCGGCGAACGATTGAACGAACTGACCCCGCCACATTCCAGGAACTGACCGCGGCATCAATGATGACGCGAAATCCTACTACCGCCTCTCCCGCAATGCTGGCCTTTGACGCCCTTCAGTTAATGGAGGACCGCCCTTTTCAGATCTCAGTTCTTCCGGTGGTCGACGAATTCGGCAATTGCCTTGGCCTCCTCCGCTTGCACGACGTGGTTAGGAGCGGGCTATGAATCGCGTTTTTCAAACACGAGGAATCATGAAGTATTTAAAGTTTCCTGCTTTGAGTTTCCTGGTCGTTCTGTTTTCACTAACCGCATCGGCGCAAAAGGCTGAGGTATCGATCAGCCTGAACGAAGCGTTCTTCGACGCCGCTTTGGAGGCGGTTTTTCAAAGCGGGGCACCGCTGGAATTCTCCATAGCCCAAAACTCCGACAAGAAAGGCGACTTATCGCAATTATCCCGATCATTTGCACCGAGATCTGGTTGCTCCGAAACCATCAAGATTCAACGGGAGATCGGCGGTGTTCGAACTGCCGTCCGCTTTCGCGACGGAAAGATAATCGCTCCGCTAGCTTTCTCGGGCAATTACAATCCGCCGTTCATCGGCTGCGTGGCGTTCAGCGGTTGGGCCGAAAGCGTGATCGATCTCGAATTCGATCAAAATGCCCAACGCCTCGTTGCCAAGGCCCGCGTTCTGAACGTCAATCTGAGCGGTACGGGCGGAATGGGAAGCTCAGTCGTAGCTAAACTCGTCCAAAGCTCTATCGACAAAAGGGTAAATCCGATCGAACTGTTCCAGCTTAGTAAACTGAGCTTTGCGTTACCCGTTAAGGGGGCAAATGATCTCCAAATGCGGGCCACCGGAATCCGCCACGAACTGCAAAACGGGGCGATAAACGTCGTCGTCAGTTACGAGTTCGGCAAGTAGCCGACTTTCCACCCGCGCGCAAATCGTACATTTCCCTTACCAAATCGTCTGTCCTCGTGGCGTAACCTCTGGAAACCTCAATATTTACGCCAATTGATTATTTGGAATGTATATTGCAGTAATTCTGCCCGGCGCCTCGTCTCTCCGGGCGAATGGGAACTTAAGGTAGAGGGGAAAACCATGAAAAGAGAAAAAATTAAAGGAATCGGGCTTGCGATAGCGATAGGCGGCATAGGTCTTGTCGGGCTGTCCGTCGACGCCAGCGCACAAGGGCGCGGTCGTGAAAAGCAGGAAGAGCGAAAGCAGCAGCGAACCGAGCAGCGCCAGGAAAAAAAGCAGGAACGGCAGGCAGCAAAACAAGAGAATCAGCAGCAGAGACAGGCTCAGCGACAGGAGCAGCAAACTCAGCGTCGTGCGGAACGTCCCGCTCCCATTCCCGCGCAGCCCCAGCAGCGTCAGGAACAACAGCGAGGCGTTTGGGGAGCACAGCGCCGCGAGCAGGTTCAGGAACGAAACGAAGCCTGGCAGCAACAGCAGCGGGCCGCTCAACAGCAGCGTCAAGTCGAGATTCAACAGCGCCAGGCTGAGCAGCGCGAACGTGTAGAAGCACAGCGTCGAGAGAATCAACAGCGTATCGAGCAGAATCGCCAGAATGACTCGAATCGTAATCGTGATTGGCAAAATCGGCAGAACGATACGAATCGAGATCAACAGGATCGTCGGACTCAGAGTGACCGAACTGGCGTTTGGTCAAATCCACAGCGTAATGATGGACGGCGCACGGACAATACCAGCACCATCTTTCAAAATCGCCGGGCTGAGCGTTGGGATCGCGATCAGCAGCGTCAAATCCAACAGCAGCGGTATCAGCAGTACAACAACCGTTGGGAGAATTGGCAGAGCATTCAGCGCCAGCGCCAGCGTTCGCTGGAACAGCAGCGTCGTTCACGTTATCTCCAATATCAACAGAGATATTGGGACCGAATCCGGCAGGACCAGCTGAGACTTCAGCAGGCACGATATTACGATAATATCTACAACAATTATCGTTACAACCGCGGCGGCAATTACTATTACACCAGCTCTTACGGAGCTCAGCAGATCCAGAACGCGATCCAGTACGGTTACGAGGAAGGTTACCGCGCCGGCCAGGCTGATCGATATGACGGATGGGGATACGATTACAACTCGTCTTACGGTTACCAGGACGCAAGCTTCGGTTACGATTCTTATTACGTAGGACTCGACGATTACAACTACTATTTCCGCGAAGGATTTCAGCGTGGCTACGAGGATGGTTATTACGGCCGCTATAACTACGGACGTTACAGCAATGGCAAGTACCAGATCCTCGGGAACGTCCTGAGCGCGATCTTCAGCTTCATTGCAAACTAGTTCGTTCTTAGCGATCGAATTATGGCCCCGCCCGGCGAGATCCGGCGGGGCTTTTTGCTAACGTGCACCGAAGCCCTTTATTTACTATTCTTTATTGGTGCAGAAACCCCTAGTGGCTATCATCGGCAGACCGAACGTCGGCAAATCGACGCTTTTCAACCGTTTGACCGGTTCCCGAAAATCCATTGTCGGCGATGAGCCTGGCATAACCCGCGACCGAATCTACGGCGATGTCGAATGGAAAACGAAAAAATTCGAGCTTGTCGATACAGGCGGCATCGTCCCCGACGACGAAGCGATCATCCCGGCAAACATATTCAAGCAGGCCTCCTTTGCCATCGACAGCGCTCAGGCGATCATCTGGGTGGTCGACGCGCGGGCCGGCGTCACGCCGCTGGACGAAGAGATATCGGTTTTCCTTCGTAACATCGGTAAGCCCGTTTTTATCGCCGCCAATAAGTCTGAAACCCGAAGGGTGGAGGAGGAGGCCGGAGAATTTTATCAATTTGGATTCGAACTCACACCATTATCAGCCGAACACGGAACATCTGTGGGCGACCTGCTCGATATTGTTTTCGATGTTTTGGAGTTTGAAGACGAGGACGAGGAAGAAAAGCCCGAAGAGATAAAGCTCGCGATCATCGGCCGCCCGAATGTCGGGAAGTCGTCGCTCCTGAACAAGATCCTTGGAGAAGAACGCGTCATCGTCTCCCCCATAGCGGGGACGACCCGAGATGCCATCGACACCGAACTTACCGTCGACAGCCAGAAATTTCAGATCATCGACACTGCCGGCATTCGTCGCAAGGGTAAGACTACCGAAATGGCCGAAAAACTTTCGGTGGTTATGGCACGAAAAGCACTCGAGCGTGCCGATGTCGCGCTATTGATCATTGACGCGGAGGAGGGTGTTACTGCTCTTGACGCAAACATCGGAGGTTACGCCGTTGATTCCGGCTGTTCGATAATCATTGTTGTCAATAAATGGGATGCGCTTGAAGAAAAGGAAACAAACACGGTTTACGATTTCGAACGGGAACTGCGGCGGCAGATGAAGTTTCTGGATTGGGCGCCGATGGTCACGATTTCCGCCCTCAGCGGCCAGAGGGTCGCAAAGATTTTGCCGCTGGTCATGCAGGCCAACGAGGCACGAAACACCCGGGTGCCAACATCAAAACTGAACAAGTTTTTCGAAGAGAGCATATCGCAGCCTAAGGGGGGCACCGCCCCCGCACCGGTGAAGGGCGGAATTTCGCGATTGAAAGTTCAATATATAACCCAAGGCGGAATGCGCCCGCCCCTCTTCATTTTATTCACGTCCGGCGGCAGCAAGGCGGGGCTGCATTTTTCATACTTGCGATATATTGAGAACAGGCTGCGCGATGCTTTCGGATTCTTCGCAACGCCGCTTCGGTTAAAGGAACGACACAAGACAAAACCGAAAAAATAGCAGTTAATATCGGGTTCATAACGTTAATGGAATTAGTTTTATTGATCATTCGACTGAGTTTATTCACGATCCTGGCGGTTGCGGGCGTGGGGAAGCTGCTCGACCGCGAGGGATCCGAAAAAGCGGTGAGGGCGTTCGGCACGCCGGATCCGTTTGTGAAAACGTTTGCGTTTCTGATCCCCGTCGCAGAGCTGATCTTTGCGTTCTGCTTTCTTTCTGTCGGAATGTCATGGGTCGGTGCCGCTGGGGCACTATTGCTTATGGTCACCTTCATTGGCGGCATGCTGGTGCAAATGATCCAGGGCAACGCACCCGATTGCCATTGTTTCGGCCAAATTCACAGCGAACCGGTGGGTCCGAAGAGCCTGATAAGAAACATATTGATCGCCTTGCTTCCGATCGTTCTTCTCGTGAGCGGGCGCTCGAACCAGGGTTACGCTCTCGGAGACACGGAAAGCCAGATCGCGGCTAATGTTGCGATCGCGATCATTAGCGTTCTGACGATAGTCGCCGGGTCTTATCTTTGGAAACTCGTCGACGAAAACCAAATACTTAAACGCCGCATTGAATTGCTGGAAATGCTGGACAATGGCGGCCGGCCGATCGAAAGGGATGAAGCGGGCGACCCTGCGGATTCGCTTCCTATCGGCGCGCCTTTTCCGGATTTCACTTTGCCGGATATTAAGGGAAAACTTGTCACTTTCGAACACCTGCTTTCGGAGCCTCTACCAAAGCTTTTCATGTTTGTCGGCCCAAGTTGCGGGCCGTGTAAGACAATGCTCGACGAGTTCGCGGAATGGAAGCGTGAATTCGAAGGTCGCATCAATATCATTTTTATAAGCAAGGATTCCGCCGCCGACAATATCGAGCGATTTGGAGAAGAACTTAGCCAAGGGATGCTGCTCCAGAAAAACATGGAGTTCGCGTGGGAGTTGTTTATCAAATGGACCCCGGCGGCATTGTTCGTCACCGCAGATGGAAACATCGCGAGCCACCCGGCGGTCGGGGACATGGCGATACGGGACCTGGTCGCCAAACTCCGTACCGACGACTATTCAAAGCCCGGCTTTTATGTAAAGAACAGCCAAAAGCGCGGCCGGGTAAAAATCGGCGAAGCGATACCTGATTTCAAAGTTACCGACCTTACAGGTGAATCGATCACGAAACAATTCTTTCGGGATCGTACGACTCTTACGTTTTTCCTCAGCACGACATGTGGCCACTGCGGCGAGGTGTTTGACGAGATCAAGCGGTGGGAGAATTCCCCGGATCGAAACGGAACTCGCACGCTGATCTTTGCCGAGGGCGACGCGGAAACTCTTCGAAATTACGGATTGACCACGCCGCTCGTAACAGACGCCAATTACAAAGTAGCAGCAAATTTGGGTATGTACGGGGTGCCGTCGGCGGTACTCATCGACGAGAACGGGAAGATCGCGTCTGAATCCGCCTTGGGGAACCGGATGATCTGGTCACTGATCGGCCGAAAGCCCAAATGACCAAACCGATCGATTGGGTTGTGACCGCTCAGGACGGACGGGCGCGGACCGGCACTTTGACGACGCGACGGTCGGTTCTCGAGACGCCGGTTTTCATGCCGGTCGGCACCCAGGGCACCGTAAAAGGCATTCGTTTTGAGTGGCTCGAAAAAGAACTCGACGCACGCGTAATTCTCGGCAACACTTATCACCTGTTCCTTCGGCCCGGCCCTGAAATTATTAGGCAGCTTGGCGGACTCCACAATTACACCACTTGGGATCGAGCCTTTTTAACTGATTCGGGTGGCTTCCAGGTGTTCTCGCTTACCGACCTTAGAAAACTCACCGAGGAAGGCGTCGAATTTCGTTCGCATATAGATGGCAGCAAGAAATTTCTGTCACCCGAAGTTTCGATGGAGGTACAAGCCGCGCTGGGTTCCGAGATCGTGATGGTGTTTGATGAGTGCCCGCCCGGCGACGCCGGCCACGAACGCACCAAACAAAGCCTTGAGCTCACACTTCGCTGGGCAAAACGTTCTAAAGCAAGATTTGAGGAACTGCAAAAGGTTCAAGGCTCGGGTGTTGACGGGGCTGTGGGCCCCAAATCTCCGATTCTGAGCGGCACTCAGGCACTTTTCGGTATCATCCAGGGGGCCGGACATCTAGATCTTCGCGAAGAAAGCCTCCAACAGACCGTCGAGATCGGCTTTGACGGTTATGCGATCGGCGGACTAAGCGTGGGGGAGGAGAAGCCGGTCATGTACGGCGTACTTGACCACATCGCCCATAAAATGCCGGGCAACGCACCTCGATACTTAATGGGTGTCGGCACTCCCGAAGACCTCGTCGAGGCTGTATATCGAGGCGTCGATATGTTCGATTGCGTTATGCCGACACGCAACGGCCGAACCGGCGGCGTTTTCACCTGGAGCGGCAAGTTAAATATTCGAAACGCCCAACACGCAACGGACGACTCGCCGCTCGATAGCAATTGTGGTTGTTCCGTTTGCAGGCGTTATTCCCGTGCGTATCTTCGTCATCTTTATCAGGCAGGAGAGATGCTGGCGGCGACGCTGATCTCACACCACAATCTAGCCTTCTACCTTGATCTTATGCGGCGTGTCCGTGCGGAAATAAATGCGGGCACCTTTGAATATTTCAGGACCTCGTTCCTGGACAGAATGGCAGCCAAGTAATAAATCGCCGCGTGCCGCTTTGATAATATCCCGCCGCTTTGTAATAATTTTAGTTTTCTGTCTCGACCTAATACACGATGAATATATTCGTTTTGCTTTTCCAGGATGCCGGCGGCGCGAGTTTGATCTGGAGTCTCGCTCCGTTTGTTTTGATCTTTGGGATCTTTTATTTCCTCGTTATCCTGCCGCAGAAACGTCAAAAGCAGCAACTTCAGGACTTGATCTCGCAACTTAAGATAAACGACGAGGTTGTGACCAACGGCGGCATAATCGGAACGATCAAGGAAGTTCGGGACACGAGTTTTATCATCCAGAGCGCTGAAAAATCGTTCCTCGAGGTCGGCAGGCAAGCAGTGGTCGGAAAGAAAGCAGAAGAAATTAAGTAATTGAAGAGTTCCTTGTTTTTACCGATATGAATATCGGCTTTGTCGAAAAACAGGGAACCGCGAATCGCGAACGTAATGAATAACAACAGTTTGTGGATCAGAACCGTGATCATCCTGGCGATCACTCTCCTAGGCATTTATCTCGTGTTCGGGCCGCGTCGAACACCCACCGCCGCCGATTTCACTTGGAACGGAATCAAGTCAAATCTTGCTGAGAACATCAACCTCGGCCTCGATCTGAAAGGCGGATCGCATCTTGTGATGCGGGTGAAGACCGATGAGTACTTAAAAGTCTTAACGGAGAATAACGCGCAAGCTGCGCTTACTGCTGCTCAGGAAGCACAATTGCCGGTCACGGGAAGCAGTGTTCAGGCCGCAGGCTCAAATTATTCTGTGACGCTTAATTTGGGCGAGGGTGCTCAACCCGCCGCCGTTGCCGAAGAAGTTAAAAAGAAAGTCGATTTTGTTAACTGGACCGAGTCGTCCACGGCGAACTCCGTGACCTGGACACTTCCTTCGACCAATCAGACTTTGCTCAAGAACCAGGCAGTCGAACAGGCGATCAAGATAATAGAAAGTCGAATCAACGCGTTCGGAGTGAAGGAACCGACTCTTCAGCGTCACGGCTCGGAGTCGTCCGGTCAGATTCTACTTCAGATGCCTGGTGTCGACGATCCTGAGCGGGTCAAGAAGCTTATCGGTGATGACGCGCAGCTTTCCTTGATGAAGGTCGTGAGCGCCCCGAACCCCTCGCCCGCTCAGACGTTTCCCAGCGAAGAAGCCGCCCGGCAGTCACTCGGCGGTGCTGTTCCTTCGAACCGAAGGATACTGGCTTATCGCGAGCGCGAGGATACGGCGACACCGACGAGTCCACAGGACCGCCCGACGCAATTTGTCGTCGTCGAGTACCCGTCGGTCGTGGACGGAAGTGAACTCCGGGATGCAAGTGCGGTTTCGCGCACCGGCAACGAAGGTGATTATCAGATCGCCTTCTCGCTAAAACCGAGCGGTGCCGCGAAATTCGGTGATTGGACGAGCAAAAACATCAATAACTACATGGCCGTCGTGCTGAACGACGAGGTCAAGTCGATCGCCTTCATCCGTTCGAGAATTGACGATCAGGGAGAAATTTCAGGAACGTTTACCAAATCGGTCGCCGATGACCTTGCTCTGACGCTCCGTTCCGGCGCGTTGCCGGCGAAGCTCGAGTACCAGGAAGAGCGAACTGTGGGCCCGAGCCTCGGAGCAGATTCGATCGAGGCCGGTATCACCGCGTCGCTCGCGGGCCTGATCTTTATAGTGTTGTTCATGCTGATCTATTACAGGGGTTCCGGGATCAATGCGGTTATCGCTCTGATACTGAATATGCTTTTGACCCTCGCTGCTCTGATCGTTTTTGATTCGACGCTAACATTGCCCGGAATTGCCGGATTCATTCTTGGAATAGGCATGGCGGTCGATTCGAACGTCCTCATTTTCGAGCGCATGCGGGAAGAGCTTAAAGCAGGGCAGTCGGTGGCAAAGGCGGTTCAGGTCGGTTTCGACAAGGCGTTTGTGACTATCATCGACTCGCACGTCACGACGATCCTCTCGGCCGTTATTTTGTACCTGTATGGTTCCGGCCCGATTCGCGGGTTTGCCGTGACACTGATTCTGGGATTGTTGATCAACTTGTTTTCCGCTGTGTTCGTTTCGCGCACGATCTATATGTGGATACTTAGTCGGAATCCGGGCATGCAGAAGATCAGCATTTAGAAAAGATCGCGGTTAATAGACTAAAGCTTGCAATATTGAAAAGTAATGTTTGAAATTCTTCCTAACATCAACATCGACTGGATGGGCATCAGAAAGCCTTTGATTGCTATCTCGATTGTTGTTTTAATGGCGGGCCTGATCTCGGCGATCGGCCGGCAGCTAACACCGGGCGGCACCGATGCTTTCAACCTAGGCGTCGATTTTCAGGGCGGAACGGTCATTACTGCTAAATTTAAGCAGAAACCGTCTGTCGAGGACATCCGCGCCGCGCTGAACAACTCTGGCATCAAAGATCCAATTATTCAGGATTCGACCGATAAGACGGATGAGGTCCTGATCAAGATTCCGCTTATCGAAGGGACAGATGTTGGCGGGTCAACCGGCCAGGCCGTGAATCAGGTGAGTGTTGGCCGCGAGTCGGTAAAGGCCGCCCTTAACGCTTTTGGGGCGGAGGCGGCGCCGGAAGTTTCTTTGCCGGATGACCCGAATGCAGCCTATAAGATCGTCGGTACGGACTCGGTTGGTCCAGTTGCGGGGGCCCAGTTGCGAAATCAGGCTGTGATCGCCACGTTGCTGGGTATGATCGGCATCTTGCTGTTCATCGCGTTCCGTTACGATTGGACATATGCGGCGGGCGCAGTGGTTGCCGTTTTCCACGACGTATTGATCACACTCGCCTTCTTCTCGATCTTTCAATGGGAAGTCAGTCTGACAGTTATGGCGGCGTTCCTTACTCTTGTCGGGTTTTCGGTCAACGACTCTATAGTAATTTTTGACCGAATCCGCGAGAACCTGACATTACACCGTGACCGACCGATCTACCAGTTAACGAACGATTCCATCAATCAAACGATGTCGCGCACCATCGTGACCAACGGTCTCGTATTTCTTTCCGTCCTCGCACTGGTGTTGTTTGGCGGGGAAGTGCTTCGCGGTTTTTCACTGGCTTTGTTCGTCGGCTCCATCGCGGGGACGTATTCCACAATAGCTATCGCCAGTCCGATCGCCATTTGGTGGCAGAGCAAAATCGGCGAAACGAAGATGAAAGAGGCTCCCCTAAGCCAGCCTTCCGGCGAGAAGCTCGCATCGGCATCGCGGCGGTCCGTAACCCGTCGGCCGGTTACCCGCTAACGAACAAAAAAGTGTTCGTTCATTGGGAACAAATTCGCCGAACCGGTGTCTAATTATCAATACGCACGGTTTGAGACGGGTTAGGTTCTTTTAAATGGCGGATGGTGGCTAGAAGCGATAAAGATTTGTAATAATTAGTGCGTAAAAGTTTCCAAAAAGGTTATAAATCCAGACGGCCATTCTTGACTTTCGAATTGTAAGTAACTAGACTTCTCTACGTTGCTGGTCAATTAGAAGTTTACATCTGCGTTTTTCCGTGAATTTCGGCTTCGGGATTTCGGGAATGTCGGATTTTCGTTTATGTTACCGGCAGTCATCGAAATATCCCGCACAGATAAGTTTTGATCCGATATTCAAGGAAAATTCGGCGAGTGTGAAAATGATCGTTCTTTTGGTGGCAAACCGAAAGGAGCGGATTTTCTACAACGCTGATTTTGTGCGGGTACATCCAAATATTCGGAAAGTTTTTCGCAACCCCTGACCTAGTTTGAAACCGGTATAAGGGAGGAAGCTACGATGTTAGACCAATTAGTAGAATCAAAGAGTCACGCGGGCGAAGACTCGAAACGAGGCGGCTTGCTGCTGACCACTTTCGTTCTTCTCTCGATGGTTTTGGTGAGCGCTTGGCTTTATAGTCTTTTCGCGAAGGATTTTGCGATGGGCGGCGACGACCTTTCGCTCGACACGCTGGTGGCCCCGCCTGTGATCGAAGAGGCGCCGGAGCCCGAGCCTGAAAAGCAGCCTGAAGAAAAACAAAAAGATCCGAATGTTGATATCCGCAAGGAGATCATCGCCAGCATGACCGAAACGCCGCCGAAACCGCCCGACACGGTGAGCGTGGTCAAGAACACCGTCAAAGAACGCGACCCGAACCGATTTACGGTAAAAGGCGACCGCGACTTTACGGCCGCTAATGCTCCGCCTCCCGATTACGCCGGTCCGGTGAACACTTCGGGTACAGGAAGCAACAGCGGCAATTTTGGCCAGGGTGGTGGCAACGATGATTCTGGCGGTGGAACCCCTCCCCCGCCGGCTCCGCCAAAACCGAAACCGGTTCCGAAGCAGATCTCGGGCGGTGTGTTGAACGGTAAGGCGACCAGCCTCCCGAAGCCGCCGTATCCGCCGGCAGCTCGTGCAGTTCGTGCATCGGGCGCGGTGAGCGTTCAGGTGCTTATTGACGAGAGTGGCAGCGTGGTGTCCGCCTCAGCGGTAAGCGGCCATCCGCTCCTTCGTGCGGCAGCTGTCCAGGCGGCCCGCGGGGCCCGGTTCAGCCCGACGATGCTTTCCGGACAGGCCGTTAAAGTTTCGGGCGTGATCACATACAATTTCG
>Ga0307409_100000884_pt1 | contig 13871 bp, 7 predicted proteins | sample 322Ometagenome_2_FD_203888 | JGI IMG/M metagenome (GOLD analysis project Ga0307409, IMG submission 203888) | Maize rhizosphere microbial communities from greenhouse at UC Davis, California, United States - 322HYB-O-2 | ecosystem: Host-associated > Plants > Roots > Rhizosphere > Soil | place...
TCAACACCCGCGATCGTCAAGCTGTCGCGCCAGGCTTGGGAATACCGGCTCTCTTTGCCCATATACGTGTAAAGCTGGACGACCGCCGCGGGCGTGACCAGGTTGTGACGGGAGAGGCCGCTGCCGTCGTATTGAACGATGCCGTCGGGCGGGACGCCGATGCCGGTGAGGAATTTCTTCACGGCCGCGATGCCGAGTTCCGAGCTGTCGGCGGTGGAGACGGTGGTGCCGCCGCCGGGTATCATCGTCGCGTTTCGATCTAGTTCACCGAGCGTCCAGAGAAGCGTCTCGGTGTACATGTTCTGGCTCGGTTTCATCGTTTGGGCGGTGATGACCGACAAGGGGAGCGATTCAAACTTGGCGATCTCGACCCCGACGGGCAGCGATCCGTCCGAGCGCTTTTCATAGCGGTGCTGGCCGGTGACGGCGATGCCCTTTTCGATAAGACGCTGGCGCAGCAATGCCGCGAATAGCTCAGCGGGGCGCGAGACGCTGACCTGGCCGGTAAAACCGTTGTTGCCCACCGGAAGCATGCCGCTGATCTCCAGAACATTTTGATCCAGAACTTTGTGGACCCTGAGTGTGCGCGGTGTACCCGCGACGCCGGTGGTGCACTGGTTCGTTACGCGCAACACGGGGTTATACGGCGTCACTTTAACGGTGCAGCTGTAACTTGCGGGACCCGGGCGGACGGTGATGTCGATAGTGCTGTCGTTGAGTGGAAGTGCGGAAACCTCGGCGCCGTAGGACCATTGCAGATCGTCCCACTCCCAGCTCGACGGAATCGCGAAACCGCGGAAATAGCTGTCGTCACCGATTATGCTGCCTTCGATCTTTTTGACGCCGGCTGAGACGATCTTTTCGACAAGCGCGTCGAGGCTCGTCATCGGGTCTTCGGCACTGCTGAAACGCGTCGACATCGAGACGTCGCCGCGGCCGAAGATGCGCATGTCGCCCTTGATCGTGCCGTCGGAATCGGGCATCGCGGGGGCGTATATGCTGGTGATGAAGCGGTGATCGGGGCCGAGTCGCTCGAGCGCGGCGGCGACCGTAAAGTTCTTCATGTTTGAGGCGGGCATGAAGTATTTTTCGGCGTTCTCTTCGAAAACGATCTTTCCGGTCGCAAGCGATGTGATCTTTACGCCGACCATGCCGCGACGAATTTCCGGACGTGAAAGTGATTGCCGCATGCGGAACTGCAGATCCGAAAGCGTCTGCACCGCGACCGCCGGAGTGGGCGACGGTGAAGCGGTTGGAGTAGGTGAAGGCGCCGTTTGAGCGAACGAAGTGCCAAACGATGCGGTCAGGATCAGTGCGGCGTAAAGAAAACGGCGAATGGTCATATTGGAAATCAAGTTCGTTGGCTGTCGGTTCGGGGAAAGAGATCGAGTTTTTATTTTACTTCATCGGGGAGGGGTACTCCAATAATAAGCCTGAGCGCAAAGGAAAGTCTTAACGCGGAGGTCGCGGAGATTTGGCAAATTTCTAAGGGGCGATCCGTGGAGGAAGATTTCCCGCAAAGCCGCAAAGACGCAAAGAAGAGTGTAAAGAAAGACCCGCCGGGATATCGTGCCTCGGCGGGTATGATGCGTTACTAAGATTTAGTTTATTTGCACTTCGAGTAACCGCAATCGCGGCAGAAGTCGCAGCCGGAAGCGTGTTCGAGTTGGCCCTTGCATTCGGGGCACTCGCCAATGAGCGATGACATTTCGTCGTAGATGTTGTCGGATATCTCCATCGACTTCAACTTGCTGAGCTGTCGCTCGGAAGTGGGCAGATTCTTAAGGCGTCGATCGATGACGAAGAGGCATTCGGCAACGGCCTGTTCGGGTGAGGTAAGGAGGCGTTCGTTGAACCAGACGGCGTGGGTGCCCGTCACTTTGTTTAGGCTTCGCGCCACTTCCTGGACGTCGAAACCGCCACGCAGCATTTTAGACGCGAGCAGGCCGACGCCGGCGCTGATCGGGCCGGCGACGAAGACCTCGAGGATCCGCGTCCCGTCGTGATTTACGGTGACGTAGAGGTTTTGGTTCTCGAACGGTATACGCCACGTGGAGCCCTGGAGCTCGCGAGGCCTTTCGACCCGTTCACCGGAACGCCGGCCACCAGCTGGCGACTCAAGGTCAGGTTTAGGATCTTCTCGCCGGCTGGTAGCCGGCGTTCCAGCTGATTTCATCGCGTTGAGTACCTGGCCCTCGCGGCTTCCGTCGCGGTAGTAGCTGACGGCCTTGCAGCCCAATTTGCGGGCGAGGTGGTAAAGTTCGTCGACGGATTCGACGGTGTCGTCCTTTGCGCCGTTGCACGTTTTCGAGATCGAATTGTCGACATGCTTTTGCGCTGCGGCGAGCACGTTCACGTGCTGAAGGGAACTGATGCTCATCGCGGAGATGAATTCTTCGGGCAGGTCGGATTCGTGCTCTACGACGAACTCGGCGGCGGCCTTGATCGATTCCTCGTCGGTTTGATCCACTTCCAGGCCGAGTGCCTTGGCGGCAAGGGTGTGAACGTACGTGCGTGTGCCGATGGTGTCCTGGCGGACGTACGCCCATGAGAAATTCGGCTCGATGCCGGAGGACGTTTCGGCGACGAGCGAGATCGTTCCCGTGGGGGCGATCGTCGTTACTTCATAGTTTCGCGGCGTGAGCGGTACGTCCCGCGAGATGCCAACCTCATCGTAGAGGAATTTCGCGTAAGCATCGCGGTTCTTTTCGAGCTCGGGGAAGACGCCCTTTTCGCTGCCGATCTCGAGCGATGCCACCCAGGCTTCGCGGCGGATGAAGCCCATCACCTTTTCCATCAATTCGATCGACTCGTCGCTGCCGTAGACGACGCCGAGATCCAGGCAAAGATCGGCGAAGCCCATGATGCCGAGGCCGACGGGGCGGGTGCGTTTTACGACGTCATCAATCTCAGGTAAAGGGAAGTAGCCGGCGTCCACGACATTGTCGAGGAACCGCGTCGAGAGATGAGTGATGCGGGCGAGGCGGTCCCATTCAATATCGCCATCCTTGTAAAACTTCGCCACGTCGATCGAGCCCAGATTGCAGGAATTGTTGAAATGCAGCATCTGCTCGCCACAGGGGTTGCAGGCGAAGATCGGGCCCATAGACTCCATCATGTGATTGTGGCGATTCACCTCATCGATGAAGATGATGCCCGGCTCGGCGTATTTGTGAGCCGAAGCGATGATGCGGTTCCAGATATCGGGGGCGAAAACCATGCCGGGGAGTGGCGGTTCCTCGACGGTGTAGCCGGAGCGGTCGGCCGATTCGAAAGCGAGCTTATCGGCGAAGGTGGCGGCACGGCCGTCGGGTTTCCGATAGACGACGTAGTCGGCGCCCGTGACAGGGTCGAAGATGGGTTCGCCCCAAGGTTCGCCTTTGAACTCGGTCTGGAACCATGTGCCGCTATCGACCGCCTCCATGAACATATCGGTGACGGTGACGGAGATGTTGAAATTGGTCAGGGTCGTCTGGTCGTTCTTGGCGTGGACGAAACGAAGAATGTCCGGATGTTTGACGGACATGATCCCCATGTTCGCACCGCGACGGACGCCGCCCTGCTTCACCACTTCGGTGGTCTGATTGACGATGTTCATGAAGCTGACTGGGCCGCTCGCGACGCCGCGGGTGGAATTGACCATCGAGCCCGCGGGGCGAAGGAATTCATAGGTCATCCCGGTGCCGCCGCCGGTCTGATGGATGATCGCGACGTTCTGCGCGTGTTCCATGATCCCCTCGATCGAATCGGGGACGTTGAGCACGAAGCAGGCGGCGAGCTGGCCTTTCGGCTTTCCGGCGTTTACCAGACACGGCGTGTTCGGTACGAATTCGCGTGCGAACATCACGGCGGTCATTTCGTTGTAAAAGAGATTTTGTTTTTGAGCGTCGGCTTCGGCGCGCGACACGTGGCCGACCACGCGGCGGACGATGTCGTTCCAGGTCTCGAGCGGCTCGCCGTGCTCGTCTTTGACGGCGTAGCGTTTCGCGACGACCTTCTGCGCGTTCAGCCCAAGCGGCTTATATTCGCGGCCGGCAGCGGCGGCGGAGCCGTTTGACGAATTGCGGGAAGCGATCGTGGCAGCTTTAGTTTTATCTAAGACGGTGCTCATTGATGGGTTCTCCTTGAAAGCGGGCGTCCGGAAGGCCGTTTCACCGATGGGACAATTCTATCACGTTCGACGGCATTCAGGAAGCTTCGTAAGTGTATGAGGATTTCAGGTTTTCGGGGATATTTTCGCCGAGCCGGCGAACCGTAATAATGACAAAATAAACTCAAACCCCGAGTCATGTCAACTAAGTCTCGCACAATATCTTGTGTGAATTGTATGTAACACAACAATAGACGGTAGAAAAGTGAAAAGTGAAAAGTGTATGGTGAATAGTATTCGGTATTCGATGTTGACCCGCTTTTCCTTATTGACTTTAGGGCCGCAAACCTCGAAAACTGTTTAAGTATGGACAAGCTGGTACAAGGGATCGCCGCGGACGGTGCGATCAGGGTTTTTGGAGCGATCACGACGGACACGGTGGCGGAGGCGATCAGGCGGCATCAGACATCGCCGACCGTTTCCGCGGCTTTGGGAAGGACGATGACCGGTGCACTAATGATGGCCTCGACTTTGAAGGAAGTCGATCGTCTGACGGTCAAGATCGAGGGAGACGGGCCGGTCGGAGGAATCACGGCGGAAGCGAACGGCGACGGCAAAGTGCGTGGATACGTAAAGAACGCGGTCGCGGAACTTCCGTCGAAAAGCAACGGCAAATTCGACGTGAGCGGGGTCGTGGGGAAAGGGATGTTTTACGTGATCCGCGAGGCGGGGTTCGACATAGGTCTGCGCCCGGAGCCATATGTCGGTTCGGTGCCGATCGTGTCGGGGGAGATAGCAGAGGACTTTGCATTTTATCTTGCGAAGTCCGAGCAGATACCTTCGGCGGTGATGCTGGGAGTTTTACTGAACAATACGGCGCCGTTCGTGGCCGCGTCGGGTGGGGTGATGGTGCAGATGTTGCCGGGGGCGAACGAGCACCTGATCACGATGATCGAAGACACGATCGCCCATGCACCGCATTTAACCTCTGTGATCGGGCAGGATACGCATCCATCCGAATTGGTAAAACTCGCGTTGGGGGAGATCGACTTTCAGATCCTGGACGAAAAGGATGTGACTTTTGAATGTACGTGCTCGATGGACCGGGCGAAGTCGATGGTGAGCGCGTTGGGCAGGGAAGAAGTCGCCTCGATGCTGGAGGAGCAGGGCGGGGCGGTGATGAACTGCGGATTCTGCAACGAGATCTACACGCTCAGTGAAGCCGATATGGAGAATTTGTTGAAGGAGCAGAAATGAAAGCGGCGGTCATACGCGCTTCTCGGGAAAGATCTGTTTCGGTGACCTCGTTCATTTAGAACGCTATAGATCTACTTCTTTTTTGCCTCGCGCTTTAGCTTGCGAACGTTTCGTTCGATCCATTTTTCGGCTTCCGCATAGTAGGTAAATTTCTGCTCGCTTCGCCGGAAGGCCGGCGTGTGATGGTAACGGCGGCCGTTGATCACTTTTGCCGGGTGGTAGACGTGGAGCATTTCGTGGAACACGATGTACTCGACGACGAATTTAGGCACGAAGGCGGAATCCAGCGATTTGCTGACGACGATCGTCCGGTGGGTCGCGTCGTGGTGACCGAGGATTCGGTAAGTTTTGCGGACGGACCAGGTTAGCGTTGGCTTCGCCAGGGAACCGCCGAAATAAGCGACGTTCAGGGTGTCGAAGATCTTTTCAAGATTATAGAACTCACCTTTGGCAGTGGTCACGACCTTTCGCCCATGCTTTCGCTTGTTCGCTACGGCCCGGACGCGGTACTCGTCGGTAGAGACGGCAGCGGAATAGACGTCTTTCGCGGCGGCAGGCACTCGGCGTCGATAAAGTTTGGCGACTAGGATCAGGGCGAGGGCCCGCTGGGCGGATGCAGGCAGGTCGCGGCAGATCTCGGCGATGCGTACAAAAACGCTGCCGTTTCTTATGCGGATAGTATGGTTAATTCCGACATAAGGGTAGAAAGTAACCTCGATCGGGGGCGCTTCCCGGTGCTTATCGAACGTTTCGAACGCCTGAGAGTAGTATTTTGCGATAGTTTCGGTAGAGACACCCATACTTCTTGTTAATCAGGGTTAAACTAATAAACATTGACAGGATAACACCAAAATGTTAATTCTATGGTTGGGATTATACCGTCCCACCGACGGTTTTGTCCCGCTCTCTCGGTAAAAAATGCCGGTCCGCGAAACTTACCTTAGAATCGAAAATTCACCGAATTTCCCCGATTCTCGCGGGCAGATGATCCTTTCGGCGATAATCAACGAACATTTTGTGACGGGGGAGCCTGTCGGTTCCAAAGCCTTAGCGGAAAAATTTGCGAATGCGTCGGGTCTAAGCTCTGCTACGATCCGCGGCGTGATGGGCGAGCTGGAAGAGCTCGGCCTGGTCGAGCAGCCGCACACTTCCGCCGGCCGAATACCGACAGACAAGGGGTACAGGTTTTACGTTGACAATCTGCTCGGTGTGCTCAGCCTTTCGAACGACGATCTCCGGCTAATCGGCGGGGAATTTGGGTTCGACAGCGAACTTCTCGAGGCGCCGGACCGGTTAATGGAACGTACATCCCAACTCCTTTCCGCTCTTTCAAATAATGTAGGTATAGTGGTATCGCCATCGCTGGCCAAGGACCGCCTGCAGCATATAGAGTTCGTCAATTTGTCGGACAACCGGGTCCTCGTCGTGCTCGTCTCGGCACCGAATATCGTACACAACCGCATCATTCGGCTGAACGCGGGGCTGACGAAAGAGGAACTCGAACAGGCCGCAAATTACCTGAACGCGGAATTCGCGGGCAAGAGCCTTTCCGAGATCAGGAATCAGATCCTCAAGCTTATGCACGAGGAAAAGGCGTTGTTCGACAAGCTGCTGCAGAACGCCGTCATCCTTTGCTCTCAGAGCATCGAGGGGGAGGACGACAGCCTGGGCGAGGTATTCGTCGGTGGGACGACCAACATCCTCTCCAAGAGGGATTTCGCAGATCTGGAACGGCTTCGCGGCCTGTTATCGACGATCGGCGAAAAGTCGAAACTGCTGCAGATACTGAACGAATGCGTCGCCCGTGATGCCAAGTCGCAGGCGGGTGCGGTTCAGGTGATAATCGGCAGCGAAAATTCCACACCTACACTTCAGAATTGCTCGCTGATCTCGGCACCTTACAGGGTCGGCGACGGCTCTGCGATCGGAACGCTCAGCGTGCTCGGGCCCACAAGGATCGAATACGCGCGAATGATCTCGATCGTGTCTTATGTTGCACGCGTCCTCGAGCGGACCATATCGCGAGACACCCGCGGCAATTGATCTCATTCGGGCACAAGCACACCAGCCCGAACAAATAATGGACCCAGAAAAGAACATCGACGAGGTGGTCGACACCTTTGACGAAGGCAACGATGAGGTCTCAGTCGACGATTTCATCAAGCAGCTTGAGGAGAAGGAAAAGGACCTCCACATAACGGCGGACACCTCAGTGATCGAGATCGCCGAGGCGTTTGCTGACGGCGAACTACCGAATTTTTTGAAGGAGGCTCTCGATCAGGCGGAGGCCGCTTCGAACCGGCCGTCGGCGGCAGCGCCGTCGGTTCCGAACGCGGATAAGGCTGTCGTGAAGCGTCTGGAGGTCGATGTGAAAAACCTACAGGCGACGATCGCGAAAATGGAAACGGACCGCGACGAGATGTTTGCGAACTCGCAGCGGCGGGTAAAGGATTTTGAGGCTTTCAAGACAAGGGCCGAGCGGGAGCGGAAAGAGACATTCCAAAACCAGATCAGCAACATCGCGTTGCTGATGCTGCCGGCACTCGACAATTTGCAGCGAGCGCTGGATTCCGCCGAACATCTGCCGGGCGAAAAGAGCGACACGTTTCAGCAGTTCTACGACGGCATTGCACTTGTCAGCGAACAGATCGACGACATTTTGAACAAGATGGGAATCAAGCCGATCACGGCGGTTGGTGAAGAATTTGATCCGCACATGCATGAAGCTGTGGCGACCGACGATACCGGCGAATACCCGCCAAACACGATCAGCGGCGAAATACTGCGCGGCTACATGGCCGGCGATCGTGTCATACGGCATTCGCTTGTGAAGGTCGCGATGGCGGGAAGTGCAAAGCCCGCAAGCGAAGAAACGATCGAGCAACAAGACGAACAAACTTCTCCCGCGAAATAAGCCCCACGAACTCTCCCCTCACCGTAACTCACCCCAAGGATCCAGTATTATGAGTAAAGTAATCGGCATCGACCTCGGAACGACCAACTGCTGCGTTTCCGTTTTGGAAAACGGCACCGTTCAGATCATCTCGAACAAGGAAGGCGGACGCACAACACCCTCCGTTGTCGCGTTCACGGACAAGGACGAGCGCCTGGTGGGGCAGATCGCTAAGCGGCAAGCAGTGACCAACCCGGCGAATACGCTTCACGCGGTGAAACGGCTGATCGGGCGGAAGTACAGTGCCCCGGAGGTTGAAAAGATGCGCGGGCAGGTACCCTTTGAGATCGTTGAAGCCCCAAACGGCGACGCGCACATCAAGGTTCTTGACCGTGTTTACAGCCCGCCTGAGATATCGGCGATAGTGCTGCAGCGTCTGAAGATCGCCGCGGAAGAATTCCTAGGCGACCGTATTACCGAGGCGATCATAACGGTACCGGCGTATTTCGACGATATGCAGCGGCAGGCGACTCGTGACGCGGGCAAGATCGCCGGACTGGAAGTGGAAAGGATCATCAATGAACCGACGGCGGCGGCGCTTGCTTACGGTTTTGGGAAGAACAAAAGCGAGAAGGTCGCTGTTTACGACCTGGGAGGTGGTACTTTCGATATCTCGATACTCGAGATCAACGACGGCGTCTTTGAAGTGCTGTCGACGTCGGGGAACACCTTTCTCGGCGGAGAGGATTTTGACCAGCGGATAATCGACTGGCTTGTGGCCGGCTTTAAAGAAGCGAACAACATCGACCTCAAGAATGACCGACTCGCGCTGCAACGGTTGAAGGAAGCCGCGGAACGTGCGAAATGTGAGCTTTCAAGTGTAGAGGAGACGACGGTCAGCTTGCCGTTTATCGCTGCGGACCCGACCGGGCCGAAGCACATCAACGCGAATCTGACGCGAGCGAAATTTGAAGAGCTGGTGAAGGATCTCGTCGAAGCATCGGTCGAGCCTTGTCAGAAGGCTTTGTGGGACGCGAAGCTGCAGCCGCAGGATGTTGATAAGGTGATACTCGTGGGCGGCCAGACGCGATCGCCGATCATATCGCGAACCGTTACGGAAGTTTTCGGCAAAGAGCCCTCGGCCGAGATCAATCCGGATGAGGTGGTGGCGATGGGGGCGGCGATCCAGGGCGGCGTGCTGACAGGCGATGTTAAGGATATCGTGCTGCTCGACGTATTGCCGCTGAGCTTGGGACTGGAAACACGAGGCGGACTGTTCGTAAAGCTGATCAATCGCAACTCGACGATACCGCTAAAGAACACGATGACGTTCACGACCGTCGTGGACAATCAACAGTCGGTGGAGATCCACATTTTGCAGGGCGAACGCGAGATCTCCTCGGCGAACCGGAGTTTATCTAAATTTGAGCTGGTCGGCATCCCGCCCGCCCCGCGAGGCGTGCCGCAGATCGATGTGTCGTTCGAGGTCGATTCGAACGGGATCGTGAGCGTGGCCGCGACGGACAAGATGACCGGGCTTGAGCAGGCGGTGCAAATCACTCCTTCGTCGGGGCTGTCACCGGATGAGATCGAGAAACTGATCCACGAAGCCGAGCATTCGGTCGAGAAGGATAGGGAAGAGCGCGAACTTATCCAGCTTCGCAATCGGCTCGACAACATGATAAAAAACGCGCGAAAGGCGATGCTTGAGTTCGGCAGATCGTTCCCGACCGAAGAACAGATGGAGATCAACAACACCTTGAACAACGCCGAAGAGTCGCTGATCACCGACGACAAGACCGAGATCGAATTGATCCTGTTAAAGGTCGAGGAAACTGCAAGCCGGATCACGGCCTCTATGCTGACGGCGGTTTAAGAAAATGAGGGCAGGCCTTCCAGCCTGCCCTTGTAGTTTTAACAAATCTCGTTTTGAGCGCGACAGGCTGGAAAGCCTGTCGTACTTTTTAAAAACTCTTTCTAAATAAATACGACATCTTGATGAAGAACGTTCGGCCGTTGCTGACCAAGCCCGGTTCGCGAATCCGCGTGTAGGGATTCAGGCCGCTGTGATTGTAATCATCAGAGTATCCAGCGTAAAGGGCAGTCCCGGGACTCGGCGTCCAGCCGACAACAAGTTGTGGAGACAACCGGCGGTTAAGCGTCGAATAATCGAGCCGCAGCCGAGCAAAGGTGCTTCGGGTGAATTGGTAGATGGAACGCGAACTGAATAGGTTATCGTCGAATGCCAGTTCGCCCGTGTCATTTCTTACCATGTGTCGTTTGGTAAAGTTCAACTGGGTTTGGAACGCCTGTGTCGGTTGGTACCGGATGGTCGATTCGAGCATTAGCTGATCTCCGGGCCCAGGATCCAGAGATGGAGCGTCGCCGCAATCCAGAGGGTCGAGATCGCACGCCCGCCGATAGTTAACATACGCCAAGCTCGCCCGCCGGCGCTCTGGGCCGGCGCCGAAATCGTACTCCATGATGCCCGAGGTGTAATCCATGAAGAAGAACAGGAATAACTGTTTATTCGGCGTGGTCTCGATGAAAGCCTGTACGGCCTTGAACGGGGCGCTTCGTTTTGCGTTCGGGCCGAAAAAGGCGCCGGCCTGGTTTACGTTTCGCACCGGGCCGAATTCGTTCTCGTAAACCCATTCTTTTCCAAACTGCAGGTTCGCGCCGATAAATGTCTGTTTTTGCAGGCCGAGGCCAGCCCGGGTGTTGGTGATCAAGTATTGGCCGCGTCCCTTCCAGTCGTAGCTGATGTTGGTTTCGTTCCAGAATTCCTTGAATATGATCTTTTTCTTTGCGTCCTGGTCGGTTCGGTATCTGACGAACGATCCGGCATAGTTGGTGTCGAAGCGGTTAGTGAAGCCAACGTCGGCGCGGTAATCCGGTGAGCGTCCCTGCGCCAGGTAGTTCATATACAGGTTTCGTCCCGAGCGTTCCGCCCAAACGCGATATCCGACGCCGTTCCCGGTGCGATAGTCTTCCCGGTCATTGTTTGGATCGTAGAAATATCCGCGCGTGTTGGTGCCGACAACCTGAAATTCGGCGACGGTTTTCTTGTCGAAACGCCAGCGGCCGTCGAAGCCGGCGGTGTTGTTGTGCTTGTCGACGAAATTGTAAGTCGTCGCCATGAAACCGAGATTGTTCTGTTTGCCGAGGTCGCGCTTGTATCGGAGCACGCCGATCTCGGCGTTCTTGTCGAGGAGACGTTCGTTATCGCAGAGTTCGAAGTTGTTCGGATCCGCCGCTCGTTCGTTTCGACAGATAAGAAGGCTTTCGCGTTGGTCTTCGTTCAGGTTGCCTTCGGTACCGTTGTCGGAGGCGTACATGATCCCGAAGGTGTTCTTCCCGCTGCGGCCGGTGATCTTTGCGGCGATGTCGGGGTCGACGATCGCGCGGGTATTCACTACTTGAAGTCCGCTCTGGAAGATCTCAATGCGTTCGAGGAAGAATGGACGTTTCTCAGAGAAAAATACGGGGAATCGCAGATTGGCGGTGCTAACGGGAGCGTCCGCCTCGACTTGCGCGAAATCGGGATTGTAGGCAAAGTCGAGCGTCGTCGTCGGCGTCAGGCTGAACTTGGCCGTCATTCCGAATTCGCCTTTAATACCTTCGTTTACGAAACGCCCGGCCGGGTTATTATCGAACGTGAACCGGCTGCGGCGGCCTGTCTGGCTTACGGTGAAACTTGGATTTATCTCAAGCTGGCGGGTGGTGGAAATGTCCTCCAAACCCGTTATCTTGCCGGCCTGATTGAGCGAGCCCGACATGCTGCGATTGTTGGGCATCCACGATTGAAGCTCGTTGTTATTCGCACGGACACGGCGGAAAAGGTGGAGGCCCCATTTCTTATCTTTTCCGGCCTCATACCGAAGCGACTTGAAGGGGATAGCAGCCTCGACGATATAGCCATCCTCGGTCAGCTGGCCCTTTGAGATCATGACCAGATCGACGCTCTCGTCCTCGCCGCGGCCTTCGGTGGTGATACCGTCCGTTTGAATTCCATAGGGGTTTAGAAAGATGAAATACGCCTGCTGCTGGTCATTGAAGGTGTCGAGGTACATCCCTACGAAATCCTCATTGCCGAGATCATCGCGGCGTTTCATGGTCGCCCGAAGAGTGTCGCGCGGCTGGGTGACCTTGAAAGCCACGTAAAGATGCTTCGCGTCGTATCCCATGTAAACTTCCATGGGGCTCGACGGAGCGATGTTGTCGCCGGGCTGGGTTTGGAGAAAATCGCCGAAAACGGCCGCATCCTGCCAGACGCCGTCGTTCATCTGCCCGTCTATGATCGGCGGCGCGGAAAAACGGGGGATGCGGGCGGGTTCTTTCTTGCTTACGTAACGCGACGCACCCGTGCCGGGCTTCTGCGGTTCAGAAATCGTGGCTTTGAACCCACCCGCGGGTTTAGATTCGTCAGCGGGAGCCAGAGGTAATTTTATCGCCGGTGTCACGGCGGGCGTAGGGGATGTCGATTGAGCGGCTGCGGGTATGAAATATAAAAGCACAGCCAATGAAAGCAGTAGGATCTTCGTCATCATCGAATCAATAAATAAATTCCCGGAGTGAGGCCGGGTTGAAAAATAAAATATTAGAACGGTACGTTCAGAATTTAGAACACCAGCGGGCCGGCGTTTGTAACAAGAAAGTTTCTACGGCTGGTAACGGTAAATGTTCATACATTCGGGTTCCGAAGTATCTCCTGCAGTTTGGAATACACGTGAATGGTCGAATTAAATCGCCTGGGTCACCTCTACTTGTCGGGGCATTGACAGGTTCTGTACAATATTAGGTTGGCGTCAGTTCAAGCGATTTGGGCTGACGCTTTGTTTGTCTATTTATGGCTAAACGAGATTATTACGAGGTTTTGGGCGTCACCAAGTCGTCCACCGAGGTTGAGATCAAGAAGGCTTACCGGACGCTCGCGGTTCAATACCATCCAGACAAGAACCCTGGAGACGCGACGGCGGAAGAGAAATTCAAGGAATGCGCCGAGGCGTATGCGGTGCTATCGGACGCACAGAAGCGGGCACAGTATGACCGCTTCGGGCACCAGGGAATGGGCGGCGGCGGATTCGATCCCGGGTTCTCGAACATCGAGGATATCTTCGATCTTTTCGGTTTCGGGGATATGTTCGGCGGCCGACAGCGGACACGGTCGAGCGTGCAGCGTGGGTCGGACCTTCGCTACGATCTTGAGATATCCCTCGAGGATGCCGCCAACGGGAAGGATGAAAAGCTGGAAATACCGCGCCTGGAAACTTGCCCGGAATGCACGGGCAGCGGGGCCGAGAAGGGAACCACCGCGGAGGCCTGCATCGCGTGTGCCGGCAGTGGTCAGACAAGATACCAACAGGGCTTTTTCAGCGTGATGCGGACATGCCCGAATTGCTCGGGCAAGGGCAAGATCATCCGCAACCCGTGCAAAGAATGTCGCGGGCAGGGGCGGATCGAAAAAGAGAAAACGCTGGAGATCAAGATCCCGGCCGGTGTAGAGACAGGCTCGAGGCTGCGGGTTACGGGCGAGGGTGAAGCTGGCGTTAACGGCGGCCCATCGGGCGATCTGTTCGTCGTCATTCACGTCAAGGAACACGAGGTGTTCGAACGCCAGGGGGCGAACCT
>Ga0307409_100000886_pt1 | contig 13864 bp, 11 predicted proteins | sample 322Ometagenome_2_FD_203888 | JGI IMG/M metagenome (GOLD analysis project Ga0307409, IMG submission 203888) | Maize rhizosphere microbial communities from greenhouse at UC Davis, California, United States - 322HYB-O-2 | ecosystem: Host-associated > Plants > Roots > Rhizosphere > Soil | place...
ACATCGGGGAGCTCCCGGGACTCGTCGAGTCGCTGAGCGGGCGGGCGCGGTAGAGAGCGCCGGCGCGGCCGGACCCGCGCGAGGGCGGTAGCCAGTGCGGGCGAACGGTGCGGCGCTCGGCCGCTCGGCGACGTAGACTCCGACCGTGGGGGGGGCCCAGACGGACGGGCCTCCGCCCCCCAATCGCCGCCCCGCAGTCGCCGTTCAAACCATTCGTCGCGCCCCGTCATCTCATTGCCCGAGACGACGAGGACCGACTACCTGATGCCAGTGGCCCCACCAGAGTTGACCCCCTTCACCGCCCCGTCGGGCGCGCCGCGCGCCGAGATGGACGTCATCTCCCGCGCCGCCGCCGGCGACCGGCAGGCCTTCGAGGGGATCTACCGCGATCACGTCGGGCGCGTCTTCGCGCTCTGCGCCCGGATGGTGGGCGACCGCGCGGCGGCCGAGGAGCTGACGCAGGACGTCTTCGTCCGGGCGTGGGAGAAGCTCTCGCTGTTTCGGGGGGAGAGCGCGTTCTCCACCTGGCTGCACCGGCTGGCAGTGAACGTGGTGCTGCATCAGCGGAAGTCGGACGGCGTCCGGCGGGCCCGCTTCACCTCCGACGAGGACGCCGAAGTGGCGGTGGCGAGCGACGGAGGGGCGCTCCGGCAGCGCTCTGCGGGGCCGGGCGACCGGATGGACCTCGAGGCGGCGATCGCCGGACTGCCGCCCGGAGCGCGACGGGTGTTCGTGCTCCACGACGTCGAGGGTTACAAGCACGAGGAGATCGCCGGGATGTTCGGCATCACGGCAGGCGGGAGCAAGGCGCAGCTGCACCGCGCCCGGCTCCTCTTACGGGAGGCGCTGCAACGATGAACGACGACATGATGCGCGACGACGCGACGAACGGCGGGACGACCGGCGACAGCGCCGGGCTGCCGGCAGCGTGCGCGTCCTTCGACGCCGCGCTGGCCGATTACCTGGAGCGCGAGCTGCCCGCCGCCGAGCGGGCGGGGCTCGACGCCCACCGCGCCGAGTGCGCGCGCTGCAACGCACTGGCGGCCGACCTCGAGGGGATCGCGGTGGCGGCGCGCGGCCTGGCGCCGCTGCGCCCGTCGGGTGCGGCGACCGAGCGCATGTGGAGCGCCGTGTCGGCCCGCATCGCGGCGCCGGCGCTCCCGATCGGCCCGGCGCGCGAGCGGGCCGACACGGCGCGGTCGCGGCGCGTGCACTTCGATGGCTGGCGGCGGCAGCTCGTCGCCGCAGCGGCGCTCGTCCTCGTCACGGCGGGGGTGACGTATTCGGTCGCGCACCGCGGCGCGCAGGACGAGAATGCGCGGCTACCCGGCGCCGTTGCCGACAACAGCGGCGGTAAGCCCTCCCTGCCGACGCCGGTCCCGCTCGTTCCCAACGACACGTCGCCCCGGGTGATCGCCTCGACCGACAGCAGCAACGGCGTCGCCGGTGCGAGCGACTCGCGCGGCCTCGGCTCGTCGGACCGCCGCCTCGCCGGCAACACGCGCTCCGCGCGACCCTCGGCGACGACGACCTACGAGCGGGAAATCGCCGGACTGCGCCGCATCCTGCGCGAGCGGCGGAGCGACCTCGATTCGACGACCGTCGCCGTGCTCGAGACCAACCTCACGGTGATCGACCAGGCGATCGCGCAGAGCCGCGCCGCGCTCGCCAAGGACCCGGCCAGCCGCTTCCTGGGTCAGCAGTTGAACAGCGCGCTCGACAAGAAGCTGGAGCTCCTTCGGACGGCGGCGCTGTTGCCGTCGCGCACGTGAGGCCACGCACCATGTCCGCAACGACCCCGTCTCTCGTGCATCAGCACGACCTGTCCCGCACCCGAGCCATCCATCAGGTGATCATCATGCGACGCACCTTGCCCGCCGCCGCCGCGGCCGTGCTCCTCTTCACCGCCCTGCCGCTCGCCCCCGCGGCGGCACAGACGCCGCCCGACAGCGCGCGCCGCGAGACGCGCGCCCAGACGCGCGACCGCGAGCGCCGGGAGCGGGAGCGGAGGCAGGAGCGCATCAACGTGAACGTGGACCACGACGACCACTGGGACGACGACGACGATCGCGGCGGCGTCCAGGGGCGCACGGCGATCGACACGACGGTCGCCTTCTCGCGGGGCGGGGTCGTGGACCTCTCCCTCGTCTCGGGCGAGATCCGCGTCGTCGGCTGGACTCGCTCCGAAGTGAAGGTGGTCGCGCGCAGCGAGCGCGGCGGCCTGCGCTTCGAGGCGTCGCCGTCGCGCGTCGCGCTCGACGTCGAGCGCCGCGGACACGGGCGGAACAGCGAGGCGACGTTCGAGCTGAGCGTGCCGGAGGGGACGCGTGTACTGATGCGCAGCACGTCCGGCGATCTCGCGGCGCGCGGCGTGAAGGGCGAGGTCGAGGCGCGCTCGGTGAGCGGCGGGGTCGAGATCGAGGATGCCGGGCGGATCAGCGTCGCCACGGTCTCGGGCGACGTGCGCGCGGTGCGGCTGGCCGGCGAGGCCCGCGCCCGCTCGGTGAGCGGCGAGGTGGCGCTGCGGGACGTCGCCGGCGACGTGGACGCCGAATCGGTGAGCGGCGACGTCGAGCTACGCGGCACGCGGGCTCGCGTGGCGCGGGTCGAAACGGTCAGCGGGGACGTCACGTACGACGGCGCCGTGGACCCCGCCGGGCGCTACGACTTCCACTCGCACTCCGGGACGCTGCGCCTCGTGTTCCCCGCGGCGACCAACGCGTCGCTCTCCGTGCGCACGTTCAGCGGGGAGATCGACAGCGCCTTCCCGCTCACCGTCCGGCCGGCCTCGGTCTCCGAGGGGGCCGGGCGCCAGCGCGAGATGGAGTTCACCATCGGCAGCGGCGGGCCGCGCATCTCGGCGCAGACGTTCAGCGGCGAGATCGTGATCGAGCGCGCCGGCAACCGCTAGCACTCACCTCGTCTCACCACTTCTCCTCCAAGGAGCGAGCCGCATGCGCCTCCCCGCCGTTCACCGCCGTCCACGACGCACCCTCGCCGTCCTCCTCGCCTCGGCGGCCCTCGCCGCCCCGCCGGCGGCCGCGGCCCAGGAGACGGGAAGCTCCGACTTCAATTGGCGCGGCGAGGTCGCGCCCGGCGGCTGGCTGCGCGTCCGCAACGTGAACGGGCAGATGCGGGTGGAGGCCGCCCCGGGCAACCAGATCGAGGTCACCGCCACCAAGCGCTGGCGGCGCGGCGACCCGGAGGACGTGCGGATCGAGGTCAAGCGCGTCGGCGCGAACGACGGCGACGTCCTGATTTGCGCCCTCTGGAACGAGACCTCGTCGTGCGACGAGCGCGGCTATCATGGCAACTCGAGCGGCCGCAACCGGAACAACGACGTCTCGGTGGACTTCGTCGTGAAGCTGCCGAAGGGCACGAAGGTCGACGTCTCGACGGTCAACGGCTCGGTGCGCATCGAAGGCGCGACGGCCGCGGTCCGCGCCGGTACGGTGAACGGCGGGATCAACGCCGTGTCGTCGGGCGGCCCGGTGACGGCCGCCACCGTGAACGGCGACGTCAACGTCCGCATGGGCTCGACCGGGGCGAGCGAGGATCTGCACTACGCGACGGTCAACGGCTCGATCACGGTCGAGGTCCCGGGCGCGCTGGACGCCGACGTGGAGATGACGACGGTGAACGGCGGGCTCTCCTCCGACTATCCGATGACCGTGCAGGGGCGCGTGAACCCGCGCCACCTGCGGGCGACGATCGGCAAGGGCGGTCGTCAGCTCAAGTTCACGACCGTGAACGGCAACGTGCGGCTGGTGAAGCGATAGAACCGTGAACGGTTGACGGTTCACGGAGAACCCCCGGGACGGCTCTCGAAGCGTCCCGGGGGTTCTCCGCTCCTACTGGCAACCGTCGACCGTTCACGGTCCTACGACCGCGCCAGCCGCTCGATCGTCCGCGCCAGCTCGATGTCCTTCTGGGTAATCCCGCCGGCGTCGTGGGTGCTGAGCGTGAACTGCAGCTTGCTGGCGCGGATGTCGATGTCCGGGTGATGGTCGGCTTCCTCGGCGGCATCGGCGACGCGGCGCACCATCTCGATCGCCGCCGCGAAGCTGGCCAGCGTGTACGCCTTGGTGAGCACCGCGCCGCGGCGGGACCAGCCGGGCAGGCTGCCGAGCTCGCGCTGGATCGTGATGTCGGGGAGAGGGCTGGGCACGGCTCGCTTGGCGGTGTGGGGATGGCGGGCGGGCGGCAACTATAACGCGGCGCGGCGATCGGAACAACGAGCGGACGCTTCCAAATCCCGGCAACGGCCGACGGCCGACGGCGCACCTCGCCGTCGGCCGTCGGCCGTTCACGCCCGGCCGCCGCGCGCGGCGGCCGGGCGGTCCGCCTAACGCGTCCTCAACGGGGCGGCGTGCGGCGGGTCGTGTCGCCCGCCGCCGGCATCGTGGGGGCCGGCGCGTTGGCGGCGTCGGCGAGGCGGCCGGCGCCGAGCACGACGACTTCGACGCGGCGATTCTGCTGCCGGCCAGCCGGCGTGTCGTTGGTCGCCACCGGCTGCGTCTTCCCGAAGCCGCGCGAGGTGATCGCGGCCGGCGACACGCCGCCGGCGACGAGCGCCCCGCGCACCGCCGCCGCGCGGTCCTCGGAGAGCTTCTGGTTGTAGGCGTCGCTCCCCGTCGCGTCGGTGTGCCCCTCGACGACGATCTGCTTGTCCGGGTACTGCTGGAGGATCGCCGCGATGCGGCGCACGTTCGCTTCGGCGCCCGGCTTCAGCGTCGCCTTGTTCACGTCGAACAGGATGTCGCTCAGGCTGATCACGAGACCGCGGCTCGTCTCCTGGAGGTTCGTGATCTCGACGACGAGCGTGCGCAGCCGCGTGAGCGCACTGTCGAGGCGCGCGTTCGCCTCCTCGTTGGCACGTCGCAGCGAGTCGGTTCGCGCGCGCAGGGCGGCGTTCTCGGCCTCCGAGAGCTGCGCCTGCTGCGCGAGGTTCTGCCGCGCCTGCTCGCTCGCCGAGAGGGAGCGCGAGAGGCGCGCCTTGGTCAGACTGTCGGTCGCCGCCGTCGCGAGGAGGCGCTCGTTGGTCGCCTCGGCCGTCTGCGCGGCGCGCAGCGCGATGTGGGCGAGCCCGTTCACGTAGTCGCGGTTACCGCTCTCGGTGATCCCGCGCTGCGCGTCGTCGATCGCCTGCCGGGCGCGGATCAGGTCCGCCTCGGCGCGCTCGTTGGCGCCCGTCGTCGAGAGGCGGTTGTAGATCGTCTCGGCCTGGGTGAGCTCAGCCGGCCGCGGCGTGCTGGCGCAGGCGCCGAGGGCGACCGCCGTGGCGGCGAGGACGGCGAGGCGCGCGGGTCGGGACAGAAGGCGGCTCATGGGTTACCTCCGGCGGCTTCGAGGGCGGCCTGGGCGGCGCGGCGCTCGCGCTCGGCGGCGGCGCGCAGGGCAGCGGCCCGCGCGTAGGTGGCGTCGGCGGCCGCCTCGCGCCCCTTGAGCGCGGCGCGGTCGAGGCTCCGCTCGCGGAGCAGCACCTGAGCGGTCGCGAAGTTCTGCCGCGCCGAGGACATCACTTCGGGAACGAGCGAGTCGGCGCCCGCCTGCTGCGCCTCGGCAATCAGACGCTCGGCGTTGGCGACCGACGCGTTGGGATCGCCTGCCGTGGGAAAGATGCCGCCGCCGGATGCGCAGGCGCCGATGGCGCCCGTCGCGAGTGCGCTCGTGACGAGCGCGGCGACTGCGGGAACGCGTCGCAATACGTGCATGGTGTTCTCCTCGGGTAAGTGCCAGTAGACACGTTCGCTGCCGCAAGGCGTATTCCAGAGCCCGACGCCCCGCATACACGTCGCCGGAAGCCACCACGGACCCTCCCTTGCTATTTCGGGATATCTTCGGTAACGTCGTCCCCCACGCCTCAGCCCGCCGAACGCGGCACGGGCGCGGCACGGCGACACGTCCCTGCGAGGTGCCCCATGCTCCAGACCGCGCTCTTCTCCGACCTGGTGGATTCGTCCCCCCCGACCGACACGGTGCGCGTCGCCATCGGGGCGGGCGGCGCGAGCGCGGCGATCGGCGAGCAGAAGGACATCCGGTACTTCTCGGCCGCGGCGCGCTCGGTTCTCAACGGGCCCGAGACGACGGGGATGGGCTACTGGTCGGTGAACCCCTACGTCGGGTGCGCCTTCGGCTGCGCGTACTGCTACGCGCGCTACGCCCACCGCTACGTCACCGAGCGGCGTGGGGAGGCGAGCGTCGCCGCCGAGGGGATGCCGTCGTGGCTCGCCTTCGAGCGCCGGATCTTCGTCAAGCGGAACGCCCCCGACCTCCTGCGCTCGGCGCTGCGCCGCCCGCGCGGCGGGCGGCCGCACCCGATGATCGCGCGGCGCGAGGCGGTCGTCGTCGGCACGGCGACGGACCCGTACCAGCCGGCCGAGCGGCGCTTCCGAGTCACCCGCGGCCTTCTCGAGGCGCTCGCCGAGCACGACGGGCTGCGGGTCGTGATCATCACCAAGAGTCCCCTCGTGACGCGCGACGCGGACGTCCTCGCGCGGCTCGCGACGCGCTCGTCGGTCAGCGTGCACGTCTCGCTGATCACGCTCGACCGCGAGCTAGCGCGTCGCATCGAGCCGCGTGCCCCGACGCCCGAGTCGCGGCTGCGGGCGATCGCGCGGCTGCGCGAGGCGGGGATCGACGTGAGCGTGAACGTGATGCCGGTGCTCCCGGGAATCACCGATCGCCCGTCGGATCTCGAGGCGCTGGTGCGCGCGATCGCCGAGGCAGGGGCGACGCACGCCGGTGCCTGCGCCCTGCGGCTGCAGTCGGAGGCGCGCAAGCGATACCTCCCGTTCATCGAGGCCGAGTTCCCGCACCTCGCCGCGCGCTACCGCACGTCGTACGCGCGCGGCTACCAGGTCGGGGAGCGCTACCGCGCGGGGCTGCGTCGCGTCTTCGGCGAGCTGTGCGCTCGCTACGGCGTCGGAGTCTGGGGGCGGGACAACGAGGACGATGATGACGACGAGAGCGACGAGGGCGGGGACGCCGAGGCGGTGGGCGGGCAGTTGGTGCTGGAGCTGTGAGTGGAAGACCCGACCTCACGCATCGCGAGTGGTCGTCCCGCGTGTCGGTGCGGATGCGAGGACGGCGTGCTGCGTCGTGCGCGACGCCAACGCGAGCCGGCTCGTGACGCGAGGAGTGGTGGTCGGTGGATGGCAGGTCGGTGCGAACGGCAGGCGATGAGCGCTGATCCCTGACCCGTGAACCGAGCGTTTTCGCTCGCCGGCGCGCCCTCGATCTTCGGTATATGTTCGGTGGTGGTCTGCTTCATGCTGGCTGATCCGTAGCTCGCGGCAAAAGCCTCTCACGTCTCCCGCCCTTCGCACTCGTGTCCACTTCCCTCGCCCTCCTGAAGCAGCGGCTCGCCGAGGTGCACGACGTCGAGCGGCCGGCGAGCCCGGGGCTGCCGACCGGGATCGAGGCGCTGGACGGGGGGCTGGTCGGCGGGGGGATCCCGCGCGGGCGGCTGACCGAGGTGTTCGGCGTCGCGGGGAGCGGCAAGACGACGCTCGTCAGGCGGATCGTCGAGCGGGCGGCGGCGGCCGGGGTGTGGGTGGCGTACGTGGACGCGTCGCGCACCCTCGCCCCGCGCGAATGGGCCGAGGTGGAGGCGCGCGCGGCGTGTGTCGCGACGGCGGCCGGGGGGAGCGGGGCGCGTCTCTGGGTGGTGCGGCCGCACGACGCGGCGCGCGCCGCCTGGTGCGCCGACGTGCTGCTACGGAGCGGTGCGTTCGGCCTCGTGGTGCTCGACGGGGCGCCCCCACTCGGCCGTGCGATCGCCGTGCGTCTCACGCGGCTGGCGCGGGAGGGAGACGCGGCGCTGGTCGTGGTGGGCGAGGGAGGAGGTGGGGGGTTCGGCGGTGTGGGCGGCGCGGTGCGGCTGCGCGTCGCGCCGGGTGGTAGAGGGGAGCCACCACCACGAGGCGGCAGCGGCGGCAGCGGCGGCAGCGGCGGCGGTCGCCCGGCCGATGGGAGCCCATGGAGACCGCGGCGGCCCGACGGCGTTGGACGGTTCCGGGAAGATCGGGAAGGCCGGCGCGGGCGGCGCCGGTTCGTCGTGGCGGTCGAAAAGGGGGGCATTCACCAAACCGTGGAGGTGGGCTGTGCAATCGCCGTGGCGCGTCGCCTGTGTACGCATCCCGAGGTTCCCGATCGGCGCGGTGTGGACCGCGGCAGCGGGGCGCGGGACGCAGAGCGCAGGGCGCGAGACGGGCGAGGAGCAGCTGGAGCTTCCAATAGCGGTGGCAGCCGACTCAGCGCCTGACGAGGCATCTGCCGGAGGGGCGCGCCCCGCGCCCCTCCACTGGGACGAGCGCCCGATCGCGCTCGCCGACGCGGGGCGACTGCGGGCGGTGACGGCGGCGGCGGGGCGATTCCGCGTGCGGGCCGGGATGACTCCCGCCGAGGCGCGCGCCGTCTGCGCCGCGCTCGAGGTCGTGGCGTGGGACGAGGTCGCGCTCGACGGCGCGGTGACGCGCGCAACCGCGGCGCTGCTCGTCGCCAGCCCGCAGGTGACGCCGGTGGCCGGCACCCCCGGCATGTGGTGGGTGGGGGCCGGGGGACTCGACGGCGTCGGCGGCGAGCGCTCGCTCGTCCGCACCCTCGTGCGGGTCGCGCAGCTCTGGCACCCGCGCCCGCGGGTGGCGGTCGCCAGCTCGTGCGTCGCCGCGCGCGCCGCGACCTGGGGCGAGGTGACCGAGGGGCGCAACGGCTTGGGTGGCGGCGTCGACGACGTGGGGATGCTCGTCTGCATCGTGCCGCGGGGCGGGTGCGCGTCCTTCCTCGCGCCGGCCCCGCTCTCCTTCGTACCGATGGACGCCGAGCTGCGATCGTCGCTCGTCGCCCTGGGCCTGCGCACGGTCGGGGCGTTCGCGTCGCTCGAGGTCGCGGAGGTGGAGCGCCGCTGGGGCCCGGAGGGGATCGCCGCCTGGCGACTCGCGCGGGGCGAGGACGCGCGGCGCCCGGTGCTGACGCGGGCCGAAGCGCGGCGGTGCGTGAGCGCCGAGCTGGCGACGCCGGCCGCGTCCATGGAGCCCGTGCTCTTCCTCGTGCGCGCCGCGCTCGACCGGCTGGTGCGGGAGCTGCTCGCCGACGGTCGCGCCGCGGCCGCGGTGGCGATCACTCTCACGCTCGACGACGGGCGCAGCGCGCTCCCCTCCGGCGGGGTGGCGCACACGATCACGCGCGAGGTGCGGCCGGCGCGCCCCCTGGCGCGGGTCGCGCCGCTCTTCGAGCGCTGCCGCTCGCTGCTCGACCGCTGGTCGCTCTCCGCCCCCGTCTGCGGTGTGGCGGTGACGGTCACGGCGACCGCGCCGCTCGCCGGCGAGCAGGGGAGTCTGCTCGACGCGGGGTGGCGCGACCCGGCGGCCGCCGAGGCGGCGCTCGAGCGACTGCGCGCGGAGCTGGGGCCGAACGTCGTCGTGCGCCCGGTAGCGTGCGACGCCCACCGCCCCGAGCGCGCGGGCGGGTGGCTCGACTTCAGCGCGGCCGCGGGCGACGGCGCGACGACGTCCATCACGCCCGGGGGGCCCCCCCCCAGTTCCACGATGGCGCCGCCGGCGGTCGCCGCCGTCACCACGCCGTCTCCCGCCGGCGCGGAATCGCGCGCCGACGACGGCGACTACGCCGCCCTCCGCCTGCTCGAGGTCCCGGAGGCGGTGGCCGTCGAGTGCGACGGGGCGGCGCCCGCGGCAATGGAGTGGCGGGGGCGGCGGCTGGCGTTCGTACGCGCCGAGGGGCCGGAGCGGCTGTCGGGGGAGTGGTGGAAGGAGGGGTTCCGCCGCGACTACTGGCGGTGCGAGAGCGGGGGGAGCGAGTACCTCCTCTTCCTCGAGCGTCCCGCCGGACCCGCCGCGGCGGCCACCACGCCTGCGCGCTGGTGCGTGCAGGGGTGGTATGACTGACACACCAGACGAGCGAAAGAAGAACGAGGGTGCGCCACGGCGCGCGCGGCGCGCCCGTGACGCCGGTTACGTCGAGCTGCACTGCCACTCCTCCTTCTCCCTGCTCGACGGCGCGTCGTCACCCGAGGCGCTCCTCACCCGCGCCGCCACGCTCGGCTACCCCGCCCTCGCCCTCACCGACCACGACGACCTGGGCGGGATCGTCCGCTTCTCCGAGGCGGCGCGCGAAGCGGGAATCGGAGGGATAGTCGGGGTGGAGCTGACGACGAGCGTCGAGCGTCGAGCGTCGCCTTCCGTCGCGACTCATCTCGTGCTGTTGGCCGAATCCCGCGAGGGCTACGCGAACCTCTCGACGCTCGTCACGCGGGCGCGGATGGACCGGCCGCGGGGGTCGCCGGCGGTGCCGCTCGAGCTCGTGGCGCGGCACGCCGCGGGGCTCTACGCCCTCACCGGCTGCCCGCGCGGCTGGGTGCCGTCGCTCGTCGCGCGCGGCGACGTCGCGGGGGCGCGGGCGGCCGCCGGCGCGCTGGCCGAGATCTTCGGCGGGCGGCTGGCGATCGAGTGCTGGGACCACGACCTGCCCGAGGAGCGCGCGGTCGTGCGGGAGCTGATCGCGCTCGCGCGCGCGACGGACCTTCGCTGGGTGGTGACGAACGACGTCCACTACGCGACGGCTGGTGGGCGCGTCGTGCACGACGTCCTCTCGTGCCTGCGCCACGGCCGCACGCTCGACGAGATGGGGACGCGGCTGCGACCGAGCGGGGAGTGGCACCTGCGGAGCGCGGCGCAGATCCGGCGGCGCTGGCGGCACGACGACGCCGGGGTGCGCGCGACGCTGGAAGTCGCCGAGCGGTGCGCCTTCCGCATGGAGCAGCTCCGCCCGTCCCTGCCCGGCTTCCCCACCCCGCCCGGCGTGACGCCTGACGAGTACCTGGAGGCGCTGGTGGAGGAGGGGGCGCAGGAAAGATACGGGGCGCGGGACGCGGGGCGCGGGGCGCGGGAGGAGCGTCCCGAGGCCGTTCCGCGCCCCGCGCCCCGCGCCCCGCACACCGCGGCACCCCGGGAGGTTCAGGAGCAGCTCGCCCACGAGCTCTCCATCATCCGCCGCCTCGGGCTCGCCGGCTACTTCCTCATCGTCTGGGACATCGTCCGCTTCGCGCGGCGCGAGGGGATCCTCTGCCAGGGGCGCGGGTCGGCGGCCAACTCCGCCGTCTGCTACTGCCTCGGCATCACCGCGGTGGACCCCATCCGGATGGGGCTCCTCTTCGAGCGCTTCCTGAGCGAGGACCGGCAGGAGGCGCCCGACATCGACCTCGACTTCGCGCACCGCGAGCGCGAGCGGGTGATCCAGTACGTGTACGAGCGCTACGGGCGGGAGCGGGCGGCGATGGTGTGCGAGCAGGTCACCTACCGCGGCCGGAGCGCGGTGCGCGACGCGGCGCGCGTCCTCGGCTTCTCGACCGAGCAGGCCGACGCGCTGAGCGCGCTGAGCGACCGCTTCAGCGCGCGGGCGACGGCGGAGGCGCTGCGCACGGGCACGGTCGGCTCGGCGGACGCCGTCGCCGCCGAGCAGTCGCGCGTCACGCAAGGCGAGCCGTCGCACGCCCGGCGCGACGCCGACAAGCGCGCGGTCGCGCGCGCGGTCGCCGAGTCGTTGGGCCAGCGGATGGTCGGCGGCACGGAGGCGACGACGCGGTCGCGCGCTGAGAAGGAGGCGGCGAAGCAGGTGGCGCGTCCGATGACGTCGGCCGACCGACCGAAGCCCAACGCGGCCTACGAGCCGTACGGCAGCCCGAGCGCGCAGCGCGCGGGCGGCAACTGGTGGGAGGACCCGCACGCCCCGGGCGGGCACGCCGAGCGCCGCAACCCGACGACGGCGCTGCGCGCGACCGGCGGCGAGAGCCTCGTCGCGCGCGCCGGGCTCGACCCCGCCGACCGCCGCGTCCGTGCCCTCGCCGAAGTCGTGGACGGGCTGCACCAGGCGCCGCGCCACCGCTCGATCCACGTCGGCGGCTTCGTCCTCACCGAGGAGCCGCTCTCGACCGTCGTGCCGATCGAGCCGGCGTCCATGCCCGAGCGGACGGTGATCCAGTGGGAGAAGGACGACCTCGACCCCGTGGGGCTCGTCAAGATCGACCTCCTCGGCCTCGGCATGCTCACCGTCCTCCAGGACTGCCTCCGGTACGTACGCGAGACGCGGGGCGTCGCGCTCGACCTCGGGCGGCTGGCGATGGACGACGCGGCCGTCTACGAGGACCTCTGCCGCGCCGACACGATCGGCGTCTTCCAGGTGGAGAGCCGCGCCCAGCAGAACACGCTGCCGCGCCTCCGGCCGCGCTGCTTCTACGACCTCGTGATCGAGGTCGCCCTCATCCGCCCGGGGCCGATCCAGGGGGACATGGTCCACCCCTTCCTGCGGCGCCGGGCGGGGCTCGAGCCCGTCACCTACCCGCACCCGGCGCTCGAGCCGATCCTCCGCCGAACGCTTGGGGTCCCACTCTTTCAGGAGCAGGGGATGCAGGTCGCGATCGCCTGCGCCGGCTTCTCGGCCGGGGAGGCCGACACCCTGCGCCGCGCGATGGGGCACAAGCGCAGCCGCGAGCGGATGGCGGAGATCTGCGGGCGGCTCGTCGCGGGGATGGCGCGGAACGGCATCCCGGAGCAGACGGCCGAGCGGATCTACAACCAGATCAACGCCTTCGCCGACTATGGCTTCCCCGAGTCGCACGCCGCGTCGTTCGCCCTCCTCGTCTACGCCTCGGCGTACCTGCGCCACTACTACCACCCCGAGTACCTGGCGGCGATGCTCAACGCCCAGCCGATGGGCTTCTACGCTCCCGGCACCCTCGTCGAGGACGCACGGCGGCACGGCGTGGAGGTGCGGCCGGTGGACCTGACGCGAAGTCTTTGGGACGCGACGCTGGAGAGCGAGCAGAAGGCATCAGGAAACAGGAATCAGAAGGGGTCGCAGGCGCCTGATTCCTGTTTCCTGATGCCTCCACCGTCCGTGCGACTTGGCCTACGCTCCGTCTCCGGGCTCGGGGCCCGTGCCCGCGAGCGGCTCGAGCGGGCGCTCGCCGAGGGGGCGTTCGCGTCGCCGGCCGACGTCGTGCGGCGGGCAGGGCTCGACCGGCGCGCCCTGCGGCTGCTCGCCGAGGCGGGGGCGTTCGACGCCTTCTTCCCCGACGAGCCGGCGGCGCGGCGGCGGCGCGCCGCGCTGTGGGCGCTGCTGGCCGAGGAGCGCGGCACGGCCGGCCCACTCGCCCCACAGCCCGCGGGACCGCCGCCGCGCACGCTCCCCCCGATGTCGCAGCCCGAGCTCACCGAGGCCGACTACCGCCTCACCGGGATCTCCCTCCTCGGCCACCCCATGCTCCACCTGCGCGACGCCCTCCTGCTCAACAACGTGCGCACGGCGCGCGACGTCCTCGCGCACGGCCGCGACGGCGAGCGCGCCGCCGTCGCCGGCCTCGTCATCTGCCGCCAGCGCCCGGGCACGGCGCGCGGCTTCGTCTTCCTCTCGCTCGAGGACGAGACGGGGATCGTCAACGTCGTCGTCACGCCGCAGCGCTTCGAGCGCCAGGCGCTCATGATCTCGACCAGCCCCCTCCTCCTCGTCCGCGGCACGCTGCAAGTGGAGGGACGGGTCGTCAACGTGCGCGGCGACGTCTTCCGGCAGCTCGCGGCGGGCGTGGGAGAGGAGCACGTGCGGGGGCACGACTTCCACTGAAGGACGGCCCGCTCTGCTACAGCGCCTGCAAGTCCTCCGGGACGTCGACGTCTCTCGGAGCCGGAGCGTCGATCGTCACCGACGTGACGCGGTTCCGGTCGCGGTCGATCACGCCGCGCGCGCCCTCGTCGCCGCGCACGGCGAGCAGCTCTGGGAAGAGGTTGGCGGCGAAGAGGACCGGGTGCCCGCGCACGCCGCCGGCGTAGAGCGGGACGACGATCGGGGCGCC
>Ga0307409_100000887_pt1 | contig 13863 bp, 12 predicted proteins | sample 322Ometagenome_2_FD_203888 | JGI IMG/M metagenome (GOLD analysis project Ga0307409, IMG submission 203888) | Maize rhizosphere microbial communities from greenhouse at UC Davis, California, United States - 322HYB-O-2 | ecosystem: Host-associated > Plants > Roots > Rhizosphere > Soil | place...
AGGGCGAAGAGCCGCCGGTAGGAGGCGATCGGTGACACGCGGGTTCGTTTCTGTGCAGGTGCCGGGGTACGGCACAGCGGGCGTGCGCCGAACCCGCCTCCAAGGACGCACAGGAACCCTTAGCGCATCCAAGGATACCCGGCGTCAGGGCAGCAGCAGGATCTTGCCGATGTGCCGGCTCTCCTCCAGCTCACGGTGCGCGGCCGCGGCGTCGGCGAGGGGGTGGCGCGAGTGCACGACGGGCCGCACCCGGCCCGACTGCACCAGCGGCCAGACGTGCTCGCGCACGGCGGCGACGATGGCGGCCTTCTCCTCCACGGGACGGGCCCGCAGTGACGTCGCGATGACGGCAGCGCGCTTGCGCAGCAAGGCGTTCAGGTCGATCTCGGCCCTGGTGCCGCCCTGCAGGCCGATGACGACGAGACGGCCGTTGACGGCGAGCGCTTCGACGTTGCGGGCGAGGTACTTCGCGCCCATGTTGTCGAGGATGACGTCGGCGCCGGCGCCACCGGTGGCCCGGCGCACCTCCTCGACGAAGTCCTGCTCACGGTAGTTGACGAGCACCTCGGCCCCGAGCGCGCGGCACGCCTCGAGCTTCTCGGCCGACCCGGCGGTGACGGCGACGTGGGCGCCGACCTCGCGGGCCAGCTGGATGGCCATCGTGCCGATGCCGGAGGAGCCGCCGTGCACCAGCAGGGTCTGCCCCGGGAGAAGGTTGGCGGTCATGAAGACGTTGGACCAGACCGTGCAGACGACCTCGGGGAGGGCCGCGGCGTCCTCGAGCAGGAGCCCCGCCGGCACCGGCAGCACCTGGCCCTGGGGCACGCAGACCTGCTCGGCGTAGCCGCCGCCCACCAGCAGCGCGCAGACCTCGTCGCCCACCGACCACTGGGCCACCCCGTCACCGACCGCGTCCACCGTGCCGCTGACCTCGAGGCCCGGGTAGGGCGAGGAGCCGGGAGGCGGGTCGTAGAACCCGCGCCGCTGCATGACGTCGGCCCGGTTCACCCCGGCCGCCGCGACCCGGATGCGCACCTCACCCGGGGCGGGCTCGGGGGCCGGCACCTCGGCGAGCACGAGGGCGTCGGCCTCTCCGGGCTCGGGGATCGTGATGGCCTTCATGGGGCGAGCCTAGGCTTGGCCCGCGGGCGCACCCGCTCGAGGTCCTCGGGGGTGTCGATGTCCTGGCTGGCCAGCGCGGGCACGTCGAGCCGCTGCACGTGCAGGCCGTCGAGCAGCCGGCGCAGCGGCGTGCCCGCCGGTTCCCGCGGCAGGGCTGCACGCAGCGCCGCGGTCCGGTATGCCGCGAGCAGCGGCTGCACGCGTCCCTCACCGTCGACGCCTGCCACGGCATCGGCGTCGGGGACGTCCGCCAGGGCGGCGGCGAGGTCGACGGCGACCGGCCCGGCATACGGCATGTCGCCCCCGAGCAGGACGGTGACCGGCGCCTCGACCTCGGCCAGCGCCGCCGCGAGCCCGGCGACCGGACCGCCTCCAGGTGGGTCCTCTCGGGTCCAGCGCACCCCCGTCCGCGCGGTCGCGCGCTCGGGCCCGACGCAGAGCACGTCCCACTCCGACGGCAGCGACGAGAGCAGGGCGTCGAGCACCGGGACGCCGCCGAAGTCGGCACGGGTCTTGTCGGAGCCGAAGCGCCGGCTCTCGCCCCCGCACAACACGACCACCGTGGTGGGAACCGCCGGTTCGTTGGTCACGAGCGACAGGTTTTCACGCCCGAAGGGGTTCCCGCGACGAGGGTGCCGCACTAGCGTGGCGAGACCGTTGCCCGGGCCATCCATCCCCGGGCGAACCGTCGTCTCAAAGGAGAGATGCATGGCAGTCGAGAGACGCACGTTCCTCAAGGGCAGTGCCGCGGTCACCGGCGGCGTCCTGCTGGCCGGTCCCTTCCAGGGCCTCGTCGCCGGCCCGGCCGGCGCGCTGGGCGCGGCTCCCTTCCGCGCGCTGCGACCCACGCCCGACCTGCGTGACGGCAAGGTGCGCCTGCACCTGCCGGAGGGGTTCTCCTACCGCTCCTTCCACGACACCGAGCAGCCGGTCGTGCTCGACGACGGCACGCAGCTGCCCGGTCGCCACGACGGCATGGGGGCCTTCGCGGGCGAGGGCGGCCTCGTCACCCTGGTGCGCAACCACGAGGTCAACAACCCCGGCCCCGCGTTCGGTCCGGTGGGCGACCACACCTACGACCCGCAGGCCAAGGGCGGCTGCACGGTCGTCAACGTCTCGCTCGAGGGCGAGGTCAGCAGCGCCTGGACGGGGCTCAACGGCACGATGATGAACTGCAGTGGCGGCCAGATGCCCTGGGGCGCGTGGGTCACCTGCGAGGAGACCGTCAACGGCCCCGACGTCGGGCCCGACTTCACGGGCGCCTCCAACACCGCGCTCACGAAGCCGCACGGCTACGTCTTCGAGGTGCCGACCACCGGCCGTGCCTCCGGCGACCCGATCACCAAGGCGGGTCGCTTCGCCCACGAGGCGGTCGCGCTCGACCCGGTGGACGGCTACCTCTACCTGACCGAGGACAACTTCGCCTTCCCGTCGGGCTACTACCGGTACAAGCCGAAGCGGCACCCGATGGAGGTCGGGCACATCGACAACGAGGGCACCCTGCAGATGCTGGCGGTCAAGGGCCAGCCGAACGCGCACCTCGAGGCGGCCCAGCGGCAGCGCGCGACCTTCGACGTGGAGTGGGTCGACATCGCGGACCCCGACCCGACGTTCCCCTACACGCCCGGGCAGACCGCCCCCACCACGAACGACCAGGCCATCGTCTACGTCGGTGACCAGGGCCGCGAGCAGGGCGCCGCACACTTCTCGCGGCTCGAGGGCCAGATCTACGACAACGGGGTCATCTACTTCACCTCCACGCAGGGCGGTGGCCCGGCCATGTCCGGACCCGACAGCGTGGGCGGCTACGGCAAGGGCTTCGGCCAGGTCTGGGCCTACCACTGCCGTTCGCAGAAGCTCCAGCTCGTCTACCAGTCGCCGGACCGGAACGTGCTCGACTTCCCCGACAACATCACCGTCAGCGAGCGCGGCACCCTCGTCGTCTGCGAGGACCACGACGTCGACAACTACGTGCGGGGCCTGAGCCGGGGCGGACAGATCTGGGACATCGCGCTGAACCGCGTGGAGAGCGCCCGCACCGGCAAGCCCCGGTACGACGACGAGTTCGCGGGCTCGACGTTCAGCCCTGACGGACACACGCTCTACGTCAACATCCAGGCGAGTGCCGGCATGTCCTTCGCCATCTGGGGGCCCTGGCAGAAGATCGGCGTCTAGCCGGTCTGGTCGGACGTTCGGCCGGGCGTTCAGCCGGACGTCTGGCCGGACGCCCTCCGCGCTCCGAGGCGTGACGAGAGGCTGGTGGCCGCGCGGTTCACAGCGGCCACCAGCCGGCCTCGCTCGGTCGCGTCGACCTCGGTCGAGGGGTACGTGACGGCGATGCCGGCCACGGGGTGGCCGGTGTGGTCGAGCACGGCCTGGGCCACCGACGACAGGCCCTCGCTCACCGAGCCCTCCTCCACCGCATACCCGCGGTTGCGCACCTCGGTGAGCTCGCGGCGCAGCTGCGACACGGAGGTCGGGCCGCGGCCGTCGCGCTGCACGAGGCTGTCGCGGTGCGGGAACAGCGCGCGCACCTGGGCGGCGGGGAGGGCGGCCAGCATGGCCAGCCCGCTGGCGGTGAGCGGGGCCGGCAGCCGCACGCCGACATCCGTGACGAGCAGGGGGCGGCCGGGCGCCCGCTCCTCGACGACGTAGAGGACGTCGCGGCCGTGCAGCACCGCGAGGTGGGCGTTGTGGGTCGTCTCGTCGACGAGGCGCCCGAGCAGCGGACGGGCGAGCCGCTGCAGGGGTGCCTGCCGCTGGTAGGCCGAGCCCAGCTCGTAGGCCGCCACCCCCAGGCCGTAGCGGCGCTCCTCGGGCAGGTGCGTCACGAAGCCGTGGTCACGAAGCACCGCGAGCAGGTGGTAGGTGCTCGAACGGGGGAGGCCGAGCTCGCGCGCGATGGAGCCGGCCGGCAGGGGCTCGGTGTGCCGGGCGAGGAGCGAGAGGACCTCGAGGGCCTGGGCCGCAGCGGGTGCATTCGCCACGGGGGGAGTCTGGCACGGCCCACGGTCGGGCTGTGGCACGACGACCCCAGCGGTCGGTCGGGCTCGCTCAGGTGGCCCATCGGTAGCGGCGCTCCGGTCGGCCCGTGGTGCCGTAGCGCAGCCGCACGTCGGCCTGGCCGGTGGTGGCGAAGTGCTCGAGGTAGCGGCGGGCGCTGACCCGTGACAGGCCTGCCTGCTCCGCGCACTCCGAGGCCGAGAGGGTGCCCTCGGCGTCGCGCAGCAGGCGCTCGACCACCTGCGCCGTCTCCACGCTCATTCCCTTGGGCAGCTGTCCCGGCGGTCCGCCGTGGGAGCGGCCGCCGAGCAGCCGGTCGATGTCGTTCTGGCCCTCCACGACGGCGGCGTCGAGCGCCGCCCGCCGCGCGGCATACCGCTCCAGCCGGTCACGCAGGTCGTCGAAGCCGAAGGGCTTGAGGACGTAGTCGACGACGCCCTGCCGGGAGGCCTGGCGCACGGCGTCGAGCTCCTTCGCAGCGCTGATGACCATGACGTCACAGCCCTCGCCCGCACCGCGGAGCCTGGCGAGCACGTCGAGGCCGAAGAGGTCGGGCAGGTAGAGGTCGAGCAGCACCAGGTCGGGCTGCAGCTCGGCGACGGCGGCCAGCGCCTCGGCGCCGGTGTGCCGGACGCCGACCACCTCGAAACCGGGGACGCGCTGCACGAAGCCGGTGTGGATCCGCGCCACCATGAAGTCGTCGTCGACGACGAGGACCCGGATCACGAGACGGACTCCGCAGTGGCTCCGGCGACGGGGGTGACGGTGAGCTGGGCACGGAACATGGCGCCGTCCTCGGTGTTGGAGAGCGCGACCTCGCCGCCGCGGCGCTGGCACACGAGGCGGGTCAGTGCGAGCCCGATGCCGCGCTCGCCGGACGCGGCGGCCTTGGTGGTGAACCCGTGGGTGAAGACCTCCTGCGCCACCTCGGGAGCGACGCCCGGCCCGGAGTCGCGCACCACCACCTCCACGGTCGTCGCGTCCTGGTGCAGGGCGACCTCGACCCAGGCGTCCTCGGAGCCCGCGGCCGCGTCGATGGCGTTGTCGACCAGGTTGCCCACGACGGTCGCGACGTCGGCCGAGTCGGCGGGCTCGAGGCGGTCGAGGGACGTGTCGCCGCTGACGCGCAGCTCGACCCGGCGCTCGGACGCCAGCGACGACTTGGCCATGAGCAGCGCTGCCACCGCGTTGTCGCGCACGCGACGGTTCACGGTGAGGTCGAGCGACTCACGGTGCCGGCTGACGGCGTCGACGTAGCGGACCACCTCGTCGTACTCGCCGATCTGGATGAGCCCGGAGATGGTGTGCAGCTGGTTGGCGAACTCGTGCGCCTGCGCGCGCAGCAGCTGGGTGGAGCTGCGGAACGACCCGATCTCGCGCTCGAGCTGCGCGAGCTCGGTGCGGTCACGCAACGTCGTGACCGTGCCCAGGTGGCGCCCGTCCTTGTCGACGGCCATGCGGTTCATGACGAGCACCCGGCCGCGGCGGATGACGACCTCGTCGCGGGCGTCGCCCGCTCCGGAGAGCACGTCACGCAGGCGGCCCCCGATGCGCAGGTCGGCCAGGCTGACCCCGGTGGAGTGCTCGGGTAGGTCGAGCAGCCGGCGGGCGACGTCGTTGACGAGCGTGATCCGGTTCTGCGGGTCGAGGGCGATGACCCCCTCCGCGATGCCGTAGAGCAGGGCCTCGCGGTGCTCGGCGAGGCCGGCGATCTCGCGGGGCTCGAGGCCCAGCGTCTGGCGCTTGAGGCGCCGTGCCAGCAGCCAGGAGCCGAGCACCCCGAGCGCAGACGCGATGCCGAGGTAGAGGAGAAGGTAGGAGGACGCCCCCCGCAGCCGCTCCCACACCGAGGGGAAGTCGACGGCGACCATGACGGTGCCGAGGTCCTCGCCGACGTGGCCCTCCTGCACGCTGAGCACCGGCACCTGGGCGACCAGCTGACGGTCGCCGTCACGCTCCATCGTGCCCGACCAGCTGCTGCCCTCGGCGACGCGGCGGTCACCCACCGGGAGGGCGGCGTCCTCCAGCGACGGGTCGGTCGAGACGCGCACGTGCTCGGCGTCGTCGGCGATCGTCACGTCGGTCACCCGCGACTGCACGACCACCTGCTGGGCGAGCGTGGCCAGTCCCGTGCGCTGCTCCGGCACAGCGAGGTTGCCCCGCACCAGTGGGTTGGCGGCAACCTGCTCGGCGAGGGCCGACACGCGCCGTCCCTCGACCCTGATGAAGGTGGCCTCGGACTGCGCGAGCGAGAGTGCTCCCACCACGACCAGCACCACGGTGATGAGCGCGAGCTGGAACGCCAGCAGCTGACCCGCAAGGGTCGAACGCCTCAGCGCACGCATGACCACTATGAACTCAACCTTCACTGATGACACAAGAGGGACGAATCTGCCCTGGGGCAGCACGATCATCCCGCTCCCCCAAAGAAAAACGAAAGAGGTCTCAACGATGCGAGCTCGCCCCTCCGCCCTGCTCGGCGTCCTGGCCGTCACCGGCGCCCTGGCCCTCAGCGCGTGCGGTGCCACCGCCGCCAAGGACAACGGTGGCTCAACCTCCGCCGGCAACGACAAGCCGGCCACCGGCCTGCAGCTCATGGTCCCCAACTCCCCGGGCGGCGGTTACGACACCACCGCCCGCGTCGCCGCGAAGGTGATGGAGACCGAGAAGATCACCGCCCCCATCCAGGTGTTCAACCTGCCCGGCGCCGGTGGCACCGTCGGTCTCCAGCGCACCGTGAACGAGAAGGAGAACGGCAAGCTCGCCATGCAGATGGGCCTCGGCGTCGTCGGCGCGGCCTACACGCAGAAGTCCAAGGCCACCCTCAACGACACCACCCCGATCGCGAAGCTGATCGAGGAGGCCGGCGCCATCGTGGTGCCGAAGGACTCGCCCTACAAGGACATCAACCAGCTGGTCGACGCCTGGAAGAAGGACCCGAAGAAGCTGGCCGTCGGTGGCGGCTCCTCGCCGGGCGGCCCCGACCACCTGCTGCCGATGCAGCTGGCCAAGGCCGTCGGCATCGACCCGAAGCAGGTCTCCTACGTGTCCTACGACGGTGGCGGCGAGCTGCTCCCGGCCCTGCTGGGCAACAAGATCGCCTTCGGCGCCAGCGGCTTCGGCGAGTTCCTCGACCAGGTCGAGGCCGGCGACGTGCGCGTCCTGGCGGTGACCAGCGAGCAGCCGATCGACGCCCTCAAGGACGTGCCGACGCTCAAGAGCAGCGGCATCGACCTGGTGTTCACCAACTGGCGCGGCATCGTCGCCCCTCCCGGCATCTCCGACGCCGACAAGCAGACCTGGATCAAGGCGCTGACGGCGATGCACGACTCCAAGGGCTGGAAGGACGAGATGGCCAAGCGCGGCTGGACCGACGCCTTCGAGACCGGTGACGAGTTCGGCTCCTTCCTCAAGGAGCAGGACACGCAGGTCGCCGAGATCCTCAAGCAGCTGGGCCTGGCGTGAGCCAGCAGTCCCTGACGGGCAGGGGTGGGGACCGCGCGCAGTACGGCGTGTGCGCGGCCCTCGCCCTGCTCGGCGTGTTCGTCCTCGTCGACGCCAGCCGCCTCGGTGCCGTCGCGAGCAGCAACGACCCGGTGGGCCCGAAGCCGGCGCCGATGCTCCTCGGGATCCTGCTGATCATCGTGTCGGTCTTCTACGCCGTCGACGTCGCCCGTGGTGGCGTCGGCGCCGCCGAGGAGGGTGAGGACGTCGACCTCACCACCCGGGTCGACGTGCGCACCGTGGCGCTGCTGCTCGGCGTCTTCGCCGCCAACGCGGTGCTCATCGAGCCGCTCGGCTGGGTCATCAGCGGGTCGCTGCTGTTCTGGGGCGCGGCCTTCGCGCTCGGCAACCGGCACCACATCCGCGGGCTGGCGGTGGGCGTGGCCCTGGCCCTCATCACCTTCTACGCGTTCGCGATCGGCCTCGGGGTCAACCTGCCGGCCGGCATCCTGCAGGGAATTCTGTGATGGACAACCTCAACGCCCTCCTCGACGGCTTCGGCGCCGTCCTGACGCCGGTCAACCTGCTCATCGCCCTGCTGGGCGTGACGGTGGGCACGGCCGTCGGCGTGCTGCCGGGCATCGGCCCGGCCATGACGGTCGCCCTGCTGCTGCCGATCACCTACGGCATGCAGCCCACCCAGGCGCTCATCCTCTTCGCCGCGATCTTCTACGGCGGCATGTACGGCGGGTCGACGACCTCGATCCTGCTCAACACCCCCGGTGAGTCCTCGTCGGTGGTCACCGCCATCGAGGGCAACAAGATGGCCAAGGCCGGACGCGCCGCACAGGCGCTCGCCACGGCGGCCATCGGCTCGTTCGTCGCGGGCACCATCGCCACCCTCGCGCTCGTGTTCGTCATGCCGCAGGTGGTCGAGTTCGCCATCAGCCTGGGCGCCCCCGAGTACCTCGCGATCATCCTCGTCGCCTTCGTCGGCGTCAGCGCGGTGCTCGGCTCGTCCCGGGTGCGCGGCCTCGCCTCGCTCCTCGTCGGCCTGACCATCGGCCTCATCGGCATCGACTTCGTCACCGGCCAGCAGCGCATGACGATGGGCGTCGCCCAGCTCGCCGACGGCATCGACGTCGTCGTCGTCGCGGTCGGCATCTTCGCCGTGGGCGAGGCCCTCTGGGTGGCGGCACACCTGCGCCGCAAGGCTGCCGAGGTCATCCCGGTCGGCCGTCCCTGGATGGGCAAGGAGGACTGGAAGCGGTCGTGGAAGCCGTGGCTGCGCGGCACGGCCTACGGCTTCCCGTTCGGCGCCATCCCCGCCGGCGGCGCCGAGGTGCCCACGTTCCTGTCGTACATGACGGAGAAGAAGCTCTCCAAGCACCCCGAGCAGTTCGGCAAGGGTGCCATCGAGGGCGTCGCCGGGCCGGAGGCCGCCAACAACGCCTCGGCCGCGGGCACCCTCGTGCCCATGCTGGCCCTGGGCCTGCCGACCAACGCGACGGCCGCGATCATGCTGGCCGCGCTCGAGGGCTACGGCCTGGAGCCGGGCCCGCTGCTGCTCGAGAAGCAGCCCGACCTGGTCTGGGCGCTCATCGCCAGCCTCTTCATCGGCAACACGATGCTGCTGGTGCTCAACCTGCCGCTCGCGCCCGCCTGGGCGAAGCTGCTGCAGATCCCGCGGCCCTTCCTGTATGCCGGCATCCTCTTCTTCGCGTCGATGGGCGCCTACGCGGTCAACTCGCAGCCGTTCGACCTGTGGCTGCTGCTCGCCCTCGGTCTCCTCGGCTTCGCGATGCGGCGGTTCGGGCTGCCGGTGCTGCCACTGATCGTCGGGGTCATCCTCGGACCGATCGCCGAGAAGCAGGCGCGCCGCTCGCTGCAGCTGACCGGCGGCGACCCGTCCGGTCTCATCGGCGGCCCGGTCGCGTGGGTCTGCTACGCGATCATCGCGGCGGTGCTGCTCTGGCCGCTCGTGGCCAAGCTGCTCAAGGCACGTCGGGGTGGCGACCACCACGACGCGGAGACGAAGACGGAGGTGTCGGTGTGACGGTCCTGGTGGGCTACGTGCCCAACGCGTTCGGCGAGGCGGCCCTGACCGCCGCGGTCGAGGAGTCCCAGCGGCGCCAGGAGCGCCTGCTCGTGGTCAACATGTCGCGCGACGACGTGCTGGTCGACGCCCGGCGGGCCGGGGAGGAACAGCTTGCCCGCGTCGGTCGCGACCTCGCCGAGCTCGGCACCGAGTTCGAGGTGCGCCAGATCGAGGAGGGCAACGACGCCGCGGACGCCCTGCTGAAGGTCGCCGCCGATGAGAAGGCCTCCGTGCTGGTCATCGGCATCCGGCACCGCTCGCCGGTGGGCAAGCTGCTGCTCGGGTCGGTGGCCCAGCGGATCCTGCTCGACGCGTCCTGCCCGGTGCTGGCCGTCAAGACCGGCTAGCACCCGCCCCAGCGCGCTCGCGCTCGCCGTCCTGCGATGTCTCCGTGCCGTCCCGGCCCACTGCGGCCGGGGCGGCGTCGGCGTCTCCGGGCTCGGCGGCATACCCGTGGTGGACCGGCGTCTCCTGCTCGGCGAGGCGCCGGCGCAGGGCCGCTCCCTCGACGTCGAGGTCAGGCAGGACCCGGTCGAGCCAGCGGGGGATCCACCAGGCGCGGTCGCCGAGCAGGTGCATCACCGCTGGGGTGAGGGTCATGCGCACGAGGAAGGCGTCGACCGCCACGCCCACCGCCAGGCCGAGGCCGATCGGACGGATCATGGTGAGGTGGGCGAAGACGAAGCCCGCGAAGACGGAGACCATGATGATCGCCGCCGCGGTGACGACGCGGTAGCCCTGCCGGAACCCGGTGCGCACCGCGGTGCGGGCGTCCTCACCGTGCGCGCGGGCCTCGTGCATGCCGGAGACGAGGAACATCTGGTAGTCCATGGCCAGCCCGAAGAGGACGCCGATGAGCAGCGTCGGCATGAACGGCAGGATCGGGCCCGGGCGGCTGACGTCGAGCAGGTCGGCGAGCCAGCCCCACTGGTAGACCGCGACCACGGCACCGAAGCTGGCCGCCACGGAGAGCAGGAACCCGGCCGTCGCGACGAGCGGCACCAGCACCGAGCGGAACACCGCCATGAGCAGCACCAGCGACAGGCCGACGACGAGGGCGACGTAGAGCGGGAGGGCGGCTCCCAGCCGCTCGGCGATCTCGATGTTCGCGACCGTCTGGCCGGTGATGCCGAGGTGCGCGCCCTCGGGGAGGTCGTGGCGCAGCTCGCGCAGGTTGTGCACGAGGTCGACGGTCGCCTCGGTGGTCGGACCCTCTGCCGGCACCACCTGGAACGCGAGGGTGTCGCGGTCGTCGCTCACGCCGAACGGCACGACCTGGCTGACCCCGCCGAGATCCTTGAGGCGTTCGCCGATCTCGAGCTGGCGGGCGCTGACGTCGGCACTGGCCACCGGCTCGTCGAGCGTCACCATGGCCACGATGGGGCCGTTGGCGCCGGGGCCGAAGTTCTCCTCGATCGTGACGTAGGAGTGGAAGGCGCTGGAGTCCTTGGGCTCGCTGCTGCCGTCGGGCAGGCCGAGCCTGAGCGCCGCGGCGGGCACCGCCATGAGGGCGATGGCGAGCACGGTCAGGGCGATGGCGGCCACGGGGTGGTTGGTCACGTGCACGCCCCAGCGGCCCTTGCCGCGGCCGAAACGGCGCCGGGGACGCTCGTGGGCGACCCGGGCCCGGCGCGGCAGGACGCGCTGGCCCATGAGGCTCAGCACGGCCGGGGTGGCGGTGAGCGCGACCAGCACGGTCATGAGCACCGTGCCGGCTGCCACCAGACCCATCTGGGCCAGGATCGGCAGCCCGGTGACGGTCAGGGCCGCCAGCGAGATGACGACCGTGACGCCGGCGACGACCACGGCGTTGCCCGCCGTGCCGGTGGCCATGCCGATCGAGTGCTGGAGCTCCATGCCGTGCAGCAGCTGCTGCCGGTGGCGGTTGACGATGAAGAGTGCGTAGTCGATGCCGACGGCGAGGCCCAGCATCAGTGCCAGGGCGGGGGTCATCGAGTTCATCTCGAAGAAGGCCGTGGCACCCATCGCGGCGAGCAGGCCGGCGCCGACGCCGACCAGCCCGACGAGCAGGGGCAGCCCGGCGGCGATGAGGGTGCCGAGCATGACGAGCAGCACGACTCCGGCGAGCGCGAGGCCGATGACCTCGCCCATGCCGACGACGCTGCGGGTCTGGAGGATGTCCGCGCCGTAGTCGGCTCGCAGCCCGCTGTCGGCCAGCTGCTCACCGATGTGGGGCACCTGTGCGCGCACGTCCGGCGGCAGCTGGCTGATCGACTGGTCGAACTGGATCTGCAGCATCACCGTGCTGCCGTCGGGGCTGACGAACTGAAGGCCGTCGCTCAGGGCCAGCGTGCGCCGGCCCTCGTCGAGCTGGGCGCGCGCGTCGGCGAGCTTGCGGTCGCCCTCGCGCAGCTGGGCGGTGAGGTCGGCGTTGCCCCGGGCGCGGTGGGGGATCTGGTAGCGCAGCTCGCTCGCCCTGGCGCTGTCGCCCCGGCCCGCGCGCTCGAGCCGGGCGAGCTCGGCCCGCGCCTTCTCGAGGTCGATGGTGCTGAGGTTGAGGAAGTCGTGCCCCCGGTCGAGCTTGGCCTGCTCGGAGGCGATCCGCTGGTCGGCGTCGGCGACCTTGGCGGCGGCAGCGTCGAGCCGCTCCTGGTTCGCGAACGGGTCCATCACCGACTGCACATGGGGCGCCTTCTCCCAGTCGGCCAGCGTGCGGGTGATCGCCGCGCGCTGGGCGGGGGTGATGGCGCTGCCGTCCCTGCTCTCGACGGTGATGGTGCCGATGCCGCCCGCCGCAGCGGGGATCTCCTTGCCGAGCTTGGCCAGCACGGTCTGGAAGCCGGCGCCCGGAATGGTGATCTCAGACGTGGGCGGCGTGGCGAAGGCGGCCATGAGGCCGCCGAGGATGCCGAGCACGGCGACCCAGGCGCCCAGGGTGAGCCAGGCGCGACGGGCGGCGAGCCGGCCGAGCCGGTAGAGGAACGTGGCCATGGGGGGTCAGGACCCTTCGGGAGTGAAGGCGGTGGACAGGTGGTGGAAGGCCTGGCGGAGCAGGGTGAGCTGCAGGGCCCGGGTGGTGTCGTCGACGACCCCGCCGCAGCGCTCGACCCAGGCGGCGCAGGCGCGGTGGCCCGCGGCGACCAGCGCGTCGGCGACGACCTCGACGTAGAGCGGGTCGGCGTCCGGGCCCAGGCGTTCGGCGAGGGCCGCGGCGATCTGGGTGGCCTCGAGGTCGCGGGACTCCTGCAGGTAGTGCCGGGCGGCGGCCGACGACTGGGCCTGCCCGAAGATGACAAGCGCCTGCTCGAGCACCTCGTCGCTGAACGGCTCGTTGAGCACGGCGGCCAGGGACTCCTGCATCGGCTCGTCGGCCGGGCGGCTGTGGAACCGCTCGACGAGGTCGGCGATGGTGCTGCGCACCGACTCCTGGAGGACGAGCTCGACCCGGGGGAAGTAGTTGAAGAAGGTGCGCCGGGAGACGCCGGCCCGGTCGGCCACGGCGTCGGCCGTCACGGCCTCGAAGCCCTGCTCGCGCAGGAGCTCGTAGGCCGCTCGGGCGAGCTGCTCGGTGGTGCGCGCCCGGTTGAGGGCGCGGCGGCCGTCGTGGGCAGGCGTGCGGGTCGACCCGGTCATGAGAGGAGACGGTAGGGGAATGCTGCACCAAAGTGCAAACTTGCACCATGGTGAATGGTCGTCGTCCTGCTCGTGACGCGGCTGCGCGCTGCGTGTCTCCCATCCGAGACGGTATGCCGCCCGCGTGCGGACGCGGACGGCTCGCCGAGCGCTCCAATATCCCTATGAGCGCCAGCACCACCACCCGCCCGGTCACCGTCACCGTCGGCACCGGCCCGGTCTCCTTCGACGACGTCGTGGCCGTCGCCCGCCACGACGCCCCCGTGCTCGTCGCCGACGAGGCGCTGGCCGAGGTCCGTCGCAGCCGGGCCGTCATCGAGTCCCTCGCCGACGACAGCCAGCCGCACTACGGCGTCTCCACCGGGTTCGGTGCCCTGGCCACCCGTCACATCCCCGTGGTGCTGCGCGCCCAGCTACAGCGCTCGCTGGTGCGCTCGCATGCCGCGGGCTCGGGGGCCGAGGTGGAGCGCGAGGTCGTGCGGGCCCTGATGCTGCTGCGCATCTCCACCCTGGCCACCGGCCGCACCGGCGTGCGGGAGGAGACCCTCGGCACCTACGTGGCGATGCTCAACGCCGGCATCACCCCGGTGGTGCACGAGTAC
>Ga0307409_100000888_pt1 | contig 13857 bp, 12 predicted proteins | sample 322Ometagenome_2_FD_203888 | JGI IMG/M metagenome (GOLD analysis project Ga0307409, IMG submission 203888) | Maize rhizosphere microbial communities from greenhouse at UC Davis, California, United States - 322HYB-O-2 | ecosystem: Host-associated > Plants > Roots > Rhizosphere > Soil | place...
CGCGGCCTGGACGCGGCGACGCCCTGTGCGGCCGCCGACCCGACGGCGAGGCCGCAGAAGATCGCGGCGACGACCACGGCACGAAGCTCCTTCATTCGGATACGCCTCCAGCGAGAGTCAACACCACTGCGGGCCGCGGACGAACGCGGACAACGTTCATCCGCGTTCGTCCGCGCCCACCCTTGCCGTTACGCGACCGCTCGGATGATGCGGCCCAGTGTCCCGACGATTTCGTCGATCTGGGCGCGCTCGACGATCAGGGGCGGCGAGAGGGCGATGATGTCGCCGGTGACGCGGATCAGGAGCCCCGCACGGAAGCACTCGATGAACACGTCAAAGGCACGCGCGCCCGGCCGGTCTGGGCGCGGCTCGAGCTCGATGCCCGCGACGAGGCCCAGATTGCGGACGTCGATCACCTGCGGGAGCCCGCGCAGCGAGTGGACGGCCTCCTCCCAGTGCGGCGCGAGCGACGCCGCGCGCTCGAAGAGTCCCTCGCTGCGGTAGAGGTCGAGCGTGGCGATGCCGGCGGCGGCGGCGAGGGGGTGGCCGGAGTAGGTGTAGCCGTGAAAGAGCTCGATCCCGCTCTCGGTGGCGCCGACCACCGCGTCGTAAATGTCGCGCGCGACGAGTACTGCACCCATCGGCACGGCGCCATTCGTGAGCCCCTTGGCCACGGTCATGATGTCGGGCACGACGCCGAAGTACTCGGCGGCGAACGCCGCGCCCAAGCGGCCGAAGCCCGTGATCACTTCATCGAACACCAGCAGGACGCCGTGGCGGTCGCAGATCGCCCGCAGTCGCTCGAGGTAGCCGCGCGGCGGCACGAGCACCCCGGTGGAGCCGGCCAGCGGCTCGACGACTACGGCCGCGATGCTCGCGGCCCCGCGCTCGGCGATGATGCGCTCCAGCTCGTCGGCGAGGTGCGCGCCCCACGCCGGCTGCCCGCGCGAGAAGGCGGCGTGCGCCAGGTCGAGCGTGTGCGGCAGGTGGTCCACGTGCGGCAGGAGCTGCGCCGCGAAGGCCCGCGTGTTGTTCTCGATCTTGCCGACGGAGATCCCGCCGAAGCCCACGCCGTGGTACCCGCGAACGCGCCCCACGAAGCGCGCGCGGGCGGGCTCCCCGCGGGCGTGGTGGTACGCGAGGGCGATCTTGAGCGCCGAGTCGACCGCCTCGGAGCCCGAGTTGGCGAAGAAGACGCGGTCGAGCCCCGCCGGCGCGAGCGCGACGAGCCGCTCGGCGAGCGCGAAGCTCAGCGGGTGCCCCATCTGGAATGCCGGCGCGTAGTCGAGCCGCGCCGCGGCGTCCTGGATCGCGCGCACGATCGGCTCCCGACAGTGCCCCGCGTTCACGCACCAGAGGCCGGCCGTCGCGTCGAGCAACCGCCGCCCGTCGGCCGCCGTGTAGTGCATGTCCTTCGCTGCCACCAGGAGCCGCGGCGACTGCTTGAAGGCGCGGTTGGCCGTGAATGGCATCCACAGCTCCTCGAGCGACAGACCCTCGGGGAGCTGAGTGGTGTCTTGAGCGGTGTGTGAGAACGGGGCGGCAGTCACGTCGGCGGAGCTCGCGGTTCGGGGACCTGTGGAAAATGTCGCCCCGCCCGACACGGCACCAGCGCACTACGGCTCTCGGCTCTCGGCGCTCGGCCCTCGGCAGGGCGGCACCAGGAACCCCTCGGCACGGGGGCCGTCCTCCTCCCGCCCTTCACCGCCGTAGCCGAGGGCCGAGCGCCGAGAGCCGAGAGCTGTCGTCAAACCAGCTCCCGCTCGACCTCTTCGGCCGGGTGGCTCGTGGGCGTGCGCGTCGTCAGGTCGAACTCGTCGCCCTGGCTGAGCAGGTGCAGACGCACGTTGAACACCGTGAGCGTGCGATCGGTCTGCTCCTCGGTGAGATTGGTGTAGGTCACGTCGCTGCCGTCCACCACGTACACCGCGCCCGCGCCGAGCACGCGGAAGCAGTGCTTCGGGTTGCACACGACGGCCGTGTCCTCGTCGATGCCCATGCCGACGATGCGCGGGTTCTGGGCGACGGCGGCGGTGAGCCGGCCGATGCGCCCCCGCTCGGCGAAGTGCTGGTCGATGATCACGCCGGGAAGGAACCCGAAGCCCGGCGCCATCTGCAGCGAGCCGCCGATCCGGTGCGACTCCGATCCACTGCCGGAGACCAACATCGTCTCGCACACCACGGACGCCCCCGCGGAGGTGCCGGCGATCGTGCCACCGCTCTCGTAGATCTGGCGCAGCCGCGAGTAAATCGGCGTGTCGCCCAGCTGGCTCGTGATCTTGAGCTGGTCGCCGCCGGTGAAGAAGACGACCGTCGCGTCGTCGAGGATGCGCACCTTCCGCTCCGACTTCGCCTCCTCGCGGCTCTCGACGTTGAGGTGATACACGTGAGGGACGCCGAGCCCGCGGAAGAGCGGCTCGTACGTCTGCCACAGCTCGTCGGGCTCCGTGCTCGCCACCGTCGCCACGACGAGCCTGCCCGAGCCCACCCTTTCCGCGACGGCACGCAGGATCAGCTTCTCGTCCTTCTTGTCCTCGTGCCCGCCAACGATGATCAGCGTTCCCCTGGGCTTGATCGGCGTCACGGCGGCGCGCTCGGGGCGGGCGGCCAGCCCTCGGGGCATGCCCTTCCCGTGGCCGTTCGAGCGCCCGTTCGAGCGCCCGTGAGAGCGCCCATTTGAGCGGCCGTTCTTGCTCGCGCCGTGCCCGTTCGTATTCATACGCGACTCAGTCCTTCTCGCCATGGAGCGTGACCCTCCGGTTGCTGTCCTCGAGGAACCGCTCGCGCACTACCGGCGCGCCGTCGCGCACCATACGCTTCCCCTTCGCGAACACGTCGACGACGTCGAGCGAGCCGCGGCGGAGGAGCACGACGTCCGCGTCCTTGCCCGGCTCGAGGCGGCCCTTCCCTTCCAGCTTCAGCGTGCGGGCGGTGTTCTCCGTCACCAGCGGCAGCACGCGCTCGAGCGGGAGCGTGTGCTCGACCACCGCCTTGCAGATCTGCTCGTACAGGAGGCGCGGGGCCGAGCTGCCGGCGTCCGACGAGACGGTGAGGCGCGCCGGGTCCCCGCCGTTGTCGAGGTAGAAGCGGAGCCACTTGGCGAGGTCCTCCTCCACCGTGTCGATGTCCACGGTGGCGCCCTGCGCGGCCAGGTCGATCGCCTCGCACATCAGCTCTTCGCTGCGCGTGATGTGCGTGGCATACAGCCACTCCGCGCGTACCTGAAAGAGGCGCTGGTCGAGCACGTCGCGGAGGCATTGCATCCGGCGGGGCCCCTCCCCCACGTGGAAGTGCGTGAGCCCGGCCTTTCGACTCAGCATTCCTCCGGCGTGCACGTCGCTGACGAGGCGGGCCAGCTCGCGTGGCTCGGGGTCGGTGGCCCGCTCGTCGGAGATCGCCACCTCGCCGCAGCCGAGGATCTCCTCGACGAACATCACGTCCTCGCGCGGAGAATCGAGGATGGTGGACGGCGGGACGTTGTACCCACCGGTCCACATGTAGGCGCTGAGCCCCTCCTCCTTGAGCCCCTTGACCTTGGCCAGCAGGCCGGCGAGGGTCTTCATCGTCGTGTCCACCCCTAGGCACCCGACCACTGTCGTGATGCCGTAGGGCACGAGCTCGCTCAGCTCGACAGCGGGAGTTTGCGAGGCGAACCCCTGCTCTCCACTCCCGCCCAGCAGGTGCTCGTGCGGGTCGATGAAGCCGGGGACAGCCAAGCAGTCGGTGGCATCGACCACCTCGTGCTCAACGCCCAGCGTCTCGACGGCCCGACGGTCGACCGACCCCACGGCCCCGATCCGCCCGTCCAGCAGCAGAATGGACTGGCGCCCCTTCGGTACGGGAGCGTACAATACGGCGTTCTCGATGAGCGTCAGCATCTCTCGTTATGATGGGCGCGGGCCGGAGGTACCCTGGAGGGTGCACTGCGCTTGGGAACCCAACGATTGGCAAGAGGTATTCCCTACTTGCTCGCACCACCTGGTGCGCACGCCGGATCACTCGCTCGCGTGCGCACCGACACAGCTTCGGCGGGCCGCCTTGCGGCGCAGCCCGACCGACCCGCCCCATGGAGTGTCAGCGTGACCCCTCCCGAACGATCGGCCGACGACTCGTCCGCCGCCGACGACGTCGCCGCCTACCGACTCCGGCTCGCGCACCTCATCGGAACGGAGCGCGGTGGCGTAGCCCGCGACCATCGATCGCTGCCGAGCCCCGCGACCTTTCTGCTCGAAGAGACCATCGCCGAGCTGCAGACGATCGAGGAGGAGCTGCGCGAGCAGAACGACGCGCTCCTCGAGGCGAAGCTGTCGGTCGAGTCTCGCGGGCTGGAGTTCCAGCTCCTGTTCGAGTACGCCCCGATGGTCTACCTGGTGACGGATCGAGACGGCGCGATTCGCGACGCCAACGTGGCGGCGAGCCACCTGCTGGGCCGCGCGAAGAACGCGCTCATCGGGATGCCCCTGGCCGCCTTCGTTCCCGTCGCGATGCGGCCGGCATTTCGCGCGGCGGTCATGCACGCCTGCGCCGGCGGCGCGCCCGAGGAGTGGCCGATGCGGCTCCTGCCGCAGGGTGCCTCGGGGGTGGACGTAATACTCACGGTCGCGGCCGCACCGGGCCACGCCCCCAACCACTGCGGCGGACGGCCCAATCTCTACTGGCTCGTGCGCCCCGACTCTCGGCGAGACGTGGAGGATCTGCTATGACTGTACGCAGCCGCGCGACGCGAAGCGCGACGAACGGCTCACCGCCCGGGACCCTCTCGTCCACCGAGGATCCCACCCTCGTCGCGGTGCTCGACTCGATCCGCTACGTCGTGCGCACCCTTCGCATCTCCGGGCGCGCGGCCGAGCAGACAGTCGGAGTAAGCGGGGCCCAGCTCTTCGTGCTTCAGCAGCTCGCTCGGTCGCCCGCGCAATCGTTGAACGAGCTCGCCGAGCGTACGCTCACCCATCAGAGCTCCGTCTCCGTGGTGGTGAGCCGGTTGGTCAGCCGACGGCTGGTGGCGCGTACTGTCTCCTCGGAGGACGCCCGGCGCATCGTGCTCACGCTGACGCCGGCCGGCCGCGCGCTGCTCGCTCGCGCCCCCGAGGCCGCTCAGGCGCGCCTCGTCGAGGGGCTGCGCCGACTCCCGCCGCGCGAGGCCCGTGCCCTCGCCCGCGGCCTCCGCGCCCTCGTCGACGTGATGGAGCGCGGGGAGTATGGCGACGACTTTTGACGGGCCCCTGATCGATCGGCCGCGGATCGTTCCTGAACCGTCAAAGCTCCTCTTCTCGGACTGAGAAGAGGAGCTTTGACTTGCACCTGCAGCGATCCGCGTCCATCCGCGGCCGCTCTCGTATTGTCGGCTGCCGGCCCGCGCCTGCGCGCACGCGCCGCCGGGGCTCCGGGCCTACAGATCGTTCGAGCAGTAAGGCAGGGTGACCTGCGTCCCGCCGATGGGGAACGTGCCGTACGCCCCGTCGTTGGGGTTCCCGTCGACGACGTCGCCCGTGACGGGGTCGAGGACGATGCAGCCGTCCCCCGCGCCGCCGATCCCGGTCCGCGTCAGCTCGCGGAACGTCCCGAACCGTTCCACTACTGGCTTGCTGTACATGGTGCGCCTCCCAATGAGGATGTGCTGGGACCCCTTGCCCAGCGGAAGCACGGCCGCCGTTGGCCGTGAAGGAACACTCATCCCGAACTCCACCCGTACTGCCCCACCTGCGACCCGCTACTGCGACTACGCTCAGTACCCCGCCGACAGCGCCACCGCCTCCACCCCTGGTACCGAGTACTCCGCGCGCCCGCTTCGGGCGTGGGCGCGCAGCCAGAGCTCTGCTTGGAGCGTCAAGAACAGCTCGACCCCCGAGTTCGCGTCCTGCGACTTGAGGTACCGTCCAGCAGCCTGCCAAAACTGCTTGATGTCGATCACGCCGCTCTCCGCGAGCAGCGACTCCTTGAAGGTTTCGAGCAGGACCGTCGCCAGCCCCGCGTGCATCGACCGGTGGAAGTAGCCGAGCGTCATCCCCGTCCGCGACGCGCGCGGCGCGAGCACGTTGTCCGGCAGCAGCCCCCGCATCGAAGCCCGCAGCAGTCGCTTGGTCTCGCCGCCCTGCGACCGCTCCGCGCGCGGCCGCGTGGCCGCGAACTCCACCACCCGCCGGTCGTATAATGGGGACCGGATCTCCACCCCATATTCGAGCGCCATCGACGACAGGCAGCTCAGGATCGCCGGCACCCACGGCGTCCGCAGGTGCCATTGCGTCTCGCACGCGGCCAGGCTCTCCCCGGGCCGCCGCACGACTGGCGAACGAGTCAGCTCCTCGAGGCCGTGCTCCACCGCGAACGCCGGAGTGATCCACGGCGGGATCATGCGCTCCAAATGTCGTGATACGCGCCGCCCACCCCGCGCTCGTTCCACCAAACCGAGCACAGCCGCTGGAAGCAAATGCCGCACCACGAGCGTCCACGCGTTATGCGCCGTCACGCGGAAGCGCTTCGCGCGCCACTCGCGCGCGAGTGTCGGCCACCGTCCCGCACGAAACAGGTCGGCGAAGTAGACGGGTGAGACCTGGAACAGCCCGTCGCCGCCCATCCCATCGAGCGCGACGTGAGCTCCGAGTTCCCGACTCTTCGCGTCGAGCGCGCGGTTCCAATTCTCGTAGACGTGCGCCAGCGGATCGTCGCGACGCCCGGCCCGCTCCGTGAGACCGTCGAAGAAGGGCACGTCGTTGATGTCGATCCAGTGCACCGGACGGTTCCAGTGGCGCGCGATGTCGAGGATCAACTCGTCCTCGCGCCCGGGATCCCCCTTGGGGTAGCTGATCGACACCACCTTGAGGTGCTCGCCGTCCCCGCGGCGGCGATGCACTTCCTCCCCCGCCGCGAACACCGCGGTCGAGTCCCAGCCGCCGCTCATCCAGACGGTGGTCGGGCCCTGTCCGGCCAGCCGCTCCTCGGTGGCGCGGCAGATCAACTCGCGGAGCTTGTCGGCGGCCTCGTCGAAGCCCAAGCCGCTGTCTCGTTCGTAGACCGGCGGGTCCCAGTGGGCCGCGAGCTCGATCGGTCCGCCGTCCACCCGCGTGAGCCGCTCCCCGGCCCGCAGGGCGAAGACGCCGCGGTACGCGCTCTCGCGCGCCGCGCCAAGAAGTCCCGCCGCGACCGCGCCGACCGCGCCGAGGTTGAGCTCCTCCCGGTAGCCGGGGTACGCCGTGATGCCGGCGACCGCCGACGCCAGCACCAGCGCCTCGCCGCTCCGCATGTAGAACAGCGGGCGGCGCCCGGCGAAATCTCGCGCCGCGATCACGGTACGCCGCGCCCGATCGTACGCGACGAACGCGAAGTCGCCCTCGAGCGCCGCCGCGCACTCCGCACCCCACGCCCGGCAGGCGGCGAGGAGCAGGTGACTCGGCGTGCTTCCGCCGACCCGCACCCCGGCGTCGGCGAGCCGCTGCTGCAGATCGCTCTGGTAGTACAGCGAGGCGTCGGCGGCGACGACGAAGCGGTCGTCTTCCACCACGAGCGCGTCGCCGCTGAACCCGGGCGTGCACTCCCAGCCGTGCCGCGCCACGGCGAGCACGGCCCCGTCGCCCCGCCACACCTGTACGTGGTCGCGGCCGCGCGTCTCCATTCGGGCGATCATCGCTCGGACGGCCGCGTCGGAGGGGAGCTGCCCCTTCGAGTCGAAGATGCCGACGAGCGCGCTCACGCTTTTCGCAGCAGTTGGACGTCGTCGAGCGGCGCGAACGTGCCCACGTGCTCCTCGCGGTCGCCCAGCACTTGGTTCTTGTATTCGACCCACGCGTGAGCGGCGAAGCGTCCGCGCCGGCGCCGCACGCCGACCCGGATCCGGCTCCCGTGGAGGCCGCGCGTCTCGAGCATGCGGTTGAGCGCTACCGCCCGCACCAGGCAGAGCGGCCGGAACACGCCGTACGCGGCGGCGCGGTTCACCGCCAATGCGATCCGCAATGCGACGGGCTCCACCTCTCCGCTCTCCTCGACAACACCGGCCGCAGAGTCGTTCGTTACGAGCTGACCGACGGGGCGCGTCCAGACCGTGACTTGCGCCCCCAGCAGAGCAACTTGCGCGCGGACCAGCTCAGCCAACTCGGCTGGACTCAGCCCGACCAGCTTCCGCGCTATAGCGCGCACCCGGTTCCACGACCGGCGTCTGCGTCTCGCGGGGGAGGACAAGGCCATAACCGGTCAGCTCCTCGAGCAATTCTTCGACGTCAGCGCGGATCGTTTCGGGATCCACATCCGAGTACTCCTGCGCGATCGCGGCACACAGATCATCAAACGTCGGATGGATCCCCAGAAGCTCCCAAACCCGCGAGCCGACGGCGTTCAGGCCGAAGTACACCTCGTCCGTGGTCGAGAACAGCACCGCGCCCTCGGAGAGCGCCCGGTAGACAACCGTTGGATTGACGATCGGAAGCATTGGATCTCGAGGTCTCACGGAACGAAGGGCTGTCACGGGCTGTCTGCTCGCTAGTACCCCGAAGTGGTACGGCATCCGGGCTCGGCGAGCCGGCGACAATGGTTGTCGACTCTGGCCTGCGAGATAGCACCGCCTGTGCCACACGCCTGACCACGCCACACCATGGATGACCCTGCTTAACCGAAGTTATTACAGCAAGTTACAGCGTTTTCCATTCGCACGATCGCCGTGTGATTCAGGGCACAATGCTGCGTCCGCGCCACAGCAGGTGGGTCAGGGGTGCGACATACAAGCTATGACAGCTGAAACCCCACGCCACCCTGCGGGCAGGTCCAGATAACAAAAAAAGCGCCCCCGTCACGGGGGCGCTTTCATCATCGACCGCGCGGCGGCGCGGCCGCAGCGCAACGCTACCAGCGGTAGTGCGCGAAGGCCTTGTTCGCCTCGGCCATGCGGTGGGTGTCCTCCTTCTTCTTCACCGCGTTGCCCTCCCCCTTCGAGGCGGCAATGACTTCGGCGGCGAGCTTCTCGGCCATCGACTTCTCGCCGCGGTCGCGCGAGTAGCTGATCAGCCAACGCATCGCCAGCGCGGTCCGTCGATCGGGCCGGACCTCGACGGGCACCTGGTACGTGGCGCCCCCCACGCGGCGGCTCTTCACCTCCACTACCGGCTTGAGATTGGCCAGCGCCTGCTTGAAGACGTTCACGCCCGGCTGGCTGGTCCGCGACTCGACGAGGTCCATCGCGCCGTAAAAGATGCGCTCCGCGGTCGACTTCTTTCCCTGGAGCATCATCGCGTTGATGAACTTCGACACGGTCTGGCTGTCGTAGCGCGCGTCCGGCAGGACGGCGCGCTTTACGGCACTCTTCCGGCGACTCACTTCTTACCTCCCTTTCCGCCCGCGGCGGCCTGCCCGGCCTTCGGCTTCTTCGTGCCGTACTTCGACCGGCTCTGGTTCCGGCCGTTCACGCCCGAGGCGTCGAGCGTGCCGCGCACGATGTGGTAGCGAACGCCCGGCAGGTCCTTCACACGCCCACCGCGAATGAGCACGATCGAGTGCTCCTGCAGGTTGTGCCCCTCGCCGGGGATGTAGGCGGTGACTTCGAAGCCGTTCGTCAAGCGCACGCGCGCGACCTTCCGAAGCGCCGAATTCGGCTTCTTCGGCGTGGTCGTGTACACACGCGTGCAGACGCCGCGCTTCTGCGGATTCGCCTTCAGCGCGGGCGCCTTCTCCTTCTTCTCGACGTCGCGGCGGCTCTGCCGGACGAGCTGATTGATAGTCGGCATTTACCCCATCTGCGGCACACGCCGCAGGAGACGATGGATCAAAATGGGAGAGCCCGCCCCAGGTGGGGCAAGGCAGACGGGTAGCTTACCCGGCTGAGAAGTCAAAGTCAAGTGTGTGATCGCGTTAGCCCCCCTGCCCTCACGTCGCCACTTGTCTGGAACCCCCTGGGCGTGAGGCAGTTTGGGCGATGCGGACAGAAGAAATGAGACCTGGCCGGCCATTTCGTCGTCCTGGGTTTGTGCGCCGCTGCTGTGGGGCGCTTCTCCGTATGTCGCCACGTCGCCGCGGCCCGCCGATCGATTCCAGGCCCGGCCCCCAGAGGGCGCATGGGCGCGCGAGCTGGGTTCCCCGGCCGCGACGCGCACTGCTCCCGTGGACCGTCTCTGCGAGGTTCGAATGTCCCGATTGCACCACCTCCGTTCTGCGGCGCTGCTCGCCGCTCTCCTGGCCGGCTGCACCGGCTCCCGCGACCGGGCCCGGGCAGACAGCGCCCAGGCCGCCGCCGAGGAGCAGTTGCGGCTCAGCAACCAGCTCGCCGCGCAGAAGGATTCGCTCACCAACATCGTTCTCGACGCCGACCGCTTCATCAGCCAGGTCGACAGCCAGATCTCGCGCGTCAAGGGGCTGAAGACCCCGAAGCGAAGCGACAAGCAGATGGAGAGCCCGCTGCAGGAGCAGCTCGAGAACCGCAAGATCATGCTCGCCCGCGTGAAGGCACTCGTCGAGCGCGCCCAGACGACGGCCTCTCAGCTCGCCGAGAGCCGTAAGCGCGAGAAGAAGCTCCGCGGCGAGAACGCCGTGCTCCGCGAGCAGGTGGACGGCAACGAGAAGCTGATCGCGGACCTCGGCGCCACGATCGAGCGCCAGACGGCCACCATCGCTGGCTTGCAGACTCAGGTGGATAGCCTCACCCGCGAGAGCCAGCGGCTTGGCGAGGAGATCCGGACGCTGGCGACCACGAACAGCAAGGCCTACTACATCATCGGCCGCGAGCGCGACCTGCTCGAGAAGGGCGTGATCGTCCGCGAGGGCGGCGCGAACCTGCTGGTCGCCCGCGTGGGGCGCTCGCTGCATCCGGCCCGCAAGCTGAATCGCGAGCTCTTCACGGCGATCGACCAGCGCGACGTGTCCGAGATCCCGATGCCCGACGCGAAGCGTCAGTACCGCATCGTGTCGCGGCAGAGCCTCGAGAATGCCGAGGTCGCGCAGCGCGACAAGTCCTGGTTCCGTGGCAACCTCAAGATTACGAACGCCGAGCAGTTCTGGGCGCCCTCGCGGTACTTGATCATCGTCCAGCGGTAGCGCGAGGATTGGGCTTGCGCCGCGGCCAGAGAGCCGCGGCGCGGGGGGGGAGAAAACGACGCAGGCCGGACAGCCCACGGTGGGCTGTCCGGCCTGCGTCGTTTTCTCCCGCGCAAGCGGCGCGGACGCGGGGGCCGGCGCTACCGCTCGTCGTCCAGCACGCCCGTGGTGAAGCCAGCGTCGGCGAGCGAGGCGGTCGGGCTGAGGAAGGGGCTGAGGGACGGCTCCTCGGCGGGGACGGCCGGCGCGGCCGGCGCCTCGGCGCCCTCGATCTCCACCTCGTTGTACCGGTACATCCCGGTCCCCGCCGGGATGAGGTGGCCGATGATGATGTTCTCCTTCAGCCCGAGCAGGTCGTCCTGCGCCCCGCGGATGGACGCGTCCGTGAGGACCCGCGTCGTCTCCTGGAACGAGGCCGCCGAGATGAACGACTGCGTCGTGAGCGACGCCTTCGTGATGCCGAGGAGCAGCGGCTCGGACGCGGCCGGCGAGCGCTTGCCCTTCTTCGCCCGGTCGTTGATCTCGCGGAACGAGCCCTTGTCGACGTGCTCGCCCTCGAGGAACTCCGTCTCGCCCGGGTCGAGGATGCGGACCTTCTGCAGCATCTGCCGGACGATGACGCCGATGTGCTTGTCGTTGATCTTCACGCCCTGCAGCCGGTACACCTCCTGCACTTCGTTCAGGAGGTACTCCTGCACCGCGCGCGGCCCCTTGATGCGCAGGATGTCGTGCGGGTTCACGGGGCCCTCGCTCAGGCGGTCGCCGGCCCGCACGCGGTCGCCCTCGTGCACGCGCAGGTGCTTGCCCGACGGGACCTCGTAGAGCTGCCCCTCTTGCGCGTCGTCGACCACCGCCTGCCCGCTCTCGAGGCGCGTGGGCTGGACGATGATCTCGCGCTTGCCGCGCTTGATGTCGCCGAACCGCACGACGCCGTCGATCTCGGAGATCGTGGCCGGGTCCTTCGGCCGGCGGGCCTCGAACAGCTCCGCCACCCGCGGCAGACCGCCGGTGATGTCGCGCGTCTTGTACGCCTCGCGGCTGATCTTGGCGAGGATGGTTCCCGCCGAGATCTGCTCCCCGTCCTCGACCGTGATCTGGGCGCCCACGGGGATGACGAAGTCGCGGACGCGCTTGTTCTTCTTCGTGTCCCACACCTCGATGTGGGGGTGCAGCTTCTTCTCGCGGTCCTCGATGACGACGCGCTGCCGCAGCCCGGTGAGCTCGTCGAGCTCCTCGGACAGCGACTCGTCCTCGACGAGGTCCACGAACCGGACGACGCCCTCCACGTCCGCGATGATCGGGTTGGTGTACGGGTCCCAGGTGAAGATCACCTGCTCCTTCCGCACCTCCTGCCCGTCGTCGACCATCAGGATCGCGCCCAGCGGCACCTGCAGGCGGGCGCCGACGGCCGCGTTCTTGTCGCTCGACGCGCGGATGATGATCTCGCCCTCGTACGACGTGACGATCTTCTGGCCCTCGGCGTTGATCACCGTCACCAGTCGGTCGCCGTACTCGATCGTCCCGCTCACCTTCGACTTGCGCGACGTCTGCTCGGCGATGCGCGCTGCCGTACCGCCGATGTGGAAGGTGCGGAGGGTGAGCTGCGTGCCGGGCTCGCCGATCGACTGCGCGGCGATGATGCCGACGGCCTCGCCCAGGTCCACCATGCTCATGGTGGCCAGGTTGCGGCCGTAGCACATGCGGCACAGCCCGCGCTTCGCCTCGCAGGTGAGCACCGAGCGGATCTTGACGCTCTCGATGCCCGCCTCCTCGATGTCGCGCGCCATGTCCTCGTCGATGAGCTGCCCGGCCTCGGCCAGGATCCGCGGCCGCCCGCTCTCGTCGCGCATGTGCGGGTCCTCGATGTCCTCGGCCGCCACGTTCCCGACGATGCGCTCGCCGAGCGGCTCGATGACGTCCTCGCCCTCCTTCAGCGCCGACACCTCGAGGCCCAGGATCGTGCCGCAGTCCTCCTCCGTGATCGTCACGTCCTGCGCGACGTCCACGAGGCGGCGCGTCAGGTACCCGGCGTCGGCCGTCTTGAGCGCCGTGTCGGCCAGACCCTTCCGCGCGCCGTGCGTCGAGATGAAGTACTCGAGCACGCTCAGACCCTCGCGGAAGTTCGACTTGATGGGGCTCTCGATGATCTCACCGATGCCGCCGGTGAGCTTCTTCTGCGGCTTCGCCATGAGGCCGCGCATCCCCGCGAGCTGGCGGATCTGGTCTCGGCTGCCGCGCGAGCCCGAGTCGAACATCATGAACACGGGGTTGAAGCCCGCCCCCGACTCGCGCATCGCCTTCACCATCGCGTCGGCGATGTCCGAGTTGGCGTGCGTCCAAGTGTCGATCACCTTGTTGTACCGCTCGCCGTTCGTGATGTTGCCGGTCTGGTACGCGCGCTGGAAGCGCTCGACGCGCTCCGTCGCCTCCTGCAGGAGCGACTCCTTCTCGGCCGGGATGTGCAGGTCCTCGATGCCGATCGAGATGCCGCCTCGGGTGGCGTTGAAGAAGCCGAACTCCTTGAGCCGGTCGAGGAACTGCACCGTCTCGGCGAGCCCCGCCCGGCGGTAGCTCTCGAACACGAGCTCCCCGAGGGCCTTCTTCTTCATGTCGCGGTTCTGGAAGCCCAAGGCCTTCGGCACGATGCTGTTGAACAGCACGCGGCCGGCCGTCGTCGGCACCCACCGCCGCCCCTCCTCGTCGTCGACGAGGAACTGGACGGCCGTGTGGTGCGTCGCCTGCCCCTGCGCGATCGCCATCTCCACCTCGGCGGTGGTGGCGTAGCGCTTGAGCTTCGCAGCGAGCTCTGGGTTCCGGACCGTCCGGTCGAAGTCGTTCGGAGCCTTG
>Ga0307409_100000889_pt1 | contig 13844 bp, 10 predicted proteins | sample 322Ometagenome_2_FD_203888 | JGI IMG/M metagenome (GOLD analysis project Ga0307409, IMG submission 203888) | Maize rhizosphere microbial communities from greenhouse at UC Davis, California, United States - 322HYB-O-2 | ecosystem: Host-associated > Plants > Roots > Rhizosphere > Soil | place...
CCCTCCCCGGCACGAAACGCCTCCAACAGCTCGGATGCGACAGACTGGGACAACGCCATCGGTGGGACCTCCTAGGTGAGTACTTGCCGGTACACACCGAGAATCCCGCCGATGGTCTCACCTCACGGTGAGCCACACCGGCTACCCGAAACCCCACCACTCCTGGGGACTTTCACCCCAACTTGTTGTTGATGGCCTAGGCCTGTGACGCATGCATGGCGAAGAGGGATCAAGCGATGAGTCAACGGTCGATGAGGCAGGCAGCATTGCGGCCCGCGCTAGACGCCCAAGCAGCGCGGCGCAGAGAACGTGTCGACCGGGAACGCTGACTCCAACGTTTGCGGTCGCCGTGCTGACCGCGCTGGGTGACCGCAACCGAGCAGTCCGAGACGCTAAGCGGCGCGCTGGGGAGGCGCTGCGAGTGATGCTGCCGGCGTTTTAGCTGATTGTGCTGCAGCGGCGGCAGGCGTTGGGACATAGGTTCGTGGCTGCCAAAAGTCAGCCGGGCCGGCGAATACCACCGAGTCGATGCGTTCCTCCGTAGCGGTGGCGATCTGTGCGGCCTTGCCGTCGCGTCGCCGTTGCTGAGTCGGCGGAACTGGCGAGCAGCTGTCTGCACTTGATCTGCCCCAGTCGGCGGTCTAGCGCGGCGAGTGAGAGTCTGATTGGCGCTGAGGACCTATTCGACATGCGCTCGGCGTCGAGCCGAATGGCCGCTCCTGGCTGGTGTCCACCGGGGCGACGTGCTCATGGCTGAGTCCCGGATTTGAGCTCGTTGAGGGCTTGGGTGGTCTGAGCGAGGGTGTAGGCGACGGCTTGGTCCCAGTCCATGTCGGCGCCGCGTGCTCGCAGTTCCCTCGCACGCGCATCGCCGAGGACTCCCGTGCCCGCCGCACTGCTTGCTAGGGCGAACAGCGGTGCGTGGACCACGTAGGATTCGGCGGCCCCCTCGATGATCGCGGCGGCCTCAGGCCGGGTGGCGGCAAGCGCGCCCGCGATCAAGTGCAGGAGGGGGCCTATCCGGATGCGGTTACCGGCCCGTTGGAGGGCGTGAATACCGTCACGGCCGAGCTCAAGTGTGGCGGTCCGGTCGTTTACGAGCAATGCGATCCAGGCGGCCCAAACGTGGTCGAGCCAGCTTTGATAGCCGAGCGCCGAGCTGAGCTCGCGGCTCTCGCGTAGGTAGGCACGAGATCGGTCGGGGTCATTCTCGGCGACGGTCGCGCCGACGACGAGCAGGCCTGTGGCGATGAGGGCAGGGGCTCCGATCTGCCGGGCCAGCGTGAGCCCCTCCTGCGCCAGGGGGACCGCACTTGGCGCGTCGCCGACAAGCAGGTAAGCGCCCGCGGCGCCGATGAGCTGGAGGGAGGCGTCGGCGAGGTCGCCACCGGCCCGGGCAAGACCAGCGGCCCGCTCGTTGATGCGGGCGGCGTCGGCGAAAGCGCCGGCAGCTAACGCGATGTTTGAGCGGGCGCCGCAGATGACTTCCTCGACCCGCCAGCCGTGGGCATCACGGCCTGGAAGGCGCAGCACTTCTCGTACTGGATGACCATGAACACCGGCGCCGGGGTGGCCGACTTCGACGTACGACCCCAGCGCGCTGAGCTCGCGTCGGGGGTAAGATCCCGGGCCGCCGCCAATCATCTCGCCGAGCGCTACTTCACGGACGCCAAGCTCGCGCTCGCGGGGCTGCAAGGAGGAACGAGGGGCGGCGACCGCGCAAAGCCTCGAACCTGTCTAGCTTAGGCCGTCTCAGTCTCCGGCTTAGCAGCTGGCGCCGTCTCACGAAGGGACTTGCCGAAGCGCAGGTACAGCGACGGCGTCACGAACAGGTTGAGTAGTGTCGAGGTGACCAGGCCGCCGAGAATGACCATTGCCAGCGGATGCTCGATCTCCTGGCCTGGACGTTCGCCAAACACGACCAGTGGAACCAGCGCCAAGCCGGTGGCAAGAGAGGTCATCAAGATCGGCGACAGACGTTCTCGGGCACCACGCAGCACCAAGTCACGGCCGAAAGTCATACCCTCCTCCCGCTCCAGATGCTGGAAGTGGTTGATCAGCAGGATGCCGTTCCGGGCGGCTATGCCGAAGACCGTGAAGAAGCCGATCAAGGACCCCAGAGACACCACTCCACCGCCGAGGAAGGCGGCGATGACGCCACCGACCAGAGCCATCGGGAGGGTCAGGAAGCTCAACAACGCCAGGCGCCAGCTGCCGAACGATGTTTGCAGCAGCAGCAAGATCGCGGCACCGGCGATCACAGCCGTCACCAGAAGTATCCGCTGGGCTGACTCTCGCTCCTGCCACTCGCCGAGGATCTCCGCGTGATATCCCTGATCAAACTTGACGTCCTCGAGCTTTTCCTGAAGCTGCCCAACGACAGAACCAAGATCACCTTCGAAGGTGGCGCTGACGTCCAGCCGCCGCGAGTCACCCTCGCGATCGATCGCATTGGGGCTCGGTTGCAGCGAGACGTCGGCCACGTCGGCAAGTCGGACGGTCTTCCCCGATGGGATGTCGATACGCATGTTCTGGATGTCTTGCACGCTGGTGCGTGTCTGCGGTGTACTCCACACGACGACGTCATACGCCTTTCCACCACGGAAGATGTCGCCGACCTCCTCGCCCGCGACCATGGTTGCGGCGGCTCGGCGCACGTCTCCTGGCTTCAGACCGTATTTCTCAGCCTTGGCAAGATCAACCTCGACCTGCAATTGCGGGATATCGGTCGATATGTCGGTGTGCTGATCTTCCACACCCTCGATGCCGCCCATGATCTCTTCAATCTCGGCAGCCTTTTCGCGCAGCACCGACAGGTTCTGGCCGAAAACGCGGACCACGATCGGTTCCTTGCCGCCCGAGATCACTTCCTCGATGCGCTCATCGAGGTAGGTCTGAGTCTCCCGAAACAGACCGGGATAGGCGTCATTGACATCCTCGATCGCATCCAGGGTCGAATCGTAGTCAACCGACGGATCGATGCTGATCCAGTTCTCGCCGAGATTGACTCCGGCGACCTCCTCGCCAAGGAACGCCTGCCCGATATGTGCCCCGAAGTTGCGTACCCCGGGGATCTCTCGGAGCTGTTTGCTGACAGCCAGGGTGGTCCGCCGCATCTCATCGGCGGACGTCCCCGGCTGACTGACCCAGTGCACCAGGAAGTCACGTTCCTTGAAGCCCGGGAAGAGCGACTGCCCGAGGAGCGGTGTTAGGGCGATCCCCACTACGGTTAGCAGCGCGAAGGTCGCGTACGCCCAGCGAGGCCGGACAACGATCCGGGATAGTGCTGCGGTGTAGCCGCGCTGCAGGACTGCGACCACCGGCGACGTGCGCCGTTCGACCTTGGACCGGCCGAGCAAGATCAACGCCAGTGCCGGCGTGACCGTCAGTGCGACCAGCAGGGAGGCCACGATTGCGAGCGTGTACGACAGCGCCAGCGGACGGAAGAACGCGCCCGTCAGCCCCTGTAACAAGAACACCGGTACCGCTGCCGCAACGATGATCAAGGTCGCGTACACGATCGGGCCCCGGACCTCCAGCGACGCGTTCAAGATCACCGAGGAAGTGGAGCCCTCGGCACCCGACAAGCGGTGCTGCCTCAGCCGTCTGACGATGTTCTCGACGTCGATGATGGCATCGTCCACCACCGCCCCCAAGGCGATCACCAGCCCGGCAAGGGTCATGGTGTTGATCGTTTCTCCGCGCCAGTACAAGATCAGCAGCGTCGTCATCAGCGAGAGCGGGATAGTGAGCACGCTGATCAAGGCCACCCGCCACTCGAAGAGGAACAGCGCCAAGATCACAATGACCAGCACGAACCCGAGCACCAGGGCCTCGGTCAGGTTGTGAATCGATGCGGTGATGAAGTTCGCCTGCTGGAAGATCGTGGTGTCGAACTGCACTCCGGGCAAGCCGGGCTCCAGTGACCGGATGGCCTCCTCAACGCTCTTGGTCATCTCGACCGTGTTGGCCCAGGGCAACTTCTCCACCACCAGGAGCAGACCGGGACTGTCGTCGATCACCGCGTCGCCGATCAGCGGCTGATGGTCCTCCACGACACGCGCGACGTCGCCGATCTTGACCCCCTTGCCTGCGCCATCCGCGTGTAACGGAACCTTGGCCAAGTCATCAGGAGTGACGATGGGCAGCACATTGCGCACATTGATGCGCTGGTTCGGGGACTCCACCATGCCGCCGGTACCGATGATCGAGCCGTTAGAGAAGCGCAGCAGCCCGGAATCGACCGCATCAGCCGTCGCCTCCATGACCTCGTTCAGCGCGACGTGCTGCGCCTCCATCTTGGGCGGTTCCACCTGGACCTGCATCATCTGCAAACGCTCGCCCCAGAGCGCAACGTTGGCGACCCCAGGAACTTCCAGCAGGCGAGCACGGATCGTCCAGTACGCCGACATCGACATCTGGATCAGGGAGTGGTCCTTCGACGTCATACCGATCTGCATCGCCCGGCCGGTCGCAGAGACGGGCGCCAGCATGACCGGCGGCGCGGCCCACGTCGGCAAAGTGGTGGCGACCTGGGTCATTCGCTCCTGGACCAGCTGGCGGGCCTTGAGTTCATCAAAGCCTTGCTTGAAGATCAGCTCGATCGCCGACAGTTGGGGTACCGACTTGGACCGCATGTCCTCGAGACCCTCGACCCCGTTGAGAGCCTGCTCCAGCGGGACGGTGACCAATTGCTCCACGTCAGAGGTCGACAAGCCCAGGCAGGCCGTTTGGATCACCACTCGAGGAGGGGCGAATTCGGGAAACGCGTCGACCCGTGTCGAGGGCAGTGTGGCAACGCCGAACACCATCAGCAACGCACCGATGGCAACGACCAGGAAGCGGTAGTTCAGGCTGGTACCGACGATCCACCGCATCAAGGTCTTACGCGGCTGGGTTTTGTCCGGTTGGGCCATCACTCCTCACCGCTGATCCCGGCCTCGGCGCCTACCAGCTCGGGTGCGCCCACCACGACGACCTGAGTCCCCACTGGCGGGCCGCTCTTGAGCTGCACGGTCTTGCCTGTGATCGAGCTGATCTCAATGGGCACCCGGACAAAGGTCCGCGGAGAGGGTGAGGAGTACGCCCAGGACCTCCCGTCGGCGTCGTAGACCACGGCGGAATACGAGACAACCTCGGTCACTCCAGGTTCGCCAGAGATAGCGCGAACTGGCTCGGTACGGAGGCCAAGCCGTTCCTCGGCCCGCTCGCTCACGGTGAGGCGCGCCGGCTGGTCTTCGCCCGCTGACTCGACCGTAACTGCAGTCTCGGCGTTTGATTCGTTCGAGGCCCCGGCCTCGCTGCAGCCACTGGCGCCAAGAGTGATCAACCCGAGAGCCGCTAAGGAAGCGGCGAAACCACGTAGCTTCATGAGTCCACCTCATTTTTGACAGGTTCAGATGCCGGTGCAGGAGTTGCCATCGCCGGACGTCCCGTTTCTCTCGACAGGCTCCGGTTGGCGATTGCCAGGTAGAAGGCGGGCACTGCGATCAGCGAGACGGCCGTGGCTGTCACCAATCCGGCGAGCATGCTGATCGCGAAGGGATGGAATTCTTCCAGGCCGGCCGTGGTGCCCATGACAGCAGGTGCCACCATGATCGCCGCCGTGACGAGTGCGACGCCGATGACCGATGGCGCCAGTTCCCGTACGGCTTGCTGCACCGACTCGGTGGGGCTTGCTCCTGGCTCGGCGCCTAGCTCGCGGGCTCGGCGTACGAAGACCAGGGCTTGGCAGATGGCCAGGGCAAGTACCGCGAAGAGCGCGACCAAGACGCCGATGGAGGAGATGCCGCCGACCAGCGGCGCGACGAGTACGCCGCCCACAAGGGCAACCGGCAACGTGATCATGAGCACCGCTGCCAGCCCCCAACTGCCCGTTGCCGCCTGCAGGATCAGGAAGCTCAGCAGAACCACGACTGCGGCGATCGCTGTAACGCGTATCTGGTTGGCCTGCTGGCGCGCCGCATCGCCGAGCACCTCAGCGTGGTACTCGTACGGGAAGGAGATACCGCGCAGACGCGAGGTCACCTCTTGCGCCACGTCAGCAGCGCTGCGTCCATTGACCACAGCTGTCACCTCGAGGCTTCGAGAAACGCTGTTGTGGTCGATCGCGACCGGATCGGGAGCGATGCGAACCGTCGCGACGTCGCCCAACCGGACTTGCTCGCCCGATGGAGTATCAATGCGCAGCGCCTCAAGATCGGAAAGGCTCTGCCGGATCTGGGGTCCGCCCCAGACCACTACATCGAAGACCTTCTGCTCTTCATAGAGGTTCCCCACGGGGAGACCTGAGATCAGGGTGGTTGCCTCGCGGCGCACATCGCCAGGTCGGAGGCCGTGACGTTGGGCCGCTGCGAGGTTGACCTCGATCTGCAGGGTGGGTTCGGTCACCTCGGGTTCCACCTTGGGCGTGAGCACGCCGGGGACGGTGGTCAACATCCGGCTTACGTCATCGGCTGTGTCTCGCAACGTTGGAAGGTCCTGCCCGTAGACGCGGACCACCAGTTCGTTGCCGACCTTCTCTCGTGCTGCGGCGACGCGGTCCGCGGCATAGGTCCGAACGCTGGTGTGCAGACCCGGGTACCCTGCCGCGATGTCGCGTATCCCGGTGAGGCTTGCCTCGTAGTCGGCGTCCGGGGCCACGGTGAGCCAGATCTCTCCGGCGTTGACGTCGACGATCTCGTCTGAGGTGATCGCACGGCCAACGTGCGCTCCTGCGGACTCGATTCCTGGCGCGTTGCGCATTTCACCAGCGACCGCGGAGGTGATCCGGTTCATCTCCGGCAGGGCCGTGCCCGGTGCCCCCTGGACGCGCACGAGTACGTTGCGATCTTGCAGGGTCGGCAGCACGGGTCCGCCGGGTGTCAGCGTGGCGACCAAGATCGCCGCTACGGCCAGGACGCCGGCGCCCATTGCTACCCAGCCGGGCTTGCCGATCGCCGGCACGGCAAGTCGATCGGCTCCGGCGCGTATCCAGCGATCAAGCGGGCCCGCCCGTAAATGCTGCTGGCCGTCGCGAACCAGCAATACCGCAAGCGCCGGCGTAACGATGAGCGCGACGACAAGCGAGGTCACCGTTGCCAGCACATAGGTTGCGGCGAGCGGCCAGCTGAAGGCGTTCGTTACGCCGCCAATGGCCAGCACCGGTGCCATGACCAGAACCGCCATCACCAAGGCGACGAGCAGCGGCCCACGCCGCGACGTCACAAGATTGCCCATTTCTGAGCTGAGAGGAGGTGTGTCCGGGCCGGCCGCCAGTTGCTGGCTGCGTATCGCGGCTACATCGCCGACCACGTCGTCAACCACCACCGCCGTCGCTGCGGCGAGGCCGAGCAGGGTCATCGTAGTCAGCGTTTCCCCGCGCAGGTGCAGCACCCACGCCGCCGACACGAGCGACAGCGGCACCGCCACGACGGGAATCAACACGACCCGCCATGACACGAAAAGCAAACCAACTGAAACGACGAGCAGCAGCGCGCTCACGAGTCCGGCGACCCCGAGATGGCGGAGCGCCGTACTCATGTAGGAGTCCGGACGGAAGACGTTGGCATCCATGTCGATCCCCGCCAGGCCGGGGGCCATGGCCTCGAGCGCCTCGTCGACGTCATGGGCGACCTGCGCCGTATTGGCGTCGGGGTAGCGTTCGACGACAAGCATCAAGGACGGTGCGCCATCCACGCTGGCATCGCCGATGAGCGGCTGGTGGTCCTCGGTCACATCGGCCACATCGCCGATCCGCAGTGGACTCTGGGTGCCTTCCACCGCGACGTTGGCGAGCTGGTCAGGAGTGGCGATGGGCTGGATGTGCTGCACACCGAGCCGCTGGTTGGGCGTCTCGACGAAGCCGCCCGTCCCCGGCGTCGACGCCTCGACGAAGCTCAGCGGGGAAACCCACAAAGCGTTGCCGGTGGACTCGATGAGTTGGGTCAGAGTGACCTTCCGGGACTGGAGGCGCTCTGGATCCACCTGCACCTGCAGTTGCCGATCTCGCATGCCCCACACCGAGACATTGGCGACACCAGGAATGCTCATCAGCCTTGGCCTGATCTGCCAGCGCGCCAGGACCGACATCTGAATCTCGGAAACGGTGTCGGATCGCATGGCGATCATGGCGATCCGGCTGGTCGACGACGTCGGTTGAATCATGAGCGGCGGGGTGCCAACGTTGGGCAGCGCCTTAGCCTGCGACATCCGCTCCTGCGTCAGCTGGCGGGCCGCCAACAGGTTGGTTCCGGGCTCGAATTGCAGATCGATTGCCGAGAGACCAGGCATCGATCGTGATCTGATGCTTTGAACCCATGGAATCCCGTTCAGCAGATCCTGTTCTATCGGCACCGTGATCAACTGCTCGACCTCTTGAGCAGACAGGCCCAACGCTTCGGCCTGGATCTGGATGTCCGGTGGCTCGAACTCTGGATAGACATCGACCGCTGCGCTGTGGAGCTGGAACAGACCCAACCCGAGGATTCCGATGGCGGCCGCCACCACGAGCCGAGAGAACCTCAGCGATGCACTTACAATCCACTTGATCATCGGGCTCCTTATCGATGGCGAGAGGCAGATCTCCTACTCGCGCACGCTGGAACAGCGAACGCGAATCGCACAGCTCGAAGGGAATGGGTGCCAACCCCCGGAAATGGGTGCCCACCCGTCAGGCGTTGCTGCGGGCCAGATGGCCGCGCTGAACTCCTTAAATTTTGAAAGTATGATAAGGATTTCATATTTTGGGGGTTGCGAGACAAACGAATTGATTACGATTTGGATACTTGCCCGAACTGTTGCCGCAAAAAGCGATATTGGCGCGGTCGCCACGTTTGGCATGTATAACTGTCGCCTAAACGGGGAGCGTCGGGCGACTATTGGTTCTTGAAGTTTCGGGTATCGCCAGCAGCCACTTCACCAACCACAACCAGTGGTTGAGCCGGACATCCATCTGCGCGTTGACTTTGACGGAATAAGTGGAGGTAGTCATGACAGATTTCGCCTCCTTTATCAACATTCGCCAACTTGGGTTGGCGATGCGAGTGGCCTATGTCGCGAAACGAAGTGACAACGGCCCCCGTGAGCGGCCAAGCCGGACCTTCCGTCCCTGGCGGAGAGATTCAGCCAGCATGCAATGGACGTGTCCCGTCCACGCCTGTACCCGCGGCGGATAGCGTCGATTTGGACCGTCTGAACCGCCGGGGGCACACGCGGCGTGGTCGAGTCCGAATGACATCGGGCAGATTCGCCAGCGGTTCGGGTGTCGTACCTTGTCAGAGCCCTATATTCGATGGTGGAGCTAAGGGGACTCGAACCCCTGACCTTCTCGTTGCGAAGGCATGGCGTCGATCTGATCAGGCGCGAGCATGGCCTGATTGACGTGCAGGTTGCAGTAGCAGGCGCGCCCTGGTTGCACCGCGGGGGCACACATGGGGCACACGGCTAAGGCTCAGCCTCCCCCCGGCGACTGAGACTCACGCCGTGCCACTTGCGAGTGGGTCCCGCAGTCGGCATCCCCTGGCATGCGTAGGTATTGCCCTGTCTTCCTCCAGTGCGGAGTTCAGCGAGAGACTGGGGCACGAGAGAGTGGGGCATGAGCATACGCGGAAGCCGGGTATGACCGTTTCGCCGGGCGGGGACTCGGCTCAGGATCTGGCAGCGGTGATCCTCACCCCTGACCAGCGGGTCCGGGTGTTCATTTCCTCGACGTTGGAGGAGTTGGCTGAGGAGCGGGCGGCGGCGTTGCGGGCGATCCGGCGGCTGCATCTGGTTCCGGTGTGGTTTAAGTCCGGCGTCCGGCCGCATCCGCCGCAGAGCGTGGATCGGGCCTACCTGGAGCAGAGTCAGATTTTCGTGGGCATCTATTGGCAACGGTACGGCTGGGTCGGGCCGGGCATGCAGATCTCGGGTCTGGAGGATGAGTTCCGGCTGGCCGCTGGGAAGCCGATGCTGTTGTACCTGAAGCGGCCGGCCCCGGACCAGGAGCCGGGACTGACCGCGATGATCGACAGTATTCGGGAAACCGGCACGGCGTCGTACCGGCACTTCGCCACGGCGCAGGAGCTGGAACGGCTGCTGACCGATGATCTTGCTGTGTTGCTGAGCGAGAGCTTCGCGGATGCGACGGTCAGCATCGATATACCCCGCCGATCGGCGGCGGGGCCGGGGGGCCCGGCGGCGCGGAGTTGCCGGCCGGGACACTGACATTCCTGCTGACCGACATTGAGGGTTCCAGCCGGCTGTGGGAGAGCGAGCCGGAGGCGATGGAGGTGGCCCTGCAGCGGCATGATCGGCTGCTGGCCGAGGTGATCGAAAGCCATGGCGGGGCGGTGGTCACCTCGCGCGGGGAGGGTGACAGTTTCTTTGCTGTCTTTCACAGCGCGGTGTCGGCCGTGGAGGCGGCCGGGATGTGTCAGCTTCGCTCGGACGTGAAGTGTGGCCTACCGGTAGTGCTTTGCGGGTGCGGATGGGGTTGCATACCGGGGAGGTGCGGGTGCGCGGCGGCGATCATCTCGACTACACCCCGATCAATCGTTGCGCCCGGGTGAAGGCCGCCGCCCATGGTGGGCAGGTGCTGCTCACCAAGGCCACGCGTGATCTGGTGGCGGGCCGTCTGGGCACCGGGCTCGGACTGAAGCGGCTGGGTGAGTTCCGGCTGCGCGATCTGGTCGCCCCGGAGCTGATCTTTCAGCTGACCCATGCCGATCTCCCAGCCGATTTCCCGCCGATTCACACCGTTTCGGAGCGCACCGGCAATCTGCCGTTGCAGGTGAGCTCGTTCATCGGCCGGGCCCGCGAGCTGGAGCAAACCGCGGCGGCGCTGGAAGGGCCGCGGCTTGTGACCTTGACCGGTGCCGGCGGGGTGGGCAAGACCCGGCTGGCGTTGCAGGTCGCCGGACAAGTGGCGGCTCGGTTTAGTGACGGGGCATGGCTGTGTGAGTTGGCGCCGGTGCGCGATGTGGCCGCGGTGGATGATGCGGTGGCGGCGGTGTTCTCGGTGACCGCCCCGGCTGGCCTGAGCACTAGCGAGGCGCTGGTGGAGTTCCTACGCGGCAAACAGCTGCTGCTGGTGCTGGATAACTGTGAGCATCTGCTGGAAGGAGCGGCGACGCTGGCCGGGGTCTTGCAGCGGTCATGTGAGCGGCTGGTGATCTTAGCGACCAGCCGCGAAGGCCTCGGGATTGAGGGGGAGCGGCTCATGCCGGTGCCGCCGCTGGCGGTGCCCAGCGCCGATGCCGACCTGACGGCGATCACCCACGCCGAGGCGGTGCGACTGTTCGCCGAACGCGCGGCCGCTGTCAAGCCAGAGTTCGCTGTGACCGCCCAGAACGCGGCCCCGGTAGCTGCCGCCGTGCGGCGGCTGGACGGGATCGCGCTGGCGATCGAGCTCGCGGCGGCGCCGATAGCAGCGATGACCCCGGCCGAACTGGCTAGGCGGCTGGAGCGAAGCTTCGCGGTGCTCGCCGCTCGCCGCCGCGGCGCGGTGGCGCATCACCAAACACTACGGGCCACCATCGACTGGTCATTCCATCTGCTAGCCGAGCCTAACCAGCGGCTGCTCTGCCGGCTGGCGGTGTTCGCGGGCGGCTGCACCCTTGAGGCCGTCGAGGCGGTCTGCGGCGGGGACGGTATCGACCCAGATATGGTGTTCGAGCTGCTGGCCAGCCTGGTGGCGCGGTCACTGGTAGTAACCAAAGAACACGGACCCGAGACCCGATACAGGTTGTTGGAGACGATCCGCGAATACGGGGAGGAACGCTTGGGCGAAGCTGGCGAGCTCGAGCGGTGGCGCGCCCGACACGCCGACCACTACGTGGCCGTCCTCTCACGGATACGAGAGCCTGCCCACGACCCGCAGGCGGGCGTGTTCTGGGCTGTGCGGCTCAGCGCCGAACAAGACAACCTGCTCGCTGCCTGGTCCTGGGCGATCGACACCGGCAACATCGACACCGCGTTTTCAATCCTGGCCGGCTTCGCGCCGAACGAGGTCTGGACCAATTACCCCCTGCTGCTGGACGGCGAAGCGGCTCTGGAGCTGCCCGGCGCGACCGAGCACCCAGGCTACCCGCTCGCCCTCGCGGTGAGCGCCGTGTTCGCGGCGGGTCGCTCCGTAGGAAGGGGTGCCGAGGAGCTGTGCCGACGCGCGGCCGAGGGCAACGCCGGCCCGGGTCTGGGCCCGCTCGGGGTAGTCGGTGAGCGTTCAGCCAGCCGGCATGCGCTCTCCGGGATCTCGGCTGCGATAGCTGGTAGGTCGTAGCCACCGTCGATGTGCGCAGGGTGACCACGGAGCGGACGGCTTCCGACGCCTTGTCGACACGGGATCAGGTGAGCCAATGAATGGCCCAATCGTGTTCTTCGGGCGGCGCCTGGTGAACGTGTGCCCCCTTATGTGCCCCGACAGTGTCACGATCGTGCTGCTGATGCACCGGATGCACCCGAGTCCACGCCTAGCACGCGCGCCACTTAGCGAGCGCAACCTTCGCAACGAGAAGGTCAGGGGTTCGAGTCCCCTTAGCTCCACCACTTTAATATTGCTTTGACTAGGTCATTTGTTCCTTCGGCAGACGAGCAGGACTGCGTCCGTATTTCTCGGATGTGCCCCCGGCGTTGCAGTCGTTAAGCTTCTTGGCCCGGGCGCCGCGTCTGAGAAGGTCATTTCTCCACCTAGTGGAAGTTCGACCCAACACTTTCGGGGCGATCAAAGGCAAATAGAGAGTGCGCCTCGAGCCGCCTTGATCTGATCTTCCCTGCTGTACAAGCTTTGCACGGGCATGTGTCGGACGTCAGCGGTCCCAGTACGCCCGCAGCACTAGAGTCCGCCAGCAGTCGATGCCTGTGAGCCAGATGTGCGTGATCGTGCCGGGACTCTGGATCGTGGCCATGGGAATGTCGTGCCAGACCCGACAATCACCGACAGGGATACTTTCCAGCCAGGTCTAAGGGCACGCGGCATACGCTCCGGTGCCCTCGCGTGGCCCGTTCGCCGGTCCCAGATCTTCCAGTCCCAGACCTTCGACCCTGGAACGAAGCCACCATCGAGCCTCGATCGCGGTGCCTGACCAACGATGGCTTCTCAGGACAACCGTGGACAGTCGACATCATCGAGATCGGATTGGGGTCGCCGCCGAGGCGGATGCGCCGCGGAACGTAGCTCAAGGAGTCGCATGGTGTCCCAGAGCTAACGCAAGATCTCGATGAGCAGCACCCACACGTTCCAGACAGCGCAGACGACGCCAAGCGCCAAGCAGCTCGACGATGATCGTGGGTCTGAGCTGCGCGGCACGGGGCCTTTCTCTTCAATGATCCGGTCGAGGTTGATGGACACAGCGACGAAAGCAGGCCGGGCAAGGGTGCCGGTGGCACCGCCGATCACTCAACGCATGACACGATTCATGGAGTTCAACAGCCGGTGGTCATGGGTCTACTATCCGATGCATATCGATCGCATAGTAGACGTGTTAGAAGGGATCAGTCATGGCGGCACCGGAGAAGGTCAAGGGCAGGGTCATCGATGCACACAGCCACATTGGCGAGATGGATGCGTGGGCGTTCTACAACCTGAAGGAGCCCGTCAAGCCGACCGTCTATGAGTTCGCCGACGCAGGTGCGTACCTCGGCCATCTCGATGGTCTCGGGGTCGAGCGCGGACTGATCCTTCCGAATTACGGGATCCCCGTACAGAGCCAGCCGTTCTCGCTCAACGACCTGGTGCTCGACTCGGTTCAGAAGAATGACAGGCTGGTCGGAGGGCTGTGGGTCTCGTTCCTACCGCAGAACAAGGAGATGACCCTCAAGTCCTTGGAGCGCGCCGGTGAGGCGGGCATCGTCGCGCTCAAGACAACCTTCCTGCTCGGTGGGAACCC
>Ga0307409_100000890_pt1 | contig 13833 bp, 13 predicted proteins | sample 322Ometagenome_2_FD_203888 | JGI IMG/M metagenome (GOLD analysis project Ga0307409, IMG submission 203888) | Maize rhizosphere microbial communities from greenhouse at UC Davis, California, United States - 322HYB-O-2 | ecosystem: Host-associated > Plants > Roots > Rhizosphere > Soil | place...
GCTGGCGGCGGGCGCCCTGGCCGGCCGCGGGCGCCGGCGCACCGACGGAACGTTCGTCCGCCGCTCGTGCTGCCTGATGTACCGGCTGCCCGGTGCCGGGATCTGTGGCGACTGCGTGCTCGCCGACGGGCCGCGGGGCGACGGCCGATTCACGGTGTAAGGTCCGCCGCGCCGCAGTGTCAGGGAAGCCGGTTCAAATCCGGCACGGTCCTCGCCACTGTGACCGGGGAGCAGACCCCCACGGCACCACTGGCCGCTGTACGCGGCTGGGAAGGTCGGGGCGAGCGTCGATCCGGGAGTCAGGAGACCTGCTGCGGCACGCACCACACCACTCCACGAGGCATGGAAGAAAGGGTTTCACCGCTCATGACCTCTTCCCCGCACGTCCAGCCGATCACATCCCGCGCCCGGATCGCCGTCCCCGCATGGGCCTGGGCGCTCGCCCTGCTCGCCCTCTTCGGGCTCTACCTCATCGCACAGGACAACGGCGCCGTACTCGCCTCCATGGGCCAGACCGCGCACGAGTTCTTCCACGACGCCCGGCACTCGCTGGGCATGCCGTGCCACTGACGGGCCAGACATGACCTCGACCGTGGACCGTCCCGTGAGCGAGCAGCCGCCGCGGTTCGGCCAGCTGTTCGGCCGCATCGTGCTGGCCGGCGTCCTCGCCGGGCTGCTCGCCGGCCTGTACTCCCTCCTGGTCACCGAACGGGCCATCAAGCCCGCGCTGGACCTGGAGGAGTCCCGCGCCGCCGCCGAAGGCGCCCACGAGCACGGCGAGGAGCTGTTCAGCCGCACCGAGCAGCTGTTCGGCGGCTTCCTCGGCACCGTCCTCGCCGGCGTCGTGCTCGCCGTCGTGTTCGCCGCGGTCTACGGGCTGGTCCGCCACCGGCTGCCGGGCCGCACTGACGTGGCCCGCACAGCGATCCTCGCGGCGATCGGCTTCGGCATCTTCGCGGTGCTCCCGGCGCTGAAGATCCCGGCCAACCCGCCCGCCGTGGGCGACCCGGAGACCATCGGGACGCGCACTGCCATCTACGGCAGCGTGCTCCTGCTCGGGGTGATCAGCGCGATGCTCGTGTCGGCTCTGGTCAGCGCGGTCCGCAGCCAGGGCCTCGGCGACGCCGGCACCGTGATCGTGGGCACGGTGGCCACCGGCGTTCTGATCGCGCTGATCCTGCTGTTCGTCCCCGGCAGCCCCGATGCGATCCCTGCGGACGTGCCGGCGGCCGTCGTCTGGGACTTCCGGCTGGCCTCGCTCGGGCAGCTCCTGGTCCTCTGGGCCACCCTGGGGCTGACCTCCGGCGCGCTGCTCGACCGGCTGGGCCGCACCGCACGCTGATCAGCGCAGCACCCAGTCCACCGCACCGGCCGGGGTGTCGACCACCGGCACCCCGGCCGGCAGCGGCGGCCGGCGGAGCAGGACGACCGGCAGACCGAGTTCCCTCGCCGCGTCGAGCTTGGCCGCCGTCATGCCTCCCCCGCTGTCCTTGCTCACCACGACCTGGACACCGTGCTCGCGCATGAGGTCGAGCTCCTCGTCCACGGTGAACGGGCCCCGCGCCAGGACCACCGCGGTGCGCGCCGGAACCGGCGGCGCCGGTGGCTCGACCGCGCGCACCAGGCACCGGGCAGTCACCTCCGCGAACGCGGCCAGCCCCTGACGGCCGATGGTGAGGAACACCGCGTCGAAGCCGACGAGCGCCCCGGCCGCCTCGGTCAAGGAGTCCACCCACCGCCAGTCGTCGCCAGGCCGCGCAGTCCATCCCGGCCGCTGCAGCCGGACCAGCGGCACGCCGACGGTGGCACACGCCTCGACCGCGGAGGCGGTGATCGCGGTCGCGAACGGGTGGGTGGCGTCGACGACGGCCCGCACCGGATGGTCCCGCAACCATGCCGCCAGGCCTGTCGGCCCGCCGAAGCCGCCGATCCTGACCTCGCCGGGCGGCAGTACGGGATCTCTCACGCGCCCGGCCAGCGAGCTCACCACCTGCACCCCGGACTCGACCAGCGCCCCGGCCAGGCGTCTGGCCTCACCGGTGCCGCCGAGCACCAGCACCGGCCCGTGACCGGCGCTCATCGAGGCCGGGTGGTCGAGTAGAGGTGGCTGTCGGGGAACTGCTCCGCCGTGAGCACCGGGCCGACGACGACGATCGCCGTCCGCCGAACACCGGCGCCCGCGACCTGCTCGGCGATGTCGGCCAGCGTGCCTCGCAGCACCAGCTCGTCGTCCCGACTGGCCCGGGCGACGACGGCGACCGGCGCCTCGGCTCCGTAGTGCGGCACGAGCTCGGGTATCAGCTCCGCGATCCGCTGGACGGCGAGGTGCAGCACCAGCGTGGCGCCGGTCGCGGCGTAAGCCGCGAGGCTCTCGCCCGCCGGCATCGGGGTGGAGCGGGCCGAGGTCCGGGTGAGGACGACGGTCTGCCCGACGCCCGGCACGGTCAGCTCGCGCTTCAGCGACGCAGCGGCGGCGGCGAAGGCAGGGACCCCGGGGACGACGGCGTACGGAACTCCGGCCCCATCCAGCCGGCGCATCTGCTCGGCCATCGCGCTGTAGATCGACGGGTCCCCGGAGTGGAGCCGGGCGACGTCGTGCCCGGCCGCGTGCGCCGCGACCAGCTCGGCGGTGATCTGGTCGAGGTCGAGTTCGGCGGTGTCGACCAGGCGGGCGCCGGCCGGTGCGGTGGCGAGCAGCTCCCGCGGGACGAGAGCGCCGGCGTACAGGCACACCGGCGCCGAGGCGATGATCCGGGCTGCCCGCACGGTGACCAGGTCGGCGGCGCCCGGCCCGGCCCCGATGAAGAAGACGGTCATGACTTCGTCGCCGACCAGATCGTCACCGGCATCGCCGGCTTCCAGCCGGTGAACGTCCCGACCGGTTCGGCCCGCTGGACGCCGAGCCGCACCAGTTCACCGCCCACTCGGGAGTACCACCCGGCCAGCACCGCCTCGCTCTCGACGGTCACCGCGTTGGCCACCAGCCGTCCGCCCGCCGGCAGGGCCGCCCAGCAGGTCCCGAGCAGCGCCGGCACCGTCGCTCCCCCGCCGACGAAGACGGCGTCGGGCACGGGCAGCCCGGCGAGCGCGTCGGGCGCCCGCCCCTCGACGACCCGGAGATCGGGGACCCCCAGCCGGTCGGCGTTGGCGCGGATCCGCTGTGCACGGTCCGGCCGGGACTCGACGGCGACCCCGCGGCACGCGGGGTGTGCGCGCATCCACTCGATGCCGATCGAGCCGGCTCCCGCGCCCACGTCCCACAGCAGCTGCCCGGCCAGCGGGGCCAGCCGAGCCAGCGTGGCCGCCCGGACGTCCCGCTTGGTCAGCTGCCCGTCGTCGGCGAAGGCCGCGTCGGGCAGCCCCGGCACGGTCGGCAGGGGAACCGTGCCGGGGTCGGCGACGGACTCGACAGCCGTGATCACCAGGGGGGCGGTGTCCGGGTGCCCCCAGTCGGCGGCGGTGCCCGTGAACGCCTGTTCGCCCGCGCCGCCCAGCTGGGCGAGCGCGGTCACCCGGCTGGCGCGGTAGCCGAGGCCGCACAGGTGCGCGGCGATCGCGGCCGGAGTGGACCCATCGGATCCGAGGACGAGCAGCCGACGGCCGGGCGTCACGTGCGGCGTGAGCAGGTGCAACGACCTGCCGACGACGGAGATGACGGTGGTCTCCTCCACCGCCCAGCCCATGCGGGCGCAGGCCAGGGTGACCGACGAGGGATGCGGGATGACGGCGACCGCGTCGGCGCCGTGCAGGCGCACCAGGGAGGAGCCCACACCCGACAGCATCGGGTCACCGCTGGCCAGGACGACGACCCGGTGACCGGGGTGCGCGGCGGGCAGACCGGCCAGGGCCGACGCCATCGGCGAGGGCCAGGGGACGCGCTCGGCGGTCACCTCGGCCGGGACCAGGGCCAGCTGCCGGGCGCTGCCGCGGAGCACGTCGGCGCCCTCGATCGCGCGGCGCGCCCGGGGGGAGAGCCCGTCCCAGCCGTCGGCCCCGACCCCCACGACGACGAGGGGAACCACAGCTGTCCGACGCTCTTCCAGAGGCACGTCGCGCCATCCTAGGGACGGCCCTCGACGGCCGGTTGGCACGATGACCCGCGATGGACACCTCCACCGCAGCGGGCCTCGCGATCGGCGCCGTCGCCGATCTCCTGCTCGGCGACCCTCGGCGCGGGCATCCCGTCGCCGCTTTCGGCTCCGCCGCGGCAGCGATCGAGCGCCGCTGCTGGCGCGACTCCCGCGCGAGAGGGACGGCCTACGCCCTGGGCCTGACCGCCGGCCCGGTATTCGTCGGCGTGCTGGCCGATCGAGCGACCCGGGCCCGCCCACGCAGTCGCGCGCTGGTGGTCGCGGCCGCCACGTGGACCGTCCTCGGCGGCACGTCGCTGGGCCGGGCGGCGGACCGGATGCACGTGGCCCTCGCGGCCGGCGACGTTCCGGCCGGGCGAGCGGAGCTTCCCGCACTCGCCGGGCGGGACCCGAGCACGCTCGACGAGGCGGAGCTGGTCCGGGCGACCGTCGAGTCGGTCGCGGAGAACACGGCGGACGCGGCGGTGGCGCCCCTGGTCTGGGGAGCGGTGGCCGGCCTCCCGGGCCTGCTCGGCTACCGGGCCGTGAACACGCTCGACGCCATGGTCGGGTACCGCTCAGCCCGCTACGAGCGCTTCGGATGGGCAGCGGCGCGCCAGGACGACGTCGCCAACTGGCTGCCCGCCCGGCTGACCGCCGCCCTGACCGTCGCCTGCGCTCCTCTCGTCGGCGGGTCCGCCGCCGGCGCCTGGCGCACCTGGCGCCGCGACGGTGCCGCGCACCCCAGCCCGAACGCGGGGCGTTGCGAGGCCTCGGCCGCCGGCGCGCTGGGACTGCGGCTCGGCGGCCGGAACGTGTACGGCAGCCGGGTCGAGGACCGACCGGTGCTGGGATCCGGGCGCCGCCCGGAGGTGGCCGACATCCGGCGTGCCGTCCGGCTGTCCCGTCCCGTCTGGCTGGCCGCCGCGGCGCTCGCGGTCGCGGTTCGGCTGGCGCGACCCGGCGCCCGGCCGTGAGCGGGGCGCTGCTGGTCGCCGGCACCACCTCCGACGCCGGCAAGTCGGTCGTGACCGCCGGCATCTGCCGCTGGCTGGCCCGGCAGGGGGTGTCCGTCGCCCCGTTCAAGGCGCAGAACATGAGCAACAACTCGATGGTCACCCCCGACGGCGCCGAGATCGGCCGGGCCCAGGTCATGCAGGCCGCGGCCGCCCGCGTCGAGCCGGAGGCGGCCATGAACCCGGTGCTGCTCAAGCCCGGTGGCGAGAACTCCAGCCAGGTCGTCGTCCTGGGCCGGCCGGTCGCGGACGTGACGGCGCTGTCGTACCGGCCGATGAAAGCCGCCCTGCTCGCCCAGGTTCTCGAGTGCCTGGCCGATCTGCGGTCCCGCTTCGACGTCGTCGTCTGCGAGGGCGCCGGATCCCCGACCGAGATCAACCTCCGCGCCGACGACATCGCCAACATGGGGTTGGCCACCGCCGCGCACCTCCCGGTCATCGTGGTCGGGGACATCGACCGCGGCGGTGTCTTCGCCGCCTTCCACGGGACCGTCGCGCTCATGCCGCCGGCCGACCAGCGGCTGGTCGCCGGCTTCCTGGTGAACAAGTTCCGCGGCGACGTCCGGCTGCTCCAGCCGGGTCTCGACCGGCTGCAGGAGCTCACCGGCCGTCCGACACTCGGCGTCCTGCCCTGGGCGGACGGGCTCGAGCTCGACGTCGAGGACTCCCTGGGCGTGGGCGCCCGCCGCGGCCCGGTCGGACCCCCGCACGGCGAGGAGGCGCTCAGGGTGTCGGTGGTGCGGCTGCCGCGGCTGTCCAACTTCACCGACGTCGACGCGCTCGCCGCCGAGCCGGGCGTGCTGATCCGCTACGCAACCCGGCCCGAGGAGCTCGCCGACGCCGATCTGGTGCTGCTACCAGGCAGCCGGGCCACCGTGGCCGACCTCGGCTGGCTGCGCTCGACCGGTCTCGCCGACGCTGTCCTCCGGCGGGCGGCAGCCGGGGCGCCGGTGCTGGGCGTCTGCGGGGGGCACCAGATGCTGGCCCGCACGATCACCGACGACGTCGAGTCCCGGGCGGGGACGATGCCCGGGCTGGGCCTGCTGCCCATCGACGTCCGGTTCGCCCGCGAGAAGACCCTCGGTCGGCCGGTCGGCGAGGCGTTCGGCCATCCGGTGTCCGGCTACGAGATCCACCATGGCGTGGTCAGCGTCGACGACGGCGCCGAGCCGTTCCTCGACGGCGCCCGGTCCGGCTCGGTCTTCGGCACCACCTGGCACGGCGCGATGGAGAACGACGGCTTCCGCCGGGCGTTCCTCGTGGAGGTCGCCCGGCTCAGCGGTCGACGGTTCGTGCCCGCGCCCGACACGGATTTCGCCGCCGTCCGGGAGGCGCGGCTGGACCGCCTGGGCGATCTGGTCGCCGAGCACGCCGACACCGACGCGCTGTGGCGGCTCATCGAGCGGGGAGCTCCGGCCGGCCTGCCCCTGCTGCCGCCCGGGAGCGCCCTTCCGGGCTGAGTGTCGCCCGCCGCCCGAGCTGTGGTCTGATGGCGGCGCCACACGCGACGGCAGTGGAGGAAGCCCGGTGGGATTCCGGCGCGGTCCCGCCACTGTGACCGGGGAGCCCGTCCCCACGCTCGGCCACTGCCCTTCCGGGGGCGGGAAGGTCGGAGACGGGCGTCGATCCGGGAGCCAGGAGACTCTCGCCGTCGTCCCTGCCAGCTCCGGGCGTGGACACCCGGGGAGAGGACGCGTGCCATGCGCGGGAATCCCGCATGAGCTATCCCTTCACCGCCGTCGTCGGCATGGACGACATGCGGCTGGCCCTGCTCCTGAATGCTGTCTCCCCCGCTGTCGGCGGTGTGCTCGTGCGCGGCGAGAAGGGCACGGCGAAGTCGACGACGGTCCGCGCGCTGGCCGAGGTACTGCCCGCTGTCGACGTCGTCTCGGGCTGCCGCTTCGCCTGCGACCCCGCGACCCCCGACCCGGCCTGTCCCGACGGACCGCACGACCCCGGCGCCCCGGGCCACACCCGTCCGGCCCGCCTCGTCGAGCTGCCGGTCGGGGCGTCGGAGGACCGCGTCGTCGGGGCCCTGGACCTGGAGCGGGCGCTGACCGAGGGGGTGAAGTCCTTCGAGCCCGGCCTGCTGGCCGCCGCGCACCGCGGCGTGCTGTACGTCGACGAGGTCAACCTGCTGCACGACCACCTCGTCGACCTGCTGCTGGACGCCGCGGCGCTGGGCACCGCCTACGTCGAGCGCGAGGGCGTCTCGGTGCGCCACGCCAGCCAGTTCCTGCTGGTCGGCACCATGAACCCGGAGGAGGGCGAGCTCCGCCCGCAACTGCTTGACCGCTTCGGGCTCACCGTCGAGGTGGCCGCGCCCCGGGATCCGGGCGAGCGGGCCGAGGTGGTGCGTCGCCGGTTCGCCCACGACGCCGACCAGACCGGCTTCGCCGCGACGTGGGCGGCGGAGGAGTCGGCGCTGGCCGCGCGGATTGCCGCCGCCCGCGCACGCCTGCCGTACGTGCTCCTGTCCGACGGCGCTCTGCAGCAGGTCACCGCGGTCTGTGCCGCCTTCGACGTCGACGGCCTGCGCGGTGACATCGTCACCGCACGGGCGGCCATCGCGCACGCCGCCTGGTGCGGCCGCGAGGAGGTCACCGAGGACGACGTCCGGGTCGCCGCTCGCCTCGCCCTGCCGCACCGCCGCCGGCGCAATCCCTTCGACGCTCCCGGACTCGACGACGGCACCCTCGACCAGGCCCTCTCCGACTCGCGCCCCGACGACGACGGACCGGACGACGACGGACCCGAAGGCAGTCCTCCACCTCGACCGTCGGACGACGTCCGCTCCGACCGCACCTCACCAGCCGGCGCGGACGGCGATGCCGGCGGAACGGCGGCCGGTGCCGACGGTGACCGGGCACCGGCCACGGCCCCACGAGGGGAGGGCGGTGGGAGCACCTCGGCCGCTCCCGCTACGGATCGGACCGCCGTGGCGCCGTCCGACCCGTTCCGCATCCGCCGGCTGGAGGTGCCCGGCATCGGCGCCGGTACGGCCGGCCGTCGGTCGCGGGCCCGCTCCGAACGCGGTCGCGTCGTCGGCTCGACCAGGCCGCCCGGCACCGTCACCCGGCTGCATCTGACCGACACGGTGCTCGCCGCCGCGCCCCATCAGGTCGCCCGGGGCCGGTCCGGCCCCGCGCTGCGGATAGCCCGCGAGGATCTGCGCCAGGCCACACTGGAGGGCCGGGAGGGCAACCTCGTGCTGTTCGTGGTCGACGCCAGCGGCTCCATGGGGTCGCGCGCGCGGATGGGGGCGGTGAAGGGCGCAGTCCTGTCCCTGCTGCTCGACGCCTACCAGCGCCGGGACAAGGTGGGCCTGATCACCTTCCGCGGCGCCGACGCCGAACTGGCCCTGCCGCCCACCTGGTCGGTGGAGGCCGCCGCGACACGACTGCGCGACCTGCCGACAGGCGGGCGTACCCCGCTCGCCGCCGGGCTGTTGCGGGCGCACGAGGTGCTGCGCGTGGAGCGGGTCCGCGATCCACAACGCCGTCCGCTGCTCGTCGTGGTGACCGACGGCAGGGCCACCGGAACGCGTGGCGGCCACGCCGTCGCCGACGCGCACGCCTCAGCGGCCCTGCTGGCTGCGGCCGGGACGGCAAGCGTCGTCGTCGATTGTGAGACCGGGCCGGTCCGGCTCGGACTGGCCGCCACACTGGGTGCCCACCTCGGTGGGCCGACGCTCTCCATGGACGAGCTCGCAGCGGACAGCCTCGCGGCAACGGTCCGCAGCGTTCGGAAGGTGGCCTGACATGCCCAAGGGACAGGTCGAGGCCGTGCCCGCCGACGGACTCACCACGCGTCAGCGACGGAACCGTCCGCTGCTGGTGGTGCACACCGGCGAGATGAAGGGCAAGTCCACCGCCGCCTTCGGGATGGCGATGCGCGCATGGAACCAGGGCTGGTCGATCGTGGTCTACCAGTTCGTCAAGAGCGCGAAGTGGAAGGTCGGCGAGGAGAGCGCGCTGACCGCGCTCGGTCGGCTGCACGAGCAGACCGGCGAGGGTGGACCGGTCGTCTGGCACAAGATGGGCAGCGGCTGGAGCTGGTCGCGTCGCCAGGGCTCCGAGACAGATCACGCCGCCGACGCCGCCGAGGGCTGGGCGCAGATCAAGCGCGACCTCGCCGCGGAGGCACACCGCTTCTACGTCCTCGACGAGTTCACCTACCCCATGACGTGGGGCTGGGTCGATGTGGACGACGTGGTGGCCACGCTGCGGGACCGCCCCGGTACCCAGCACGTGGTGATCACCGGCCGGAACGCGCATCCCTCGCTGGTCGACGCCGCGGACCTGGTGGTCGAGATGACCAAGGTCAAGCACCCCATGGACTCGGGGCAGAAGGGCCAGCGAGGGATCGAGTGGTGACCGGGGCCGGGCGGATCCCGCGGATCGTGCTCGCCGCACCGTCCAGCAACGCCGGGAAGACGTCGATCGCCACCGGCCTGGTCGCGGCGCTCACGGCCCGCGGACTCACCGTCTCCCCGCACAAGGTCGGCCCGGACTACATCGACCCCGGCTACGCGGGGCTGGCGGCCGGACGGCCGGGCCGGAACCTGGATCCCTGGCTGGTCGGGGAGGATCGCATCGCCCCGCTCTTCCTGCGCGGCGCACTGCATCCCCACGCGGCCGACGTGGCCGTGGTCGAAGGTGTCATGGGCCTCTTCGACGGAGCCGTGCACCCCACGGTCGAAGCGGGCTTCGCGTCGACCGCGCACGTGGCCGGTCTGCTGGAGGCGCCGGTGGTCCTGGTCGTCGACGCCGCAGCCCAGGCCCGCAGCGTCGCTGCACTGGTGCACGGGTTCGCCACGTTCGATCCCTCCATGCGACTCGGGGGCGTGATCCTCAACCGGGTCGGCAGTGACCGGCACGAGGAGATCCTGCGGGAGGCGCTCGGCTCGGCCGGCGTCCCGGTGCTCGGCGCCGTGCGACGGCTGGAGCAGTTGCACACCCCCTCCCGCCACCTCGGCCTGGTGCCGGCCGCCGAGCGGTCGGCCGAGGCGGTGGCCACGGTGCGCTGGCTCGGTGCCGTCGTCGCCGAGGCGGTGGACGTCGACGCCGTGCTGGCCCTCGCGCGCTCCGCTCCCCCACTGACCGCCGTCGCATGGGAACCGGCAGCGGAGGTCGTGCCCGTCGAGGGCCGGCCGCGGATCGCCGTCGCGGGTGGCCCGGCTTTCACCTTCGGCTACGCCGAGAACGCCGAACTCCTGGCGGCCGCCGGCGCTGACGTGGTGAGCGTCGACCCGCTGCGCGACGAGGCCCTGCCCGCCGGAACGGCCGGGCTGGTGATCGGCGGTGGCTTTCCGGAGATCTACGCCCCGGAGCTGTCCGCGAACGCGGCGCTGCGCGCCGACGTCGCGGAGCTCGCCGCGCGCGGGGGTCCCATCACCGCCGAGTGCGCAGGCCTGCTGTACCTCGCCCGCGAGCTGGACGGCGTCCCGATGTGCGGGGTGCTCGACACGGCGGCTGCCATGACCCCCCGGCTGACCCTCGGCTACAGGGACGCCGTCGCGACCTCCGACTCGGTGCTCGCCGTGGCCGGCACCCGGGTTCGGGGCCACGAGTTCCACCGCACGACCGTTGCCCCTGCCGCGGGCCGCGACGCGGCCTGGCAGTGGTCGGCCACCACGTCCGAGGGGTTCGTGCAGGGGAGCGTGCACGCCTCCTACCTGCATCTGAACTGGGCCGGGGCTCCCGGACTGGCCGCCCGGTTCGTCGCGGCCTGCGCCACAGCGAGAAGGCCGCTCGCCCGGCAGCCCGCTGCCAGGGGCAGATGATCACCGTCGGGGTCGGTACATCGTCCGGTGTGAGCGCCGAGGAGGTGCTCACCGCGGTGGACGCGGTGCTGCCCGACGGAGTGACCGGAGTACAGCTGGCGACGCTCGACGTGCGGGCACATGAGCCGGGGCTGTGCGTCGCGGCGGCCCAGCGGGGGTGGACGGTGGTCGGCCACCCGGCCACTGCTCTGGCCGAGGTCCAGGTACCGACGCCGTCCGACCGGGTGGCAGCGGCCGTCGGCACCACCTCCGTGGCAGAGGCTGCGGCACTGCTGCACGGCGGCTCGCTCGCCGTACCCAAGACGGTGCACGGCCGGGTGACCGTGGCGGTGGCCAGGTGACCGACCTCCACCACCACGGTGACGCCGAACTCGCCCCCGGCCTGGTCGACCTGGCCGTCAACGTGCGAGCCGATGCTCCGCCGGCCTGGCTGCGCGCCGTCCTGCACGAGGCGATCGACGCCTCGGCCGCGTATCCGAATCCCGGACCAGCCCGCGTCTCGGTCGCCGCCGCGCACGGTCGCCCCCTCGAGGAGGTGCTCCTCACCGCCGGCGCAGCCGAAGCCTTCGTCCTCGTCGCCCGGGCGGTGCAGCCGCGCCTCGCCGCCGTCGTCCACCCCTCGTTCACCGAGCCGGAGGCGGCACTGCGCGCGGCCGGGCACCCGGTCACCCGAGTGGTCCTGCGCGCGGACGACGGCTGGCGGCTCGACCCGACTGCCGTGCCCGAGGACGCCGACCTCGTCGTGCTCGGCAATCCGACGAACCCGACCTCCGTGCTCCATCCCGCAGACGACATCGCCGCCCTCGCCCGGCCGGGACGGGTGCTCGTGGTGGACGAGGCCTTCGCCGACACGGTCCCCGGCGAGCCGGAGTCCCTCGCCGCCCGGCGAGACCTTCCCGGGCTGGTCGTCGTCCGCAGCCTGACCAAGACGTGGGGCTTGGCCGGTCTGCGGGTCGGCTACGCGCTCGGGCCGGCACCGCTGATCGCACGGCTGGCGGCGCAACAGCCGCAGTGGCCGGTTTCCACTCCGGCCCTCGCCGCGCTCGTCGCCTGCAGCGCGCCAGGTGCACGCGCCGAAGCCGGGGCCGCCGCCCGCGACCTCGACGGCTGGCGAGCGGTCCTCATCCGGAGCCTGCCGCCCTCCGTGGTCGTGGAGGGCAGTCCGCGCTCCTCGTTCGTTCTGCTGCGCGTCCCCGACGGTGCGCGGGTGCGAGAGGAACTCCGACACCGGGGGTGGGCGGTGCGCCGCGGGGACACCTTTCCCGGCCTGACCCAGGACCACCTGCGGGTGGCCGTGCGCCGGCACGAGGTGTCGTCGGCTTTCGCCGCCGCCCTCGCCGATGTCCTCCAGCCCGCTCCGACCCCCGAGGAGGTGGCATGAGCACCGCGTCACTCCCCCGGCCGTCCGCCCCGCTCCACCAGGTCGGCCTGCAGCTGCACGGTCGGCGGGTGGTCGTCGTCGGCGGCGGCTCCACCGCGTACCGGGCGACCGTCGGGCTGCTGGACACCGGTGCGGTGGTGACCGTCGTCAGCCCCGCCGCCGTCCCCGCCCTGGAGGCGCTGGCCGACTCCGGAGCGCTGTCGTGGACCTGCCGGCCCTACGCCCCCGGTGACCTCGAGGCCACCTGGTACGCCGTCGCCGCGACCGAGGACCCTGCGGTGGACGAGATCGTCGCCGGGGACGCCGAGCGCCGCCGGGTGTTCTGTACCCGCGCCGACGACCGGGGCGCCTCCAGCGCCTACCCCGCACGCGCGGACGCGGACGACCCGCCGCCACCGTCCGGTGGTCGCACCGGGCGGGTCGTGCTCGTCGGTGGCGGCCCGGGAGACCCTGGCCTGATCACCGTCCGCGGCCAGCAGGCGCTGTCGCAGGCCGACGTCGTCGTCGTCGACCACCTGGGCCCCCGATCGCTGGTGGCCGGGTTGCGACGCGACGTCGAGGTCGTGGACGCGTCGAAGCTGCCGCGCGGGCGCGCGATGCCACAGGAGGAGATCAACGCCCTGCTGGTGTCGCACGCACGTGCGGGCAAGCAGGTCGTGCGCCTCAAGGGCGGAGACCCGTTCGTGTTCGGCCGCGGCATGGAGGAGGTGCTCGCGTGCACAGCCGCCGACGTCCCGGTAGAAGTGGTCCCCGGTATCACCAGCGCGGTCGGGGTACCCGGTGTCGCGGGTATCCCTGTCACCCACCGCGGGCTGACCCACGAGTTCGTCGTCGTCTCCGGGCACCTACCGCCGGGGCATCCGCAGTCGCTGGTCAACTGGTCCGCGATCGGCCGACTGCGCGGCACCGTCGTCGTTCTCATGGGCGTGGAGACGGCGTCGGAGATCGCAGCCGCGCTGATCCACCACGGCCGGCAGCCGGATACGCCGGTCGCTGTCGTGACCGAGGGCACGACCGGCCGGCAGCGCACGGTCCGGACGACGCTGGCGACCCTCGGGCAGACGATTCACGAGAAGCGCGTGCGCCCGCCCGCGGTCTGGATCGTCGGTGACGTCGTCCAGTTGACCGCAGAGATCGTCACGCCGACATTGGTTCCTACCTCGTGAACCCCTGACCGGCGGCTGCGGTGGGGCCGCCGCCGCCGGCGCCCGTCCAGCCGCCGGCTGGGGGGCAGATTGGGGGGCAAACGGCACTGTCAGGCCGCTCAGGACCGGTCAGGGACGATCGGAACCGTCCGGCAAGCCCGGTAGTCTGCGGATTCACCGGGCCACCAGGCCCAGAACCGGCCTCACTCGCGGGTTCGAGCCCCGTCACTCACCCCACGTGAAGAAGGCCCTGGTCAGTTCGCTGACCAGGGCCTTCATCCGTTCCGGCGCCGCCGGCGACGGCGATCGGGACCCGGGTGCCCCCGCAGTCTCGAGGCAGTGGCCGGGGCGGCTGCGCAGCGGACCCCGTTGATCACCGTGCGGCCGTTCCTCATCGACCGACCGCACAGAGCACGCCACCATGTCCGTCAAGCCG
>Ga0307409_100000891_pt1 | contig 13833 bp, 9 predicted proteins | sample 322Ometagenome_2_FD_203888 | JGI IMG/M metagenome (GOLD analysis project Ga0307409, IMG submission 203888) | Maize rhizosphere microbial communities from greenhouse at UC Davis, California, United States - 322HYB-O-2 | ecosystem: Host-associated > Plants > Roots > Rhizosphere > Soil | place...
TTGACCTCGCCGAACATCTGCTCGCTCAGCACTTCCGAGAAGCCGATGTTGGCGTTGAGCGGCGTGCGCAGCTCGTGCGACATGTTGGCGAGGAACTCCGACTTGTGCTTGTTGGCGAGCTCGAGCTCGCGGCTCTTGGCCTGGATCTCGTTGAACAGGCGCGCGTTCTGGATCGCGATCACCGCCTGGTCGGCGAAGGTCTTGAGCAGCGTCAGCTCCTTGGCGCTGAACGGCGACGGCGGGTCGCGCACGACTTGGATCGCACCGACGCCGCGCCCTTCCCAGAGCATCGGCGCGAAGGCGATCGAGAAGTTGCCACCGGTACTGGCGATGAACCTCAGCGCCGCCGGCGCCTTGGGATCGGAGAGCACGTCGGCGAAATGGACGACGCGTTGCTCGCGAATTGCTATCTCCGTCGTCGATCCTTCGAGCGGCGTTTTAACAGCCCCGTCATCAATCTTGATCCAACCAGGGTTCGTGGGGCTGCTACCAGGAGGCGGACTCCACAGCGATCCGGCGTGCGCAGCGCGGAATGCGCCCCGCTGCAGCATGCCGGCCTCGTCGATCACATAGATCCCCAGGGCAGTTGCCGAAAACAGTCGCGTGCAGCTGTCGAGGATCTTGTCGAAGACCGGCTTTGTGTCGGCCACCGAACTGCTGATGACCTGCAGCACCTCGGCCGTCGCGGTCTGCTGCTCGAGGGCTTCCTTGGTTTCGTTGAACAGGCGCGCGTTCTGGATCGCGATCACGGCCTGGTCGGCGAACGTCTTCAGCAGCGTCAGCTCCTTGTCGCTGAACGGCGCCGGCGGGTCGCGCGAGACCTGGATGGCGCCGACGCCGCGGCCCTCCCAGAGCATCGGCGCGAACGCGATCGAGAAGCTGCCGGCCGCCTCGGCGATCCGCAGCAGCGGCGCCGGCACGTCGGGCTCGGCGAGGACGTCGTCGTAGTGGACGACGCGGCGCTCGCGGATCGCGACCGCGGTGGCGGTGCCTTCGAGCGGCCGCGGAAACGTCCCGGCGAGGGCGCGCTCGGGCTTCTCGCGCGCGCTGCGAAAGCCGGCCTTGCGCAGCAGGCCTTCGTCGTCGACGAGGTAGATGCCGAGACCGGTCGCCGCGAACAGGCGCTCGCAGCTGTCGAGGATCTTGTCGAACACCGGCCCGGTGTCGGCGACCGAGCTGCTGATCACCTGCAGCACCTCGGCGGTGGCGGTCTGCTGCTCGAGCGCTTCCTTGGTCTCGTTGAAGAGCCGCGAGTTCTGGATCGCGATCACCGCCTGGTCGGCGAAGGTCCTGAGCAGGCCTATCTCCTTGTCCGTGAAGCCGGCTGGCGGCTGGCGGATCACGTAGAGACTGCCGATCGACTCGCCCTCCCACAGCATCGGCGCGATCACCTGCGAATACGTGCCGACGTCGATCCGCTCGGCGATGGCGCGCAGGCCTCGCGGAACGTCGGTGTCGCCGAGGACGTCCTTGATGTGGATCACGCTGCGCTCAGCGTTGGCGGCATCGCCGCCGATGGCGCGGGGAAGCGGAAACAGCTTCTCGAGACGCTCGCGAGCGCTGCCGTGGTGGGCGCCGAGGTGCAGCCGTCCGTCCTCGCCGACCAGGAGCACGCCCTGCTCGTTGCTCGCGAACAGGCGCTGGCAGCTTTCCAGGATCTTCTCGAACACCGGCCTGCTGTCGGCGACCGAGCCGCTGATCACGCCGAGCACCTCGGCCGTCGCCGTCTGCTGCTCGAGCGCTTCCTTGGTCTCGTTGAACAGGCGCGCGTTCTCGATCGCGATCACTGCCTGGTCGGCGAAGGTGGTGACGAGCTCGATCTGGCCGGGAGTGAAGGAGCTGCCCTCGAGCGTGTTGCTCAGGGCGATGACGCCGATCGGCTCGCCCGCGCGCAACAGCGGAACGGCAAGCACGTTTCGATACGGTGCGTTGTCGACCAGGTCCTGACGGCGATACAGCGGATCGAGCTTCACGTCGTCGATGTGCACGGTCGCGCGATGAAGGACAGCGCGGCCTGCAGCGCTGTCTTCGTCGGCGCGGATCGGCTTGCTGCGCAAGAGCTCCCGATGGCGTTCAGCGCCAGCCGGGCCGCCGGCCCCGATCACCACCACCGGCAGGTAGTTCCCTGCTGCATCCGGCCGGTAGAGCACCCCGCCCTGGGCGCCGCAAAGCCGGGCTGCGCTTTCGAGAAGCGTGTGCAGCACCGCGTCGAGGTCGAACGTCGAGCGGCTGATCAGCTTGAGCACCTCGCTCGTTGCGGTCTGCTGCTTGAGCGACTCGCTCAGCTCGGCGGTGCGCTGTTCGACCTTGCGCTCGAGTCCCGCGTACGACTCGCGCAACTGCGCGCTCATGCGGTTGAACTGCTCGGCCAGACCTTCGAGCTCGTCGCCGGTGCTCACGGCGATGTGGCGGTCGAGATCGCCGGCGCCGATCTTCGCTGCGCCCTCCTGCAACGCGCGCAGCGGCCGCACCAGCGCGCGGGCGAGGAAGAAGCTGGCGGCGATCGAGATCAGCAGCGCCGCGACGAGGACGAGCGACATGCTCTGCAGCGTCGCGTAGAGCGGGGCGAACGCCTCGGCGCGGGGCGACTCGACGAACACCGTCCAGTTCAGCGTCTTGATCGGCGCGTTCGCCGAGAGGACTTCCTCGCCCTTGGAATCGCGCGCCTGCACTGGCGCACCGTCGGCTGCGTTGCCGCGCAGCGCGGCGACCTGCGGCAGTGCGCTCAGATCCGACTTCTTCAGCACCAGGCTGATGTCGGGGTGGGCGATCAGCGTGCCGGTCTGGTCGACGACGTAGGCGATCCCGGTCTCGCCGATCTTGATCTTCGAGACGACGTCCCAGACGAACTTCAGGTTGACCTCGGCCGCGGTGACGCCGCCGCCGCTGCCCGCCGGGATCGCGATCGCCAGGTACGGCTCGGTGCCCTTGCGGAAATAGACCGGGCCGTAGTAGGGCTTGCCCTTCGCGGTGACGAAGCGAAACTTGTCGTCCTGCGACAGGTCGACGCCGCTGCCGATCGAATCCATTGCCAGCCGCGAAATGCGCAGCTGCTCGCGGCCCTGCGGGTCGATCCAGACGACCTCGGTGATCGCCGGCGCCTGCCGCTGCAGCTTCAGGTACTCGATGCGGCGCTGCTCGAGCGCGTCGCCGTCGGCATCGGCGCGCGGCAGCGCGGTCCAGCTGAGCTGGTGCTCGATGCTCTTGATGTACTCCTCGATGCGGTTGGCGGCGTTCTCGGCCTTCTCCTCCTGCAGCGCGACGAGATGGGCCTCGCTCTCGCGCCACGAGAAGTAGAGACCGATCGCGCCGCTCGCGACCAGCATGCTGCCGACCAGCGAGATGATCAGCAGTGCGTACTTGGGAAAAAGCCGCCAGCGGCGAGTCATTCGACGCGCCCTGCCTGGCGCTGCAGGCGACGCAACAGTCCCGCCGTCGAGGCGTCCAGCTTGGTCGCCTCCGGTTCGGCGCTGCCTTCGAGGCCGGCGAGAAGTCCGCCGCTCAGCGACTTGCCGAGCTCGACGCCCCACTGGTCGAAGCTGTTGATGCCCCAAGCGGCGCCCGACGTGAAGACGCGGTGCTCGTAGAGTGCGAGCAACGCGCCGAGCGCCCTCGGCGTGAGGCGCTGGAGGAGCAGCGTCGTGCTCGGCCGGTTGCCGGGAAAGTGGCGGTGCGGCTCGCTGCCGCCACCGCGGCCCTGCATCAGCGCCTGTCCTTGCGCCAGGCCGTTGGCGAGGAGAACTCGATGCTGCCGCTCGATCGCTGCCGCGGTCGCGGCGTCGCCGGTCGCGGTGGGCTCCTTGACCAGGATGAACTCGACCGGCACGACATCGCTGCCCTGGTGCAGCATCTGGAAGTACGCGTGCTGTGCGTTGGTCCCCGGCTCGCCCCAGACGACCGGGCTGGTCGCGAACGGCAGCGTCTCGCCGGCGCGATCGACTCGCTTGCCGTTGCTCTCCATCTCGAGCTGCTGCAGATAGGCGGGCAGCCGCTGCAGCGCTTGCGAGTACGGCGCGACGCAGCGGCTCGCGAAGCGGTGGAAGTTGCGGTACCAGACGTCGACGAGGCCGAGCAGCATCGGCACGTTGCGCGCGATCGCCGTGCCCGCGAAGTGCTCGTCCATCGCGCGCGCGCCGGCGAGCAGCTCGCGGAAGCGCGCGGCGCCGATCGCGATCGCCAGCGGCAGGCCGATCGCCGACCAGAGCGAGTAGCGGCCGCCGACCCAGTCCCAGAAGCCGAACGTCCGCGTGATGCCGAAGCGCGCCGCCGCTTCGACGTTGGTCGTCGCGGCGACGAAGTGCTCGTCGATGCGCGCGCCGCCGCGGCCGACGAACCAGCGCTTCGCCGTCTCGGCGTTGGCCATCGTCTCCTGCGTCGTGAAGGTCTTGCTGGCGACGACGAACAGCGTCTCGGCCGGCGCGAGCCCGGCGAGCGCAGCGGTGAGATCCGCGCCGTCGACGTTGGCGACGAAGTGGAACGTGAGCTCGGGGTGGACGAAGGCGGCGAGCGCGCGCACGGCCATGCGCGGCCCGAGGTCGCTGCCGCCGATCCCGATGTTGACGACGTGGCGCAACCTGGCGCCGCCCGCAGCGGCGCCGTCGGCGCGTCGCCGCACGGCCTCGGCGAAGTCGAGCATCGGCTGCAGGACGCCCTGCACTTCGGCACTGAAAGGGCCGGCTCCCGTCGGCGCGCGCAACGCCGTGTGCAGCACGGCGCGCCGTTCGCTCGTGTTGATCGCCTCGCCGGCGAGCATCGCGTCGCGCTGCGCCTCGATCGCGCACTCGCGCGCGAGGTCGCCGAGGAAGCGCAGCGTCGCCGCGTCGAGCAGGTTCTTCGACAGGTCGCAGAACACTTCCGGCGCTTCGAACGAGAGAGCGTCGAAGCGCTGCGGGTCGCGCCCGAACGCCTCGCCCAGGTCGAAGTCACGCCCGTGCGCCTGGAAATGACCGGCGAGCGCCGCCCAGGCGGGAGTGCGGTCGCAGCGCGTCCAGTCGATCTGCATGCCGGGCATCGTATCCTCGTCGCATGGCATTCGACCTCGTCCTGTTCGGCGGCACCGGCGACCTGACGTGGCGAAAGCTCATGCCGGCGCTGTTCCAGGCGTGGCGCCACGGCAAGCTGCCCGCGGGCGGGCGCATCGTCGCGGTCTCGCGCCAGGATCTCTCCGACGATGCCTACCGCGCCTGGGTCAAGGAACGCTTCCACGAGGTCGAGGACGCCAAGCGGCCGAGCGACGACGAGTTCGGCCGCTTCGCCGCGCTGCTCCACCACCTCTCGCTCGACCTCTCGCAGCCGGCCGACTACGCGCGCCTGAAAGCGTGGCTGGCCTCCGACGTCGGCCGCGCCGGCCCGGCCGACGTCGTCGTCATGTATCTGGCGACGAGCCCGAGCCTGTTCCCCGTGATCTGCGAGCAGCTCGGCGTCGCCGGCCTCAACGGCGCGAACGTCCGCGTCGTCCTCGAGAAGCCGCTCGGCCACGACCTCGAGAGCGCGCGCGAGATCAACCGCGTCGTCCGTTCGGTGTTCCGCGAAGAGCAGGCCTTTCGGATCGACCACTACCTCGGCAAGCCCGCGGTGCAGAACCTGATGGCGCTGCGCTTCGGCAACGTGCTGTTCGAGCCGCTCTGGCGGCGCGAGTGCATCGCCAACATCCAGATCACGCTCGCCGAGGCGATCGGCGTCGGCACGCGCGGCGACTTCTACAGCCGCACCGGCGCCTTGCGCGACATGGTGCAGAACCACGCGCTGCAGCTGTTGACGATGGTCGCGATGGAGCCGCCGTCGCGCATGGTCGCCGACGCGATCCGCGACGAGAAGCTGAAGGTGCTGCGCTCGCTGAAGCCGTTCGACGGCGACAGCGTCGGCCGCGACGTCGTTCGCGGCCAGTACCGCGCCGGCAACGTCGACGGCAAGGGCGCGGCGGCGTTCGCCGACGAAGACAAGGTCCCGCCCGGCAGCCCGACCGAGACCTTCGTCGCCCTGCGCACCGAGGTGCAGAACTGGCGCTGGGCCGGCGTGCCGTTCTATCTGCGCACCGGCAAGCGCCTGGCCGAACGCGACGCGCAGATCGTCGTCAACTTCCGGCGCACCCCGCACACGCTCTTTCCGGGTCGCAACCTGCCGAACAAGCTGGTCATCAAGCTGCAGCCCGAAGACGGCCTCGAGCTCCATCTCCTCGCCGCGAAGGGCGCCGGCCAGGGCGAGGCGCTGACGCCGGTCTCGCTCGACCTCGATTTCGACAAGGCGTTCGCCGAGAACCGCGTCGGCGCCTACGAGCGGCTGCTGCTCGACGTCATCGCCGGACGGCTGAACCTGTTCGTGCGCAGCGACGAGCAGGAGGAAGCGTGGGCATGGGTCGAGCCGATCCTCGACGCGTGGCGAAACGACGACGCCGCCCCGCGGCCGTACGCGGCGGGAACGTGGGGGCCGGCGGCGGCGAGCGCGCTCGTCGCGCGCGACGGCTACGCCTGGGCGGAAGAGGACTGAGGGCGCTGCGGCCAGCCGCGCGATCGGCGCACGTCGCTACTTCGGATCGAGCCCGCCGATCGGCTTCTTGTCCTTCTCGGGCGGGATCTCGACGATCTTCGATTCCTCGTTCTCTTCGCGGTACTGGTTCGGATTGGCGTTCTTCTCCGCCTGCTCCAGCGACTCGCGCTGGTCCTCGGCGCTACGGCCGGACGGGTTCTTCGTCACCGTGCTCATGTCTGGTCTCCTGGTCGCGCCGGCCGGGCGGCGCATGCCCGAGTGGAGACGATCGCGGCCGGCGCGGCGACCCGCCAACGGCGCGTCGTGGTGTGGGAAATTGCCGGCAGACGCGCGCTCCCGGATCGCCAACACTCGACGCCGTCGCGCGTCGTCGCGCGCGCTCCACGAACCGAGGACAGCCCATGGCGGCCAGCCCCAAGCCACTGCGCAAGCACTTCTCGATGATCCGCGCGTTCCATCTCGCCGACGTGTTCACGCTCGCCAACGCGGCGTGCGGCGTCGCCGCGATCGGCATGGCGATGCGATCGCTCGTCACGCAGCGGAGCGAGGACCTGCTGGTCGCAGCGGCGTTCGCTCCCGCGGCGCTGGCGTTCGACGTCCTCGACGGTCGCGTCGCGCGCTGGCGCCAGACCTCGTCGGCGCTCGGCCGCGAGCTCGACTCGCTCGCCGACGTCATCTCGTTCGGCGTCGCCCCCGCGGCGCTCGCGTACGCGTGCGGCATGCGCGGCGGCTGGGATGCGCTGATCCTCGTCTACTTCGTCTGCTGCGGCGTCTCGCGCCTCGCGCGCTACAACGTGACTGCCGAATCGATGTCGGGCGAGAGCGGCAAGGTCAGCCATTTCGAAGGAACGCCGATTCCGACCAGCGTGCTCCTCACCGCGGTCCTCGCCTGGGCGGCATGGCAGCGCCGCGTCGGCGCCGAGCTGCCGGGCGGCGCCTGGAGCTTGCTCGGCGCCGAGCTGCATCCGCTGGCGCTGCTGTTCGCGCTGTCGGGAACGCTGATGGTGAGCAAGACGCTGCGAATCCCGAAGATCTGAAACGCTACGGCTGCAGCTTCCAGGCGCCGTTCTCGATCTTGACGAGGACCTGGCTGCGCGCGTCGACGCCGTTGTGGTCCTGCGCGCTCATGCTGTAGACGCCCTCGGCGCCGACGAAGTCGCGCAGGCCCTCGATCGCGTCGCGCAGCGCGACGCGGAACTCGGGCGTCCCCGGCTTCGCCTTCTTCAGCGCTTCGCGCGCCGCCTGCTGCGCGATCAGCATCGCGTCCCACGCCGTCGCGCCGAACAGCGAGCGCGAGCCGGCGCCGTACTTCGCCTCGTACTTCTGGACGTAGTCGAGCGCGACCTTCTTGATCGGATTGCTCTCGGGGAGCTGCTCGGGAACGAGCGCCGGCGCGACCGTCATGTAGCCGCCGTCGAGCTCCTTGCCGCCGACGCGCAGGAAATCGTTGTTGGCGACGCCCTGCGTCTGGTAGACCGCGCCCTTGTAGCCGCGCCGCGCGAGCTCGATCTGCGGCAGCGCTCCGGGCGTGCCGGCGGCGAAGATGTAGACCGCGTCGGGATTGGCCGCGATGACCTTGAGCGCCTGCGCGGTGACGCTCTGGTCGGTGGCGTTGTAGCGCTCGTTGACGAGCACCTTCACGCCTTTGGCCTGCGCGACCGGCTCGAACGCCTTCAGGAAGCCCTCGCCGTAGCTGTTCGCGAAGCCGATCGTCGCCATCGTCCTGCCCTTGTTCTTGAGCAGATGGTCGAGGACGATCGTGCTCTGCAGCTGCTCGGTGGGCGAGAGCTTGAACGCCCACTTGCGCGGCCCGTCCTGCGGCAGCACGATCGCGCCGCCGCCGGCGAGCGAAATCACCGGCACCTTCGCCGCGCCCGCGGCCTCGACGACGACGAGCGATGTCGGCGTCACCGACGCGCCGATGATCAGGTCGACCTTGTCCTCGCTGATCAATCGCGCCGCGTTCCTGGCCGCGATGCTGGTGTCGCTGGCGTCGTTGAGGACCGTGAAGCGGACCTTCTCGCCGGCCATCTCGCCCGGCCACATGCGGATCGTCTGCTCTTCGGGGATGCCGAGCGAGGCGCCCGGGCCCGTGGTCGACAGGATGACGCCGATGTGGATCTCGGCGAGCGCGGCCGGCGCGGCGAGGGCGAACGCGACGGTCGCGAGGACGCGGCGGGCGCGCGACCGCCAGGGTCGCGCTGCAATGGGGTGGCTCATCGTCTCTCCAGGTGGGCTCGGCGCATCGTCGCCGTGCGCCGCCGGCGTGTCGTCGGGACAAGTCCCGGGGTCCAGGGGCTTTCGCGCGCGCCTATGCTGGACGCTGGCAGGCCGCGCCTGCGATGGAGGCCGCGATGTTCGTTCGCAATTGCTGGTACGTGATCGCGTGGGACCACGAGGTCGCGCAGGAGGGGCTGTTCACGCGCACCGTGCTCGGCGAGGCGATCCTGCTCTACCGCACCGCCGGCGGCGACATCGTCGCCTTGCGCGACCGTTGCTGCCACCGGCTCGCGCCGTTGTCAAAAGGCAGGAAGGAAGGCGACTGCGTGCGCTGCGGCTACCACGGCCTGCTGTTCGACGCCAGCGGGCGCTGCATCGAGATCCCGGGCTCGGAGACGGTTCCGGCGAAGGTGCGCGTGCAGCGATATCCGGTCGCCGTCAAGAACAAGTGGGTCTTCGTCTGGATGGGCGACGAGGCGCTCGCCGACCCGGCGCTGCTGCCCGACAACTTTTCGTGCGACGACCCCGAGTGGGACTACGTCCCGGGCTACCTCCACTACGAGACGCCGCAGCCGCTGATCTGCGACAACCTGCTCGACTTCTCCCACCTCAGCTACGTTCACGAGAAGACGCTCGGCGGAACGACGGCGATCGCGCAGGCGCGCGCCACCATCGAGGCGGTGCCGCGCGGCATCCGCGTCACGCGCAAGGTGCACGACGTGCCGCCGCCGCCGTACTACCGCAACATCCGCGAGCTGAGCGGCAACGTCGACCGCTGGTTCATCTACGACTTCGTCCTGCCCGGCACGCTCCTCATGCACTCGGGCGGCCGCCCGATCGAGGACGCCGACGGCGACATGCGGCGAGCCGTGCGGCTGCACAGCTGCCAGACGGTGACGCCCGAGACCGAGCGGACGACGCACTACTTCTTCCAGCAGTCGCGCCGCACCGACCAGGGCGACCACGCCATCGCCGAGGCGCTGTACCGCTCGCTCGTCGTCGCCTTCGAGGAAGACCGGGCGATGATCACGGCGCAGAGCCGGTCGATCGACGCCGATCCAGACGCACCGATGATCGTGCTGGCGATGGACGCGGCGGTCGTCCGCTACCGCAAGCTCGTCGCCGATGCGCTCGCCGCGGAGTCCGGCGCTCGCGCCGCGACAGCGGCCGCGCCACGGCCGATGGCGATGCCGAGCGCCGCCGAGTAGGCGACCCGGTGCGCGAACGTCAGCGCTTGGCGCGGCGTCGCGCGCGTGCGCCGAGGACGGCCAGGCCGGCGAGCAGCAGCGCGTACGTCTCCGGCTCGGGAACGGCGGCGACCGGAATGCCGACGGTGAAGCCGTACCAGTCCTCGGCGATCGGATTGGTCCAGCTGATCGAGGTCAGGCTGCCGCTGAACTGGATGACACCGTTGCCTTCCTGTCCGGAAACCGTGTTGCCGACCGCGGTGATCGCCGCACCGCCGTACTCGGCGTTGGGCCCGCCGCTCTGGATCGTGAACGGCTGGCCGAACACGAACTGCGCCAGGAACCCGGGCTGGCCGAGGCTCCAGATCGCCAACACAGGGTTGAGCACCGCCGCCGAGAACGTGATCGTGTGGGTTCCGGTCGGAGTCCCGCCGATGATCCTGACGATGCCGTCGGCCTGCGCCGGCCCGTTCGAGACCGTGCCGCCGCTGAACGTCGGCGAAGGCGTGTAGCTCGGATAGTTGGCCTCGAAGCTGCGCAGCTCGCCGGAGTAGCTCGCCGTAACACCGACGTCGGCGAACGTGGCGAGCGCGGCGCCCGTGTTCGTGTTGCTCGTGACGATGCCGCTCCAGCTCGCCCAATCGATCGGGTCCGCTGCGGCGGGCAGAGCGATGCAGCCGGCAGCGACGACGAGCGCGACCGAGGCGACGGTGTTCTTCAGATTGTGGGCGCCGAACATGGGGTTCCTCGAGGCAGGATGAAGCCGCGAGTATCGAACGCCGTGACGCTGCCGGTCATCCCGCGATCGAGGGACTCGAACGCCGCATGCGGCGGCGCACGATTCAGCGCCCGGCTGCGGCGCGCGCGACCTTGTCGATCAGCTGCGTGGCCAGCAGCTCGGTGGCGACCGAGACCTCGAGCGACACCTGCGACAGGCCCGACGTGTCGTAGTGCAGGTTCTCGTAGATCTCGGCGGTCGCAGGATGCGCTTTCAGGATCGCCCGCAGCGCCGCCGCGGGCAGCGGCGTCCGCAGCGATTCCTGGATTTGGCGGACCAGGGCGCGGTACTGGCCGGCGCCGACCGCTGCCGGGCTCGCCTCGACGCGCTCGAGGAGACGCGCCAGGGCGATCAACGTTTCGAGACGGGTGTGCAGGGGTTCGGTGCCGGGGCGGGCCATCGGGATCTTTCCGCCCCGCTCTCCGGCGAGGCCTCTGCCGCCCACCTGAGGCCGGGCCGCGCGGGTTTCAACCCTGGGAGCGATGCCTCTGCTCGCCGTTTCTAGCCGCCGACCGGGCGTGCCGGCGCGTCCCAGCCGCCGCCGAGCGCCTTGATCAGGAACACCGAGGTCAGCAGGCGCTGGCCGGAGAGCTGCGCGGCGAGCCGCTCGGCCGCGAGCAGCGACTGCTGTGCCGTGATGACGTCGAGGTAGGTCGTCGCGCCGCCTTCGTAACGCGCGGTCGCGAGCTCGAGCACGCGGCGCGCGGTCTCGACCGCGGTGCGGGCCTGCGTGTCGGCACGCTCGAGCGCCGCCAGGCCGGTGATGCCGTCCTCGACCTCCTGCATCGCCGTCAGGACGACGCGCCGGTAGCTCGCGACCGTGGCGTCGTAGTTGGCGCGCGCGAACTCGACGTTGGCGTCGAGCCGGCCGGCCGAGAACAGCGGCTGCGCGACCTGGGCGCCGAGCGACCAGAGCAGGCTCGGTGCGTCGAACAGGCTCGCCAGCGTCCGGCTCTCGTAGCCGAGGTTGGGCGCGATCGTGATGCTCGGGTAGTACGCCGCTTTCGCGACGCCGATCTGCGCGTTCGCCGCCGCCATCGCCCGCTCGGCGGATGCGACGTCCGGCCGGCGCTCGAGGACGTCGGAAGGGACGCCGAGCGGCACCGCCGGGGGCGCCAGCTCGCGGATGTCGGCGGGGAGCGAGAACGACGGCGCCGGCGTTCCCGTCAGGGTCGCGACCGCGTGCTCGAACGGTCCGCGCTGGCGACGCAGCACGTCGAGCTGGGTCAGCGTCGTGTCGAGCAGCGCCTGCTGCTGCGCGACGTCGAGCCCCGACGCAGCGCCGAGGTCGTGGCGCGTCGACACGAACGCGAGCGAGCGCCGTTGCAGGGCGATCGAGCGCGCCAGGACGTCGAGCTCGATGTCGATCGCGCGCAGGTTGAAGTACGCCGTCGCGAGGTCGGTGCCGAGCAGGAGGCGGGTGTTCTCGAAGTCGGCCGCTGCCTGCTCGGCGCTGGCGCGAACGCCTTCGACCGTCCGCTGCACGCGGCCGGCGAGGTCGAACTCGTAGTTCACCGAGAGGGCGACGCTGGCGTCGTTCTGGACCGTCGAGAAGTTGGGCGATGCGTAGTTGCTGAGCGGCCGGTTGGCCGAGATGCGCTGGCGCACGGCGCGCGCGTTGAGGCTGGCGCTCGGCAGCAAGCCCGCCGACGTCGCCGCGACCACCGCCCGCGCCTGCGCGAGGCGGGCGCCGGCGAGCGCGAGCGTCGGGCTCTGCGCGAGCGCCTCGGCCTGCAGCGCGTCGAGACGGGCGTCGCCGAAGCGCTGCCACCACGGACCTTTCGGCAACGCGTCGCTCGGCGCCGCCTCGCGCCAGGGCTCCTCGAGGTTCCACGCCGCCGGCACCGCGACCGCCGGACGCACGTAGTCGGGGCCGGCGGCGCAGCCGGCGAGCGCGATCGAAAGCGCAAGCGCGGCGCCGCCGCGAGCGAAGCGCGGCGTCACGGCAGCGACTTCGACACCGCCGGCCGGACACCGCGCGGCGCGCTCGCCGCCGCATCGTCGCTGCCGGCGGCGACGACGACGCTGTCGCCTTCGGCGAGCGCGTCGGACGGATTGACGACCAGCCGCTCGCCGGCGGTGATGCCGCCGAGCACCTCGATCGCCTCGCCGAGGTTGCGGCCGAGCGTCACCGGCTTCAGCCGGACCCGGTTGGCGGAATCGACGACGGCGACGCGGGTGCCCTCGCCGCGAAACAGCAGCACGTTGGTCGGCACCACCAGGGTCCTGCTGCCGGCGAGCGGCAGCTCGACCTGCACGTAGGCGCCGGGGAGCAGCGCGCCGTCCTGGTTGCGCAGGTTGATCTCGACCTGCATGGTTCGCGTCGCCGGGTCGATCGCCCCTGCGGTGCGGGCGACCTCGCCGGAGAATGTCCGGCCGCGCAGCTCCGACTGCGTGACGACGACCTTCTGGCCCGGGCGCACCAGCTGCGTGTACGACTGCGGCACGTGGACGTAGACACGCAGCGGATCCATCTGCGTCAGCACGAAGAGCGCCCTGCCGCTCGCGTCGACGAGGTCGCCGACCTCGACGTTGCGCCGCGTGATGACGCCGTCGAACGGCGCCGTGACGCGCGTGAAGCCCTGCAGCTGGCGCAGCCGCTGGACGTTGGCGTCGGCGGCGGCGAGATTGGCCGAGGCCTGCGCGGCGCCGCTGCGGCGCTCGTCCAGCTCCTGCTGCGAGACGACGTCCTTCCGGCGCAGCGCTTCCCAGCGCTCGACCGTGCTCTTCGCCAACGCAAGGCTCGCCGCCGCCTGCTGGCGCGCCGCCTCGGCCTGCGACAGCTGCTGGTCGACCTCGGGCGACTCGATCACCGCGAGCACCTCGCCTCTGGCGACGTGGCTGCCGATGTCCTTGGTCCAGCGTCGCACGTAGCCGGCGGCGCGTGCGGCGATCGGCGCCTGTTGCGCGCCCTGCAGCGACCCCGGCAGCGCCAGCGACTGCCCGCCTTCGCTGGTGCGCGCGACCGTCGTCCTGACGTACTGCGTCGAGCTCTCGACGACATTGGCCTCGAGGATGCGCGCGTTCGCCAGCCGGCCCATGATCGTGCGGCCGGCCCCGATCGCGAGCAGGACGAGGACGACGACTGCGGCGATGCGCGCGCCGCGCACGACGCGGGCGCGCGCGGCCGGGTCCGGCGCGGCGGTCGCCTCGCGCTGCGGC
>Ga0307409_100000893_pt1 | contig 13821 bp, 13 predicted proteins | sample 322Ometagenome_2_FD_203888 | JGI IMG/M metagenome (GOLD analysis project Ga0307409, IMG submission 203888) | Maize rhizosphere microbial communities from greenhouse at UC Davis, California, United States - 322HYB-O-2 | ecosystem: Host-associated > Plants > Roots > Rhizosphere > Soil | place...
CCGCGGCGGCGGGCGTCGGCTCCTCGACGGGCGCGGCCGGAGCGGCTGCGGCCTTCCGACGGCGGGCCGCCGGCGGCGGCGCAGCCTGTCGCTCGGCGCGTGCGCGCTTCTCACGCTCCCAGCGGGCGCGGATGCGCGCCACCTGGTCGTCCGTAAGCGGGCTGGAGTGGCTGAGGACGGGCACGTCCATCGAGCGGAGGAGGGTGATCACCTCGTCGCTCGAGATACCGAACTCGCCCGCCATGTCCTGAACACGAAGCTTGCTCAAACCACCCTCCTATTGGGTCCCGGCGGGACCCGAGTCACGAGCTCCCACGGAGCCCGCTGCCACGATCTCACGGATTCCACGCGCCAACTTGGCGTCGACGACGCCGACCACTGCGGTCGACGCCTTCCCCACTGCATTCCCGAGCGCCACGGCGCCCGGCCCTTCCACGTAGAAGACGCGCCGCGCGTTGAGCATCGGCACGATCTTGTCCAAGCTGTTCGACGAGGCGTCCGGCGCAACGACGGCCATCCGGAGCTTGTTGGCGAGCGCTGCGTCCCGCACCCGTTCCACGCCCACCACGACCAGTCGGCCGCGGAAGCCAAGTCCGAGTAAGCCTAGGAGTTTACGCTCTACCAACGGGTCCACGCTAGCCGTTGCTCTCCTCGCCGCGCGTCTCCGCAGCGGCGTCGGCCTCGTCCTCGGTCGTCAGCGCCTCGAGGAAGGTGATGAGCCGGTCGGCCTCCTCCGGCGCGATCCCGGGGAGCTTGAGGAAGTCCTCGCGCTCGAGGTCGATGATGTCGTTCAGCGTGCGGTAGCCGCCCTCCTCGAGCACGGCGACGGTCGCGGCGGACATCCCCTCGATCTCGCTGAGCTTCACGTCCGCGGCCTCGTCCTGCTCGCCCGGGAGCGGCGCGAAGAGCTGCGCCTCGCCACCGCGCTCCAGCCACTCGCGGCTCGAGTACAGGTCGATCTTCCAGCCGGTGAGCTCCGAGGCCAGGCGCACGTTCTGCCCGTTGCGGCCGATGGCGAGCGAGAGCTGGTCCTCGTCCACCACCGCCTGGATCGTCTTCGCCGCGTGGTCGCTGAAGACGCGCGCCACCCGCGCCGGCGCGAGCGCCAGCTTGGCGAAGCGCTCCGGGTCCGACGACCAGGGCACGATGTCGATGCGCTCACCGCCGAGCTCGTTCACCACCGCCTGGACGCGCGACCCCTTGAGCCCGACGCACGCCCCCACCGGGTCGATCGAGTCGTCGCGCGAGAAGACGGCGATCTTCGTCCGGCTCCCCACCTCGCGGGCCGCGGCGCGGATCTCGACGATGCCCTGCTGGATCTCGGGCACCTCGAGCTTGAACAGCGCCTGCACGAAGAGTGGGTCGCCCCGGCTGAGGATCAGGCGGGGGCCCTTGGGCGTCTCCTCGACGCGCTTGAGCACCGCGCGGATCGGCTCGCCCTGGTGGAAGTGCTCGCGGTGGTTCTGCTCGCGGTAGGGGATGATCGCCTCCGCCTCGCGGAACTTGTTCAGCATCACCACGAGCTTGCCGCGCTCGATCTGCTGGATCTCGCCGGAGAGGAGGTCGCCCACGCGCCCCGCGAACTCGTCGCGGATCTTCGTGCGCTCGCCCTCGCGCACGCGCTGGATGATGCGCTGCTTGGCGGCCTGGACGGCGCTGCGCCCGAACTCGGCGAAGTCCACCGGCACCTCCTGCACGTCACCGATCTCGAAGCCCTCGTCGTGGAAGCGGGCCTCCTCGAGGGAGACCTCGCGCGCCGGGTCCTCGACCTTCTGGACGACGGTGCGCAGGAGGACGATGCGGATGGTCCCGCGGTCCTCGTCGATCTCGACCTCGGACTGCACGGTGGGCCCGTACTTCTTGGCGAGCGCGGCGACGATGCCGTCCTGGAGCAGCCCGTGCAGCTCCGCACGATCGAGCTGCTTCGTGTTCGTCAGCTCACGAATCGCGGTAAGAATCTCTGCCGAACCGACCATCCACGCCCTCTCTATCGTTGCCAGTGAAACGCCAGCCGGGCCTGTGAGACCTCGGCCAGCGGAATACGCTGTTCCTCGCCCTGGGCGTCGCGAATCACTGCGACTTCAGCGCCCGCGTCGCCCTCGACGGCGACTATTTCGACCTCCGCTTTCCCCCCGCGCACCGCCGGGCTCGTCACGACCGCCCGCCGACCGACGAAGCGGCGCCAATCGGCCGCGTGGCGCAGCGGCCGCTCCATCCCCGGCGACGAGACCTCCAGGCGATAGCGCTCGGCGACCGCGTCGCCGGCGTCGAGACGAGCCTCGATCGCCCGGGATGCGCGCGCGCAGTCCTCGACGGTCACCTTCTCGCCGTCCGGCCGGTCGATGCGCACGTCGACCACCGGCCGGCTTCTCGTCCCCCCGGTGCGAAGCTCGAACAGCTCGAACCCGAGCCTTTCAACTTCTTCCCGTACAATCGCTTCCAGCGTCTGGCTCACGTCCGGTCGAGCTAGGGGCCAAGAATAAAAAAATGTGGGGAGCCTCCCCCACATTTCAACTCGCGACGCCAGGTGTCGCCGAGCAACCATGAATGTAGACCGCGCCGCGGGCAAGGTCAAGCTGACCGCCCCGAGCCGGCGGCCCGGCAATGCGGTGACGTCAGCGCGCGGCGGCGATCATCACGCCCAGCTGGCGGCCGGCGTCGCCGGCGCGATGGGAGAAGAATCGGTCGTTGTCGCACCGAGTGCAGGCCGCGCTCAACGAGATGTGCCGCACCCCGGCGGCGCGCGCGTGGTCGGCAATGATCGCGCGGAGGTCCACCGTCGTCGGGCGTTCGATCGCGCGGCCGGTGAGCTCGCCGTACACGTCCGGGCTCACCTCGTAGCAGCGGGCGCAGATGGCGGGGCCGGCGTGCAGGTGCAGCTCGCTCGCCCGCGCCCCGCCGCTCGCCAGGGCGGCGATTCCGTGCTCCACGATGCGCCCCGCCGTGCCGCGCCAGCCGGAGTGGAGGAGGGCGACCGCGCCGGAGGGGTGGGCGATGAAGACGGGAACGCAGTCGGCGATGGTGACCGCCATCCCGGTACCGCGGTCGAGGCTCGCGTGTCCGTCGGCGGCAGAGACCCGGAGCCACCCCTCCCAGCCGCGGCGGTGGAGCACGACGCGGCTACCGTGCACCTGCGTGGCGGTGGCGAAGCGCGGGCCGAGGGGGCGCAGCTCGTCCTGCAGCCGCGCCCAGCGCGCGGTCACCTCGCCAACGGGCTCGCTGCCGTGGGTGCCGAAGCTGCCGGCGGCGCGCGTGGTGGTGAACGCGCGCACGCCGAAGGCGGCGAAGTCGTCGACGGGCTCGTGCGGCGTCGCGGGCGGCGCCGCGGCGTTGCCGGCGCCGCCCGCGAGCGGCGTGCTAGTCATTCACCCGCTCGATGCGCGCGCCGAGGGCGCGGAGCCGCTCGTCGATCCGCTCGTAGCCGCGCTCGATCTGCCCGACGTTCTTGATCGTGCTCTTCCCGGTGGCGCAGAGGGCGGCGAGGAGCATGGCCATTCCGGCGCGAATGTCGGGCGACTCGACGGTGGCGCCGCGGAGCTTGACCGGGCCGGAAACGATGGCCCGGTGGGGGTCGCAGAGCACGATCCGCGCGCCCATGCCGATCAGCTTGTCCACGAAGAACATGCGCGACTCGAACATCTTCTCGTGCATGAGCACCATGCCGCTGCACTGGGTCGCCGTGACGATGGCGATCGACATCACGTCGGCCGGGAAGGCGGGCCAGGGCTGGTCCGAGAGGGTCGGCACGTGTCCGCCCAGGTCGCTCTGGATCTCGCGGCTCTGCTCCGCCGGGACGACGAGGTCCTGCCCCTCGATGCGGCAGGAGATGCCCAGCCGCTCGAAGCCCATGAGGGTCGAGCGGAGGTGCTCGACGCCGGCGCGCTCGATGCGCAGCTCCGAGCGGGTGACGGCGGCGAGGCCGATGAACGAGCCGACCTCGATGTGGTCCGGGCCGATGCGGTGCGTGGCGCCGCCCAGCGTGCCGCCGCCCTGCACGGTGAGGGTGTTGGTGCCGATGCCATCGATGCGCGCGCCGAGCGCGCAGAGGAAGTGCGCCAGGTCCTGGACGTGCGGCTCGCTCGCGGCGTTGCGCAGCGTGGTGACGCCCTCGGCGGCCACGGCGGCGACCATGGCGTTCTCGGTGGCCGTCACGCTCGGCTCGTCCAGAAAGACGTCGGCGCCGCGGAGGCGGTCGGCGCGGATGTCGAAGACGTCGGTGAGGTCGAAGGAGGCGCCGAGCTGCTGGAGCGCGAGGAAGTGCGTGTCGAGGCGGCGGCGCCCGATGACGTCGCCGCCGGGCGGGGGGAGCGTGACCCGGCCGCAGCGGCCGAGGAGCGGGCCGGCGAGCAGGATGGAGCCGCGGATCTTGGCGGAGAGCGCGCGGTCGATGGCCGCCGGCCGGACGTCGCGGGCGTGGATGTGGAGCGTGTTCCGCTCCGACCAGTCGATCTCGACGCCGAGCGAGCGAATCAGCTCGACGAGCGTCTCGATGTCGCGGATGCGCGGGACGTTCGTCAACGTCACCGGCTTGTCGGTGATCAGCGCGGCGGCGACGATGGGCAGCGCCGCGTTCTTGTTGCCCGAGGGCGTGATGGAGCCGGAGAGGGGGTGGCCCCCCTCGACGAGGAACTGGACGGAGCTCATGCTGCTCTCGGGTGGAAAGAAGTGCGTAGGATAGTGGCCCTCGGGGGCCGGTGGTAGGTCGCGCGCGGTGCGCGGCGCGGGCGGCGCACCGCCCATCGACGACCGAGCCGCGGCGGGCGTCATTCCTTGACACCCCCCAGGGCGGTGGGTAACCTCCGCGCTGAACTTCACCCCCTCGCATGCAGCTTCTGGTCGCCGTCATCAATCACGAGGAGCTCGTCGACGACGTGCTGGCGGCGTTTCTGGAGGTGGGTATCACCGGGGCGACGGTCGTCGAGAGCAAGGGCATGGGGCGCGCGCTGAGCCGCGGCGTCCCCCTCTTCGCCGGGGTCCAGGCGCTCACCGAGCGGTCGCGGGCGACCAACCGGACGCTGTTCTGCGTGGTGGACGACGCGAAGGTGGACGACGCGATCGCCCTGATCCAGGAGATCACGGGCGCGCTCGACGCGCCGGGCGCGGGGATCGTGTTCACGCTGCCGGTCTCGCGCGTCGTGGGCCTGTCCGGAGAACTCGAGTCGTAGGGCGCGGGGGTGGCCCCCCGCTTGCACGGAACAGCTCCGGCCGCTTCGGCGGCACATCCTCCTCTACTCCCGAGCGTACATGATCGCGTGGAGCCCCAGGGCCGGTGCCTGGCTGCTGCAGCTCGCGGCGAACCAGGACACCGTGCTGGTACGGACGATCGCCGAGCCCCGGAACTGGTTCGACACCGTGTCCGGCATCGCGAGCATCCTGATCTCGATCGCCCTGCTCGCGCTCTGCGTCGGGCTCATCCCGGCGGCGTGGAACTTCCGGAAGAGCTACGGCAGGGTGAACGACCTGCTGGACAAGGTCTACGGCGACATCAACCCGATCATGCGCCACGCGAGCACGATCGCCGACAACGTCAACTACGTGACGACGTCGATCCGCGTGGACGTGCAGCAGGTGAACCAGACGATCGCCACCGCCAACGAGCGGCTCCAGGAGGCGGTGCGGCTGACCGAGCAGCGGCTGAACGAGTTCAACGCGCTCATGGCGGTCGTGCAGGAGGAAGCGGAGGGGGCGTTCGTGAGCGCGGCCTCCACGGTGCGGGGAGTGAGCCACGGGGCGGCGACGTTCCGGAGCGAGGTGGCCCGCCCGTCGCTCGAGGAGGAGTTCGAGGACGCGCTCGACGAGGACGCCGAGATGGACGTGTCGGACGTGGTGATGTTCCCTGAGCTCGACGACCCGCAACTGAGAGAGGAACGCGATGGAATCGTCACGGACGCGCCCGGCGGCGAGAGGCCGCGGGTCCGACCCCGCCGCCCGACCCGTGGGGGCGCCGGAGGGTGAGTACGACCTCCTCACGGCGGCGCTGATCGGTGCCGTCATCGGCGCCTCCGCGACGCTGCTGCTGCGTCGGCCGCAGCGCGTGCCCACCCACCGGGAGCTCGCGCTCCGGTCGCTCAAGCGGGGCCGCAAGTCGATGGGCGCCGGCGCCCGCCGGGCGGCCGGGGCGATCGACCCGGCCGCGCTCCGCGGGCAGGTGGGGGAGTTCCTGGAGTCGGCTCGCGAGGCGATCAACGACGCCGTCGAGCACGAGCTGCGCGACCTGCGGCGGTCGATCCGCCGCCAGCGCCGGAAGCTCGGCGTCTAGCGCGCGTCGCCAGGGGCGCGCGCTGCCCCGGTGGGCGGCGGCGGGCGCCCGCGCCGCGGCGCTCGTCGCCGTCGCCCTCGTCGCCCTGGCCCTGCTCCCGGAGCCGGCGTACGCGTGGACGCCGGGGACGCACATCTTCCTGGGCGAGGCGGTGATGCGCTCGGCGAGCGCGCTGCCGCCGGCGATCGCGGCGCTGCTCGGCGCCTTCCCGTACGACTTCCTCTACGGGTCCATCGCCGCCGACACGAGCATCGCGAAGAAGTACGCGCCCGCCGGCCGCCACTGTCACGCCTGGCACGTGGGGCAGGAGATCTTCGATCGCGCGCACGACGAGCCGCTCCGCGCCTTCGCCCTCGGCTACCTCGCCCACCTCGCCGCGGACGTGGTGGCGCACAACTACTACGTGCCGCGGCAGCTCGCGGCGACGTCGAGCACCGCGGCGCTCGGGCACAGCTACTGGGAAAGCCGCTTCGAGACGCACCTCGGCGAGCGGCACGCGCGGCGCGCGCGCGAGGTGATCCTGCTCGACCACACGCGCTCCGACGCGCACCTCGACCGCATCCTCAGCCCGACGATCTTCAGCACGCACACCAACCGGCGGATCTTCCGCGGGATGGTCTACGTCACCGACACCGAGAGCTGGCAGCGCATCTACCGCGTGGCGTCGGAGAAGAGCCGCTGGGACCTGCCCGAGGACGACGTCGCGGCCTACGTGACGCGGTCGTACGACTTCATCATGGACTTCCTCGTGCGGCTCGAGAGCTCCGAGCCGTACACGTTCGACCCGAGCGGCGACGAGCCGCTCCGCCTGGCGAAGCGCATCCGCCGGGCGGCGCTCCAGAGCGGCGGCGCGGACGAGGTGCGCGAGGAGGCGGAGCGGCACTTCGGCATGCCGCGGAGCGCGCTCGGGTACGCGGCTTCCCTCCCCCAGCCGCTCTACGCCCCGGCGGCTCCGGCGCGCTCCGCCAGCAACTGATTCACCCGCTTGGGGTCCGCGCGCCCCCTGGACTTCTTCATCACGAGCCCCACCAGGAATCCCTGCAGCTTGCGCTCGCCGTTCTTGTAGCGCAGCGCCTCGGCGGCGTTCTCGGCCAGCACCTCGTCGATCCACCCGACGAGCGCCGCCGTGTCCCCCTCCTGCACGAGCCCCTCGCGCTCGGCCACCTGCTCCGGCCGGTCGCCGGTCTGCACCATGATGCCGAAGACGCGCTTGGCGGCGCTGTGGCTCACCTTCCCGTCGCGCACCAGGTCGAGCAGGCGCGCGAGGTCGGCCGGCCGCACGCGGAAGCGCGCGACGTCCAGGCCGCCGGCGTTGAGCGCGGCGCGCACCTCGCCCATCACCCAGTTGGCGGCGGCCTTCGCGTCGCCGTGCTGGCGGGCGACCCCCTCGAAGTACTCGGCGATGGCGGGGCTCGCGGTGAGCTCCTGCACGTCGTAGGCGTTGAGGCCGTAGTCCGCCGCGAAGCGCGCCCGGCGCGCCTCGGGGAGCTCGGGGAGCCGCTTCCGGATGTCGGCCACCCACTCGTCCTCGAGCACGAGCGGCGGGAGATCCGGCTCCGGGAAGTAGCGGTAGTCGTGGCTCGCCTCCTTGGAGCGCGCGGGGCGCACCTCGCCGCGGGCGCCGTCCCAGAGCATGGTCTGCTGCTCGACGGTGCCGCCGCCGGCCAGCACCTCGCACTGCCGGCGGAACTCGGCCTCCAGCGCGCGCTCCACGCCGGAGAAGGAGTTCATGTTCTTGACCTCCGTCTTCGTCCCGAGCTTCGTCTCGCCGCGCCGGCGCGCGCTCACGTTGGCGTCCACGCGCAGGCTCCCCTCCTCCATGCTCACGTCGCTCACGTCCAGATACTCGAGCAGCTGCTTGAGCGTGCGCAGGTACGCCCCCGCCTCCACGGCCGAGCGCATGTCCGGCTCGCTCACGATCTCGATGAGCGGCACGCCGGAGCGGTTCAGGTCGATGGCGGTGGCCTCCGCAAAGCGGTCGTGGATGGACTTGCCGGCGTCCTCCTCCATGTGCACGCGCGTGACGCCCACGCTGATGGGGGCGCCGTCGCGGCTCGTGCCGATGCGCAGGCAGCCGCCGGTGGCGAGCGGCTGGTCGTACTGCGAGATCTGGTAGCCCTTGGGGAGGTCGGGGTAGAAGTAGTTCTTGCGCGCGAAGATCGACGTCGTGTGCACCTCGCACTCGAGCGCGAGCGCCGCGCGCACGGCCAGCTCGACGGCGCGCGCGTTGAGCACGGGGAGCGCGCCCGGCAGGGCGAGGCACACCGGGCAGGTGTTGCTGTTCGGGGCGGCGCCGAAGTCGGTGGAGCAGTTGCAGAAGGCCTTGGTGCGGGTCTTGAGCTGCACGTGCACCTCGAGGCCCACGACCATCTCGTAGGCCGCGGTCACGTCGCTGCCGGCGCGCGCGGCGTCGGTCGGTCCGGCGGTGGTGCTCATCGGTGGGCCTCCTCGCCGAGGGCGCGCTCGAGCGCGTACGCGGCACGGAACATCACGTCCTCGCGAAAGTGCGGCGCGAGCAGCTGGCCGCCGACCGGGAGGCCGTCCACGCGGCCGATCGGGACGCTCATGGCCGGCACGCCCGCCAGGTTGGCGGTCGCCGTGAAGATGTCGTTGAGGTACATCTCGTACGGGTCGCTCACGGCGCCGATGCGGAACGCGGGCGTGGGCGTGGTGGGGGTGAACAGGACGTCGACGCCCGAGGCGAACACCTCGGCGAAGTCGCCGGCGAGGAGCCCGCGCACCTCCTGCGCCTTCCTGTAGTACGCGTCGTAGTAGCCCGCCGACAGCACGTACGTCCCGAGCAGGATGCGCCGCGTGACCTCGGGGCCGAAGCCGCCGGAGCGCGTCGCCTCGTACATCCCGCGCAGGCCGTCGCCCTCGACGCGCAGCCCGTAGCGCACCCCGTCGAAGCGCGCGAGGTTGCTGGACGCCTCGGCGGGCGCGACGATGTAGTACACCGGGATGGCGAGCTCGGTGTGCTTCAACGACACCTCGCGCACCTTGGCGCCCTGCGCCTCGAGCGCGGCGAGCGCCCGGTCGCAGCGGTCGCGCATGCGCGGGTCGAGCGACTCGGGGAAGTACTCCCTGGGGCGGCCGATCACCAGCCCCTCGACGGACTCGTGGGCGGTCGCGCGGTAGGGCGGTACGGCGACGTCGGCGCTCGTGGCGTCGAGCGGATCCGAGCCGCCGATGACTTCCATGACGAGCGCGGCGTCGTCCACGGTCGCGCCGAACACGCCCACCTGGTCGAGCGAGGAGGCGAAGGCGACGAGCCCGTACCGGCTCACGCGGCCGTAGGTGGGCTTCACGCCGACGATGCCGCAGAACGCGGCCGGCTGCCGCACGGAGCCGCCCGTCTCGGACCCGAGCGCGACGCGCACGACGCCGGCGGCTACCGCCGCGGCCGACCCGCCGGACGAGCCGCCCGGGACGCGCGTGCGGTCGAGCGGGTTGAGCGTCGGGCCGTAGGCGCTGTGCTCCGTGGAGGAGCCCATCGCGAACTCGTCCATGTTCGTCTTGCCCACCACGACGGCGCCCGCGTCGCGGAGGCGGGCGACGACGGTCGCCTCGAACGGGCTGACGTAGCCCTCGAGAATGTGCGACCCGCACGTCGTGGGAAGGTCGAGCGTCGCGATGTTGTCCTTCACGGCGACGGGCACGCCGAGAAGCTCGCGGCCGCTTCCGTGCGGGGCGCGCCCGCCCTGCGCGCGGTCGACGCGGCCCTCGAGGGCGTCCGCCTCGCGCGTGCTACGGGCGGCGTCGGCCCAGATGATGGCGTTCAGGCCATCGCGCCCCGCACCCGCCGCCGCCGCGTGGGCCAGGCTGGCGCGCACCGCGGCGCCGGGCTCCACCTCGTTCGCCGCGACCGCGTCGCGCAGGTGGGCGGCGGTCATCCCGAGCAGGTGGGCGCTCATCCGGCGACGTCCTCGTTCAGCTCGGCGTCCAGCTCGGCGGCCGCCTCGGCGTCCGCCGCGGCACCGGCGCCGACGTGGGTGGCGAGGCGCGGCACCAGGAAGAAGCCGTCGCGCACCGCCGGAGCGAAGTGGTCGCGCGCGCGGCCGAGCGGCAGCGGCGGCCCCTGGTCCTTGCGCAGCGGCATGCCACCCGCGGCCACGCCGGCCACGGGCACGGCATGCCCCGTCTTCACCTTCGACAGCACCTCCATGTGGCCGAGGATGCCGTTCAACTCGGCGACGAGGGCGCCGACGCGCTCGTCGGCGAGGCCGAGCCGCGCGAGCGCGGCGATGTGCCGGACGTCCTTCTCCGAGACCGCCATCTCACTCCCACCCGCGTTCGAGGTTCGCCTGGGCGATGACGAGCGTCTTGCGGCCGATGCTCTCGTCGTCGAAGTCGATCTTGGCCTTCGCGTCGCGCCCCGTGCCGGCCAGCTCGGCGATCGTGCCGCTGCCGAACTTCCGGTGGCGCACGCGGGCGCCGACGACGAACGTCGGCGCGTCCTGCGACGTGTCCGCGTCGTCCGCGAAGCGCGCGCTCCCGGCGGAGATGCGCTCCGCGCGCCCGACCGGCACGCCGGGGCGGCGCGACGACGGCGACGGGAGCGGCGCGCCCGCGTCGCGGTCGTAGCCGTGGCCGCGCGCGCGGCCGTAGCCGGCGCCGGCGCCCGAGTAGCCGGCCATGAAGGCGCGCCCCGAGCTGCGGGCCCTCATCGTCTTCTGCTGCTCGAGCTTCTCCTTCGGCAGCTCCTCCAGGAAGCTGGACGGGCGCGACGGGAGGAACTCGCCGTTGCGCCGCCGCTGCTCGGCGTAGCTGATGAACAGCTTGCGCTCCGCCCGCGTGATGCCGACGTAGAAGAGGCGGCGCTCCTCCTCCAGGAGCGGCGGGTCGTCGAACGCCTTGGCGAGCGGGAAGAGCCCGTCCTCCAGCCCGGTGAGGAAGACGACGGGGAACTCGAGCCCCTTGGCGTTGTGCAGCGTCATCATCGTCACCGCGTCCGCGCTCGGGTCGAGGTGGTCGACGCCGGCGACGAGGGTCGCGCGCTGCAGGAAGTGGTCGAGCGGCGTGAGCCCCACCTCGCCGCCCTCGTCGCTCACCGTCTCGGCGGCGCCGGTGAGCAGCTCGCGCACGTTCTCCAGACGCTCGAGCCCTTCCGGGCCCTCGGCCTTCAGGTGGTCGCCGTAGCGGATGGCGTCGATCAGCTCGCGCAGGAGCTCGTCCACCGCGGCCTCCTTCGCGCGCTCGCGCAGCCGCCCGATGAGCGCCGCGAAGTCCGCGAGCCCGGTGCGCGCCGCCGGCCGCACGCCGGCGAGCAGCTCCGGGCGCGCCGCGGCGTCGAGCATCGGGATGCGCGCCTGCCGCGCGGCGTCGGCGAGCGCGTCCACCGTCGTGTCGCCGAGCCCGCGCTTGGGCACCGCGACGGCACGGCGGAAGGCCTCGTCGTCCGACGGGTTGGCGACGAGCTTCAGGTAGCTCATCAGGTCGCGGATCTCCCGGCGGTCGTAGAAGCGCACCGCACCCACGAGCCGGTACGGGAAGCCGCGCTTGCGCATCGCCTCCTCGAGCGCGCGGCTCTGCGCGTTGGTGCGATAGAGGACGGCGAAGTCGCGGAGCAGCAGCCCCGAGGTGTGGCGCCGCGCCCCGATCTGCTCCACCACCCACTCCGCCTCGTCACGCTCGTCGAGCGAGCCGACGAGCGTGACGCGCTCGCCGCTCGGCTTGGTGGAGCGGAGCGTCTTGCCGCGCCGCGCCGTGTTCGCGCTGATGGCGACGTTGGCGAGGTCGAGGATCTCGGGCGTCGAGCGGTAGTTCTGCTCCAGGCGCACGACTCGCGCGCTCGGGAAGTCCTTCTCGAAGTCGAGGATGTTGCGGATGTCCGCGCCGCGCCAGCCGTAGATGCTCTGGTCGTCGTCGCCGACGACCATCACGTTGCCGTGCTCCCCGCCGAGCAGCTTGATGAACTCGTACTGCGCGCGGTTCGTGTCCTGGTACTCGTCCACGAGCAGGAAGCGGAACCGCTCGCGGTAGTAGCCGAGCTGCTGCGGGTTCTCGCGCAGCACCTGCACCGGGAGGACGAGGAGGTCGTCGAAGGTGGCGGCGTTCTGCTGCCGCATCACGCCCTCCATGTCCCGGTAGACGAGCGCCGCGGCCTTGCTGAGCGGGTCCATGGCCACGGCCTCGTACTCGCCGGCGGACACGAGGGCGTTCTTCGCGTCGGAGATGGCCGCGTGCAGCGTCTTGGGCGACCACTCCTTGGGGCTCAGCTTGTGGCGCTCCATGATGCGCTTCACCACGCCGAGAGTGTCGTCCTCGTCGTAGATGGTGAAGTTCGCCTGCCGCCCGACGAGGGCCGCCGTGGAGCGCAGCATGCGCGCGCCGATCGCGTGGAAGGTGCCGATCCACATCCCCGCCGGCTCGTGGCCGAGGAGCCGTGCGACGCGGTCGCGCATCTCGCGCGCGGCCTTGTTGGTGAAGGTCACCGCGAGGATGTCGCGGGGGTCCACGCCGTGGTGCTCGACGAGGCGCGCGATGCGTGTGGTGAGCACGCGGGTCTTGCCAGAGCCGGCGCCGGCGAGGACGAGCACCGGACCCTGGTGGTGGAGGACGGCTTCGCGCTGGGCCGGGTTGAGCCCGTCGAGCGGGTCGGTGTTGTGCAGCGAGAGAGGCATCAGGACAAGATAACGTCGAACGTCGCGCCGGCTTCCGTGGGGACGAGGAGCAACCGCCCGTCGTGGTTCTCCTCGACGATTCGCTTGGTGAGCGCGAGGCCGATGCCCCAGCCCCGCTCCTTGGTGGAGAAGCCGGCGCGGAAGATCTTGGAGCGCAACTCCCGCGGGATGCCCGGCCCGTCGTCGGCCACGCGCAGCCGCACGCGCCCGCCGGCGAGGGGGGTGGCGGACACGTCCACCCGCCCGCCGCGGTCCGCCAGGGCGTCGATCGCGTTCTTGACGAGCGCCTCGAGCGCCCACTCGAGCAGCACGGCGTCGCCGTGCACCACGAGCGGCTGGGGGTGGCGCTCCGAGCTGATGGCGACGGCGTTCGCCAGCGTCGGCACGCGGGCGCGGAAGTAGGCGGTCACGCGCTCGGCCAGCTCGCCCACGTCCACCGGGTCGCGCCGCGGCGGGCGGCCGATGCGCTCGAAGCGCTGGGCGACGCGCTCCAGCCGCTCGAGGTCGCCCTGCATGTGCGCGACCGCGGACAGCGTCATCGGGTCGCCGCCCCGGTCGGCGAGCAGCTCGAGCCACCCGGTGAGGCTGGAGAGCGGAGTGCCGAGCTGGTGCGCCGACTCCCGCGCCATCCCGGCCCAGACCTTCTCGCGCTCGGCGCGCCCGCGCACCCGCAGGCCGTAGGCGCCGACGACGAAGAGGAGGGCGACGACGCCCGCCTGCACCACGGGGATGATGCGCAGCCCGCGCACCAGCGGCGTGTTGCCGTAGTGGACCATCCCGACCCCCTGCTCCACCACCGGGGGGTTCATGGCGTCGAGGGTGCTCACGTAGGCGAGCGTGCGCGGGTCGTCGAGCGGCGCTTCGAACGGGAGGTTGGCGGCGGCCGCCGGTCGCCCGTCGGCGTCGGTGACGATCACGGGTACGCCCGTCTGGCGGATG
>Ga0307409_100000894_pt1 | contig 13819 bp, 17 predicted proteins | sample 322Ometagenome_2_FD_203888 | JGI IMG/M metagenome (GOLD analysis project Ga0307409, IMG submission 203888) | Maize rhizosphere microbial communities from greenhouse at UC Davis, California, United States - 322HYB-O-2 | ecosystem: Host-associated > Plants > Roots > Rhizosphere > Soil | place...
TGGCCTCCGAGCACCATCGCCTGGATGTCCTCGACCGAGACGTCCAGCGCTTCAGCCAGGAAGGTGCGGTAGCGTGCGGTATCGAGCACGCCGGCCATGCCGAGAATGCGTTCGCGGGGAAAACGAGAGGCCTTCATGGCGACGTAGCACATCACGTCGAGCGGATTGGAAACGACCACGATGATGGACTTGGGGGCGACGCGGGAAATCTGTTCGGTCACCGATCGGACAATGCCGGCGTTGGTCTTGACCAGGTCGTCCCGGCTCATGCCGGGCTTCCGGGCGATTCCGGCGGTGACGACAAAGACTTCCGCTCCGGCAGCCTCGTCGTAGTTGCCGCTGCCAATGACCCTGGTGTCGAAACCTTCGATCGGTCCCGACTGCCACTGGTCCAGTCCTTTTCCCTGCGGCACGCCCTCGACTACGTCGACCATGACGACGGTGCGAGCCAGATTCTTTTCAGCGAGTCGCTGCGCCGCTGTCGCACCCACGTTCCCTGCCCCGACCACCGCCACTTTATTCAACATTCCGGTAGCTCACTTGCCTTTCTGATCGTGTCGTAGGTCAAACTGTGGGAATATAGTTGCGTCGAGTCCGGAGTCACGAGTCGCGAGCAGAAGAAGCTTCCTGCTCGCGACTGGTGAGCCGTGACTCGTGACTGAGCTGCCTGATGGCCTCATACAGCACGATGCTCACCGCATTGGACAGGTTCAGATTCCGCACGGGACCGAACATCGGAATGGTAAAGGACTGCTCCGGATGCTTCTCCAGAATGCGCTGCGGCATGCCCTCCGTCTCACTGCCGAAGACCAGACAGCTGTTCGGCTTGTAGGGCGCATCCCAGAAGCTGCGTTCCGCCTTGGCGGAGAAATAGAGACAGCGGGACCGATCCATCGCATCCCGAAAGGCGAACCAGTCGGGGTGAACCCAGAGGTCCACCGCATCCCAGTAATCCAGTCCGGCCCGCCGCACTTCGCCCTCGTCGATACTGAAGCCGAGCGGCTCGATGAGGTGCAAGGATGTATCAGTGGCGGCGCAGAGACGCGCGATGTTGCCGGTATTGGGAGGTATTTGGGGTTGAATCAGGGCAACGTGGAGCGGCATCAGCCGCCCCGCGTATGCATCTCGCGGTGCGGATCGGCCCGGAGCGACTCCAGCTGGTACAGCGCGCCGCGCTGGGGCGACTCGGCCCTCAGCTCGGCGCCACGGTCGCTGCGCGAGCTCCAGCTCTCGTGAATGCTGCCCCTGATCTCCTCATCGGTGCGGCCCTCGCGCAAAAGCTGGCGGAGGTCGACTCCGCTCTCACCATACAAGCACAGCAGCCAGGTTCCGTCCGCCGTCAGGCGACTCCGATCACAATCCCGGCAGAACGGCGCGGTAGTCGACGCGATGATGCCGAGCACGGTCCCGTCGGGGAGTCGGAAGCGCTCCGCCGGGGCCGCTCCGCCCTCCTCGAGGGCCCTGACCGGACCGTAGAAGTTTTCCAGCCGCTCCAGCATCTCCCGCCGGCTCACGACCTGTTCCATCGACCAGTCGGTGGCGCCGCCGACGTCCATATACTCGATGAAACGCACCTCGGCGGTCTCGCTGCGGGCGAACTCCACCAGATCGATCAGCTCATCATCATTGTAGTCCCGGATGACTACCACGTTGAGCTTCACCGGTTGCAAGCCCGCGCTGCGCGCAGCCGCGATGCCGCGAAGTACGTCCTGATGCCGGGGGCTGCGGGCGAAATCGAGCATGCGGTCAGGCCTCAGCGTGTCGAGGCTGACTGTCACTCGAGACAAGCCGGCCTGCCGGAGCTCCGCGGCATGGCGTTCCAGCAGGATTCCATTCGTCGTCAGCGCAAGGTCCCGGATCCCGGAGTGCCGGTCGAGCAAGGCCACGAGTTTCGGTAGATCGTGGCGCAGCAGGGGCTCTCCTCCAGTCAGACGCACCTTGTCGACGCCGAGTCCGGCAAAGATTCCAACCAGCCGATCGATCTCCTCGAACGACAGAATGGATTCACGAGGCAGCCAGGCATACTCCTGCTCCGGCATGCAATAGCGACAACGCATGTTGCAGCGGTCGGTGACGGAAATGCGCAGGGATCGAAGTGGCCGACCGAAGTAGTCGGTTGGGTGAGCGGGTGAGCCAGTAAGGGCTGTCACTGTTCCGAGATCCCCTGATTAGTCACGAGCTCACTGCCGGGTTCACCACCTGCGAATCGACCCGCTTCCCCGGCGCCAACCCACTCCACCGTGCCATCGGCAAAGTATTCCTGCTTCCAGATGGGCACCCGCCGCTTCACCTCTTCAATGACGTAGCGGCAGGCGTCAAAGGCGGATTCCCGATGGCTGGAAGCGGCGACGACGGCCACGGCGGCGTCACCGATTGCAAGCCGGCCAATCCGGTGCTTGAGCGCTACCCTGCAGGTCCACTGCGACTCTGCCTCACCGACGATGCGAGCGCATTCCGACTCGGCCATTGGACCATAGGCAGAATACTCCAATCGGATGACTGAGCGGCCGCCATGGTGGTCTCGAACGGCGCCGATAAAACAGGCAATCCCTCCATGCCCCGGCGACTGCACCGTCTGCAGCAAGGGTCCGAGCTCGACCGGATCAGTAGTCAGGTACATCGATTCAACCACCTGCGAGAGGTGGGAGAACGGCGAGCTCGTCGCCGGCTTTCAGGGGAGTATTCACTGGAGCTTGCGACAGGTTCAGCGCACATAGCGGCTTGGGAGGAAGACGCTGCCCTCCCGGCAGGGACCGGAGTCGGTCGAGGGCGTCTGCGATAGTGGCCGGGCTCTGGAGCACGAGCTCGGTGTCGTCGAGCTCGAGCAGCTCCGCATAGCCGGCAAAGAGCAGTACCCGTACGGTGATGGTTGCGGTGGCGGTCGTCGGCATGAGTGAAAGCTACCGCCGCGCGAGGCCGGGCGGAAATCGTGCAAGAAAAACGTCGCCCCGGGGGGGAAACCCCAAGGGCGACGCAAAGGTTTTCTTCCCGCAGAACGGGCTACATCCCCTGGGCCGGCTCTGCCTCGGGGGTGGTCTCGTCCGCGACCAGAGCCCGCAACTCTTTGCTGGGCTTGAACACTGGGACGGGGCGGGCGGCCACCTCGACCGGATCCCCGGTGCGGGGGTTCCGGGCCATGCGGGTCTTGCGACGGCGAATCTTGAACGTCCCGAAGCCACGCACCTCTATGTTGTGCTGCTGCTTGAGGGCTTCCTTGACCGCTTCCAGGAAGGCGTCCACGACGCGAGCGCAGTCTTTTTTCGAGATCATGGGCCCCGCGGTGCGGGCGATGGAGGCGGTCACCTGTTCGACGAGATCGGCCTTGGTCATGCATCCCCCAGGAGGGTTATGTCGGCGGAGCCAGGCGGGCGGCTATGGCGATACTACGAGCTTACCCCTTGTCTGTCAAGGGGTTGCCGAATTGACCCTGGGCTCGAGCGAAGCGACGCCATGAATTCCGCGAAGTGGGGTAAGGCGTCGTGAGGTCCGGGGGCGGCTTCGGGATGGTACTGAACGGCAAACAGAGGAAGTTCGCGGTGGCGGACCCCCTCGATGGTTCCATCGTTCAAGTTCAGATGAGTGACCTCAAGTGCGGAGGCGCCAGGCACCCCATCAGCGTCTCCAACCACTGCGAATCCATGGTTTTGCGTCGTGATCAGCACCTGGTCTGTCCGGAGATCCCGCACCGGATGATTACCGCCGCGATGGCCGTACGACAGCTTGGCGGTGGAGCCACCGTAGGCCAGGCCGATCAGTTGATGACCGAGACAAATCCCGAAGGTAGGGAGCCCGGCATCGGCGAGCTCCCGGATACTCTGCAGCGCGTAGCTCACGGCAGCGGGATCGCCCGGACCATTGGAAAGAAAGAGACCGTCGGGAGTTAGCTCGCGAACCGCCGCCGGCGGCGTGTCCGCCGGAACCACGGTGACCCGGCAACCCGCGCTTACCAGCATTCGCACGATGTTCCGCTTCATGCCGAAGTCGTAGGCCACGACGTGAGGACCCGCGCCCTCGGTATGCCGGGTTCCCACCGAGGCTCTGGACGCGAGGTCCAGCCCCTCCATAGATGGAGTGGCGAGCAGCTGGGCGCGCAGCTCGTCCGTCGGCTCTGACCCTCCGGCCACGACGCCGCGCATCGCTCCTCGCTCCCGCAGGTGTCGCGTCACCCGTCGCGTATCGATGTTTTCGATGATTGGTACGCCGGCGGAGCCGAGCCACTCGTCCAGTGCCCGGGTGGCGCGCCAGCTGGACGGATGACGGGAGAGCTCGCGCACCACCACGCCGCTCACCTGGGGATGGGCCGATTCCATGTCGTCCGCATTGACCCCGTAGTTTCCGATCATCGGCGCCGTCATGACCACGATCTGGCCCAGATAGCTGGGATCGGTAAACGTCTCCTGATAGCCTGTCAGGTTGGTGGTGAACACAACCTCTCCGAATGCCGGCTCGTGAACTCGGTCAGTCGTCCCGGCAAACCAGGTACCATCCTCCAGCAATACAAAAGCGGGGCGATCGGTCACCCGATCACCCCGCCAGTGAAAACAACGCGGCTCATTGCTTTGGTTGGGCCGGTGCCGGCGCGCCCTTGGAAGGCGCTGCGTCAGACTTGGGTGCGGTGGACGGCGTGCCCAACGGCAGCGGCGCCTGCCGCGACTGGGGCGCGGTGGCGGGCGCGTTCGCCTTCGGCGCCTCACTGGACGGCTGTCCGGGCTGGCCCAGCGGAAGGGGCGCCTGCTGACTGGGAGCCGCTGGAGTGGCGGCGCGGAGCCGCTCCTGCAAGGCGCTGGAGTTGCCACCCCGAGGTACCAGCGAGAGAACCAGCGAAAGCAGCAGGAAGATGCCACCACACCACCAGGTCAGCTTGGTGAGAATCGTGACCGCCTGCCGGTTTCCCAACACTGTATCGGTGCCGCCACCGCCAAGGGACGCGAGTCCTCCGCCCTGGCCGGCCTGAAGCAGCACAACCACCGAGAGGAGCAGCGCATCGAGCGCGAGGAGCGATACGAGGAATGCGAACATGGGTGGTAATTGTAGAGGGGTGGAGCCTCGGAGTCTAGTCGCGAGTCAAGAGTCGCGAGTCAGAACAGGACCGGTCTAGTACCTCATCCTGAGCGGAGCGAAGGATCTTCTCAGCATGCTGCTGGAGCCCGCAGGGTAGATCCCTCGCTTCGCTCGGGATGAGGAGTCTCTTGTACTCACGGAGCCCACTCCCGACTGGCTGCTCTTCACTCCACCTCCTCGAGCGACCTGGGCCAATCCTGTTTCAGCAATCGCGACATCGCTCGATCCGCCAGCAGTCGCCCGCCCGTCTGGCACCGGGCACAATAGTTCGTCTCGTTGTCGGCATAGCGGATCCGCTGGACCGGAGATCCGCACACCGGACATGGCAGCTTATAGCGACCGTGTACGGCCATGCCCTCCCGGAACGCGGTGACCTTGGCTGGGAAGGCATCGCCCGACTCCCTGCGGAGCCGCTCGATCCACTCCGCCAGAGAGCCCCGGGTGGCTTCGTACAAGGTGGCAATCTGCTCGTCCGTGAGTCGGCTGGTGAGGGCCAGGGGAGACATGCGCGCTCGGTGAAGGATCTCATCCGAATACGCGTTGCCAATGCCGCTGAAGAGCCGCGGGTCAGTCAGGGCACGCTTGAGCGTGTGGTTCTCGGAGCGAAGCCGCTGGGCAAACTCCGGCAGGTCGGCCTCCAGTACCTCGAGACCGCCCCGCTCGAACTGGCTGAGGCCCTCCGCACCGGCCACCAGGTGGAGTGATGCCCGGCGCTTGCTCCCGGCCTCGGTCAGCTGAAGCGAGCCGCTCGGAAACTCCAGGGCCGCAAGCACCAGCTTGCCTCCGGGCTTTGCTCCGGGTGCCTTCCACTGGAACCGCCCGGCAATCATGAGATGGACCACCAGATACAGGTCACCCTCGAGCTCAAAGACGATACGCTTGCCCAGCCGGCGCAAGCTGGTGACTCGCCTGCCCTCGATCACCTGAATCGGAGGATCGACCGAGCGGAGCACGAAGGGACTGCGGAGGACAACTCGCACGATCGGCTGGCCCAGGACTCGCGGGGCCAGCTGCTCCAGGTAGAGCGTGATGTCGGGGAGCTCGGGCATGGTGGGTACGCCAGATCCTCATCCTTCGACCATGTCGTACCCACCCGACGGACGAACTTTGGCTTTGGATCCTCGATCGATCACCTCGACCCAGCCTTCGGCCGTAAGGCTGGCCCCTCCAACCAGCACGCCGTCGAGCTGGGGACGGGTAAGCAAGGAGGCCACGTTGCCCGGGTTGACGCTTCCGCCATAGAGAATGGGTACCCGAACGCTCACCTTCTTGCGGCCGAGCTCCATCCGAATCAGCTCATGAATCTGGGCCGCATCGTCGGGCGTGGCGTTCTTGCCGGTGCCGATGGCCCAGACCGGCTCATACGCCAGGACCACCCGACTCCAATCCTCCGGCGTCAGCGTTGCCGCCACCGCGTCGATCTGGCGAACGATGACGTGTTCCGTGCGTCCGCCATCCCGCTCAGCCAAAGTCTCACCGACGCAGACCAGCGGGGTGATGCCTGCAGCCAGCGCTGCTCGCGTCTTTCGCGCGACCTGCTCGTCCGTCTCGCCGAATAGATGGCGGCGCTCGGAGTGTCCCACCAGAGTGAGACGTGCCCCCACCTCGGTGACCATGGGAATTGAGATCCCGCCGGTGTAAGCCCCCTTGGGCTCCCAGTGCACGTTCTGGGCTCCAATCGTCACGTCGGCGCGGGCCCGCATGGCCTGATACAACGCGGCGATGGACACTGCCGATGGAAAAAACCAGAGCCGCCTCCCCTCCACCGGCGGTGCCAACGGAAGGAACTTCTCGGCAAAGGCGCGCGCCTCAGCCGGGCCGTGGTTCATTTTCCAGTTGGCCGCAAACGTCAGCTGCCGCTCAGCCATGTATCACGCCTCGTCGAGGGCTGCCACGCCGGGGAGCTCTTTTCCTTCCAGGAATTCGAGTGAAGCGCCGCCGCCGGTCGAGACGTGCGTGATCCGGTCGCTCAGCTTTGCCTGGGCCACCGCTGCCGCGGAGTCGCCGCCTCCAATGACGGTCACGGCTCCATTGTCGGTTGCCTTTGCCATGGCTCGCGCGATCGCGAGCGTGCCGTGATCGAAGGGGGGCGTTTCGAAAACACCCATTGGGCCGTTCCATACCACGGTTCCGGCCTGCTCGATACTCCGGGCAAACCGCTTTTCGGTGTCCGGGTCGATATCGTACACCGCCCAGCCCTGAGGGATAGCGTCGCGCTTGACCGTTCGCGTCTCGACGTTCGGTGCCAGCTCTCGGGCGATCACTCCACCTTCGGGCAGCACCAACTTGGCCCCCGCCTTCTTCATCAGGTCGCGTGCAAGATCCACCCGGTCGGCCTCGACCAGCGAGGTACCGGTCTCGAGATCCATGGCCTTGAAGAAGGTGCAGGCCATTGCCCCACCGAGCAGTATCTGGTCTACCTTGGGCAACAACGCTTCAATAAGATCGATCTTCCCGCTGATCTTCGCTCCCCCCAGCACGGCCACGAAGGGGCGTTTCGGCTGGTGCAGTGCCTGGCCCAGGTAGCGAAGCTCCCGTTCCAGGAGAAATCCGGAAACAGCGGGTTTCAGGATCCGGGCAACCGCCTCGGTACTGGCATGGGCCCGGTGAGCGGACCCGAACGCGTCGTTGACGTACAGGTCGCCCAAGGCGGCGAGCTGCTCGGCCAGCGCGGAATCGTTCTTCTCCTCGCCCGGATAAAACCGCGTGTTCTCCGCAACCGCGACACCGCCCCGAGGCAGTCGTTTGACGATGGTCGGAGCGTCACTGGAGGTAGGATCCGGCAGGAAGGTCACCGGAGAGCCGAGCAGCTTTTCCAGGGCCCGGACCACCGGCTTCAGGGAATATTTCGGGTCCGGTCCGTTTTTGGGGCGGCCCAGGTGGGACAGCAACACCAGCCGGGCGCCCCGCTCGCGCAGATACTTGATGGTGGGGAGCGCCGCTCGGATCCGGGTGTCATCGGTGACGACTCCGTCCTTGAGCGGAACGTTGAAGTCGACCCGAACCAGCGCCCGACGGCCCTCGAGCGATCCCTTGTCCAACGACTCCAGCGTACGCTTCACCGGCTGGAACCGATGTACCGCAACAAATCGACGCAGCGGGCCGAGTAGCCCATTTCGTTGTCGTACCACGACGTAACGTTCACCAACGTGCCGTTGACCACGTTGGTCGACATGGCATCCACGGTGCTCGACTGCAGCGACCCGATGTAGTCCACCGAGACCAGCGGCTCTTCACTAACCGCGAGCACCTCCTGCAGCGGTCCGGACTTCGCCGCATCCCGAAATGCGGCATTCACCTCATCCGCCGAGGTAGCCTTTTGTACCACACATGTCAGCGCCACAACCGACACGTCGGGGGTCGGCACCCGAAGTGACACGCCGTCGATCTTTCCTTTGACTTCGGGGAGAACGAGGGAGGTCGCCTTGGCGGCGCCCGTGGTCGTAGGAATGATCGACAGGGCGGCGGCTCTGGCGCGACGCAGGTCCTTGTGGGGCAAGTCCAGGATCTGCTGGTCGTTGGTGTAGGAGTGGATCGTGGTCATGAACCCACTGACGAAGCCGAACCGATCCAGAATCACCTTCACCACCGGCACCAGGCAGTTCGTGGTGCAGCTGGCGTTGGAGATCACGTGGTGCTTGGCAGCGTCGTACGACTGGTGGTTCACCCCATAGACTATCGTGATGTCTTCCTTCTTTGCCGGGGCCGAAATGATGACCTTCTTGGCGCCTCCATTGAGGTGCAGCGCAGCCTGGTCCCGGTCGGTGAAGCGCCCGGTGGACTCGAGGACGATCTCCACTCCCAGGTCCTTCCAGGGCAGCTTGGTCGGATCCTTCTCCGAGAGGACCCGGATCGAGTCACCATCGACGCAGATGCCGTCCGACTCGGGTGTCACGTCACCCTGAAAACGTCCGTGCACCGAATCGTACTTGAGCAAGTGAGCCAGAGTCCTGGTGTCGGTCAGGTCGTTCACCGCCACGAACTCCAGATCGGTCGCCTTCATGGTCTTGGCGGCACGGAGCACATTCCGGCCGATGCGGCCGAAGCCGTTGATGCCTACGCGGATTGCCATTCAGTCTCCAATGAGGTGTCCTCTGGACCCCAGTTCCCGTCTCACAAATTCACCACCGCACGGGCAAACGTAACCGCATCTACCCGCATAGCGCCCGCCTCCATGAGGGCCGCAGCGGCCGCGGCCAATGTTGCGCCGGTGGTGAACACATCATCCACCAGCACCAGGCGAAGTCCCGCGACATCCCCGGCGCGAAACGCCCCGGCGACATTGGCGTGACGTGCCTCCGGTGTCAGGGCAGTCTGAGTTGGGGTCTCCCTGACCCGTTGGAGCACGTTCCCTATCATCGGAGCCCCGATGCAGGGTCCCAGCGAAGCTGCGATGCATTCGCTCTGGTTGTAGCCCCGCGCCCGGAGCCGCCGTCCGCCTAGGGGTACGGGTAACAAGGTTACTTCGGGCGTCAATGGCTCGAGCTGGCGCATGGCCAGGGCCATGGCCTCCGCCGCTCGACTCCAGCCCTGATACTTGAGTTGGTGCACCGCATCCCGCGCCGAGCCCTCGAGCCACACCGCGCTTCTCACCCGAGAGAGCCCTTCGGGCCAAGCTCGGCACATACGACACTCGATGGATTGAAGACTCGGCTGGCCGCACCGGTGGCAGACCGGATGGGGAACCGCGCGCCAGCGCGAGCGGCAGAGATCACAGATGAGGGCGTCGCCCTCGCGGAGAGGGACCGGTTCGTCGCAGAGCAGGCACGCAGCGGGCAGGAGCCAGCGCTCCAGCCGCGCCAGGGATCCCTTAGCGAAGAGCGCCATTGACCGCCGCTCGCATGACTTCGACCGGGGCGCGCTTCCACGGGAACCAGCGCTCGAACGCGGCGGCTCCCTGAGCGACCAGCATGGCGCGCCCATCGGCCGACCTTCGGACTCGGGGCCGGACCGATCGAACCCACCGGGTTTCACCCGGCTGATATACCATGTCGAACGCGATCTCCGCGCGGGGAAACCCATCGAGCTCGATGGGGAGCGGATCGTTGGCATTGAGGCCGAGCGGGGTGGCGTTGATGAGTACCCCGCAGGCGGCGGAATCAGTCAGGGTGACTCCCCGCGAGGTGACCCACTCCTCGAATTTCTTCTGGCGCCGAGCATCCCGCGATCGGACGGCGACCGAGACGCCGTGCCGGGCCGCAGCTACGACTGCCGCCCGCGCGCCTCCGCCAGTCCCCAGGATGAACCAGGGAGCTGCCGATACCTCCAGCTGCTGCAAGGCGTCGAGCACGCCCGCAACATCGGTATTGTCGCCGACCGTTTGGCCGTCTTCGCTCCAGAACGTGTTGCAGGCCTCTACTGTGCTGGCCAGCTCCCGGCAGACATCCACCGATCGGGCGGCGATCTCCTTGTGGGGTACCGTAACGTTCCCGCCGCCGCCGGCGCGGGCAATGCCGCGAACCAGCGGAGCGACATCTTCGGTGGAGCACTTGAGGGGTACGTAAACCGCGGACAATCCGAGGGCTCGGAACGCGGCGTTGTGCATGGCGGGTGAAAGTGAATGCGAAACCGGGTCGCCCAGGACGACGAACACCCGTGAGCTGCCGCTGATCACCGCACGGTGCCGGCCACCCGGCTTACCACTCCGCCGATCAGCTCCTGAAGCTCCTCGAACGTTTGCCGGTAGCTTGCCAGGTCCGAGCCGAATGGATCGCTGACTTCAGCGCGACCCTCTTCCCGTCCGGCATAGTCGCCCAGGACGTGCACCTTGTCCTCCCCGCCCAGCTCGGCCACCCGGGCCCGGTGGTGACTGGACATGGTGAGAATGAGATCGGCCGACTTCACCGCCTCACGGGTGAGCAGCTGCGCGCGGTGGCCGCTCAGATCCATGCCATGCTCCAGTCCGACGAGGTAGGCGCCCTCCGAGATCGGCGCGCCATCCCAGGCGCCAGTGCCGGCCGATGACACGGTAACCTGTTCCGTACCCCGGCTGGCGAGCGCCTCCCGCAACAGGGCCTCGGCCATGGGACTGCGGCAGGTGTTACCGGTGCAGACGAAGAGAACGTGCATGCTGTGAATATAGCGAGAACTTTCCTGTGTCACCCTTGGTCTTAGAGTGTCACCCTGACTCCTCGCAAAGCGAGGAGGAGGGGGCCGAAACCTTCTTAAGTCTCCCAGCCGGCTAGGTCACGCCAGTCTGGATTCAGCTGTTCGATCAGACGAAGCTTTCTTATCCTGCTGAGTCGCTTCAGCCTCTTTTCCCGACGGATTGCCGACAGGACATCGTTGCTCGTTTCAAAGTAGACCAGACGAATAGTATGGTGGCGTGCGGAGTAGCTCTCCGGATCGTAAAGATGACGGTGTTCGGCAAGCCGCCGCTGAAGATCGTTCGCTACACCTACGTACAACTCACGTGTTTCGCTCGCCAAAATGTAGACGAAGTAACTCTGCGCCATCTACGAGTATTGCGAGCGCCGATCAATCCCATGTCAAATCGAACTCTGGCCCCCTCCCCTCACTATCGTGAGGGTCAGGGTGACGATCCTTTTACGGCCTTCTCACTATCGTCAGGGTCAGGGTGACATTTACGGCGCCAAGCGTCCCGCAGCCCTCCGCAGCTCGGCACGAGGAATTGCTCCTTCACGCACCAGCCGCGGCATCACATCGGTGCAGTCGACCAAGGTGGAGGGCGGCACGTTCCCCAGTACCCCGCCGTCGAGCACCAGGAGCTCACCATTGCGCTCCTCCGGTCCAAACACTTCCATCAATCGGTCCGCGCCCGGAGCCGGAGGGTTGCCCGGTCGATTGGCGGAGGTCGATGTCAACGGCTCGCCCAGCGCGGCAACCAGACGGGCAATGCCGGCGTGAGAGGTGTAGCGGACGGCGATCCCGCCCTCCCGTCCTCGAAGCTCATCCGGCAGCCGTCCCTCCCCGCCCCGGAGCACCAACGTCAGCGGACCGGGCCAGAACGCATCGGACAGCGCGGTAGCCGACGGGGAGAACACCAGACCCCACTCCTCCGCCATTCGCCGGCTGGAGATCAGGAGCAGGAATGGCTTCCCCTCGGGACGGCCCTTCAGGCGGGCCAGGGCAGCGAGAGCCGGAACAGTCGGCGCCGATCCCAGCCCGTATACCGTCTCGGTGGGATAGGCCAGCAGCTTCCCTGCCCTGAGATGTCGGCCCACCTGCGGTATGGCTGCGGTGATCTCCGCGTCGGCGCCGAACGGCAGGATCATGGCTCAGCCGCCAGCAGCTCGGCCAGCTCGAGATCTTCGGCCGTGGTGATTTTCAAGTTTCTGATTGAGTCGGGAACCAGCCGGACGGGAACACCGAGCGCTTCGACCAGGGCCGCGTCGTCCGTCGCGCGCCGGTTCAACCGCGCCGCCCGCTGATACGCCTGCACCAGGATGTCTCGAGGAAAACCTTGAGGCGTCTGCGTCCGCCAAAGCCGAGCTCGTGGTCGAGTCCGGAATACCCGGCTGGGTTCCCGGCGGGATGCTTCTTTCAAGGTATCGGCGAGGGGGACCGCGGCCACTGCGCCCTCACCGTTTCGAGCATAGCCAATCACGGCATCGATAACATCACGGTCAACGAAGGGGCGAGCACCGTCATGCACCAGGACCACACGACAGGTTTCCTTCAGCTCGGCGAGTCCGGCCCGGACTGAGTCACCCCGATGCAACCCGCCCGCCACGATGGAGCAGCCGGCCGAACCGGGAGCGGCGCAGAAGCCGGACAAAAACCCTGGAGGCTCGGCGGCGTCTTCCTGGGGCAACACCAGCACGACCTGCACGATATCCGGGTGCGCGGCGAAGGGGCGGAGCGCGCGAAGCACGATCGGCACTCCACCGATCGGCCGGTACTGCTTGGGGGTGCCACCACCCACTCGAAGGCCCCGCCCTCCGGCGACTACGATGGCGGCGACGTCACGCGGCAAGTGCCTGCACCAGCTGATCCACGTGATCGAGCCCGATCAGCGAGGCTCCGGGCACCTGCACGCTGCTGCGCGAGGAGCCGAATACTCGCGGAAACCCGAGCCGCACCGCCTCGGCGATCCGTCGCTCCACCCCTCCGCCGGGCCGGATCTCGCCTCCCAGGCCGATCTCGCCCAGGAAAACGACGTCGGCCGGTGCCGGGCGATTGTATAAGCTGGAGAGCAGTGCCGCAGCGACAGCCAGGTCCGCTCCCGGCTCGTTCAGCCGGACGCCGGCGGTGACCTGGACGAATACATCGAGGTTGGCAAACGAGATGTCGGCCCGGCGCTCCAGGACCGCGAGCAGCACCGCGAGGCGGCGGGGGTCCAGTCCGGTCGCGACCCGCTGCGGCGTACCGTAGCCTGACTTTGCGGCCAAGGCCTGGACCTCGACCAACACCGGCCGGGTCCCTTCCATCAGAGCCGTCACTGCACTGCCGCTGATGCCGCCCGCTCTCGCCGCCAAAAAAACCGCTGAAGGATTGGGCACCGCCACGAGTCCGCTCTCTGTCATGGAGAAGACACCGAGCTCGTCGACGGAGCCAAACCGGTTCTTGGTAGTCCGCAACAAGCGGTAATCCAGCGTGGCTTCTCCCTCGAAGTAGAGCACGGTATCGACAATGTGCTCCAGGGTCTTGGGCCCGGCGATGCCGCCGCCTTTGGTCACGTGTCCTACCACGATCACCGACGTGCCGCTCTCCTTGGCAAAGCGCATCAGTTGACCGGAGCATTCCCGGACCTGGCCCACGTTCCCAGGCGCGCTCTCCAAAGTGTCGCTGTAGACGG
>Ga0307409_100000896_pt1 | contig 13804 bp, 15 predicted proteins | sample 322Ometagenome_2_FD_203888 | JGI IMG/M metagenome (GOLD analysis project Ga0307409, IMG submission 203888) | Maize rhizosphere microbial communities from greenhouse at UC Davis, California, United States - 322HYB-O-2 | ecosystem: Host-associated > Plants > Roots > Rhizosphere > Soil | place...
CCACGGCGGGCCGAAGGCGTATCTGACGATCGACCACCGGCCGGGCTGTGTCCGGGTGGCCGTCGCCGACGACGGGAACGGCCGGCCGGCGACCGGGACGGGCGGCCACGGGCTGATCGGGATGCGGGAGCGGGCCGCGGTGTTCGGCGGGACGCTCACCGCGGGACCCCGGCCGGACGGCGGCTTCGAGGTCGAGGCCACCCTGCCGTACGGGGGGCCGGCGTGATCCGGGTGCTGATCGCCGACGACCAGGCGCTGGTCCGGGCCGGCTTCGAGGTGCTGATCGACAGCGCCGACGACCTGGCCGTGGTCGGGACGGCGGCCCACGGGGCGGAGGCCGTCGAGCTGGCCGGCGCCACCGCGCCGGACGTGATCCTGATGGACGTCCGGATGCCGGTGATGGACGGCCTGCAGGCCACCACGCGGATCCTGGCCGGGCCGCCACCCGCGCCGAAGGTGCTCATCCTGACCACGTTCGACCTGGACGAGTACGTGTTCGGCGCGCTCCGGGCCGGGGCCAGCGGCTTCCTGCTCAAGGACACCCCACCGGCCGACCTGCTGGCCGGCATCCGGACGGTGGCCGGCGGTGACGCACTGCTGTCGCCGAGCATCACCCGGCATCTGATCGAGGAGTTCGTCCGGCGCCCGCAGCCGGGCGTGCCGGTGCCGGCCACCCTGGACGGGCTGACCGGTCGCGAGGTCGAGGTGCTGGAACTGGTCGCCCGCGGGCTGTCCAACGCGGAGATCGCCCAGCGGCTCTACGTCAGCCCGGCCACGGCGAAGACGCACGTGGCCCGGCTGCTGATGAAACTGCACGCCCGGGACCGGGCGCAGCTGATCATCGTGGCGTACGAATCCGGCCTGATCACACCCCAGAGGCCGGTGGCCTAGGCCCCTTCTCCTCGCCGCCCTCCCGCAGGTCCCGCTCCCACTGGTCCAGCAGCTCCCGGTCGCGGCGCGACTGTTCGACGTTCATCGAGCGCAGGAAGTCGGGGTCGTCGTCCGGCGAGGAGGGCCGGGGCGTCCTGCGGTGCACCGGGCCGCCCTCCCGCGGCGGCGGCAGCGGACGGCCGAACAGGAAGTACGCGACCGGCCCGACCAGCGGGACCAGCAGGATCGCCAGGACCCACAGGAAGCGCGGCATGTTCCGTACCCGATCGGCCGACAGCGAGCTGATCAGCCCGAGCACCAGAAGCACCAGCTGCACGGCAGCGAGGAAGACGAACAACCGGACCATGCAGCAATGATGACGCGCGGAGCTGTGAACGGCATGGGTCAGAGGGTGACAACCAGTCCACCGATGACGGCAATTCCCACGGTGAGCGCGGCGTAGCCGAGCACGGCACCGCGCGCCGTGGCCGGGACCGGCCGGTTCAGGCGACCGGCCCGCCGGTAGGCCACCGCCACCATCGCGGACCAGCCGGCCATCGCCAGGGCGGCGAGCAGGATCCGGCCGGATCCGGCGTCCGGATGCAGGGCCGGTCGTACGGCGAGCAGGCCGACCACGGCGGCGCTCAGCCCGGTGCGGCGCCAGGCCAGCCGGGTGCGTTCCCGGGCGGCGCCTTGGTCGCTCATCGCGCCACCCCGATCAGCACCGTGACGATCAGCAGCAGCGCGCCGAGGGCGACGACGATCGCCAGGACGGCCGGGAACTTCGACGGCGGCAGGTCCTGCTTGAGGCGCATCGCGCGTTCGATGCGGGCCCAGTGGTCCACCGCCCGCACCGCCACCAGGCCGCCGAGGGCGAGCAGCACGGTGGCGATGATCTCCCGGAGGTAGGCGATGGCCAGCGGCGGCAGGAACTGGGCACAGGCCAGCCCGCCGGCCATCAGGGCCAGCCCGGTGCGGATCCAGGCCAGGAAGGTCCGTTCGTTGGCCAGGGAGAACCGGTAGTCCGGTATCTCACCGACGCGGTCCGGATCCCACCACTTGATCACTCGACGATTATCGACCAGAGGTGGCGCATCGACTCCCGTACGCACACCTCGCGGGCGCGGCCGCACGAGCACCACGGGCTGTCCGGGCCGGTGCGGCGGTGCGACATCTCACTGGTGGAGCCCGGCGCGGCCGACGAGGGTCGTGATGGAGGATGGGGTGCGAGCGGGCGCAGCCCGTACAGGACGGAAGCAATTTGGCCGGACATGTCGCGACACCTCCTCGGCTCGACTGTAGCGATCTTGGCGACGTCGCGGGTGAGGTGTGTCACTCTCGGCGGCAGACACGCCAAAGCTACTGGCGGGTAACCTTTCGGGGGTGGCGATCGGCCGCAACGGTGCGTTCACAACAGGAGGTCGTCGAGCACGATGAACATCGTCGTACTGGTCAAGCAGGTGCCTGACTCCGGTGCCGAGCGCACGTTGAGTCCGGCCGACAACACTGTCGAGCGAGGTTCGGCGAGCAACGTGATCAACGAGATGGACGAGTACGCCATCGAGGAGGCGCTGAAGATCAAGGAGGCGCACGGTGGTGAGGTCACCGTCCTGACGATGGGTCCGGAGCGGGCGGCCGAGTCGATCCGTAAGGCGTTGTCGATGGGCCCGGACAAGGCGGTGCACATCTCCGACGAGGCGTTGCACGGCTCCTGTGCGGTGGCCACCTCGAAGGTCCTGGCGGCGGCGCTGGGCACATTGAACGCCGACCTGATCCTGTGCGGCGCGGAGTCGACCGACGGGCGGGTGCAGGTGATGCCGCACATGCTGGCCGAGCGGCTGGGGGTGGCGGCGCTGACCGGCGCGCGCAAGCTGACCGTGGACGGCGGCACGCTGACCGTCGAGCGGCAGACCGAGGAGGGCTACGAGGTGGTGACCGCCTCGACGCCGGCGGTGGTGAGCGTGTGGGACACGATCAACGAGCCGCGGTATCCGTCGTTCAAGGGAATCATGGCGGCGAAGAAGAAGCCGGTGCAGGCGCTGACCCTGGCCGATCTGGGGGTGCCGGCCGACGAGGTCGGGTTCGCCGGTGCGACCAGCGCGGTGCTGGAGTCGTCCAAGCGGCCGCCGCGGTCGGCCGGCACGAAGATCACCGATGAGGGCGACGGCGGCGTTCGGCTGGTGGAGTTCCTCGCGTCCGAGAAGTTCGTCTGAGAGAGAGGCTGCCGATCATGGCTGAAGTGTTGGTCGTCGTCGAGGCCTCCGCGGCTTCCGGCGTCAAGAAGGTGACCCTGGAGATGCTGACCGTCGCCCGTTCCCTGGGATCGGTCAGCGCCGTGGTGTTCGGCTCGGAGGACCACTCCGCCCGGCTGGGCGAGTTCGGCGCCGAGAAGATCTACGCCGCGTCGGGTGACGACATCGACGGCTACCTGGTGGCGCCCAAGGCCACCGTGCTGGCCGATCTGGTGCGCCGGGTGCAGCCGGCCGCGGTGCTGCTGGGCTCCACCCAGGAGGGCAAGGAGATCGCCGGCCGGCTGGCGGTCAAGCTGGACAACGGGCTGCTCACCGACGCTGTCGAGGTGGCGGCGGACGGCACCGCCACCCAGGTGGTGTTCGCCGGCTCGGCGATCGTCAAGTCGAAGGTCACCCGCGGGCTGCCGATCGTCACCCTCCGCCCGAACTCGGTCACGCCCACGCCGGCGGCCGCGTCGCCGCAGGTGGAGCAGCTGTCGGTGACCGTGTCCGACGTCGACAAGCTGGCCCGGATCAGCGAGCGGGTGGCCGAGCAGAAGGGCTCGCGGCCGGAGCTGACCGAGGCGTCGATCGTGGTCTCCGGCGGCCGCGGTGTCGGCAACGCGGACAACTTCAAGCTGGTCGAGGAGACCGCGGACCTGCTCGGCGGCGCGGTCGGCGCGTCCCGCGCGGCGGTCGACTCCGGCTACTACCCGCACCAGTACCAGGTCGGGCAGACCGGCAAGACCGTCTCGCCCCAGCTCTACGTCGCGCTGGGCATCTCCGGCGCGATCCAGCACCGGGCCGGCATGCAGACCTCCAAGACGATCGTCGCGGTCAACAAGGACCCGGAAGCGCCGATCTTCGAGCTCGCCGACTTCGGCGTGGTCGGCGACCTGTTCAAGGTCGTACCGCAGGCCAACGAGGAGATCCGCAAGCGCAAGTGAGCCCCGCACCGAGAAACGGCCCGGCGTCCCGCCGGGCCGTTTGCTACTTGGATGTCTTCCAGGCGGTCGCGCGGCGGGCCCGCTCCACCGCGCCCGGCAGGGCGGCGATCAGGGCGTCCACATCGTCGCCGGTGGAGGTGTGGCCCAGGGTGAACCGCAGGGAGGACCGGGCGCGGTCGTCGTCCGCGCCCATCGCCAGCAGCACGTGCGACGGCTGCGCCACCCCGGCCGAGCAGGCCGACCCGGTGGAACAGGCCAGGCCGTGCGCGTCCAGCAGCAGCAACAGCGCGTCGCCCTCGCAGCCGGGGAAGGAGAAGTGGGCGTTGCCGGGCAGGCGGTTCACCGGGTCGCCGTTGAGGATCGCGTCCGGCACCGCGGACCGCACCCGGGCGACCAGATCGTCGCGCAGCGCGCCGATCCGGGCCGCGTACTCCTGCTGGGCCTTCACCGCCGTCTCGACCGCCACCGAGAAGGCCACCACGCCGGCCGTGTCGAGAGTGCCCGAACGCACGTCCCGCTCCTGGCCGCCGCCGTGCAGCAACGGAGTCGCGGCCACGTCCCGGCCCAGTAGCAGCGCGCCGACGCCGACCGGGCCGCCCAGCTTGTGACCGGTCAGCGTGAGCGCGGCCACGCCGCTGGCGGCGAAGTCCACCGGGACCTGGCCGACCGCCTGCACCGCGTCGGTGTGGAACGGCACGCCGGCGGCCGTCGCGGCGGCGGCCAGCTCGGCGATCGGCTGCACCGTACCCACCTCGTTGTTCGCCCACTGCACGCTGATCACCGCGACGTCGTCCAGCGGCATCGCCGAGAGGGCGCCCGGGTCGACCCGACCGCTCGCGTCGACCGGCAACCAGGTGACGTCGGCGCCCTCGTGCGAGCCGAGCCACTCGGCCGCGTCCAGCACCGCGTGGTGCTCGACCGCGGAGGCGATCACCCGGTTCACCGACGGCGAGCGGCGGGCCCAGTAGATCCCCTTGGTCGCCAGGTTGTCGCTCTCCGTCCCGCCGCTGGTGAACACCACCTCGGACGGCCGGGCGCCGAGCACCGCGGCGATCCGCTCACGGGACTCCTCGACCAACCGGCGGGCGGCCCGGCCGGCGGCGTGCAGGGACGACGGGTTGCCGACCCGCCCGGCCGCAGCGACGTACGCGTCGAGCGCCTCGGGGAGCATCGGTGTGGTCGCCGCGTGATCCAGGTAGGCCATCAATGCCCAAGCTTATGCCTACCCCGCGGGGACCGGCTCCGCCGTCACCACCACGTTGTCGCGATAGTGCCGGGTCCGCGCGTCGAACGGGCCCCCGCACGTGATGAGCGTCAACCGCACCGAGCCGTCCCGGGCGAAGTACCGGTCCAGCGGGATGCTGCTCTTCGCGTACCGCTCGCGGGCCACCACCCGGAATTCCCGGGTCGCGCCGCTCGGGTCGGACAGCGTGATCTTGTCGTCCCGCGCCAACCGGCCGAGCCGGAAGAACGCGCCCTCGCCCTGGTCGGCGCTGTCCACGTGCCCGGCGATCACGATCGAGCCGGCGGTGGCGGCGAAGCCGGGACCGAAGCGGTACCAGCCCACCCGGTCGACGCTCGGCGGCACCGCGAAGTCACCGGTTTTCGCATCGATCCCGACCGGTGCCACCGCGGCGTCCAGATCGAGCGCGCCGATCCGCAGCCGGGCCGGCGGGGTCTCGGCCTCGCCGGTGGGCACGCTGCCCTTGCGTACCCGGACCGGCGCGGTGGCCGCCGGCGGTTCGGACGAGGCGACGACGGTGACCGCCGGGGAGCCGAACGGCTCCGCCGGCTGCGACCGGCAGGCGGCCACCGAGACGGCGGTGAGCAGACCGATCCCGGCGAGGAGGGGGAGCAGGGCACGCCACCGGGGCGCGCCCTGCGAGGCGATGCTCAACGGACCGCCAGCCGGCGGGTGCCGGCCGCCAGGAACAGCAGGCCCATCGCGGCCACCGCGTACCAGCCGGCGGCCAGGCCGGCGTCGGCGCGGCCACCGCTGCCGCTGGGCACGCCGCCCGGCGAGGAGTGCAGGCCGTCGATGGTCTGCGCCACCACGTCCAGGGTGTCGTTCTCGGCCGAGCCGATCGCGTAGACGATGGTGGCGGTGCCCTCCTTGAGGTTCAGGTCGGTCGGGCCGAGCACCACGGTGTCGGTGCCGGCCAGCACCACGTCGGCGGAGACCGTGCCGGCCGCCAGGTCGGCCTTGGCCTCGTTCGGGTTGGTCAGGTCCTCGAACACCGGCTTGCCGCCGGCCCGCACGTCCACCGCCGGGGCGGCCGCGGTGTGCCGGACGATCAGCCGGGCCTGGCCCGGGTCCAGCTTCGAGGTGTCGTTGACGAACGGCGTGATCTTCGGGTCGCCCTGAGCGCTGAGGTGAGCCACCAGGCTGATGTTGGCGCCGCCCGGCACCGCGGCGTTGTCGACCTTCAGGATGGCCTGGTCGATCTCCTCGCCGGGCTTGGTCAGGGCGATGTCGTAGTCACCCTCCGCCAGCGACAGCGGGCCGGCCACGTCGCCGGGCTGGAAGTTCTCCAGCGTGCGCTTGCCGTTGACGTAGACGTCCACCGGCTGGCCGGGGATGCCGTGCACCACCGACACCTGCGAGGAGGCGGCGAACGCCGGTGTCGCGGAGAGGGCTACCGCGCCGCCGACCGCGACCAGGGACAGGGCGCCGGCCGTGGCCAGGCGGCGGAGTTTCGTGATACGCATCGGTACTCCATTCGGAATCGGGTGGGACACCGAGCCTTCGCTCGCGTCGATACGTTTGGATGCACCGGCATCCGCATCCATTTGCGGTGCCGGTCGCGTAGGAACGGGTGGAGGACGGGCGGAAGGAGGTCGATGAGCCCCGATCAAGAGCTCGCCGAGCACTTCCGCGGCGGCGACGAGCACGCGTTACGCATCGCGTACGACCGGTTCGGCGGCGCGGTCCTGCACCTCGCCCAGCGGGTGCTGGGCAACCGGTCCGACGCCGAGGACGTCACGCAGGCCACCTTCGTGGCGGCGTGGCAGGGCCGGCAGACGTTCGATCCGGATCGCGGCAGCCTGCTGAGCTGGCTGCTGGGCATCGCGCGGCGCAAGGCGGTGGACCGGATCCGGACCGCCGTCCGGGAAAACCGGATCACCGAGACGATCCGCGCCCTGCCCGAGCCGGCCGCCCCCGCCGAGACCCCGGAACGGATCGTCGACCGGCTGGTGGTCGCCGACGAGCTGGCACAGTTGCCGGCGGAGCAGCGACGCACACTGGAACTGGCGTTCTACGACGACTTGACACATCCGCAGATCTCGGCGGTGACCGGCCTGCCGCTGGGCACGGTCAAGAGCCACATCCGCCGGGGCATGGCCAGTCTCAGACGACGATGGGAGGTGGACGGTGCCGCACCTGGACCCCGACCGGCTGGTCGATCTCGCACTCTTTGACTCCGCGGCCGAGCCTGAGGAGTCCGCCCATCTCGACGTCTGCGCCGGCTGCCGTACCGAGATCGGCTCGTTGCAGCACGTCGCCACGCTCGGCAAGGAGACCGAGGAGCTTCGCGACCTGCCGGCGCCGCCGGAGAGCGTGTGGGCCGGCATCGCCGCGGCCACCGCGGAGCCGGTGGCATCGGTCCGGCCGCTGCCCGCCGCGCGCACCGACGACGGCCGCCGGCGGCGGCGCCGCACGCCCAAGTGGGTGCCGCCGTTCCTGCTCGCCACCGCCGCCGCGCTGGTGGCCATCGCGGGCACCGTGACGGTGGTGCAGCTGGTCGACCGGCCGCCGGCCGCGGAGGTTACCGCGCGCGCCACGTTGAGCCCGTTGCGCGGCGCACCGCCGGCCGCACGCGGCGACGCGGAGGTGGTCGACGACGACGAGTTGCGGGTGGACGTGTCGGATCTGCCGCTGACCAACGGGTACTACGAGGTCTGGCTGATCGACCCGGACGACACCAGCCGGATGCAGTCGCTCGGCGGGCTGCCGGCCGATGCCGAGGCGGTGCTGCCCATTCCGCCGGGCACCGACCTGCGGACGTACCGGCTGGTGGATGTCTCGGCGGAGCCGCACGACGGGAATTCGGCGCACAGCGGGGACAGCCTCCTGCGCGGCACCCTCACCAGCTGAGTGACTACGCTGGTCGGCATGCGTGTGCTCGCGGCGATGTCCGGCGGTGTCGACTCCGCCGTGGCGGCCGCACGCGCGGTGGACGCCGGGCACGACGTCACCGGCGTGCACCTCGCGCTGGCCCGCAACCCGCAGACCTACCGCACCGGCGCCCGGGGCTGCTGCACGCTGGAGGACTCCCGGGACGCCCGCCGGGCGGCCGACGTGATCGGCATCCCGTTCTACGTCTGGGACATGGCCGACCGGTTCCACGACGACGTGGTGGACGACTTCGTCGCCGAGTACGCGGCCGGCCGCACCCCGAACCCGTGCCTGCGCTGCAACGAGAAGATCAAGTTCGCCGCCGTGCTCGACCGGGCGGTGGCCCTGGGCTTCGACGCCGTGGTCACCGGCCACCACGCCCGGCTGGGCGCCGACGGCCGGCTGCGGCGCAGCGCCGATGCGGCCAAGGACCAGTCGTACGTGCTGGCCGTGCTGACCCGCGCCCAGCTGGACCGGGCGATGTTCCCGCTCGGCGACTCGACCAAGGCGCAGGTGCGCGCCGAGGCGGCAGAGCGAGGCCTGGCGGTGGCCGACAAGCCGGACTCGCACGACATCTGCTTCATCGCCGACGGCGACACCCGCGGCTTCCTGGCGTCGAAGCTGGGCGAGGCGCCCGGCGACATCGTGGACGCGCGCACCGGCGCCAAGGTGGGCACCCACCGGGGGGCGTACGCGTACACCGTCGGCCAGCGCAAGGGCCTCGACCTGCGGGTGCCGGCGGCGGACGGTCGCCCGCGGTACGTGCTGTCGATCACCCCGATCGACAACACGGTGACGGTCGGCGCACGCGAGGACCTCGAGGTGGACAGGGTCACCGCGGTCCGCCCGATCTGGCACGGCGAGCGGACGCCGGTGGAGTGCGACCTGCAGCTACGCGCCCACGGCGAGGTGGTGCCCGGCGTGGTCAGCATCGACGGCGGCGACCTGACCGCGTCGCTGCGGTCGCCGGCCCGGGGCGTCGCGGCCGGCCAGGCGATCGTGGCGTACCGGCCGGACCCGGCCGGTGACATCGTGCTCGGCTCGGCCACCATCTCCGGCTCGGGACGGTCCGGTGCCTGATCTGCCCTGGCCGGCCGGGTCCGCCACCGGCATCGGCTCGATGCCCGGCGCCGACGTGGCCGAGGCCCAGCGGATCGTCCTCGGCGAGCTGCCCGAGCTGCCGCACCTCGTCGAGCTGCCCGACCGCGGTCCCGGCGCCGACCTGCTCGGCCGCAGCGCCGGCTTCCTGGTGGACCTCCCGGTGCAGCTGTACGCCGGCCGCTGGCAGGTCGCCCCGCGCCCGGGCCGGGATCTGCGCCGCACCGCCGACCTGCTGGAACGCGACCTGGACCAGCTGACCGAGCAGGCCGACCGGTACGCCGGCCCGGTCAAGGTGCAGTCGGCCGGTCCGTGGACCCTGGCGACCGGCATCGACCTGCCGATCGGCGGGCGCCTGCTGCGCGACCCGGGCGCGGTCCGCGACCTCACCGACTCGCTCGCCGAGGGGCTGCGCCGGCACGTCGCCGAGATCCGCAGGCGCGTGCCGCGGGCCGACGTGCTGTTGCAGCTGGACGAGCCGTCGCTGCCCGCGGTGATCGCCGGGCGGATCCCGACGGAGAGCGGCCTGAGCGCGTACCCGGCGGTCGACGAACCGGCCGCGGCTGCCGTGCTGCGCACCGTGGTGCAGGCGGCCGGTGTGCCGGTCGTCGTGCACTCCTGCGCCTCCGACGTTCCGGTGCCGGTGATCCGCGATGCCGGCGCCGCCGCCCTCTCGCTGGACCTCTCGCTGCTCGGCACCGACCTGGACCCGCTGGGCGAGGCCGTGGACTCCGGGATGGGGCTGTTCGCCGGCGCGGTGCCGACCCGGCCGCCGGCCGCCGGCGGTAAGCCGTCCGGCAAGGAGGTCGCCGAACGGGTGCGGACGCTGTGGCAGCGGCTCGGCTTCCCGATCACCCGGCTGCCCGCCCAGGTGGTGGTGACGCCGGCGTGCGGCCTGGCGGGCGCGCCGGTGTCGTACGCCCGCGGCGCGCTCAAGGCCTGCCGGGAGGCCGGCCGCCGGCTCGCCGAGGTCTAGCCCCCGCGTCCCGGCCCGTGGCGGGCCGGAAATTGTCGGAGGCGGGTACTAACGTTTCCTCCGAGTGCGAACACGGAGGTCAACGGTGCCGAAGAAGTCAGTTCCGGATCGGGAAGACCCGGCCGACGTCGAGGTCGCGGCCGAACTGGCCGAGGGCCGGCCGTCGGCGGCGCAGGAGGAGGCGGCCGGCGAGGATCCGACGCCGGAGGCCAGTGCCGCGCACGCCGAGCTGGCCGAGGAACTGCTGGGCCACCAGTACCGCTACTACGTGCTCGACTCGCCGACCATCTCCGACGCCGACTTCGACCGGAAACTGCGCGAGCTGGAGGCGATGGAGGAGCGCTATCCGTCGCTGCGCAGTCCCGAGTCGCCCACCCAGCGGGTCGGCGGCACGTTCTCCACGCAGTTCACCCCGGTCGAGCACGCCGAGCGGATGATGTCGCTGGACAACGTGTTCGACACCGCCGAGCTGCGGGCCTGGGCGGAGCGCACCGAGCGGGACGCCGGCGGCCCGGTGCAGTTCATCTGCGAGCTCAAGGTGGACGGGCTGGCGATCAACCTGACGTACCGCAACGGCAAGCTGGTCCGCGGCGCCACCCGCGGCGACGGGCGCACCGGGGAGGACGTCACCGCCAACGTGCGGACCATCCGGGAGATCCCGGAGCGGCTGGCCGGCGACGACCCGCCGGAGCTCCTCGAGGTGCGCGGCGAGATCTACTTCCCGGCTTCCGCCTTCGCCGACCTGAACGCCTCGCTGGTCGAGCAGGGCAAGGCGCCGTTCGCCAACCCGCGCAACGCGGCGGCCGGCAGCCTGCGCCAGAAGGACCCCCGGATCACCGCCTCCCGGGGCCTGCGGATGGTGGTGCACGGCATCGGCGCGCGGCAGGGCTTCACCCCGGATTCGCAGTCGCACGCGTACGAGGCGTTGCGGGCCTGGGGCCTGCCGACCAGCGACCGGTGGCGCCGGGTGGACGGCATGGCCGGCGTCGGCGAATACATCGACTACTACGCCGAGCACCGGCACGACGTCGAGCACGAGATCGACGGCGTGGTGATCAAGGTCGACTCGGTGTCCATCCAGGGCCGGCTCGGTTCGACCAGCCGGGCGCCGCGGTGGGCGATCGCGTTCAAGTACCCGCCGGAGGAGGTCACCACCAAGCTGCTCGACATCGACGTCAACGTGGGCCGCACCGGCCGGGTCACCCCGTTCGCGGTGCTCGACCCGGTCAAGGTGGCCGGGTCCACGGTCGGGCTGGCCACCCTGCACAACGCCCGCGAGGTGGAACGCAAGGGCGTGTGGATCGGCGACACCGTGGTGATCCGCAAGGCCGGCGACGTCATCCCCGAGGTGCTCGGCCCGGTGATCGACCTGCGACCCGAGGACGCCCGCAAGTTCGAGATGCCGACCCACTGCCCGGCCTGCGGCACCGAGCTGGCGCCGGCCAAGGAGAGCGACGTCGACATCCGCTGCCCGAACACCCGGTCCTGCCCGGCGCAGCTGCGCGAGCGGGTGTTCCACCTGGCCGGCCGGGGCGCGTTCGACATCGAGGTGCTCGGCTACAAGGCCGGCCAGGCGCTGCTCGACTCCGGGATCATCACCGACGAGGGCGACCTGTTCGGGATCACCGCCGACGACCTGCAGCGCTCGCCCTTCTTCGTCAACAAGGACGGCAGCCTGGGCAGCAACGCGGTGAAGCTCCTGGAGAACCTGGCCGAGGTCAAGTCCCGGCCGCTGTGGCGGGTGCTGGTGGCGCTGTCCATCCGGCACGTCGGCCCGACCGCCGCGCAGGCGCTGGCCCGCGAGTTCGGCTCGATCGACGCCATCGAGTCGGCGGCCGCCGATCCCGACCGTGCCGAGGAGCTGTCCGCGGTGGACGGGGTCGGGCCGACGATCGCGGAGAGCCTGCGCGAGTGGTTCGCGGTGGACTGGCACCGCGAGATCATCGCCAAGTGGCGTGCGGCCGGGGTGCAGATGGCCGACGAACGGACCGACGAGGGGCCGCGGCCGCTGGCCGGGATGACCGTGGTGGTGACCGGAACGCTCGCCGAGTTCTCCCGTGACCAGGCGACCGAGGCGGTGACCTCCCGCGGCGGCAAGGTCAGCGGCTCGGTCTCGAAGAAGACGTCGTTCGTGGTGGTCGGCGACAACCCGGGCACCAAGTACGACAAGGCGATCTCGCTGAAGGTGCCGGTGCTGAATGAGAGCGGCTTCGCGGTACTGCTCGCCGCCGGCCCCGAGGCGGCCCGCGAGGTGGCGGAGATGGCCACGGACGAGTGAACTCTGCGGCTTTGTCCCGCGGGCACGATGTGCCGATTTGATAACGGCGAAGCCGTTTCGCGTAGATATCTTCCTGCGGATCTATCGTGAAGTCGATCGGTCGGATCGTCGCTGCGTGGAGGTCGCATGGGTGCCGCACGGTGGCGCACACTGCTCGCGACCACGGCCGGCACCGCCGTCCTCGATCTGCTCCTCTGGGCGGTCGCCCGGGACACCTTCGCGATGCTGCCGGCGGCGTTCTGGGTGATGGCGGTGCTCGCCCTCGCGGTGGACGCCCGCCCGTACGTGGTGGCGAACCGCCGGGCCAGCTCGGTGGTCCTGCCGTCGATCTGCTTCACCTTCGCCATCGCGCTGTCCTGGGGGCTGCTCCCGGCGCTGGCGGTACAGGTCGCCGCGGTCACCGTGGGCAGCGCCCGGATGGGCCACCCGGTCCGCCGCACGGTGCACCTGGCGGCTCAGCACACCGTCGCGCTGGCCGGCGCGGGGCTGGTCGCCGAGCTGGTCGGGTTGCGCTTCGACGCCGAGCCCGGCTGGGTGGACGTGCCGCTGACCGTCCTCGCGGCGGGCGCCTGGATGCTGGCCCGGTACGGCCTGGCGGCGCTGGTGGCGTACGGCAATGCGGGAGACCGCCGCCGCCGGCGGCCGCGGCGCTGGGCTGTCGAGCTGTTCGCCACGGCGGCGTTGCTGCTGCTCGGGCCGGTGGTGTTCGCGGCCGCGCAGGTCGGGCCGGCGCTCGTTCCGCTGGTGCTGCTGGCCCTGCACGCGGTGCACCGGATGGCCCGCTCGGCCGGCGAGTACGAACGTGCCGCCCGCACCGACCCGCTGACCGGGCTGCCGAACCGGCGGGCCCTGGTGTCGGCGGTGGCCGAGCGCACGGCGGTGAGCCGGGGCGCGCACCGGCCGGACCGGCGGCTGGCCCTGCTGCTGCTGGACATCGACCGGTTCCGCAACGTCAACGACGCGCTCGGGCACCGGCTGGGCGACCGGCTGCTGACCGAGGTGGCGCACCGCCTGGCCGCGGTCGTACCGCCGCACGACCTGGTGGTCCGGCTCGGCGGTGACGAGTTCGCGGTGCTGGCCACCCGGGTGGACGGCCCGGCGCCGGCCCGGCGCATCGCGGCCCACCTGGCCCGGGCCCTCGACCGGCCGTTCGTCCTGGACGGCCTGCCGGTCGACGTCAGCGCGTCGATCGGGATCGCGCTGCAGGGCGAGCGCGGCGACGACGGTGCCGCGCTGCTGCGCCGGGCCGAGGCGGCGATGTACGACGCCAAGCACCGCGGCGACCAG
>Ga0307409_100000898_pt1 | contig 13796 bp, 18 predicted proteins | sample 322Ometagenome_2_FD_203888 | JGI IMG/M metagenome (GOLD analysis project Ga0307409, IMG submission 203888) | Maize rhizosphere microbial communities from greenhouse at UC Davis, California, United States - 322HYB-O-2 | ecosystem: Host-associated > Plants > Roots > Rhizosphere > Soil | place...
GCCTTGCGAGGCTCGTCTCCGCGAGTGCCTTCGCACGATCGGCGGACAATGCCGCGGGCAGCTCGGCGGCATCGTCGGTCCCATCGCTCGACGCGGCACTCGCCCGCATCTGCCCCGTCTGGAAGTCGCGCGCCGGATCGTAATAGGTGAGCTCGAGCGCACGAGGCAGGCCGCGCGCCGGGACCTGATCGCGTTCGCTCTTCGGCGCGCAGAGCTCGTCATCATCGGCGGCGAAGGCCACGGTTTCGGGCGTCCGGAGGCGATCGCCGTCGTCGAACAACGAAACGGCGAACTGCTCGACGAGCGGCTGCACGGATGCCGCCCGGCTGCCGCCGTAAGCCGCGTATCCAACCACGGATTCCGGGGCCGAACATTCTATCGACCCACCACCAGCATCGTTGAGGACCTCGCCGACGGTCGGCTCCTGCTCGTCCGCGATCAGTTCGAAAGTCAGGAATGGTATCCTGTTCCCATATTCGGCGAGCTGCAGATCCTCGAAGATGGCGAGCGCAAGACCGCGATAGGCGGTGGTGCTGTCGATCCCCTCGACCGAACCGATCAGTGGATCGATCGGCTGGTCTTCGTCGCCCTTATAGAAGCGGAACGCGGTCTTGACCTTGAAGTCGCCGGCCGCCCCTCGAAGCAGCTTGCCGTCCGCCCAGATGCGGCCGACGCGCGTCGCGGGACGCGAGGACAGCGCGACCGCGAAGCTCGCCGAATAGCTGTAGACGATGACGTCCGGCTGCCCCTTCGCTCCGGATTGCGGCTCGTTGCTTTCCTTGAGCTCGGTAGCCCAAACGACCGTGCCGGCAACGCGCATCGTCCCGTACACGCGCGGAATCTGCGTGCCATAGCTCGACGTCTGAACGCTGAGGTCGTTGAGGCGCGGCCCCTGTCGTGGCCCGGGGCCGAAGAGAGACCGGTCGATGCCGTTGCCGATCAGCCCGCCGATCGCGCCTCCGATCGGCCCGCCAAGCGCATTGCCGATCGTCGTGAGTGCAAGTGTCGCCATGCGTCAGGTCTCTTTGCGTCTGTAGGCGGAGATCAGCTCCCACGGCGATGAGCCGGGCGTCTCGACGATCTTCCGAAGACGGGCGTCCGCGTGAATGAAGCCGCGGTCGGACCGGATGCCTAGGTGCGGCTGATCCGCGGCAACTTGGAAAACCAGAACGTCTCCCGCCGCCAAATCGCGGACTCGCCGGAAGAATCGGCCCAGCTCGAGCATGAGCCGCTCCAGGCCGCCGTCGCGCAGCCGGTAATCCCGGGGCACGGAATCTGCAGCGATTCCAAAGGCCGCGCATACAAGTCCAACGCAGTCCAGACCCTGGTCCGGATCGCGGCCCTGCGGCCGGAACCGGCAGCCGACCAGGGATCGGGCGCGCAGCACCGCATCGTCGGTCATCCATCAGGCTCCGGGATAGCGGGTCAGCAGATCGTTGCCGGGCAAGTGCGGCTCGCCGCGAAAGTTGGCCGCATTTGCGAAGCGGCTCACGCAGGTCTGGAAGCGCTTGTCGCAGCCTTCGCGAAGCTCGACTGTGCAGCCGGGCACCACGTCCGCCCTCGGCAGGTCGCGCACCCGGACGACGTCGCCGTCGACCGCAAGGATGACGCTCATCACGCCGCAGTTCGTCCCCGACAGATAGCGCAATCGTCCGAACAGGAACCGATCGTCGAACTCCCGGTCCAGCCGCAGCTCGGCCCCCTCACACGCGACGACCCTCGCCCGCACCGTCCTTCCGGCCAGGTCCACGCGGCAACTCTTGTCGCCGAAGCTCGCCCGGCATTCGGGCGACGTCTTGGGACAGACCGCCTCATTCAGCTTCGACGCCGCACCCCTCAGCTCGGCCGAGAAGGATTCGCCGCTCACCGAAACTTCGCCAAGCTCGCCGCCGAGCAATCGCGTAGGCTCGGCCGCCGCATCTTCCCAGTCGACTGCAGTCAATGTCACCCGCGCGCCGTCGCAGCGGCCCACCGTCAGGTCCGCGTCCGTCAGCGCGGCCGCCGACAGCGCTCCGGCAACCTCTCCGGAGTGCGGTTCCATGCCGAGCTTGCGCGTGACCGCCGACGGCATCACGCCCGGGTCCGACCGGTACGTTATGCCGTCGCGAATGAGCGCCGAGTCATGGCTCGTGAGCGCAATTCCGGCGCCGTCGCTCCGCTCGATGCGCCAGCAAAAGGCGAGCCCGCTCACCAGCTTGCGATCCGTTTCCATCAAGCCTCCCGGATCTCGACCAGGGGCACGCTCGGCGCCTCGCCCGCCAGGAAGGTCGCGCGATTGATGTCGATGCGATCCTCCGCAAAGCGCACCGGAACGTCGAACAGGAACCCGGCGCTGATCTCGGAACCGACGGCCGGAGGCTCGTCGAAGACGATCGCGCCATTGACCAGCGACCAGCCGGCAAGCCTTTCCACGCCATTCACCGCGACCCGTACGCTTCCCGGCACCGGTCGCGTGATGCGCCTCGTCTCGCCCGTGCCGTAGGCCTTGATCAGATCGAACCAGCTGACCTCACCGTCGCCCGTGCCGATCGGCTGATCGGTTGGCGTCGGCGCGCCGGTCATTCCGCTGGAGCTGTGATCGTACGGATCGCGAAATCGAAAGCCCACTGCCGGCCCCCGCCGCGCCCGGAAGAAAGCGATCAGGGTCTCCAGCTCCGCATCACCCCTGACCCCCGGCCCGGCATCGAAACGAAGCCGAGCCTGCTGCCAGTTCACATTGCGCCATTCGTATCCGCTGGCGCTGGTCACGATGCCCGTCGAGAAGCCCGGCGATACGCTCGCCTCGGCACCGATCTCGATCGGAAACGGGATGTCGTCGAAAGGAATCAACTCAGGCTCCTCGCCGAAGATGGTCAGATTGTCGCGAAGCACCTGTGGAAGCGCCCACAGGATGGTCGCGCCGACGCCCAGCGTTCGCGCTTCCGCGGCAGCGTCGAGGATCGACGCCCACTGCTCGCGATCCGCAGCCTCGGCGACAAAACCAGACACATAATGCTGCTCCGCCCGTGCATAGCCGAGCCGCGCTTCAACATCGGCACGCGCCCGCTGCCGCAGCGCGGTCCGGCCGCCAGTCACCCATTCGTAATCTTCGAGCTGCAGCACATCGAATGCTGGCCTTGCCCAGCCGATAGGCAGGTTGGCCCGTCTGAGCTCCGCCGCGTTCGGATCGAGCGATCCGGGCAGATAGGTAAGCAGCAGCATCTGCGCGTCCGTCGCTGCGGCCTTGACCGCCGCCGTAATCGCAGCGGTCGAATTCGCGAGCAACTGACCGGCCTCGTCGAGCAGCGCAACCTGCTCGATCGTCAGTGCATTCCAAACGTCCGCAATCTCGACCGGCGCTCCTCCGAACGCCGACTTCGCCGCATCGTCGTAAAGGCAGATCGCCCCGTCGGCACGGACCCACCACCACGGCTCGCCGATCTGCACCATCGGCCGCAGCCCGGCCTCCTGCGCAATTCCGACGAAGGCCTCCGCCACGCTTGCCAGCCATCCGATCGCCTCCGCGTTCGCGGGCGACACCAGCGCCGATGGCGGATTATAGGCCGTCAGCGCCGGACTTCCGTCGAAGGCGTGCTGCTTCCACGCGTCCGGGCAAAACATGTCGAGGATCTCGTACGAAATAGACCAGATCACGTCGTAGCCGCGCGCCCGTGCCGCCCTCGCGAACTCGCGGTGCCATTCGAGCGCAGCCGAATTCATAGTCCGCGCCACGTCCACCTTCCCGCTGCCGTCCAGCGCGAAGAAATGGCTCATACCGACATAGTGGTTGATGAGCTTGCGAAAGCCGAGCCGCTCGATCGCCTCGACGATCCGAGCCGGCGGCAGATTGTACATGTCATCGTAGCCTGTCGCGATCCGCAGCTCGTGCTCCGGAACGACCGCGTCGCGGATCGCAAGCACGCTCCCGGAACCCTCGCAACGAATGTCGCTGATCGTCACGCTTGCCATCGCCGGCGCCGCGCGCAGCTCCTCTGAATCCTCGACATAATCCGGAGGAACGATGCTGATGAACATCCGCTCGATGGCCCTCGGATCGACCGGGTCAGCATCCGCCGGAAGCGCGAACCCGCCGGCCAGCGTATCGAAATCCAGCGTGACGACCGCATCGTCCGGCGCACCCTCGGCATAATTCCACAGCCGCACCAGCCAGATGCGATCCGCGCCGCTCTGATCCCGCCCCTCGATCGTCAGAGTCGGCCCGTTGATCCCGTCGAGGGGCATTACGCCCGCCGACCGCCAGCGGAAGCTCAGCACGCATCGCGAATAATCCCGCGATGTTTCGCGCGCGTGCGCCGCATGCGCATGCCGGTCCTCGCTATCCCAGATCAGCCCAACCAGGTCGCCCCTTCGGAGCACTTCCGTGGTCACCGTCAGCCCATGCCCGTCGGCGCTCGTGACCAGGCTGGCGACGGTCCCGCGCGGGAAATCCACCGTCCAGTGCAGCGGGTCGAACCGCTTCACGTGCGTCCTGACGATCGGCGCATCCTCGGCCGTGAACCAGTGGTTCATGCCTGATCCTGCCGAAGCGCCGTGCGCACTGCCCGCGCAACCTGCCGCGACGATTGCCGAAGCACCTGCGGATCGTTCGGAGTCGGGCTGTGCACGGCAATCGACACGCGCACATCGCGTCCCCCGCGCGCCGGCGCTTCGATCCGCCCGCCGCTCGACGGCACGAACAGCTCGGGCCCGCGCTCGCCCACGATGTAGCTCCGCCCTGCAGCAACCGGCCCACCCGTCGCCCGCCCGGGCGATCCCATCAGGCTCGCAAACAGACCGCCGAGGCTCGGGAGCGCGCTTTGCGCGCCACCTGACGGACTGAACAATGCCCGCACCGAAGCCGACGCGATCTGCGACATCGCCGACAAGGCGACCCGCTTCAGATCGTCGAAGCCGAACTTGCCATTGACGATCGCCCGCGACAGCGCTCCCTCGATCGATCGCCCGGCCCGCGCCGCGCCTTGCGCCAGCGGCCCCTCCAGCTCGCCGCGCATCGCCGAAACATCGCGCGCGAACGCACTCGTGTCCGCGCGCACGCTCACCACGAGCCGCTCAATTTCCTCATCCATGTCCTTGCTTTCACTCGTCCGGGAAACGCCGCCGAAGCTCGTCGATCATCAGCGCGTCCGGAGCATCCGCATCCGGCATCAGCGCGGCCAACACAGCCGCCAACTCCGCCGGCGTCGCATTCCAGAATTCATCCGGCCGCCACCCCAGCAGCATCGCCGCAGCCCCGCTCGACCGCGCTGCCGCTTCACCAAGAACCCTCTGCCCCCTTGCGGGGGAGAGTTGGAGAGAGCGGGTCGGTTCGTCAGGCTCAATGCCTGGCGAACCGAGATCGCGCATCATCGCCCCTGCAGAATCTGCGACAAGACCACCCGCAGTACCGGCGTCACCTTCGCCAACCCCTGCGCGACAACAGCCTCGCCAATCCGCTCCCGCGTGATCGCAGCCGGACGCCCATGCGACAGATGATCGAACAGCGCCGACATCTCGCCCAGCTTCAGCCCGCCTTCAGCGGCGCGCTCGACGAGACCGAACAGCGAGCCGAGTTCCTCCTCGGCGGCTACGAGCGCGCCAAACGTCGGCCGAAGCACCAGCGTCTCGCCCGCAACCACCAGGCTCGCCTCCCCCCGATGCGGGTTCGCCCTAAAGCCCCTCTCCCCTCTGCGGGAGAGGGTTGGGGAGAGGGGGCAGCAAAATCGCTCACAGCGACACGACCTCGCCGCTGCTCTCTAGCGCCAGCGTATAATTCCGCTCACCGTTGAAATCGCCCGCATATTCGAGCCGGGTCACGAGGAAACGACCTCGCATCCGCTCGCCGCTCTCGAAGCTCAGCTCATAATCCTCGAGTGAACCGCCGAGCGCGAGCCCGCGCACCTGCACTTCCGCCGCGCTGCCCGTGAAAATGCCGCTCGCCGCGACCGATACCGACCGGACACCAGCCTCCGACAGAAGCTCGCGCCAGCCGCCGCTCCCCTTGTTGGTGATCACGACCGGATCGCCGTTGATCGAAAGCTGCGTCGTCTTGAGGCCCGCGACCGTCGCATAGGCCGGCGCTTCGCCGCCGCTGCCGATCTTGAGCAAAAATGCGCTCCCGCGCTCAGCCGCCATAATCCTCTCCCTCCACTTCGTCATTCCCGCGAAAGCGGAAACCCAGATTCGTTTACGCAGAGACGCAGAGCACGCAGAGAGTCCGCGGCAAGCACCAACATCTCTGCGTCTCCGCGTCTCTGCGCGAACCCAAACTCAGATCGCCAAAAGGCGCACTCGAAAGTCGATTGCCGCTGCCCAGGGCCCCGCAACATCCCGCACCGTCCGCCGGCGGATCAGCCGCATCGACACGAGCCGCCAAACGTCCGTCACATTCGTGTCCGCAACAGCCGCCTCGACAGCATCGGCAAGCTCCTGCAACCGCGCCGGCTGATCGTCCCAAACGGTCACCGCCAACAGCACCTCGCGGCCCTCGCCGCTCTTGTGGCCCCAGTCGCTTTCCGTGCCGGCATCGAGCACGACGTATGGGAATGGCGCGCGCGCAGGCGGGCCGTCGAAAACGCCCGTCACCTGCTCCAGCCCGCCCAGCCGCGCCGCAATCGCTGTCTGCAGCGATCCGCCGGCGCTCATCGCCCAAGCCTTCCCGCAAATCGCAGCGTCGGTTCCGCAAGCCAGCGCCGCCCCAGACCAGGCGCCTCGATCGCGACCCCGGTTGCAGTCGCGCTAATGGACGCGCCGGGCAGCGCCTCGCGCCACTGCTTCGCAATCTGGTCCACCCGCCGCCGCCGCGCAGCGCGCGCGAGCGCCTCCGCCCGTTCCTCGAGCGCCGTCATCGCCGAACCTCCTCGCAGCGCATGGCGATGCGGTCCTTCTCGCGCGGATCGTCGAGCATCTGCCGAACCATCATCAGCCGCCCGCGCCACGTGATGCGCTGGTCGATGGCGATCCCGTCGCGCCTTCGGATCGTCACCCGGAAGCGCGGCATCGCGCTGAGCGCCTGCGCCTCGCTCTCCGCCCCGGCGCCTTCGAGCACGATCGCAGCCAGGCAGCGGCACACCGTCTCCCACGCCGTCTGCTGCACGCCCGTCGGAGTGCGCTCGCCAACCGGCCGCTCGATGGTGATCCGCTCCTTCAGCGTCCCCGCAAACTCGCTCATGCCAGCCGCGCTTTCCGGTAGGGCCGCCACAGCGCCGTAACCGCCGCCGGTGGCGCTCCGTCGAACCCATCGCGCGCAGCGAACAGGTGTCCGACGAGCCGCAACACGCCATGACGGATCGGCTCGGGCACTCCGTTCGGCTCGTCCGCCATCCCAGCCGAGCCGTTCACGCGAACCCGTCGCGCCGCCGATGAGGACGTGAGCCGCACCCAGCCGGTCCCATTCGCATCGATATCCACCGCATATTCGCCCGGAAGCATCGCCACGGCCGTGCCGTTGTCCTCGATTGCCTCCACGCGCGCGATCGATCGCACCGGCGCCACCGAAAGCCGCTCCCAGGCCGAGCTCGCCGGCAAATCCACGGCAAACTCCCGCGCGATCACCACCTGGTTGAGGAAGCTCTCGCACACCGCGCTTGCGGTCCGGATCAGGCCCGCGAGCAACGCCTCCTCCTCGCCCGTCTCGATCCGCAGAAATGCCTGCGCCTCGCTCATCGAGACGATCGGCTCGGCCAGCCCGGCGCCGCCCATCAGCGCTTCTCCACGCGCAGCATGATGGAGCGGCTGTCCTCCAGCCCGCTTGCCATCGTCACATGATTGGTCAGCCGATAGATCCGCCCGGCGGTCCCGCCGGCGGCCTGAACCGTCGCCATCTTGCCGTCGAACTGGCTCGCCGCGACCGTGACTCCGCCCGCCTCGGCCGGCGCGACCGACCAGCTGCTCGCGACGAGAATGTCGGCGTCGAGATATTCGAGGCCCCAGTCCACGGCGTAGTCCAGGCTCGCCTCGGGATCCTTCAATACGAACGTCATTCCGTTTCCTTTGTCGTGAAGCCGGACGTCAGCGCGGCTCGGCGGCGGCCGCCGCGTCTCGCTTGGCGATCGTCAGCCGCTTCGGCGGCGGCCTGCGCGTGGATTTGCCCGCCGGTTCCGCGACAGCGGCCTCGGCGATCGCAAAAGCTGCGATGCTCATGATTTTCCTTCTGTTGGTCAGGTTCGCCCGCTCTGGGCGAGGATCAGCTCATCAGCCCCGCGGCCTGAAGCTTCGCCTTCATATCGGCGAGATCGGCGGCCAGTTGCGCCAGGCTGGCGCGGCCTTCCGCGTCTACCGTCGCCCCGCCCGCCGGCGCAGCATAAGTGGCCGAGCTCACCGCCGCCCGGAACACCGGCTTCACCGTGCCCACGCTGCCGCCGAAGGACGACGGAAGGCCGAAGCGCGTGCCGATCAGGGCGTTGGCCCGCGGCGCTCCGTCCGCCCAATTGACCGTCGAGGAATTACCGGTGACCCAGAAGGCGACCGTCGTTCCGCCATTGCCATAATCCCAGCGAAAGTCGGCACCCGACCGCTTGAGCCGATACACCCCGCTGTCCACGGCTCCAGTGTCCTTGAACGCGACGATCGTATCGCCCGAACTGTCACCGCCGAGGCAGGCGAACTTCTTTCCGACGACCGCCGAGAAGCCGGCATTCGTCTGAAGGTCGCCCTCGGAATTGACCTGGAGCGTTCCGGCGCTGCCCCGCACCGCGTCCGCCAGCATTCCGCCCAGCACCAGCGACGGGCGGCTGAGCTGCGGCCTCCCTTGGCCGCCCTCGTGATAGCAGCCGCCATACCAGTTCTGGGCATTGACGTTGTCGGAGGCATAGGACCCGCCCGAACGGTAGACCGTGCCGCTGGCCCATGCCGGGATCGAGGAAGACGCGGCTCCGGCGCCGACATAATACCACCACGCGTTGTCGGTCGTGTCGCCGGAAGGCGCGTTGGTCGAGGCGCCCGCCTCCTGCCCCATGACGCACGAATAGCGCTTGCCGAGATGACTCACGATCGTCGGTGCCGAGCCTCCGAGCAAAAAGCCGTTCGATGCCCCGTGGCAACCGAGATAGGTGTTGCCGAGGAAGGAGCTGTCGTAGAACCCCCACGCCCGGTTGCTCGAGCAATCGACATTGGTCAGCGTCCAGATGTTCGCGTCCGCCCCGTCGATGAAGATGCCGTTGCGGCACTCCTGCACCCGGCAGTTGGCGATCGCAGAATTGTTGGCATTCCCCTCCGGTTCCCCGCCGGCCGTCGCGACGCCATAGATGCCGTCGCCCTGGAACTGTTTGATGAACACGCTTTCGATCAGGGCTTTGCCGCGCAGATGAATGCCGTGCGCTTCGCCCTCACCGACCGCCGGAGTATAACCCCCATGCAAAGCGAGGTTGCGGATGGCGGATCCGTTTCCGCCGTAATGCTCCACCGCATCCTTCGCCGATGCGCCCGACGTGTTGTAGCGCTGGACCCGGATGCCGGTCACTCCGGCGGGGAAAGCGAGGGTCGTCGCCGCTCCGCCGGCGTTGGTTCCCGGAGACGCCGCGCCCTCCAGGATGGTCGCTCCGTCGGTGATCTCGATCGTCGAAGCGAACTCGAAATAGCCGGCAGGGAAGCGGACCGCCTCGGTCGCCTGCATCGTGTTGAGGACGTTGACCGCGCGCGCGGTCATGCAGGCCCGCATCGCGTTCCAGGCCGCGCTGTTCGCCGCCCCGTTCGCGCCATTCGCATCGCCTTCGACGAGGCCGAACCAGCTTGGGCTCACCGGCCCGTCGAACTTGCGCACCCAGGCGCCCGAGGTTCCGCTCGGGTCGGACTTCGGAGCGACGTAAATCGCCTGGCCCGGATCGGCTGCGACCTTCGCCGAGAGATTGCCGGGCTCGAACCTGAACATCCCTTCGCGCCCGCGTTCGACGAGGAACCGCGCCGCGCCTCTTTCCAACCCCGCACTGGCAAGCGCGACACGGTCCGCGACGTCGACAGGCGACGGAGCCGCTGCCTGGTCGACCCTCGCGAACCACTCGGCCGCGGCGATCAGCGAAATTGTTTTCGGCCCCGGCGTGAAATCGGTCAGGACTCCGTTGATCGGCTCGCGGCTGATCGTTCCGTCGTCCTGCATGGTCCCGCGCCCGACCTCGCACTCGGCCGGCTTGCTGACCCCCGCGCACGAATAATAGAAGCTCTCGCCCGGCTGGACCGCCGTTGCGAAGCTGTTGAATCCGGTCACCGGTGGCCCGAGCACGAAATTGCCCGTTCCAACGGTCGTAACACTGTTGCGTACGAGGTCGACGAACCTCGGCGTGAAAGACATCCGCGAGTTCTCCAGAAAGTTCGGCAGCACCAGCGCCGCGCCCGTCAACTGCATGACGGACCGGCGCGTAAGATCATCAGCAGCCATCATCGGATCCCCTCAGCTCGCTCGCGCAGACAACGCACTGCTTAGCAAAAGGGGATCCTCCCCGGGACGGGGAGGGGGACCAGCCGAAGGCTGGTGGAGAGGGCCAGGAGACCCCCTCCTCCGCTCACGCAAACTTCAGAAGCTTGATCGCCTCCGAGTTCGTCACCTGTCCCCCGACGCGTTTGGTCGCGTAGAAGTGGACGTACGGCTTGTGCGTGAACGGATCGCGCAGGATGGTCGTGGCGTTGCGCTCCGCGATCACATAGCCCGCCTTGAAGTTGCCGAACGCGATCGACAGCGATCCCGCGGCGACGTCCGGCATGTCCTCCGCCTCGACCACCGGATAGCCGAGCAGGGTCGCCGGAGTCCCCCCCGCCAGGCTCGGCTGGAAGAGGAACGCGCCGTCCGCCGTCTTGAACTTGCGGATCGCCGCAAGTGTCGACGAATTCATCACGAACACCGCGCCCTGCCGGTACGGAGCGCGCAGCGACTGCACCAGGTCGACCAGCTTGTCGGCCGGATTGGTGCCCGGGAACGCGCCCGCCGCGCCGGTGCCGATCGTCTGCAGCGTGCCCATCGGGCGGACGCCGTCGGCGGTCGTCGCATTGGGCGAGCTGAGGAAGCCGAGCGGCTGGTTCGTGCCGTTGCCCTTGACGAACGCCATGCCCTCCGCCCGGGCAAACTCCGTAGCGATCTCGTTCGCCAGCCACGCCTCGACGTCGAACATCGCATCGTCGAGCATCTGCTGCGACGCCGCCGGATTGGCGTAGAGCTCGCCCGACGCCGGAACGATCTCGGTGAAGGCCGGCGTGTTCGTCTCCGGCCGCGCAGCCTCGAAGCCGACCCAGCCTGAGGGAGTCCCGCCGCTCGTCACCAGCTTGCGATAGCCGGCGCTCCCGACCTTCACGACATTGGCGATCGCGCGGATCGGCGAGATCGCCGTCAGCGTGCGGTCGATCACCGCATCGATCTCTTCCGGAACCGCATAGCCGCCGATCGCATCCGACGAGGAGCCGAGCGCCTTCATCTCCAGCCCGCTCTCGACCCCGCGCCGCAGATAACCGTCGACGAAGCTGGTAGCCGCCGCCGACTTCACGCCATCCAGAGCCGGCCGCTGCGCCGCAATCACCCCCGCCGCAATCTTCGCCTTGAGCTGCTCCAGCTCCTCCTTCAGCGCCGCAACGCCGTCATCCTCGAACGCCTCAAACGCCGCCTCGAGCGCATCCGCCTTCACTTCCAACATCCACTTCTTCTCCTGCACAAACAAAAAGGGCCGCGGAAACCCGCGACCCTCACACGCCCTCATTCGTCATCCCGGACTTGATCCGGGATCCATCCTTTATTGTTCGCGCAGAGACGCAAAGAACGCAGAGTCGTCCGAGACTCGAACCAACCTCTCTGCGCCTCTGCGTCTCTGCGCGAACAAACCTCTCTTCGTCCCTTCGTGTGAAAACTAACCTTCTACCGCATGCACCCGCGCCAGCCGCTGCATCGGCTTCGCCACCAAACTCACCTCCACCAGGTCGAGATCGATCAACTCCCGGTACGCCCCCGACCGCGCCTCCCGCACCCGATACCCGAAGCTCAACCCGTCCAGCTTCCCGCCCTGCAGCAGCGCGCCAACCCGCCTCCCCTCCGCGCCGCCGTCGAGCCGCGCGATCACGCGCAGCCCGCGCTTGTCCTCGGACAGATGCTCGATCCGCCCGAGCACCCGCCCCGCCTTGTGCTGCCACAGCAAAGGCACCTCGACCGCCCGCTTCAGGCTCTCCAGGAACGCGCCCTTGCGGACGATGTCCCCGCCGCCGTCCGGCCGGTCGAACACCGCCGCATAGCCTGCGAACCGTAGGCCCCTCTCCCCAACCCCTCTCCCGCTGAAGGGGAGAGGGGCTAGAGCAGCATCGGTCCCTCCCCGCTCTGCGGGGGAGGGACAGCCGGAGCGCAGCGGAGGCAGGGAGAGGGGGCCACTCATCGCGTCACCAGCTCCGTCAGCCTCAGCCGCACCGCCAGCCCGATCAGCAGCAGCGCCAGCACCACGCTCACCGCCCAGGCAACCACCGCCCGAGCCGCGCTCCGCTTCGCATCGCGCCACGCCGACAGAAGCTCGCGCAATTCGTCCATGTCCCGCCGCGCCCGCTCGTCATCCAGCCCCAGCGACGCCAGCGCCCTCCGCGCTCCCGCCTGGCTCGACTCCTCGGCCAAGGCGCGCAGCGTGATCAGGTCCACCCCGCGCCCCTCCGCCTGCGCCATCAGGCTCGCCAGCAGCGCATCCGACGTCACTTCCCCTCTCCTTCAGGGGAGGGGCTAGGGGTGGGGCCGACGCCTCGCGCCCCAAACCCCAGCATGTCCCGCTTCTCCTCGTCGCTGAGGAAGCTCGCAGCCCCCACCTGCTCCCACAATTTCGACCGGTCCTCGGCCAGCTCGCTCAGCTGATCCTCGTCCACCGTCAGCGTCACCGGCCCGAGCCAGTCGCCCAACATCTCGCCAAGTCCCCGCAGCACCCGCGCCGCCATCGGCAGGATCGTCTGCCGATACAGCGCCCGCCCCGCCTCGCGCGCATTGGCATAGGTCGCATCGCCCGGAAGCCCGACCAGCACCGGCGGCACTCCGAACGCGAGCGCGATATCCCGAGCCGCCCCTTCCTTCAGCGCGACGAAGTCCATGTCCGCCGGAGTCATGCTCAGCGCCTGCCATTTGAGCCCGCCCTCCAGCAGAAGCGGCCGCCCCGCATTCCCGCTGCCCGAAAACTCCGCCGCCAGCTCGTCCTTCAACCGGGTGAACTGGTCAGTCGAGAGCGTCGCCCCGTCACCCGAATCGTAGACCAGCGCCCCGCTCGGCCGCGCCGCATTGTCGAGCAAAGCCTTGTTCCAGCGGCTCGCTCCATTGTGCACCGTCGCCGCCGGGCACGCCGCCTCCAGGCAGCCCATCCCGTAATGGTCGTCGCGCGGATGCAGGCTCTTCAGATGCGCCACCTGCCGCCGCCCGAGCGCATCCTCGCGCTCGACCCGCATCGTTCGCCCCGCGACGCGATAGAGATAGGCCGTCGGCCACCCGCGCTCGTCCGCGACCACGCTCACCCGCTCCGGGCGTAGCGTGCAGATCTCCGCGGGCGAGCCATCGTCGCCGATTATCAACTGAGCATAGCTGTTCCCGTGCAGAAGCAGCTGCGCCGCAATGGCCTCCAGCAGCCCATCCGCCTTGACGAGCTCAACCGCGCGTTCCTCACCATCGATCGTCAGTCCGCCGAGCATCCCCGCGACCAGCCGCACCGCGCGCTGCCCCACGGGATTGCGGCGGAACACCTCGTCGAACTGGAGGTCGTAGCTTCTCGCGAAGCCGCCGCTCTCGCTCGCCTGCAACCACGCCGGCACGAGCGCCCGCGCGTCCGGAGCCGCCTTGCGGCCGAACCAAAAACGCATTTGATTCTCCTGAAAAGCCGCGACCTGGACGC
>Ga0307409_100000899_pt1 | contig 13786 bp, 13 predicted proteins | sample 322Ometagenome_2_FD_203888 | JGI IMG/M metagenome (GOLD analysis project Ga0307409, IMG submission 203888) | Maize rhizosphere microbial communities from greenhouse at UC Davis, California, United States - 322HYB-O-2 | ecosystem: Host-associated > Plants > Roots > Rhizosphere > Soil | place...
AGGCTGGTCGCCTCCCAGCCGCCGATCCCGCTCTCCACCCCCACATACAGCGCGCACAGGGCCACGAACCCGCCCACCACCCCGAAGGCGGGCCGTTCTGTGGCGGGCGCCGGCACCCGGGCGGTCCACGGCAGGTCGCGGGTCAGGGCGAGGCTCACCACGGCCAGCAGGCCCCCGGCGCAGAACGGCACCCGGTACCCGCCGGAGACGGCCACGGCCAGCGGCCCGACCACGGCCCCGGCGCCGAAGCTGGCCCCGAGCAGGTTGAGCATGGCCGTGGCCCGCTCGCCGAACCCGTCGGAGAACAGCACGTTGATCTCGACCACCACCACCCCGAACCCGACCCCGAGCCCGAACGCCGCCACCAGCACCAGCGGCCACGCCGGGGCGAAGGCCACCCCGGCCGCCCCGGCGACCAGCAGCGCGACGGCGACCCTCAGCCAGGTGCGCGGGGCCAGCCGCCGTTCCAGCCCCCACCAGGCGATCCCGGTCATCGCCCCCGCGAAGTGGGCGCTGAGCACCAGGGCCGACCCGCTCCCACCCACCCCGAAGGCCTCCCGCAGCTCGGGGATGGCCGGGCCGTACAGCGACAGCAGCAACCCCACCGCCGCCGCCAGCACCAGCACCCCGACCGTGCTCGCCCGACTCACCGGGGCACCCCTCCGGGGTTCCCCGGACCCCTCCGGCGACTCACTCCTGGTCGTCCGTGAGGCGGGCGGTGGCTTCCTGCTGGCGGCGGGCGGCCTCGGTGAGGAAGTGGAGGATCACCTCGAGCTGGTCGTCGGTGTAGCCGGCGTACAGCTCCTGGAGGGAGCGGACCCAGTCGCCGAACAGGGGGGCGACCCGCGCGTAGAGGCGCTCGGCGTCGACCTCGACCAGGACGCTGCGCCGGTCGTCGGGGTTGGGGACCCGCCGGGCGAAGCCCTTGCGCTCCAGCCGGGTGATCAGGCCGGTGACCGACGCCGGGGCCAGCCCGGTCTGCCTGGCCAGCTCCCCGGCGGTCAGCGGCCCGGAGCGTTCCAGCAGGTCAAGGGCCTTCTCCTCGGTGGCGTTGAGCCCCTGGCGCGCGGCCACGGCGGTGTGGAACATGACCGTGGCCACGCTGGAGGCCCGGCCGGCCAGGGCGAGACTCTCCAGCAGCTCGGCCCGCCGGCCAGCAGCGGCGGGCGTGCCGTCCGGAACTGGGGGGCTTGTCATGGTGCCCAGTGTAGCCTATATTTAGTTCGACCAAACGAAATACTTGCGCGACGAGAGAGAAGGACCAGATGGTCACAGCACTGATCGCCGGGGGCGGCATCGCCGGCCCGGTCACCGCCATGGCGCTGCAGCACGCCGGCGTCGACGCCCAGGTCTACGAGGCCCACCTCCCCGGAACCGGCGACGCCGGCTCCTACCTGACCGTTGCCACCAACGGCCTCGACGCCCTGCGCGCCGTCGGCGCCGACAAGCCGGTCCTGGCCGCCGGCTTCCCGACCCCGGCCAACGTGCTCCTGAGCGGGACCGGCCGGCGGCTGGGGACCGTCAGCAACGGCGGGCGGCTGGCCGACGGGACGGTCAGCCACACCGTCAAGCGGGCCCGGCTGTACCAGGCCCTCCACGAGGAGGCGGCCGGCCGCGGCATCCGGATCGAGTACGGCAAGCGGCTGGCCGGGGCCGAGCCCACCGCCGGCGGCGTGGTCGCCACCTTCGACGACGGCACCCAGGCCAGCGGCGACCTGCTGATCGGTGCCGACGGGGTCCACTCGCGGGCCCGGCGCCTCATCGACCCGGCCGCCCCCAGCCCCCGCTACGTCGGCCTGGTCAACTTCGGCGGCTACACCCCCGGCGACGCCGGGTCGGCCGAGCCCGGCGACTGGCACATGATCTTCGGCCGGCGCGCCTTCTTCGGCCACGTGGCCGACCCTGCCGGCGGCACGGTCTGGTTCGCCAACGTCCCCCGCCCCCCGGTCACCCCGGCCGAGCGGGCGGCCACCACCGCCGAGCAGTGGCAGCGCCAGCTGGTCGAGCTGTTCGCCGGCGACGCCGGCCCGGCCAGCGACCTGATCCGCGACGGCTTCCTCGAGCTCGCCGGCGACAGCACCCACGACCTGCCGTCGGTCCCGGCCTGGCACCGCGGCCCGATGGTGATCGTCGGCGACGCCGCCCACGCCCCGTCGCCCACCTCGGGCCAGGGCGCCTCCCTGGCCGCCGAGGACGCCGTGGTGCTGGCCAAGTGCCTGCGCGACCTGCCCACCATCCCTGAGGCCCTGGCCACCTACGAGGGCCTGCGCCGCAGGCGGGTCGAGCGCATCGTCGCCCAGGCAGCCAGGACCGGCAGCGCCAAGACCCCCGGCCCCCTCGGCCGGGTCCTGCGCGACCTGACCCTCCCCCTGGTCTTCAAGCTCCTCGTCACCGACCGCTCAATGGCCTGGATCTACAACCATCACATCGACTGGGACGCCCCCCTGGTGGCGACGAACAGCTCGTAGGTACCGGGTTCCAGCTCGGAGTGCTCGACCGGGACCGCGCGGGCCTGGAAGCCGGCCTCCTCCAGGAGGCGGAGCCAGGTGGCCCGGGGGAACAGGCCCTCGAGGTGGCGGTCGTGGGCGACGCGGACCGAGCCGTCGGGCTCGCGGAGCAGGTAGGCGTAGTCGACCGTGTAGGTGGTGTCGAGCGGGTCGGGGTCCCAGGTCCACTCCAGGAAGCGGGCGGCGCGGCCGCCGCCGTCGTGGCCGCCCCAGTCGGTGCCGGTGCGGAAGTTCTCCCGCAGGTGGTCGGGGGCGAACAGGGCCGCCCCGCCCGGCCGGCAGTGGGCGAACGCCGTCCCGACGGCCAGCCGGAGGTCGTCCTCGGTGGTCATGTAGGCGACCGCGTCGTGGACGAACACGGCGTCGAAGACCCGGCCGAGCCGGACCGTCCGCATGTCCCCCTGGACGTGCTCGCACTCGGGGTTGAGCTCCCGGCTGACCTCGAGCATGCCGTCAGACAGGTCGACCAGGGTGAGCTCGAAGTGGGCCTTGAGGTGGGAGGCGTTGTTGCCCCCGCCCGAGCCCAGCTCCAGCACCGTCCGGGGCGGCCGGTCGCCGGCCGTGGCCAGCAGCCGGCGGTAGATCCCGGCCTCCTCGGCGTACACCGCCGGCGCCGACAGCAGTGGCCACCAGCCGGCCAGCTCGTCGTACATCCGTGGCGCCATGCCGGGGATCTTACCCACCGGGCGCCGGCGGCCTTGGGCCGTCCTCGACCCGGGCCTCGGACAGCCCAAGGGCCTGCTCCACCGCCTGGAGGGCCTCGCCCACGAAGGCCTCGACCCGGGCCGGGTCGAGGGTGGCGGAGCGGTCCCCGTGGCGGGCGGCCAGGGCCGCTGAGACCGTCGCCGGGTCGCCGGTGCTGGCCATGGCCCAGGCGCCGGCGTCGTTCTTGGACGACCAGACGCCCTCGGAGGCGAAGCGCCAGCCCCGGCTGGCGTTGAGCACCGTCTGCTGGAGGTCCGGCTCGTTGGCCCGGTGCCAGGCCATGGAGGCAGCCAGCGCCTCCAGCAGCCACCGGCGCGGGATGGGACCGACCAGCTCGCCCGGCGGGGGCCCGGTCAGGACGCGGCCGTGGTCGCGCAGGATGGCCAGGTCGAGCAGGAACCAGTGGGACGGCTCGCCGGCCCGGTCCAGCGACAGGCGGTACGGCATCCGTGGCCCCACGTTCAGGTTGATCGCGAACCGTGGGCTCCGCTCCGGCGCGGCCACCGCGGCCCGGGCGTAGAGCACGAACTCCAGCCCCCGCAGCGGCCAGGTCACGGCCAGCTCGCCGAGCGCGGCGGCGACCGCCCGGCGGCGCTCCTCCGGCGGTTCGCTGGCGCAGACGGCGACCACGTCGACGTCGCTGCGCCCGGGCGCGACCCCGCCCAGCGCCCCCGACCCCACCAGGTAGGTGGCCACCAGCTCGTCGCCGAGCAGCTCCCGCAACCGCCCGGCGACGGCCCGCCCGCACGCCTCGACCAGCTCGCCCGGCTCCATCTTTCGCTCGCTTCCCCCCGCCGACGGCTTCCCCGTCCATTGTCCCTGGCCCCGTTACAATGCCCTGGGCTGCCCAATGGTGGTCGCAGGAGGCGATCGTGACCAGGCAAGCCGAGGTGGTGGCCGAGTGGGAGCGGCCGGGATGGGACCGGCTGGCCGCCTCGGTGCATGTGACCAACGGGGACATCGCCGTCGACCTGCTGCGGCGGGCCGGCCTGGCTCGGGATGCGCTGGCCTGGGCCGACGTGCTCCACGAGGGGCCGGTCCCGGCCGGGCTGGACGACGCCGGGCTGCGCCGGGCCCGGGCCGAGTTCCTCGCCGGGGCCGCCGGCCTCGACCCGGCGGCGGTACTGCGCCGCTTCTCCGAGCGCGACCGCGCCCTGGCCGCCGGCCGCGACGGCGAGTACGTCCTGTGGTTCGAGGCCGACCTGTACGACCAGCTGCAGATCGCCCAGATCCTGGCCATGCTCGGCGACCTCGGGGTCGACCCCGGCCGGGTCACCCTGGTCTGCATCGGCGAGTACCCGGGCATCGCCCACTTCGGCGGGCTCGGCGAGCTGGAGCCCGGGCAGCTCCCCGGCCTGCTGGACGCGGCCACCCCGCTGACCGCCGAGGCCCTCGGCCTGGGGGCCGCCGCCTGGGCGGCCCTGCGCGCCCCCGACCCTGGCGGGCTGGGCCGGATCGCGGCCAGCCGGTCGCGCGAGCTGCGCTTCCTGGGTGAGGCCTTCGACCGCCTGGCCCGCGAGTACCCCTCGACCCGCGACGGCCTGTCCCTGACCGAGCGGCGCACCCTGGCGGCAACGCCCGCCGAGGGCGCGACCGCCGGGACGGTGTTCGGCCGGCTGGGGGAGCGAGAGGCCCGGCCCTACCTGGGCGACCTGTTCTTCTTCGGCCTTGTGGCCCGGCTGGCCCGGGCCCGGGTCCCGCTGCTCGAGCTCGACCCGCCCGCCGGCGAGGTGGGCGCCGGCACCCGACTGCACCCGACCCCGGCCGGTCGCCGGGTCCTGCGGGGCGAGGCCGACCACGTGGCCCTCAACGGCATCGACCGCTGGGTCGGCGGCGTCCACCTCCAGGGCCCCGAGACCCCCTGGCGCTGGGACGAGGGCACCGAGTCGATCACGGGCCCAGCGGGCCACTGAGGTCGAGCCGCGACGTGTGGTGCCGGAACTCCATCGGCACCAGCAGCAGCCTGGTCGCGGCGGCCAGCTCGGGGTAGAAGGCCTCGCGCAGCCGGCGGTACTGGTCCCATGCCTGCTCGTAGGGCCGGGTGGGATGCCCGAGCCTGGCCAGGCGCTCGTAGACGACCCGGAACCGCGCCTCGTCGGCGCCGGGCCCGGGGGCGCCGACCGCCAGCCCGACCGCCTGCAGCCGGCGGAGGTTCTGGAGCATCCTGGTCGAGCGACGCCACAGCCGCGCCGCCGGCCCGGCCGGGTTGCTGTCGAACATGGCCAGGGCGATGGCGGCGGCGTCCATCACCAGCCCGAGGCCGGTCAGCCAGTGCTGGCCCGGCTGCCGGGAGCGGAACATGGCCAGCATCGGGTAGGCGGTGTGGGTGTCGAACACCTCGTCGCACCACCGCTCCCAGTCGGCGAAGGCCGCCGCCACCCCCTGGGCGCCCCCGTTGGCGTACGCGGCCTCGATGAACGTGACCGGGGTCGTCGGCTCGTCCGAGAGGTCGTCAAGGGCCAGGAGCTGGAGCTCCCGCCGGGCGTAGGCGCCGTACAGGGTCGGCAGGTAGCCGATGACCAGGGCCATGGTGACCAGCCCCATGAACGCCTCGACGAGCACCAGCAGGCGGGCCAGGCCGCCGGTCGGCACCACGTCGCCGAAGCCGACGGTGAAGAACCCGACCCCGGCGAAGTAGACGGCGTCGAGGTAGCCGCCGACGCCGCTGACCGCCGGGCGCAGCCCCCACCAGACGGCGCCCCAGCCCGCGACCAGCAGGACCACCCAGAGCACCAGCAGGCCGAGCAGCGACAGGGGGCCGTAGAGGCCGAGGAACTCCTCGCGCCGCTCCGGGCTGGCCCGTTGGCCCATGGCCCGCCAGGCACGCCAGGTCCAGCGGTAGAACACCGGCGTCGGCCAGCGCCGGCCGGGCCGGCGCCGGGTCGTGACCAGCGTGGTGACCGCGTCGCTGGCGGCCACGAGCACCAGAGCGAGCCCGGCCGCCAGGGCCAGGACCTCGACGACGCCAAGGGTGTCCAACTCGACCGCCAGATTCGGTGGTCAGAACAATTTCGTCAACGTCCCACACCTGCGCCCGGCGGTACGGTAGCGTCCCCGGCCGCATCACTCGTGCCTTCCGTCTCCTTCCCCACGGAGGCCGCCTTGCTGTCGGCTGCCCGCATTTCCGCCGCCCTGCGGCGACCCACCGTCCTCGTGCTCGTCGCCGCCCTGCTGGCGCCCCTGCTGGTCGCGCCGGCCAGCGCCCGCCAGGAGGACCAGGTCGAGCTCTCCCATGTCCAGCGCAAGCTCGACCGGATCCGCAAAGTCCTCAAAAATGCCAAGGCGGATGCCGCCGACCTGGCCGCCGCCCTCGAGCAGGCCGACCGGGACGTGGCCGCCGCCCAGGCCGCCCTGGCCGAGGCCCAGCGCCGCTTCAAGGCCGCCCAGGTCAAGCGCAGGCAGGCGGCGCTCGAGGCCGCCCGGGCCAAGCTCGAGGTCGAGGCCCAGCAGGCGGTGATCGACCGGCGGGCGTACGCCACCTACGTCAACAGCGGCGTCTCGGCCATGCTGACCCTGGTCGTGGACGCCGACAGCGTCGGGGATCTGCTCGACCGCTCCAAGCTGCTGGACAACGTGGCCAAGGCGGCCAACACCGAGCTCCAGGCGCTGGTCGACGCCAAGGTGGCCGCGGACGCGGCCCGCCGCCGGGCCGTGGCCGCCGAGGGCGAGGCCAAGGCCGAGGAGGCCCGGATGCGCGAGCGGGCCGCCGAGCTGGAGGCGGTCCGGGCCGCCCGGGCCGCCGCCCAGGAGGCCCTCGAGCGCAAGATCGGCTCGCTCAGGGCCCGCCAGGGCGCCCTGGCCGCCCGTTCGGGCCGGCTGATCCGCAGGATCAAGGCAGAGGAGGCGGCCCGCCGGCGGGCCGCCGAGCGGGCCCGCAGGGCCAGGCAGGCCCGGCTCGCCCGGCAGCGGGCGGCCAGCTCGGGGCCGACCGTGATCTCCAACGACACCGACGGCGGGCACCTCGGCGGGCCGAACACGGCCAGCTACAACTACCTGACCGCGAACGGCAAGCGCATCTACGGGCTGGTGGAGCGGATCTTCGACGTCCACTCGATCGGCGGCTGGCGCCCCTACGGCTCGGTGCCTGGCAGCGACCACCCACGGGGCCGGGCGATCGACGTGATGACCTGGTCCAACCGCTCCCTGGGCTGGCGGATCGCCAACTGGGCGGTCGCCAACGCCTATGCCCTCGACATCAAGTACGTGATCTTCAACGGCCGCATCTGGACCCGGAGCCGGGGCTGGCACGGCTACCGCCACCCCTCCGACCCCTGCAACTGCAACCCCACCCTGCGCCACGACGACCACGTGCACATCTCGGTCCTCTGAGCGGCCCTTGATTGGGTTCCTTGCCCGGGGGTAGTCAGCCTCGCCCCGAGCAACCCCGAGCGAGGAGGACACCCCATGTCCGAGCAGGAGGCGCAGCTTCCCGACCAGGTCGAGGGCGAGCCGGTGGTCGAGGTCAAGGAGGCGACCGACCCGCTGACCCCCGAAGAGGTCCGGGAGGCCCAGGAGACCGACGCCGAGCAGCCGTAGCCGAGGCTGGAACGCCTCGGGCCCGGGCGCTGCCGCCCGGGCCCGAGGTCTCCGGTCTCGCTAGATGGCGACCTTCACGACCTGCCCGGCGCCGGGCAGGATGCTGTTGTTGGTGGTGTAGGCGGTGTGGTGCCCGAGCACGAACCCGCCAGGGGCGTTCAGCCCCTCGCTGGCCAGCGTGGTCGTGCTGCCGTCACGGTTGACCCGGACCAGCCGGCCGACCGGGAGCTCGTCCGCGGGGGCGTTGAGCAGCCCGCCGGTGGCGATCTCGAGCACGTACAGGCGGCCGCGCCTGTCGAAGGCGATGTCGATGATGTTGGTGAAGCCGCCCTTGAAGACCTCGGGGTCGTGGCCGGGCACGACCCGCCAGACGTTGGCCCCGCCGACGGGGAACGGGAAGCCGGTCAGCTGGCCGACATAGAAGGCGCCGTCGGGCCCCTTGACGACCGAGGTCGGCACGGCCTGCATCGGGATGTCCCCGACTGGCCGGGGCGGGAACACCGCGACCACGCTGATGCGGCCCTTGTGGTCGACCTTGAGCAGGTCGTTGCCGCCGGCGTCGGTCACGTAGCGGGCGCCGTGGCGGACCAGCAGCCCGTTGGGGTTGCTGTCGACCCCGCCCTCGGCCGGGTCGCCGCCGTCGGGGTTGTTGGCGTCCTCGAAGCGCGGGAAGTCGGCCACCGACCGGATGCCGTGCAGGTCGACCTTGAGCAGCTTGCCGAAGCGGCCAGCCCCCGGCCCGAGGGCCTTGCGGGTGGCGGCGCCGCCGCCCGGGTTGCCGATCAGCAGGTAGCCGGTCCAGCCGGAGAAGCCGAGGTCGACCGGCCCGGCGGCGGCGGTGCCGTCCGGCGCGGCCGTCGACGGCAGGCCGGTGAGCACCCGCTGCTGGGAGTGCCTGGTGATCCTGGTCACCGAGCCCGAGCGGCCGAAGCAGGCCTGGTCGCCCTCTGGGCCGGCGATGCAGGGGCCGGCGCCACCCTTCCCCGACTCGGCCACGTACAGGGCGCCGTCGGGACCGATCCCGATCCCGCGCGGGTTGTTGAGGCCCTCGGCCACGACCCTGAGCTCACCGGAGCCGCCGGAGCCGCCCTTGGCGACCGCGGCCATGGCCTGGGACGGACTCTTGAGCTTGGCTGGGGCGGCCGTGGCGGCGCCGACGAAGGCGGTGACCGCGGCCAGCGCGAGCAGGCCGGCGACGGCGCCGGCCCGGCGTACGGATCTGAGCATGCAGCGACTCCCCTTGCTGGTTCCGGATTGTCAGGGTGTGGTCGCGCCGTCCCCCCTTCCCCCCATTTGACGACACCAGGCCGAACCCTATCTGGCGAACCGGCGGGGTCATAGCTTCATTTCGGGTAGTCCCAGGACCGTAGTCCCTTGTGGGAGGCTATGGCGGTGAGGACCATTCCTGCCCCGTTCCGTCGACGGTCGGGCGGGCGAGCGCCCTCGACGGTGGCCGAGCTGGCCGTCGCGGCCCTCACCGTGGTGTCCGGGCTGCAGCTGCTTCGGCTGATGGTGTCGACCATGGTCGGCGTCTACCGCGACCGGCTGGGGGCGCCCCTGGCCGGCCTGGCCCTGTTCGCCTTCGTGGTGGTCGCGCTGGGGCTGCTGGCCGCGCCCGTTGCTCGGCTGCTCGGCCGGCCCCGGGCTCTGGTGGTCAGCGTGGCCGGGGTCGCCCTGGTCCGGCTGGTCCTCCAACTGGTCCCGGACGCGACCGCCCGCTGGCTGCTGGCCCCGGTGGGGGTGGTGCTGTTCTGCTGGTTCGTGCCCCTCTGGCTGGCCAGGGACGGCCGGGGGCTGGGGCTGGCCCTGCTGGCCGGGCTGGCCGTCGACACCGCCCTGGCCGGCCTCGGCGGCAGCTGGGACTACGCCTGGCCGATCAACGGCCGGACGGTCGCCCTGGCCGTGGTGCTGGCCGTCGCCGCCGTCCTGGCGCTCGCGGCGGTGGGAGGCGGCCCTGGCCCGGAGCGGTCAGGGAACGGGGCCGGGCGGGTCGGCCTGGCGGCGGTGCTGCCGCTGGCCGGGGTGGGACCGGCGCTGTTCCTGCATGCCCTGGTCTGGCAGAACCTGGGCTGGCAGGCGGTGCTCGGCGGGCGCTCCCAGGAGGCGGCGTTCCTGCTCGTCATGGTGGGCAACCTCGGTGCCCTTGCCGCCGGGACGGCGGCCGCGCTCGCCCGGGAGGCCCGTTGGCCGCTGGTCGTCACCGCCGTCGGCGGGCTGGCCGTGGCCGTCGCCCTCACCGAGCGGGCCACGCTCGCCGCCGGGGTCCTCGGCCAGGCGGCCACCGCCGTCCTGCTGGTCGTCGTTGTCCGCCGATCGGGCGGTGCCGCCGGCCTGGGCCCGACCGTGGCCGTCTGGACGGCCGGCATGGGGCTGTTCGTGCTACTGGTGTTCGCCTACTACGCCGCCTACGACATGGTCCTGCCGGCCGGCAACGGCCTGCTGCCGGTCCTGGCGGCCGTCCTGGTGGGGCTGGCCGCCGCCGGGGCGATACGGTTCGGCCGCGACCAGGGGCGCCAAGGGCGCGACCTGGTGCCGCTCTGGGCCGGGGTGGCGCTGCTGGCCGCCCCGCTCTTGCTCTGGGCGACCGCGCCCGGCGCCGTCGAGGCCGCCCCCGGCCCGGCCCGGCCGGTGCGGGTGATGTCCTACAACCTGCACTTCGGCTTCGACGTGCGGGGCTGGAGCGACCTGGAGGGGGTGGCCAGGGCCATCGAGGCCAGCGGGGCCGAGGTGGTCGGGCTCCAGGAGGTCTCCCGCGGCTGGTACGTCAACGGCTCCACCGACATGCTGGCCTGGCTCCAGCGGCGGCTGCGGATGCCCCACGCCCGGTTCGCGGGCGCCTCCCACCCGATCTGGGGCAACGCCGTGCTCAGCCGCTACCCGATCCTGTCCGGCGAGGCGACGCGGCTGCCCCGGGTAGGCGTGCCCCTGCGCCGCAACGCCCTCGGGGTCGAGCTCGACGTCGGCGAGGGGCGGCGGCTCCGGGTGGTCGTCACCCATCTCCACCACGTCGAGGGAGCCGACGGCGCCCGTGTCCGCCTGGCCCAGCTGCCACACCTGCTTCAGGCGGTGGCCGGGCCGGAGGCCACCGTGCTCATGGGTGACTTCAACGCCGAGCCCGGCTCGGCCGAGATCGCCCACGTGCGGGCGGCCGGGCTGACCGACGCGTTCGTGGCCGCCGGCGGCCGGCCGGCCGACGAGCGCACCTGGCCGTCGGACCGGCCGGACCGGCGTATCGACTACATCTGGCTGTCGGCCGGCCTGGAGGCGAGCGACTTCGCCGCCACCACCAGCACGGCCAGCGACCACCGCGGCATCGCGGTCACCGTGGGCTAGGCCTGGTCCTCCTCCGCTGGCTCCGGCTGGTCGCCCTCGGCCAGGATGGCGTAGAGCTGGCGGCGGGTGTCCTTCAGCACCCCAAGGGCCCTGGCCTGCTGGGCCTCGCTGCCGGCGTTGGCCACGCTCCAGAAGGCCTGGGCGATCTGGCCCATGGCGTCGCGCAGGTTCCAGGCCATCGGGGCGACGCCCGCGGTGACCTCCTCCCACGGCGACTGCTGGCCCTGGCGCTCGGCCTCGGCCCGGCCGGCGTCGGTGAGCGTGAACCGGCGGCGGCCCTCGCCCTCCTCACCGGTGATCAGGTCCTCGTCCTCGAGCAGCTGGAGGGTCGGGTAGACCGACCCCGGGCTCGGCCGCCAGACGCCGCCGGTGCGCGCCTCCAGCTCCTGGATCATCTCGTAGCCGTGCATCGGCCGTTCGGCCAGCAGGGCCAGGATCGCGGCCCGGACGTCGCCGCGGCCGCGCCGGCCCCGCCCGCGCCGCCGGCCGCCGAACCCCCACGGCCCCGGCGGACCCGGGGGCATCGGGGGGCCAGGCGGGCCGAACGGCCCGAAGGCACCGTGGTGACCCGGCCAGCCCTCATGTGGGCCATGGCCGTGCCCGTAGTCGTGCTCTTGCTCGTGCATGACGTGTCGTCGTCGCATCGCTGCATCACCTCCTGAGTTCTCGCAGCGATCTAACGATATATCTTTGACACTCTTTGATGCAACGTCCGATTGATGGCGTCGATGCGGGCCCGGCTGGAGGGGTGGGAGCGCAACAGCGACGCCATGCCCCTTGGCCGGGGGACCGCCTGCTCGGCCTGGAGGAACAGCAGCAGCACCTGGACCAGGCCGGCGCCGTAGCCGAGCTCGGCCGCGTGCCGGTCGGCGGCGTGCTCGCCGGCCCGCGACAGGGCCGCCGCCAGCACCTTGGCCAGGCGGACGAGCAGGGCCAGGGGCAGCCAGAGCAGGCCGAGGGCGACCACAAGGACGCTCCCGGCCAGGACCAGGACGCCGAGCACGACCAGCAGCACCGCCATGCCCAGGGCGCCGTCGGCGGCCCGCCCGCCCGACACCCCGCCGGTGCGGTCGCTGAGGCGGCCGAACGTCCGGGCCAGCCACCTGACGACCCCGCGGATGGCCCGCAGCAGCCGCTCCCCGGCCTCGAAGGGCAGCAGGTACCACCAGCCGAGGATGATGGCCAGGGGGTGCAGCTGGCGGTGGTGGCCGACCTCGTGGGCCAGCACCGCCTCCAGCATGTCGTCGGGCAGCTCGCAGGCCACCCGGGTCACGGCCAGCATGTGGCCGCCGAGGGCGAACGCGTTGACCTGCCGCTTCTCCTCGACCCGGAGCAGGTAGCGGCCCGGGTCGGTGCCGGCCCGGCGGCAGACCCGCTCCAGCGCCGGGGCGATGCGGGCCAGCTCGGCCGGCCGCGGCCGGCGCAGGCTGCGGTACAGCAGCCGGGCCAGCGCGGCCTCCACCGGCCGGACCTGGACCAGGGCGGCGCTGGCCGTCCAGGCGGCGCAGGCCAGGATCACCACCGTCACCGGCTCCCGGCCGGTCAGGACGGCCACCCCGTAGGCGGGCAGGGCCACCACGACCAGCGACAGCAGCCAGATGAGGACCACGATGGCGAACATCCCGACCGAGGTCCCGCTGACCCGCTGCTGCGGCGGCATGGGGCAACGATACGTAGAGTGTGCGGCACGTGCGACGACTGGAGGGACCATGCCCATCTTCCGGCTGAACCACGCCGTGCTGTACGTCCGCGACCTTGAGCGGAGCGTCGCCTTCTACCGCGAGGTCCTCGGCTTCGAGCCCGTCATGGGCATGCCGGGAGCGGCCTTCATCCAGGCGCCCGGCTCGACCAACGACCACGACCTCGGCCTGTTCCAGATCGGCCCCGGGGCCGGCCCGTCGGAGGCCGGGCGGCGCACCGTCGGCCTCTACCACCTGGCCTGGGAGGTCGACACCCTGGCCGAGCTGGAGCGGCTGGCCGCCCGGCTGGCCGAGTCCGGCGCCCTGGCCGGCGCATCCGACCACGGCACGACCAAGAGCCTGTACGCCAAGGACCCCGACGGCCTCGAGTTCGAGGTCGCCTGGGTGGTCCCGGCCGAACTGCTCGACGCCGACGCCCTGGCCGCCCGCGAGCGCATCGGCCCCCTCGACCTGGCCCGCGAGAAGGAACGCTACGGCCCCGACACCAAGGGCGGCATCGGCATCTCGGTCCCAGCCCTCTGAATACGGAAGGCCCGCCGGGCTTCGGCGGGCCTTCCGTATGGGGGACCTTGGCGAGCGGCTAGCCGTTGGGGCGGGCGTAGCCGACGATGCTGCTGCCGAGCGACTGGACGCGCACGTAGTCGCCGGTGTGGGTGGCTGAGATGCGCTGCCCGCCGCCGATGTAGATGGAAACGTGCGAGATCGGGCTGTAGTAGAAGATCAGGTCGCCCGGCTGGAGCTCGCTGGCCGAGATGCGCCGGCCGACGTTGAACTGCGAGGCGCTGGAGTGGGGGAGCGAGACCCCGGCCTGGCGCCAGGCCATCATGGTCAGCCCCGAGCAGTCGTAGCAGCCCGGGCCCGCGCCGCCGTAGCAGTAGGGCTTGCCGACCTGGGCCCTGGCGTAGGCGACGGCCGCCGCGCCCGAGCCGCTGCCGCCACCGCCGCCACCCGAGGGCGGGGGCGCGACCGGGCCGACGGACGCCGGGCTGGGGGCCGAGGGACGGT
>Ga0307409_100000902_pt1 | contig 13761 bp, 13 predicted proteins | sample 322Ometagenome_2_FD_203888 | JGI IMG/M metagenome (GOLD analysis project Ga0307409, IMG submission 203888) | Maize rhizosphere microbial communities from greenhouse at UC Davis, California, United States - 322HYB-O-2 | ecosystem: Host-associated > Plants > Roots > Rhizosphere > Soil | place...
CACGGCGTCGTGGCTCGGCATTCCCGTTTCCACGACTCACACCATCACGGGCTGCATCATCGGAGCCGGCGCGGCGCGGCGCGCCTCTGCCGTTCGCTGGCAGGTCGCCGGCAACGTCATGACGGCCTGGGTCATCACCATCCCGGCCTCGGCGAGCGTCGCTGCTCTGTTCTATTACATCACGACGATCTTCTAGAGGCGTAGCCGCGCCCGTTGTCATAAAGTTGTAACGAAGCTGTCACGAACCGGTCTCGGAACGACAGCTAGGGGACTCTCACGGATCCAATCCGACACGGGAGTCTAAACCAGTGAAGAAGATGATGATCGCGCTGCCGGTAGCGGTGGCGCTCGCTGCATGTGGAAGCAACGGCGGCGGCGATGGTGCCGCGAAGCAGCAGCTGAAGGTCGTGGGTTCCTCGACCGTCTATCCCTTCACCACCGCAGTCGCCGAGCAATTCCAGCGCGACAACCCGAACGTCAGCGCGGTTGTCGAATCGACCGGCACGGGTGCGGGCATGAAATTGTTTTGCGGCGGCGTCGGAGCGAACTTCCCCGACATCGAGAACGCTTCGCGCCAGATCAAGAAGAGCGAGTATGAGTCCTGCGTCGCGGCCGGTGTGAAGAACGTCATCGAAGTCCCGGTCGGAATCGACGGACTGACCTTCATTCAGGCCAAGGGCTCGCAGCCGCTCAACCTGACCCAGGCTGACGTTTATGAGGCGCTCGCGGCCAACCCGTACGGGAAGGGCGCCAACACCGCCCAGACCTGGAAGGACGTCAATCCCGCGCTTCCGGCAATCAAGATTCGCGTCCTTGGCCCACCCCCGACATCCGGAACGCGTGACAGCCTTGTCGAGCTCTATCTCGAAAAGGGCTGCAACTCCGATCCGACCATGAAGGCGCTCAAGGAATCGGACGAGGCAAAGCACAAGGACGTCTGCACGAAGGTGCGCGAGGATGGCCTGTTCGTGGAAGCGGGCGAGAACGACAATCTCCTCGTCCAGAAGGTAACCAGCGATCCGGGTACCGTCGGCATTCTCGGCTACTCCTTCCTCGAGGAGAATGCGGACAAGGTCAGCCCTGTCCAGATCAACGGCATCTCGCCGACCGAGGCCACGATTGCTGATTTGTCCTACCCGGGCGCCCGCAAGCTCTACATCTACGTAAAGGGCGATCATCTGGCCGCGAAGTCCGCGCTCCGCGACTTCGTTGCGGCTTATTCCAAGGCATGGGCGAAAGGCGGCCCGCTGGAGCAGCGCGGACTGGTTCCACTGGCCGGCGCCGAGCTGGAAGCTGCCAACAAGCAGGCGACTGAGCTGAAGCCGCTCGACCCGGCCGGCCTGAAGTAGGCGCCCACCGGCGACTAACATGACGCTCGGATTTGCCTTCATCGTGATCCTGCTGGTCGCCGCGGCGATCGGCGGGATCTCGTACGTTCGCGCCGCGCGTCTTCGCACCGGCGGAAGGCTTCATTCGCTCCCTGCTTATCACGCCGTGCACGCGGTGCTCTGGATCCTCGCTCCGGCGCTTTTGGTGCTGGCGGCATGGGCGCCGATGCAGACCCGGCTGGTCGACCAAGCCGTGCTTGCAACGCCCGAGGGCCAGGCACTGCCGGACTTCGAGATGCAGCGCGATACGATCCTCGCGGAAGCGCGACAGATCGCCAATCGCGAGATCGAAGCGGGCTTCAATCCGGAGTCCACCGCCCTTGCGCCGCGAATGAAGGAGGCGGAGGGCCGCTACGCCTCAATCGGCGGCATTGCGGCAATCCTGTTCGCGTTTGGCGCCGGCGGGCTCTTGCTCCTCCGCAAGCGCAGCCGCGAGTTCCGAGCGCGGACGTCCGTCGAGCGATGGATGAACGGGCTGCTCGTTGCCGCGTCGATGATCGCCATCTTCACGACTCTCGGAATCGTCCTGTCGCTATTGTTCGAATCGCTTCGCTTCTTTCAGATGGTTTCGCCGACCGAGTTCCTCTTCGGCCTGACCTGGAGCCCGCAGACAGCCATCCGCGCCGACCAGGCCGGTTCCTCCGGTGCATTCGGATCGATTCCGCTCTTCTGGGGAACGATCCTGATTGGCGCGATCATCGCCATGATCGTCGCCATCCCGCTTGGTCTGATGAGCGCGATCTATCTGACGCAATACTCCGCGCCGAAAGTCCGGTCGGTCATCAAGCCGTTGCTCGAAATTCTCGCCGGCGTTCCGACGGTCGTTTACGGCTATTTCGCCGCGCTGACGGTGGCGCCATGGATCCGCGAGATCGGCATTGCGCTGGGCATCGAATCGGCGAGCAGTGAAAGCGCGCTCGCGGCGGGGCTCGTCATGGGAATCATGATCATTCCGTTCGTCAGCTCGATGGCCGACGATTCCATCGCCGCCGTTCCCGCCGCGATGAACGACGGCAGCCTGGCGCTCGGCGCGACGCGTTCGGAGACGATTCGAAAGGTGCTGCTTCCGGCAGCCCTTCCCGGCGTCGTCGGCGGCATCCTGCTCGCTGTTAGCCGGGCGATCGGTGAAACGATGATCGTGGTGATGGCGGCCGGCCTTGCGGCGAACCTTACCGCCAATCCGTTCGAAAGCGTGACCACTGTCACGGTCCAGATCGTCCAACTGCTCACCGGCGACCAGGAGTTCGACAGCGCCAAGACGCTCGCCGCCTTCGCGCTCGGCTTGGTGCTGTTCCTCATCACCCTGGTCCTCAACCTGATCGCGCTGAGGGTCGTGCGCAAATATCGAGAAGCTTATGAATAGCGCGAGCGCAGACGCCGCGATCACGCGCTGGACCGGCGATACAATGCAGAGCCGACTGCGCAGCCGGTATCGGTCGGAGCGCTTGTTCAAGCTGCTGGGGCTGCTGGCGGTCGCGGTGTCGCTCGCCTTTCTGGCCTTCCTGCTCGGGACGATGATCTATCGCGGGGCGGGCGGACTGACGCTCGGCTTCCTTCAGGCTTCGGACTCGACCGACCCTGCCATGGCGGGCGTCTGGGGAGCGCTGAAGGGCAGCTTCCTGACGATCGTCGTGACGATGGCGCTGGCCTTTCCGGTAGGCGTGCTGTCGGCAATCTATCTGGAAGAATTTGCCGCTAGGAATCGCTGGACGGACACGATCGAGGTCTCGATCAATAACCTCGCCGCTGTGCCGTCCATCATTTTCGGCCTTCTTGGCCTCGCCGTGTTCCTGAACTTCATGAACATGCCGCGCTCGGCGCCGCTCGTCGGCGGACTGACTCTCGCGCTGATGACCATGCCGGTGATCGTTATTGCCGGCCGCAATGCGATCAAGGCGGTCCCGCCCTCGATTCGCGAAGCGGCGCTGGGCGTGGGCGCATCGAAGATGCAGGTCGTATTCCATCACGTCCTGCCGCTTGCGCTGCCCGGCATTCTCACCGGCACGATCATCGGCATGGCACGCGCGCTTGGCGAGACCGCGCCGCTGCTGATGATCGGCATGCGCGCGTTCATCGCCAACCCGCCGTCGGGCATAAACGAGCCCGCGACGGTGCTTCCGGTTCAGATCTTCCTCTGGTCGGACGAAGTCGATCGAGCCTTCGTCGAGAAGACGAGTGCGGCCATCATTGTCCTTCTCGTGTTCATGCTGATGATGAACGCGCTCGCCATCTATCTCCGCAACCGCTTCGAGCAACGCTGGTAGGCCTCATGCTCATGAAAGAAAAAACACCCATCACTCCAACGACGCCGGTTCCGGCGCCTTCTGCAGCAGTCGCTGCCGAGGCGAACCGAAAAGGACCATCGACGACGGAGCAGCCGCTTCCGCACGAACCGTCGGTTCTCGACGATCCGGTCGCAAGCGGCACGCCTCTGCAGGAGAAGCCGGTCAGCGGTCTTTCCGTCTCACTCGGCACGGACGCCGACGAGCATGAAGAACCCTCGCCCAAGCGCGAGCCCAAGATGCGTGCTCGCGGCATCAACGTCTTCTACGGCGAGAAGCAGGCGCTGAAGGATGTCTCGATCGACGTTCACGAAGATCGCGTCACTGCGTTCATCGGTCCATCGGGCTGCGGCAAGTCGACGTTCCTGCGCTGCCTCAACCGCATGAACGACACGATACCGGCAGCGAAGGTGTCGGGACTGATCGAGCTCGACGGAACGGACATCAATTCGCCGGCCATGGACGTCGTTCAGCTTCGCGCCCGCGTCGGCATGGTGTTCCAGAAGCCGAACCCGTTTCCCAAGTCGATCTATGAAAACGTCGCCTACGGGCCGCGCATTCACGGCCTCACCTCGTCGCGCGCCGAGCTCGACCAGACGGTCGAGAAATCGCTGAAGCGCGCCGGCCTCTGGGACGAGGTCAAGGACCGGCTGATGGAGAGTGGCACCGCCCTATCAGGCGGTCAGCAGCAGCGCCTCTGCATCGCCCGCGCAATCGCGGTCGATCCGGAAGTGATCCTGATGGATGAGCCCTGCTCGGCGCTCGATCCGATCGCCACGGCTCGTATCGAGGAGCTGATCCACGAGCTTCGCGGCCGCTACGCGATCGTGATCGTGACGCACAACATGCAACAGGCGGCGCGCGTTTCGCAGCGCACGGCCTTCTTCCATCTCGGCGAGCTGGTCGAATACGGCAAGACCAGCGAGATGTTCACCAACCCTCGCGAGCAACGCACCCAGGATTATATCACTGGGCGCTACGGCTGATCGGAGCAGAAGCAATGCAGCAGCAGACCGGCCATACGCTCAAGGCCTTTGACGAAGACATCGACCGCCTTCGCGGGCTCATCAGCGAGATGGGGCAATTGGCGCAGCAGGCCATCATCGAGGCGATGCGGTGCCTCGTCGAGCGCGACACGGAAGCCGCGCATCGCCTCGTCGAACGCGACAAGGAGATCGACCGGCTCGAGATCGAGACCGAGAAGCGCGTGGTCCAGCTCATCGCGCTGCGTGCGCCGATGGCTGGCGACCTTCGCGATGCCGTCGCGGCGCTGAAGATCTCGGGCGTCGTCGAGCGCATCGGCGACTATGCCAAGAACATCGCCAAGCGGGTCCAGCTGCTCGATGGCGCAAGCGATATCGAGCCGGTGTCGCTCCTGCCGGAAATGGCGCGCATCGCGACCGACATGGTCACCGACGTGCTCCGTGCCTTCGTTGAGCGCGACGCGAAGGCGGCGGTGCGCGTCTGCGAACGCGACCAGGCCGTCGACGATTTCTATGATTCGATTTTCCGCACGTTGCTGACGCACATGATGGAGAACCCGCACAACATCGGCCAGTCGGCGCACCTGCTGTTCGTCGCCAAGAACCTGGAGCGAGTGGGCGATCACGCGACGAACATCGCCGAGATGGTCTATTACGCGGCGACCGGAGAGCATATGGTCGAGCCCACCAAGAAACGGCGCAGGAAGCCTGCATGACGCGCAAGAAGCTCCTGCTTGTCGAGGACGACCGGGCGCTCGCCGAACTTCTGATCTGGCATTTCGAGCGCGAGGATTATGAAGTCCGCCGGACGGGCGACGGCGAAGAAGCGTTGCTTCTCGCCAGCGAGGACGCGCCGGACGTCATCATTCTCGACTGGATGATCGAAGGCATCCTCGGCCTCGAGGTCTGCCGCCGGCTTCGGCGCCGTTCGGAGACGGCCAACGTCCCGATCATCATGCTGACGGCGCGCGGCGAGGAGAGCGACCGCATCCGCGGCCTAGAGACTGGCGCCGACGACTATGTCACCAAGCCCTTTAGCCCACGCGAGCTCGTGGCCCGTGTCGGCGCCGTGCTTCGCCGGGTCCGCCCGGCGCTTGCGGCGGAGCAGCTGGGCTATGACGATGTCGAGATGGACGTCGCCGCGCATCGGGTTCGTCGGGCGGGAAAGCCGATTTCCCTCGGCCCCACCGAGTTCCGGCTGCTTAGGCACTTCCTCGAGAATCCGGGGCGCGTTTTCTCGCGGGAACGGCTGCTCGATTCGGTCTGGTCGCACGATCCCGACATCGATTTGCGGACCGTCGATGTGCACGTGCGTCGACTGCGCAAGGCACTCAACGACGGCGGCCGCCGGGACATCATCCGTACCGTGCGTTCGGCCGGCTACTCACTGGATGCCGAGGCCTGAAAACCCCGTCACACAACCGAAACAAAGTCGTCATTTAGACGTCGCGACCCACCCCTAGAGACGAGTCGTCAGCAGCTGTGCTGCCGGCGATTCCAAGGGGAAATTTCAACGATGTCACGCAAGTTTTTGGCTCTGGCCGGAGTCGCACTCGTCGCAACTACCGTCAGCACCGCCGCAGAGGCCCGCACGCAAATGCGCGCAGTCGGATCCTCCACCGTATATCCGTTCGCAAAAGTGGTCGCAGAGCGGGTCGCCCGCGCCAACGGCCGTCTGGGCACGCCGATCATCGAGTCCACGGGGACAGGTGGCGGAATGAAGCTGTTCTGCGCCGGGATCGGCGAGCGCTTTCCCGATGTCGCCAATGCGTCGCGCCGAATGAAGGCTTCGGAAGCCAAGACATGCTCCGCGAACGGCGTGACCAAAATCACCGAGATCCAGGTCGGCATCGACGGAATCGCATTCGGAACGTCGAAGCGCACTCCGCTTGCAAACGTTACGGTCCGGGACCTCTATATGGCGCTAGCCAAGACGCCGTTCGGCAAGCCCAACAAGGCCAAGACGTGGAAGGACGTCAACGCCAAGTTGCCCGCGCTTCCGATCCGCGTTTACGGGCCGCCTCCGACGAGTGGTACTCGCGACGCACTCACCGAGCTGATCATGACCGCCGGCTGCGAAACGAACCCCGGCATGAAGGCCCTCAAGAAGGCGAGCGAGTCGAAGCACAAGGCCGTATGCACCGCGATGCGTGAAGACGGCGCCTTCATCGAGGCGGGCGAGAATGACAATCTGATCGTCCAGAAACTCGAAGCCAATCCCGGAACGGTCGGCATCTTTGGCTATTCATATCTCGAAGAGAATCTGAATCAGCTGAAGGGTCTGTCGATCGACGGCGTCGCTCCAACTTACGAGGCGATCAGCGCGTTCAAGTATCCGGGCGCTCGACCGCTCTTCATTTACATCAAGAACGCGCACGTCGGCGCGATCCCGTCGATCAAGGCATTCGTGGCCGAGTTCACGAAGGAAAGCGCATTCGGTCCGCGTGGCTATCTCCGTCAGGCCGGCCTGATCGCTTCGCCGAATCAAGTTCGCGCCCGCAGCCAGGTTGCAGCACGCAGCCTGGCGCCGCTGAATTTCGCAAGCCTCAAGTAACGGCTTCGAACCCACTTCAACGCAACGACAATATGGCGCCGGTTCCCGTGGAGCCGGCGCTCGAGGCCTCCAAAGGGGAGGCGGGGGAAAGGGAAGTAGAATGACTCGCAAGTCCATAGTCGCGGCGCTCCTTGCAGGAAGCGCTCTTGTCATGGCCGCTCCGGCTCACGCCGCCGCTCAGGAACAACCCCGGGCGGAGCCTGCCGAGCCGGACCAGTCCGATGCAACCGCCGATGCCACCATTCAAGGCACGAACCAGGTCGACGACCTGCAGGCGAAGATCGAACTGCTTCAGGCGCAGGTTGAATCGCTTCAGGAATCGCTGGAAGGCGTGAAGAAGGCGCAGGCAAAGGCTGTCCCATCCTGGAAGGGCGCTCCACAGTTTCTCGACAAGGATGCTGGCTGGTCGTTCAAGCCGCGCGGGCGCTTGATGTACGACTTCGCAACCGTTGACGGCCCGGGAGGCTACTCCAACCCTGGCCTTGGCTTCTCGAATGAGGTCCGGCGCGCCCGCCTCGGCGTCGAGGGCACGATCCCGGGCAATTTCGGATACAAGTTCGAACTGGATTTCGCCGCTGGCGAAGTCGAGTTCGCCGACGCGTATCTCTCGCACTCGCGCGGCCCCGTCGAGTTCATCATCGGCCAGCACAACAATTTCCAGTCGCTCGATGAGCTGACCAGCTCGCTGCACAGTTCCTTCATCGAACGCGCGGCCTTTACGGACGCCTTCGGTTTCGAGAGGCGCGTGGGCGTGTCGGCGCAATATGCGAAGGGCATCGTCCTCGCGCAGGGTGGCTTCTTCACGGACAGCATCACCGACCTGAACAGCGTCGGCGATGACAACAACAGCTATGGCTTCGATACCCGTCTCGTGGTGGCACCTATGATGGGATCGAACCAGTTGCACTTCGCCGGATCCTACCACTGGCGCGACCTCAACGACGCTGCGACGAGCGTTCGCTATCGGCAGCGTCCGGCGGTTCACACGACCGACATTCGGTTCGTGGATACGGGTAATATCGCGGGAGCCGAAAAGGAGACGGGCCTCGGTCTCGAGGCTGCCGGGATCTTCGGCCCGTTCCACCTCGCCAGCGAAGCCTATTGGCAGCGAGTTGGCCGTAGCGGGTTCTCCGATCCGACCTTCTTCGGCGCTTATGTCGAAGGCGGATACTTCTTCACGGGCGAGAGCCGCGGATACAAGGGCGGCAAGTTCGACCGGGTGAAAGTGAAGAATCCGTTCGGCGGCGAGGGGAATGGTTGGGGCGCGCTCGGCCTGAATCTCCGTTGGGACTATCTCGATTTGACCGACGCCGGAATCATCGGCGGCACGCAAAATGCCTACCAGGCGTCGTTGAACTGGAAGCCGACCGATTACGTGCTGCTCGGTCTCAACTATGCGCACATCCTCTACGACGATGCTGCGATCTCGGCCGGTGGCGACCGCGACTACAGCGTCGACATGGCTGCCTTCCGCGCGCAGGTGGACTTCTGATCACTTAGGCTTTCGTCTCCACTCCCCGGAAAGAAAGCCCGGCCCCCTCGCCCGGATGTACGGCGAGGGGGCCTTTCGTTTGAGGATAACTCAACTATTCTTTATTCAAATTAGTAACACTGGCTGCACAATGGGCGGGGGAGTCGATCAATGCGTCTAGTGCTTCTTGGAGTTCTTCTCGCGACCGGCGCCGGCGTTCCGTCTGCGCAGGCACAGACCGCACAAGGCGATGTGTCGGTCACGATTTACAACGACAATCTCGCGTTGGTTCAGGACACTAGGCAGATGGCAATTCCCGCGGGTCGCTCGCGTCAGGAATTTCCAGATGTGTCCGGACAGATCCGGTCGGAGACGGTCTCCTTCGCCGCTTCGGGCACGGCGATCGTCGAACAGAACTTCGACTACGACCTACTCTCGCCAAGTCAGCTGATGCAAAAGGCGATCGGCCAAACTGTAACGATCGTCCGGGTCAATCCAGCAACCGGTGCCGAGACGCGAGAAGCAGCCAAGATTCTCGCGACGAACGGCGGCGTCGTAATGCAGATCGGCAACCGGATCGAGGTTCTGCGTGATGATGGCCTTCCTGTACGAGTCATCTTCGACAAGGTGCCGCCGAACTTGCGCGCACGGCCGACGCTTTCTGTCACGATCCAGAGCGGGAGTGCGGGGTCTCGTCCCGCTACCCTGACCTATCTCACGCCGGGAATTGGCTGGAAAGCCGATTATGTGACCCTGTTCGACGAAGCGGCCGGCAAGATCGACGCGCAGGGTTGGATTACGCTAACGAACACCACTGGCACCAATTTCACAAATGCCGACGTGGTGATGGTTGCTGGAACACCGAACTTCACGCAGGCCGACCCTTATAACCAGTACAACCAGTACCGGCCGCAGCCGTCGCCCGTCCGCCGGGCCGGTACCGAGAGCGGATCGCGTGAGAGACTTGGCGACTACTATCTCTATCCGCTCGCGGAGCGGACCACGATCGCAAACGCGCAAACCAAGCAGGTCAGCTTTCTCGATGTCGAAGGCGCACCGGCGAGCAAGGGCTACGAATTTCGCGTCGAGTGGGGCCAGAATATGGACCAGCCACAAAGCGCATATTCGGTCATCAAGTTCAGCAACTCGTCACGTGCAGGGCTTGGCGATCAACTGCCCGCGGGAACGGTGCGCGCCTACATGCGCGACGCACGCGGCCAGCCGCAATTCATCGGTGAAAGCGCGATTCCGCATACCCCCATGGGCTCCGAGCTTGCGATCCGGACGGGCGAGGCCTTCGACGTCAAGGTGAAGTCGACCTTGGCCAAGCGCGAGAGAATCCTGAGTAGCGAATGGGTGCGGACTGCTCGCATGCGCATCAACAGCTCGCGAACTGGCACTGAGATCGTCACCGTTGACCAGAACCTGCAATATTGGCGTACGACGATGAGCTACACGCTCACGAACGCTCGCCCAGTGCCGGTGACGGTCGACCTAGTCCAAGCGGGCCTCGACAATTGGTATCACGATACAAGGGTGCCGAGCGAAAGCGTGGCCGGCGTGCAGCGCTCCGCTGATGAGAGGCTTTATCGCGTAACGGTGCCGGCGAACGGCGAGATCACCGTCACGGCAGTTTTCGACACCCGGTACTAAGCCGATGCGCAGCGTTTGCGTCGTCTTTCTAGCGCTCGCGGCTTCGACCGGCGCGGCGGGGCAGCAGCGTGTGCTTTCGCCTAGGCCGGAAGCGGTGTCCGTGACCGTATATCGCGACCCGGAGCGAGCTGCCGATCGCTTGCTCGATCGAGACTGGCTTGGTGGCTATGCACTCATCTCGGAAACGCGCACGATCGATCTTCCAGCGGGCCCAAGCGAGATCCGTTTCGAGGGCGTTGCAGACAGCCTCCTTCCGGCGAGCGTCATCGTCAGCGGTCTTCCGCAACAGCCAGCCGAGAAGAATTATGACGCACGACTGCTGTCGCCGGGCGGGCTAATCGACGCTTTTCTTGGTCAGCAGGTTCACATCCGTCGGACGCACAAGAAGACCGGCAGGGTTACGGAAAGTGAAGCGATCGTCCGCTCAGGCCCCAACGGCATCGTCCTGCAGACTGCGGCTGGCTTCGAAGCTCTGAAGTGCTCGGGGCTTTCGGAAGCGTTGCTCTATCCGAAGATCCCTGACGGGTTATCGGACAAGCCAACCCTGTCGCTTCGAACCACGTCCGCAGCTCCGGCACGGACGACCGTCCGCCTGTCTTATCTCGCGACGCAGTTCGATTGGCAGGCGAACTACATTGCTATGGTCAATTCCGGCGGCCGCTCGCTTGATTTGTTCGCCTGGCTGACGCTTGCCAATGCGAATGATGCGAGCTTCCCAGAAGCGCAGACCCAGGCCGTTGCGGGCACGCCGAATCGCGAGCAATCAGATTACGATCCAGTGCGTTCGGTATCGCCGACCATCCAGCTGCAGTGCTGGCCTTCCGACGACACCAGCGACATACGAAATCCCCCGCCCTACCCTCCGCCACCGCCTGCTGCCGAGCGGGACGGTGGCGACGAGGGGGAAAGCATCGTGGTCACTGCAGCACGCGCTCCAGCGCCGGCGATGGTCGCTGCGCAGGAAGATCTCGGTGATCTGAAACTCTATCGAATACCGGAACCAGTCACCGTCGCTGCCAATGCACAGAAGCAGGTGGCCCTTCTGACGAAGAACAAGGTTCCATTCGAGCGCGTGCACACACTGCCGGTCGATCCGAGCGAAACTACCGACGGACCGCACCCCGTTTCGATCATGATCCGCATGAAGAACACGAAGGCGCGGGGCCTGGGCGTGCCGCTTCCGTCGGGAAAGGTCGCAGTGTTCGAAACTGTAACTGGTAGATCGATGCTGGCTGGCGAGCCGCAGCTTGAGGACAAAGCCGTCGGCGAATTGGTCGAATTGGAAATCGGCGAGAGTCCGGACGTGACGTACGAACTCACTGAGACATGGGAAGGGGAGTCAAACGACGACGGTGATCCATTTCGTCGCTATCAGCTTCGCTTGATCAACGCCCGCGCGAAGTCTGCGGCTGTGGAGGTGGCGCTGGCGGTACCGCACAATGTTCGGCTGACGAAGCCCAGTCGGCGACTAGGAACGAAAAACGGCTATCCGCTTTGGCTTGTGACCGTTCCGGCGAACAAGAGCATCGCGTTGGAATATCAGGTCGAGCCGATTCGACTCAAAAATGAAGACGACGAATACGAAGACTAGGCGGGATCCACCGACCGAGGCCGGTGATTTTCGTCGAGAGCGACGAAGGTGAAGAGGCCTTCGGTGACCTTGAGCTCGGTCGCGCCGCGGTCACGGCTGGCGACGACTTCGATGCGCACGCCCATAGACGTCCGCCCTACGCGCTCTACCTCTGCATAGACGGATATGAGGTCGCGCAAGTGGATCGGGGTGATGAACTCCATACGCTCGATGGCGACCGTGGCGACGGCACCCTGCGCCCGGCGCGAAGCGGCGATGCCTCCGGCGATGTCCATCTGGCTCAGCACCCAGCCGCCGAAGATGTGTCCGTTGGCGTTGATGTCGGTCGGTCCGGGTACGACGCGAAGCATGGGCTCGCGGACATGATCAGTCACAAGGTTCATCCTTTTCGAATTTGCTGGCTTCGGTGTCGTGACCGCTTCGCGCGCTGAGGAAGACGAGGCTCATCAACGCCCCGGCAAGCAGGACGGACACGCCCGCGCCAAGAGCGGTCGCAATCATCATGTGAATATGCGGCCCCTGGCTGCCGCGCGCGACGAGCAACACGGCGATCGCCGCGACGACGATCGAGAAGCCCGCGAGGAGCTTCATGATCCGCCGGAACTTGCGCAGCAAGGAGAGTTGCGGGCTCGCAATTGGGTCGGGGCGGGGCATGGCCTTCCCTTTGGCTTCGCGAAGTGGGACTATCAAGGCTTGCACCCGGCACCGGATTCGGAGGCTGCAATGAACGTTCAGATGATCCTCGGCGACAAAGGAACCGAGGTGGCGACAATATCGGCCCAGGCGGCGGTCGGCGATGCCGTCCGGCTGCTCGGCGAGCGAAGGATCGGCGCCCTGCCGGTGGTCGATGGCGACGAGATCGCCGGCATCATGTCGGAACGCGACGTCATCTACTGCCTGCGCGACCATGGCTCGGAAGTTCTCGACTGGCCGGTGTCGCGGGTAATGACCGCGCCCGCGATCACGGTCGATCCGGCGACGCCGGTCTTGAATGCTCTCGCCTTGATGACTCAGCGGCGCATTCGGCATTTGCCCGTGGTCGCCAACGGCCGGCTGGTGGGAATCGTGTCGATCGGTGACCTGGTGAAGCACCGCATCGAACGGATCGAGAGCGAGGCCGCGGCCATGCGCGAGTACATTCAGAGCGCCTGAGCACTCTATTCGTCGCAAATCGCAACGAATCGCTTGATCAATCGGGATCAGCCTCTATTTGCCGGTCCCAGCGAAGCGCTTCGGCCATTCGTTCTTCGAAAATGCGTTTTGTTTGAGACTCTTGCGTCTTGAACGACAGTTTCGAAGGACTATCTAGGTCTAAGCAGCGAGGCGGGCGGTCCTTACGGATGGCTCGCTTTTGTTTCGCGAGGTTCAGCGAACCGAACGGCGGCCGGCAAGAAATTGCAAAAAGGCCGTTGACGAGCTGGAGAGCCACCCATATATGGCGCCTCCAGCAAACGGAGACGGCCCTTACGGGTCTCGTCCCCGTTTCGCGCCTCTTCTTAGTCGGTACAACCGATCCCGGAACGAACGAACCGGGGGAAGATACGCGTCGGCTCTTTGACATTGTCGGTTTTAGATGAAGGGACATGTGGGCGGCGGCCCGGTCTTCGATAGCCTCTGGGTATCGAACGGTCGGTCAAATTTATGCCGTTCCTTAATGTGACTTCCGTCGGGCTTGCCTGGCGGGATGAGCAAATGTCCTCATACGCAAACACACCAGTTTGTATATTTGTGCAGGAACGGCTCCCAGAGATGCCGGTCTTGCCCTGCTTATTCCAGCGGGGCTCGATCGCACATCAACTTGAGAGTTTGATTCTGGCTCAGAACGAACGCTGGCGGCAT
>Ga0307409_100000903_pt1 | contig 13753 bp, 13 predicted proteins | sample 322Ometagenome_2_FD_203888 | JGI IMG/M metagenome (GOLD analysis project Ga0307409, IMG submission 203888) | Maize rhizosphere microbial communities from greenhouse at UC Davis, California, United States - 322HYB-O-2 | ecosystem: Host-associated > Plants > Roots > Rhizosphere > Soil | place...
GAAGATGATGCAGAGTCCGTTGGCGAGGGCCTGCAGGCCGATGAACGGCATCGCCGACTTGAAGATCATCGCCATCGTGATCTCCTTCGGCGCAACGCTCTTCAAATAAAAGAGCGAATAGCCGAATGGCGGACTCAGGAACGCCATCTGCATGTTGACCATGAAGATAACGCCGTACCAGAGCGGGATGTCCTTCGGGTCGACGCCCGCGATGCCGAAGACGCCGGGGAACGACAGCCCGATCAGGATCGGCAGGAAGATCGGCACTGTGAGCAGCATGATGCCGACCCAGTCGAGGAACATGCCGAGGATGAAAAGCACGACCATCATCAGGAACAGGATCCCGTAGGGGGCCAGCCCGGTGCCGATGATCAGGTCGGCGACGAACGTCTGACCGCCCTTGACGATGAAGAAGCCGACGAACATCGTCGCGCCGAAGAAGATCCACATCACCATCGCGGTGGCCTTCAGCGTCGCCATCGCCGCTTCCTGCAGCGCGACCCACGTCAGGCGCCGGTGCAGCGCGCACACGGCGAGTGCGCCGAACGTCCCGATGCCCGCCGCCTCGACCGGCGTCGCGATGCCGACGAAGATGACGCCGAGCACGAGGATGATCAGCAGCACCGGCGCGATCGTGTTGCGCAGCAGGCGCAGTTTCTCGCGCATGTCGACGCGCTCCTCGATCGGCAGCGCCGGCCCGAGACTCGGGTTGATGTAGCAGCGGATCGTCACGTACGCGATGTACATGCCGGACAGCAGCAAGCCGGGGAACACCGAGCCGATCAGAAGCTCGCCGAGCGACTGTTGCGCGACGACCGCGTAAACGATCGCCATCACCGACGGCGGGATCAGGATCCCGAGCGTCCCGCCCGCCAGCAGCGCACCGCAGGCGAGCTTGGGATCGTACTTGCGCCGCAGCATCGCCGGCAGCGCGATCATGCCCATCGTCACCTCGGTGGCGCCGACGACGCCCACCATCGCCGCGAGCAGCGTGCACGCGACGACCGTCGCCGATGCGAGGCCGCCCTTCAGTGCGCCAAGCCACTTGTAGATGACGTCGAACAGTTCCTCGATGATCCCCGCCTTCTCGAGCACCGCGGCCATGAAGATGAACAGCGGCACCGCCGAGAGCTGGTAATCCGTCATGAACGGGAAGATGCGCGACGGCATCATGTTCAGCACGGCGCTGCTGCCGAAGAGGTACAGGAAGATCGTCGCGAGGCTGCCCGTGCAGAACGCCATCGGCAGGCCGAGGGCGAGCAGCAGCGCGAGTCCGCCGAAGAGAAGGATCGTGAGCCAGCCGATTCCGATTTCGAGACCCATGCGTCACGCTCCCCTGCGCATCACGAACAGCACGTCCTTGATCAGCTTCGAGATGCCCTGCAGCAGCAACAGCCCCGCGCCGATGGGGATCGCCAGCTTGACCGGCCAGTACTGGATGCCCCATTCGGTGAATGACGTTTCGCCGAAGCCGATCGAGTCGGATGCGAACTTGATGCCGGTCACCAGCATCGTGCCGATGAAGATGAAGAAGAAGACCGACGTGACGATGTCGGCGATGGCTTTGCCGCGCGGCGAGAACTTCGCGTAGATCACGTCCACGCGCACGTGCTGGTCTTCGCGATACGCATACGCGCCCGACAGCATGTATTGCATGCCGAACATCAGGAACATGCTCTCGTGCACCCAGTTGGTCGGTGAATTGAACACGTAGCGCGCCAGGACTTCGTAGTAGTAGACGAACACGGCGATCAGCGACCACCACGCGACGTATTCGCCGGCCTTGACGTTGATCGACTCGATCCAGTCGGTGTAGCGGGAATGGAAGTGCAGCGTCGGGTCCTCCGCGAGCACGGGCTCGGCCACCGCGGGGATGCCGGGCTCGCCGGCGAGCGTGGGCGCGCCCTTCGCGGCCTCCAGGTCACCCGTCTTGCGCACGAGGCGCGGCAGCAACAGGGCGTCGGCGAGCAGCATGATCGCCAGCACGATCGCGGTGTACTGGGAGATCGACACCCAGTGATCGGTCACAGCCTTCGCCGTCGCGTACTCGCCCTGCGCCTTGGCGAGCTCGCCCTTCGCAGCCTCGTATTGCGCCGCTGCTTCCGGCTCGGGCGTCGGCGAATCCGGCTTGGCCTGGTCGGCGATGACCTGCGCATGCTCGAGCGCGGCGAACGTCCGCGACGTATCGTCGCGCACTTCGCGAATCTGCGCGTTGCAATAGAGGATGAACAGGAACACCGGAATGAATGCGAAGCCGAGCGCGCTCCGCAGGTAGAACCGGTGGATGCCGAGGAAGCCCGAGGTGAGCCAGAACAGATAAGCGATGAACAGCGACGGTCGCGAGCGTGGCGCTTTCGCGAGCTGGCGGCGAACCAGATACGCCGCGATCAGCGGGAAAACGAGCAGCCCCATCCAATACATCCAGTGGGGAAGAATGAACGTGAGTGCGGGCATGACGGACGCATCCCGTCTCGGCGGCGGCCGAAAGCGGCCGCCGCGAGACTGTCAGAGCTTTATGGAAACCGGTCGCGGTTCGGCCGGGTCAAACGTCCAGCTTCAATCCCTTGTACATGTCGGGCGTGACGTAGCCGCACGTCGGCGACTCCATCAGATCGAGCTGGGTCTTGAACACCTGGGCCGCGTCCTTGTCCTTGTTGGCCCATTTGAACCATATCGGTACGGCGACCTTCTGGAACTTGGGCAGGTCCTCGGCCGGCAGGCGCGTGATCGTGGTGCCCGCCTTGATGAATTTACCCCAGGCTTCGAGATCCGCCTTCTGGATCGCCGCGTGGTGGATGTTCGAATAGACCTGGATCTCGTCGTCGAGCCAGACCTTCATCTTCGGCGACAGCTTGTTCCACAGATCCATCCGGACGACGAAGTCCATCAGGTCGACCGGCTGGTAGATCGACTCGAGTCCGGGCGGGCCCATCCAGATGTACTTCGTCACCTGCTGGAAGCCGAGATCCCAGTTGACGGCCGGACCGGTGTAGTCGGCGGCGTCCACGGTTCCCTTCTCCAGCGCGGAAAACACTTCACCGCCCGGCAGCAGCGTCGTGCGTGCGCCGATCGCCGCAAAGCCTTCGGCGATCATGCCGCCAGGCACGCGCAGCTTGAGCCCCTTGAAATCCTCCGCCGTGCGGATCGGCTTCTTCGAATGGACGATGTTCGGCCCGTGGTGGATCCGGTTGACGTAGTAAAGACCCTGCTTGGCGAAGATATCGCGCGCCAGCTGCAACCCGCCCTTGCTGTAGAAAAAGATGTCCCACTCGTGCGGGTAGCGCAGGCCCATCAGGTACGACGACAGGAACGCCGTCGCCGGTATCTTGCCGACCCAGTACACGGTGAACGAGTTCATCGCCTCGAGCACGCCGTTCTTGACGCCGTCCAGCATCTCGAAGTCGCCCACCACTTCCTTCGCGGCGAATGGCTTGATCTCGAGCTCGCCGCCGGTCTTTTCCTTGATCGTGGCCGCCCAGGTCTTGAACGTTTGCAGCCCGACGCCGGCAGGCCAGGACGTCTGCACCTTCCAGGTCATTGTCTCGGCCGCCGCGGCGTTACGGATGAACGGCGCGCCGACGATGGCGGCGGTTCCGGCGGCGGCCGCACCTGCCGTCTTGAGCAGGCGGCGGCGCGCGGGTTCAGGTGCAGCGGCGGACTGCACCGGATCGGGGGTTTGCTTCATAGCCTCTCCTCCAAGTCTGATTTTGGATGCGGAGCATACCGTCCCCCCAGGCCGGCAGCCGACAAATCTTGACCCAAGAAGCACCGGCCCGCAAGCGTCGTGGAATAACCCGCGCGGGAAAGGATGTTCGCGCAGCAGCAACGCCCGGGTTGCGCCGCGTGGCGGGCGCGCGAAAACATGCGCGAAAACGCTGGCGCGTCCCTATAATGCGCGGACCCGGAGCCATGAAGTCCTCACGAGTGCTCTCGACTTCACCGGCGCCCCGGCGAGTCCGCTCCGGAACCCCATGCTCGGCGCCTTGGGCGCCTATAGAGGAGAAAGCATGACACGCAAGACGAAAATCACCAGCCCCACGGATTCCGCGCGGCCCGCCACGCGACGCCGCTTCCTGAAAGCGGTCGGCGGCGCGACGGCAGGTGCCGCCACACTCGGCTTCCCGATGATCGCCAAGGCGCAGGGCCCGGTCAGCATGCGCTGGCAATCGACGTGGCCGTCGAAGGACATCTTCCACGAGTACGCGCTCGACTACGCGAAGAAGGTCAACGACATGACCGGCGGCGAGCTCAAGATCGAGGTGCTGCCGGCGGGCGCGGTCGTCCCGGCGTTCGGGCTGCTCGATGCGGTCTCCAAGGGCACGCTCGACGGCGGGCACGGCGTCCTCGTCTATCACTACGGCAAGCAGACCGCGCTGGCGCTGTGGGGCTCGGGTCCCGCCTACGGGATGGATTCGAACATGCTGCTGTCGTGGCACCGTTACGGCGGCGGCAAGGAGCTTCTCAACAAGCTCTACAACTCGGTCGGCGCCAACGTCGTGTCGTTCCCGTACGGACCGATGACGACGCAGCCGCTCGGCTGGTTCAAGAAGCCGATCACCAAGGCCGAAGATTTCAAGGGTCTGAAGTTCCGCACGGTCGGCATCTCGATCGACGTGTTCACGGGGCTCGGCGCCGCCGTCAACGCGCTGCCCGGCGGCGAAATCGTTCCGGCGATGGACCGCGGCCTGCTCGACGCCGCCGAGTTCAACAACGCGTCGTCGGATCGCCTGCTCGGCTTCGCCGACGTGTCGAAGGTCTGCATGCTGCAGAGTTATCACCAGAACGCCGAGCAGTTCGAGATCATGTTCAACAAGACCAAGTTCGACGCCCTGCCGGAGAAGATGCGCGCGATCATCGCCTATGCCGTGGACGCGGCGTCCGCCGACCTGTCGTGGAAGGCGATCGACCGCTACTCGAAGGATTACGTCGAGCTGCAGGTCAAGGACAAGGTGAAGTTCTACAAGACGCCGGATTCGGTGCTGCAGAAGCAGCTCGAGGCGTACGACGCGGCCGCGAGCAAGAAGGCCGCCGAGAATCCGATCTTCAAGGAGATCGCGGATTCGCAGCGGGCCTTTGCCGAGCGTGCCGTGAAGTGGGATCTCGACACGAACGTCAGCCGGCGCATGGCCTATAACCACTACTTCGGCCAGAAGCCCGCGCCGGCCAAGAAGGCCTGAGGGTCCGGCAGCCTGACATAGCGTAAGCGCCATCCGGCTCGCGCCGGATGGTGCTTCGTCATGCACGGCTGCCCATGACGGCATTCGCCACGTGCGAAACGAAGCGGCATTCATGAACGCCGAGCGGTTCATCCGCGTCGTCGATCGCATCAGCACGTGGTCGGGCAAGGCGAGCGCCTGGCTGATCGTGCTGCTGATGCTCGTCGTCTCGGTCGAGGTCTTCAAGCGCTACGTGATGAACGCGCCGACCGCCTGGATCTTCGACGCGAACAGCATGCTGTACGGCACGCTGTTCATGCTGTGCGGCGCCTATGCGCTCGCCAACGACGGTCACGTGCGCGGCGATTTCCTCTACGGGCGGATGAAGCCGCGCACGCAGGCGGCATTCGACCTCGCGCTCTACATCCTGTTCTTCATTCCCGGCGTCGCCGCGCTGATCTACGCCGGCTACGGATTTGCCGCGGACTCGTGGATGATCCGCGAGCATTCGAACGTCACGGCCGAGGGACCGCCGGTTTACCACTTCAAGTCGATCATCCCGATCGCCGGCGCGATGCTGATGCTGCAGGGCATCGCCGAGATGATCCGCTGCGTCATTTGCCTGCGCACCGGCGAATGGCCGGCGCGGCTGTCCGACGTCGAGGAAATCGACGTCGTCGGCGAGCAGCTCGCGCAAAGCGAATACGTCGACGAGGAATCGCGTCGCATCGCGAGCGAGCAGGCCGCGCACATCGACGAGGCCGCGCACCAGCGGGCGACCGGAGGATCGATATGAGCGATCCGGCGCTCGGCCTGTCGATGCTCGGGCTCATCGTGGTCGCGATCATGATGGGCTTTCCGACGGCGTTCACGATGATGGGCCTCGGAATGCTGTTCGGCTTCGTCGCGTTCTGGGATCCGACGCAGCACCTGTTCGAGAGCAAGGTGTTCGACCTGTTCGTCCAGCGCAGCTACGGCGTGATGACGAACGACACGCTGCTTTCGATCCCGCTGTTCGTGTTCATGGGATACATCATCGAGCGTGCGGCGCTGGTCGACAAGATGTTCGTCAGCGTGCAGATGGCGTTCCGCCGCCTGCCGGGTTCGCTTGCTGTCACGACGCTGCTCGTTTGTGCGTTCTGGGGCATCGCCTCGGGCATCGTCGGCGCGGTGGTCGTGCTGATGGGCGTCATCGCCTTGCGGCCGATGCTTTCCGCGGGCTACGACATCCGTCTGGCGTCGGGCGTCATCACCGCGGGTGGCACGCTCGGGATCCTGATCCCGCCGTCGGTGATGCTGATCGTGTACGCGGCGGTCGCGGGGGAATCGATCGTCAAGCTCTACGCGGCCGCGATGCTGCCCGGGTTTTTCCTCACGTTCCTCTACCTCGTGTACATCATCGGCTGGGCGATCTTGAATCCGAAGATCGCGCCCAAGCTGCCGCCGGACAAGTTTCGCCTGCCGGTTCCAGACTGGCTGCAGCGCCTGGAGCGCGGGCCCGGACGGCGCGTGCTGGGCGGACTGTTCCTCGCGGCGCTGCGACCGGCGACGGCGCGCGCCGCGGGCGGCACGCCGGTGACGTACGGGATGATCGCGCAGAATGTGTTCGCGGCACTCGTTCCGCTGCTGCTGCTCGCTGGAACGTTCCTCGCAGCGTGGTGGTACGTCGTGATTCACAACGCGCCCACGACGTCGACTTGGCCGGCGCCAGCGTCGGTGAGCGCGCCGGAGACGCCGGGCGCATCCACACCGGCGGACCGCGGACTTGCCGAGCCGCCCGCGGAGCCGGAAAGCGAAGCGCCGCAGGAGCTCGGCAGTGCCGAACAAGCGATCCCCGACCGAGCAGACCAGGCGAAGAGCGACGCACCGCAACAGGTCGGCATGGAATCGGGTGTGCCGACGGCCTCGACGACCGGCGCGATTCCGGAAAATTTCTATGCGTGGTTCTGGGCGCTTGCCGTCCTGTCGCTGATCGCGCTAACCGTCTATTACGCGCGCATGGACGGCGAACAGCTCGAGATCCTGAAGATGCTCGAATCGTCGGTCGTGCCGCTCGGACTGCTGACGTTCATCGTGCTCGCGGTAATCCTGTTCGGCATCACGACGGCGACGGAGTCGGCGGCCGCCGGCGCGCTGGGGGCGCTCTACCTGGCCGCCTATGCGAAATACCCGCGCCGCGTGATGGGCTGGAGCGCGCTCGGTCTCCTGCTCGGCATCGCCATCGGCATGATCCGGGGCGACGCCGCGACGCTGGTGGTCTCCGGAACGCTCGGCGCGATGTTCGTCGGCGCCGGGGTGACATGGCTTCGCGACCTGGTGACGTCGAAGCGGCTGCTGCGCAACATCCAGGAATCGACGTTCCTAACCGCCAAGACCACGGCGATGGTGTGCTGGCTGTTCATCGGGTCGGGCCTGTTCTCGGCCGTGTTCGCGCTGCTCGGCGGGCAGCAGATCATCGAGCACTGGGTGATCGGCATGGATCTGACGCCGCTACAGTTCCTGATCCTTGCGCAGGTCATCATCTTCCTGCTGGGCTGGCCGCTCGAGTGGACGGAGATCATCGTGATCTTCTGCCCGATCTTCATCCCGTTGCTCAAGCACTTCGAAATCGATCCGGTGCTATTCGGGACGATGGTCGCGGTGAACCTGCAGGCCGCGTTCCTTTCGCCGCCGGTGGCGATGTCGGCGTTCTACCTGAAGGGCGTTGCGCCGAAGCACGTCACGCTGAACCAGATCTTCGCCGGGATGATGCCGTACATGCTGATCGTCGTTCTCTGCCTCGCGTTCATGTACATATGGCCGGGCATGACGCTCTGGCTGCCGAGCTTCCTCTACGGCAACAATTGAACCTGCCTGGCGGGGAGTCGCCGGGGGCGTTGCCCTTTGTGACGGCCGGGGAGTAATCTGCCGTCAGGGTGCAACGGCAGAGGAGCTACCGATGCTCGTCAAGGAAATTCTGCGGATCAAGGGCCATACGCTGTTCACCACTCCGCCGGAGCGCTCGGTGCTCGAGGCGGTCGAGGTGATGGCCGAAAACGACATCGGATCGCTCGTTGTCATGGACCACGGCCGGCTGGCCGGCATCCTGACGTTCGCCGAGGTCCTGCGCGCGCTCGCGGACCGGCGCGGCGAGCTCGGTGATGCCGCGGTGGCCGACATCTTCGCGCGCGATCCGCTGACTGCCGCGCCCGGTCTCGACGTCATGGACCTGCGCCGCACGATGCTCGAGCGCCACGCGCGTTACGTGCCGGTGATGGACGGCACGACGCTGCTCGGCGTCGTTTCGTTCCACGACGTCGCGAAGGCGGTGCTCGAAGAGCAGAGCTTCGAGAACCGGATGCTGAAAAGCTACATCAAGGACTGGCCGGACGAGGCATCGGCTTAGGGCCTGTGAACACGCCTAGCCCGCCTGCAACAGAAACATCGCCGGCCGCTTGTCGAAGCGCGCCGGATCGTGCGGGCGCCACTGCGCGGCCGTCCGGCATTCGATCGTCTCGCTGTCGAGCGTGAGATCGGCGGCGACGCACACCCGCGTCGTGCCGCGCAAGACCGTCGTCAGCGTTCGCAGCATCGCTGCGTTCCGATACGGCGTCTCGATGAAAAGCTCCGTGCGCGTCTCCGCGCGCGATCGCTGCTCGAGCGTGCGCAAAGCGTCGGCGCGCGCATCGGCCCGGACCGGCAGGTAACCGTGAAATGCGAAGCGCTGGCCGTCCATGCCGGAGGCCATCAGCGCGAGCAGCACGGCGGAGGGACCGACGAGCGGCACGACGCGCACGTCCGCGCCGTGCGCGGACGCGACGAGCCGCGCACCTGGGTCGGCAATGCCGGGACAGCCCGCATCCGACAGCACGCCGACGTCGTGCCCGGCACGCAGCAGGTCGAGCAGCGTCGCCGGCGGGTCAGGCGTTTTCGCGAGATCGACGATCGACAATTCGGCGATCGGCCGCGGGACCCCGATCGTCTTCAGGAACGCGCGCGCTGCTTTCGGCGTTTCCACGGCCCAGTGCTCGATCGCGCGCGCGACGTCCAGCGTGCGCTGCGGCAGCACGGCCTCGGGCGGCACGATGCCGAGCAGATTGGGCACCAGGAACAGCCGGCCGCTCATCGCGCGTGTGCGGCGGATCAGCCGGCGAGCACGTCGAAGCCCGCTTCGCGCAGCAGGTCCACGAGCGCGATCAGCGGCAACCCGATCAGCGCCGTCGGGTCGGCACTCTCGATCGACTCGAAGAGCGCGATGCCGAGCGCTTCTGACTTGACCGCACCCGCACAGTCGTAAGGCGTCTCCGCGCGCAGGTACCGCTCGATCGCATCGTCGGTGAGCGAGCGAAACGTGCTGCGGACGTCGACCATGCGCGACCAGGATCGGCCGCTCGCCGCATCGACGAGCGCGATCCCCGTATGGAACACGATCGTGCGGCCCGACAAAGCGCGAAGCTGGCGGAGCGCGGTGGAATGATTGCCCGGCTTGCTGACGGCGACACCGTCCACGTCGGCAACCTGGTCGGCACCGATCACCAGCGCATCGCGGTAGCGGCGGGCCACGTCACGCGCCTTCGCCACCGCGAGCCGGCTTGCCGTGTCGACAGGCAGCTCGCGCGGCAGCGGCAGCTCGTCGGCGTCGGGCGCCGCGACCTCGAACGGAACGCCGAGTCGCGCGAGCAGCTCGCGCCGGTAGCGCGACGTCGACGCCAGAACGAGTGGCGCTTTCCCCGTTGTTTTTGCAGACATTTTTGACACGTTCCCGGCAGGGCGGTATGATTCTACGTTTTTCGTCGGCCGGTAGCCGTTACTGGGCGACGCCCGCCCGGTCCGCGCGCGAACTTCGATGCCCACCCGTCAGGTGCAACCCGGGGCCAAGCTCGATGCCTTCCGCCTCGCCCGCGAGCACGGGGTGGTCGAGGGCAGCGTGGATGCCCATAGGCTTTCCCGCGTGGCGGACGTCCTGGCCCACGGACCGGCCGATGTCGCGTGGCGCATCGAGGGCAGCGCGGATGCCGCCGGCCGGCCCGCGCTGGCGATCGAGATCGCGGGAAGCGTGCCGCTGATCTGCCAGCGTTGTCTCGACGACTTCGAATGGCCGGTGGCGCAACGTACCGAAGTCCTGCTCGCGCACGACGAGCGCGAGCTCGCGTTGCTCGATGCCGACAGCAGCGCGGAAGTGGTTCTGGCGGGCGCGCCGGTTGCGACGTTGACGCTCGTCGAGGATGAGTTGCTGCTCGCGCTGCCGTTTGCGCCCAGGCATCCCGAAGGCGCGTGCGGCGCGCGTTGATTTTCGACGGTCGCGCATGACGCGAGGCCGTTGCACTACAACCAGGAGAGCATGATGGCAGTTCAGCAGAACAAGAAGTCGCCGGCGAAGCGCGGCATGCACCGCGCGCACGATTTCCTCTCGAAGCCGCCGCTGGCCGTCGAGCCGGTGAGCGGCGAAGTGCACCTGCGGCATCACATCAGCCCGAGCGGCTACTATCGCGGCAAGAAGGTCGTCAGGACGAAGGCCGACGAGTGAGCAGCCCCGCCTGCAAAGGCGTTTCGGCGTCGCGCTGACGCCGCCGTCGCAGAAGGCCGGCTGCCGCGACGATGCCCGTTACCGTTGCCGTCGACGCGATGGGCGGCGATCACGGACCCCCCGTGACCGTTCCGGCCTGCCTCGCGTTTCTCGGGGCGACACGGGGTACGCGGATCACGCTGGTCGGCATGCCCGAGCAACTCGAGAAGCTGCTTGCAGGGGCTCGCGCCGACCTGCGCGAACGGATCGCGATAAAGGCCGCGAGTGAAGTCGTCGACATGAGCGAACCCCCGGCCGACGCGCTGCGCCGGAAGAAGGATTCGTCGATGCGCATCGCGATCAACCTCGTGAAGGAGGGTGCGGCCGACGCGTGCGTTTCCGCCGGCAACACCGGCGCGCTGATGGCCATCGCGCGCTTCGTGCTGAAGACGCTGCCCGGCATCGACCGTCCCGCGATCGCATCGCAGCTTCCGACGAAGACCGGCGACACGCTGGTGCTGGATCTCGGGGCCAACGTCAATTGCACGCCCGACCATCTCGTGCAATTCGCGGCAATGGGCAGTGCGCTCGTTTCCGCCGTCGACGGCATCGAGCGGCCGACGGTCGGCCTGCTCAACATCGGCGAAGAGGACATCAAGGGCAGCGACGTCGTCAAGCAGGCGGCCGAGCGCCTGAAGGCGTCGACGCTGAACTTCTTCGGCAACGTCGAAGGCGACGACATCTACATGGGCACGACCGACGTCGTCGTGTGCGACGGCTTCGTCGGCAACGTAATGCTGAAGACGTCGGAGGGGCTCGCGCACATGCTGTCCGAATTCCTCAAGACGGAATTCCGGCGCAATCTGCTGACCCGCGCCGCCGCCGGCGTCGTCTATCCGGTACTCGCGGCGTTCAAGCGCCGCATCGACCCGCGCCGCTACAACGGCGCGACGCTCGTCGGATTGAGAGGCGTCGTCGTCAAGAGCCACGGCGGCGCCGACGCGTTCGCTTTCACCACTGCGCTGCAGCGGGCGACACTGGAAGTCCAGCACGGCGTCCTGGACAAGATCGCGCAACGGATCGCGGAGATGCCGCACGTGGCCGCGGCGGAAGGCGGGGCGCCCGGGGCGATCACCGCGCATGCATAGTCGCATCGCCGGCACCGGCCGGTATCTGCCGCAACGGGTTCTCACCAACGACGCGCTGGCGCTCGAAGTGGCGACGAGCGACGAATGGATTCGTTCGCGAACCGGTATCCGGCAGCGGCACATCGCAGACGAGTCCGAGAAGACCTCCGACCTGGCGCTTGCCGCGTCGCGCGAAGCGCTCGCCGCGGCGTCGATCGCCCCCGCGGACGTCGACCTGATCGTGATGGCGACGACGACGCCTGACATGGTGTTCCCGTCGACGGCGTGCATCCTGCAGGCGAAGCTCGGCGCGCGCGGCGGGCCGGCGCTCGACGTGCAGGCCGTGTGCTCGGGCTTCGTGTACGCGCTCGGGATCGCGGATCGCATGGTCGCGGGCGGCATGGTGCGCAATGCGCTCGTCGTCGGCGCCGAGATCTATTCGCGCATTCTCGACTGGAAAGACCGCGGCACCTGCGTGCTGTTCGGCGACGGCGCGGGCGCCGTCGTGCTCGTGCCCGCGCGCGAGCCCGGGATACTTTCGGCGCATCTGCACGCCGACGGGCATTACAAGGACATCTTGTGCGTACCAGGGCAGGTGGATCGCGGCGGGGTTACCGGCACGCCGTTCGTGCACATGGACGGGCACGCCGTGTTCAAGTTCGCCGTCAAGGTGCTCGCCGAAGTCGCGAACGAGGCGCTCGCGGCCAATCGGATGACCACCGCCGACATCGACTGGCTGATCCCGCACCAGGCGAACATCCGCATCATGGATGCGACGGCGCGCAAGCTCGAGTTGCCGCCGGACAAGGTCATTTCGACGGTCGACCTGCACGCGAACACGTCGGCGGCATCGATCCCGCTCGCGCTCGACGTCGCCGTGCGCGACGGTCGCATTCGTCCGCGCCAGCACCTGATGCTGGTCGGCGTGGGCGGCGGGTTCACGTGGGGCTCGGTATTCGTTCGATGGTAACCGTGTTCGCCGCGCGAACCGCGGCTGCACGAGGCGCGAGGTGGAGTCGATGAGCGTAGCGTTCGTCTTTCCGGGACAGGGCTCGCAGCAGATTGGCATGATGTCCGGATTCGCCGTTCATCGTGCCGTGCGCGACACGTTTGCCGAGGCCTCCGATGCGCTCGGCGATGATCTGTGGAAGCTGGTCGACGAGGGGCCCGCCGATGCGCTCGGGCTTACGCGCAACACGCAGCCGGTGATGCTGACCGCCGGCGTCGCGGTGTGGCGCGCGTGGCAGGCGGCCCACGGACCCGCGCCGGTCTATGTGGCCGGCCACAGTCTCGGCGAGTATTCGGCGCTGGTGGCCGCGGGTGCGCTCGCATTTCGCGATGCCGTGCCGCTCGTGCGCTTTCGCGCCGAGGCGATGCAGGAAGCGGTGGCCGCGGGCGTGGGCGCGATGGCGGCAGTTATCGGCGCCGACGACGCGGCCGTCACGGAAGCTTGCCGGGAGGCGGCGCAAGGCGAAGTCGTCGAGCCGGTGAACTTCAACGCGCCGGGACAGATCGTGATCGCCGGCAACAAGTCCGCCGTCGAGCGCGCGATGGCGGCTGCAAAGGCGCGTGGCGCGAAGCGCGCAATGCTGCTGCCGGTGTCGGCCCCGTTCCACAGCTCGCTGCTGAAGCCGGCGGCGGCGAGGCTTGCGACGCGGCTCGCGGAAGTCGAGTTCGGCGCACCGGCGATACCGGTCATACATAACGTGGACGTGCAGCCGCACGCGACGGCGGATGAAATTCGCCGCGCGCTCGCGCAGCAGGCGGCGAGCCCGGTGCGCTGGACGGAGACAGTCCGCGCGCTCGCCGCTCGCGGCGTCACGCACGTCGTCGAATGCGGGCCCGGCAAAGTGCTGGCGGGCCTTACGCGGCGCATCGACGAATCGCTCACGGCTTTCGCGCTGATCGACGCTGCCGCGCTCGACGAGGCGCGCGAGGCGCTCGAAACATGACCGATGCAGGCAACGGCGACCTCGCCGGCGACG
>Ga0307409_100000904_pt1 | contig 13750 bp, 13 predicted proteins | sample 322Ometagenome_2_FD_203888 | JGI IMG/M metagenome (GOLD analysis project Ga0307409, IMG submission 203888) | Maize rhizosphere microbial communities from greenhouse at UC Davis, California, United States - 322HYB-O-2 | ecosystem: Host-associated > Plants > Roots > Rhizosphere > Soil | place...
GCGCGGTCGGTGGACGTGATGTCCGCGTGCGCGCTGGCCGCCGGGATTCGCGCGTCCGCCGGCGAGCTCGGACGGATGCTCGACGGGCGCCCGTTCGGCGAGCTGTTCCACGCCGGCGACGGTCGGCAGCTCTACCTAGCGGACGTGGCGACGCCGCGCGGGCCGTACGTCCTGCTGGCCGTGTTCGACGCCGAGAGCTCGCTCGGCCTCGTGCGGCTGTACTTCGCGGAGCTCGCGGAGCACCTCGCCGCCGCGGCCCCCGCCCCCGTTGCGGAGCCCCAGGTGCTGCCGTCTGGGTTCGAGCAGGAGTTGAACCGCAACCTGGCCGTGCTATTCGGCCGGGCGTGATCGTCTCTCGCTGGTATCCCTCCTCCGCTCCCCGGCTCCGGCAGTCGTCGTGACCATCGTCAACTACGCCACTCGCGAGATCACGTGCAAGATCGTCTACTACGGCCCGGGGCGGTCGGGGAAGACGACGAACTTGCATTACGTCTACGAGCAGGTCCCCGACGGCCGGAAGGGGCGCATGGTGTCGCTCGCCACGCAGACGGACCGCACGCTCTTCTTCGACTTCCTCCCGCTCGACCTCGGCTCGATCTCGGGCTTCACGACGCGCTTTCAGCTCTACACGGTGCCGGGCCAGGTGTACTACAAGACCACGCGGCGGCTCGTGCTGCAGGGGGCGGACGGCGTGGTGTTCGTGGCAGACAGCCAGGCGCGCCAGCTCGACGAGAACGTGGAGAGCCTCCAGGACCTGCACGCCAACCTGGCCGAGCACGGGGTGGACCCACGCACGGTGCCGCTCGTGCTGCAGTACAACAAGCAGGACCTGCCGCGCGAGATGATTCTCCCGGCGCAGGAGCTCGACGACGCGCTCAACTTCCGGGGCGTGCCGTATTTCGCGGCCGACGCCCTGCACGGGCGCGGCGTCTTCGAGACGCTGCGCGCGATCTCGGAGCTGGTGCTGCGGCGCCTCAGCTCGCCCGCCATGGCGGGGCGGTGACGTGAGCGCGCGCGGAGGCTCCCCCGGGGTGAGCGGGGAGTACGAGAGCTTCCTGGCCGACGTGGCCGAAGCCGTCGCGCAGCACGTCGCACCGTGGCGCGCGCGGATCGCCGAGGCGATCGCGCAGTGGAGCGCCGCCGGCTATCAGGTGGCCGTGCTCGAGCGCGCGATGCAGCTCCCGAACGAGCCCGACGTGGACGGGCTGCTCTCGACGTTCGCGGCGGCCGCCGAGCACCTGGCGGAGCTGGAGCGCGTGGCGACGGCCGCGGAGCCGGCGCTCGCCGGCGACCCGGTCTTCCGCGATCCGGCGCGCACCGCCGAGGCGGAAGACGTCGTGGCGCGCGCCCTGGCCGCCGTCGCGCCGCCCCCCCCACCCGACGGCGCGCTGGCGCGCGAGGGGTTCGAGGTTGGGGAGTCGAACGCCGCCGCTGCGCGTGCCGCCGACGAGGCGGTCGCCGAGCCGGGTGTGCGCCATCCGCTCCTCGTGCTGCACGGCGCGTCGGGAGTGGGGAAGACCCACCTCGCCCACGCCATCGCCAACGACCTGGTGAACGCCAGCGGCGGCGCCCTCGTCGCCGCGTGCGTCACCGGCGAGAGCTTCGCGGCCGAACTCGTGGCCGCGGTTCAGGCGGACGGCGTGGAGCGCTGGCGGGCGCGCTATCGCGCCGTCGACGCCCTCGTGATCGACGACGCGCAGGGCGTCGCGGGCAAGGAGCGCACCCAGGCGGAGCTCGTGTCGCTCGTCGACGAGCTGCGCGCCGCCCGCAAACAGGTCGTGGTGACGCTCGACCGCGCCCCCGCCGCTGTCGAGTCGTTCGGCGCCGAGCTGCGGCGGCGGCTCGAGGCGGCGACCGCGGCGGCCCTCGACGCGCCGGACCGCGCGCTGCGCGAGCGACTGTTCGCCCGCGCACTCTCGCCCTGGCACGCCGCGCTCGATCCGGCGCTGTTGGGATTCCTCGCGGAGCGTCCGGTGAAGAGCGCCCGCGACGTGGCGACGCTGGCAGCGCGGCTCACGGCCGCCGCCGAGGTCGCGAACGTCCCGCTCACGCTCCGGCTGGCGCAGACCGAGCTGGGCTCGGCCGTCCGGGCCCCGCAGGGGCCGGCCGGGGGCGTGGTCGAAGCGTTCTTTGCGGACACCGAAAAGGTGATCTGGGACTGGCCGGACGTCGCCGCCCGGGTCAGCGAGGAGCTGCGCTGATGGCCATCCGTGGAAGCCTCAAGGAGGCCAGCCTCCCCGACGTGCTGCAGCTCCTGGCGATGGGGCAGAAGACTGGGTGCCTGAGCGTCAACTACCGCAGCAACTTCGGCTACATCTACTTCGACCGCGGCCGGATCTGCTACGCCTCGATCGTGAACCGCCGCGACCGGCTCGGCGATATCCTCGTGAAGAGCGGCCTGCTCTCGCAGACGCAGCTCGACGACGCCATCGCGCAGCAGGACTCGCTGCGCGCGAAGCGACTGGGCGAGATCCTCGTCGACAAGGACTACATCACCCGCGAGCAGTTGCACCGACAGATCCGCGTCCAGATCGAGGAGGCCGTCTACTTCCTCTTCACCTGGTCGCAGGGAACGTTCTCCTTCGAAGCCGACGTGCGGCCCGACGAGCAGGACTTCCTCGTCTCGATCAACCCCGACGCCCTCCTGCTCGAAGGCGCGCGGCGCGTGGACGAGTGGAGCCTCATCGAGAAGAAGGTCCCGAGCTTCGACATCGTCTTCGACGTGGACCGCCGCCGGCTGGACGAGAGCGACGTCACGCTCACACCCGAGCAGGAGCTCCTGGTGAGCCTCGTCGACGGCCGCCGCGACGTCACGGCGCTCGTGGACGAATCGGGACTCGGCGAGTTCGACGTCGGCAAGGCGCTCTACGGGCTCGCGACCGCCGGCTTCCTCCACCGCATCGGGCAGACCAAGCGCACCGACCCCGTGGGGTCGGACACGCGCGTGACCGAGCACCGCAACTTGGGCGTCGCGTTCTACAAGACCGGGATGCTCGACGAGGCGGTGCGCGAGTTCCGGCGCGTCCTCGAGTTGCGCGAGCAGGACGGGCCGGCGCGGTTCCACGTCGGCCTCGTGCTCCTCCGGCAGGGGAAGTGGGCGGACGCCGCGAACGCATTTCACGAGGCGGCCTCGCGACCGGGCGCCAAGGCGTCCATCTTCCACAACCTCGCCTACGCCCTCGAGCGACTCGGGCGGTACGACGAGGCGCAGGCGGCGCTCGAGGAGGCGGCGCGGCGCGGCGGCGAGCGTGACCCCAGGGTGCAGACGTCGCTCGCGGCGGTGGCGCTGCGGCGCGGCGACGTGGGTCGGGCGGGCGCGATTCTCGCCGCGGCGCGGCCGCTCTTCGGGCGGGGCCAGCCGTCGGCGCCCTGGTTCCACTACGCGGCCCTCACCGCCGCGCTCGCGGGCGACCTGGAGCGGGCGGGCACGCTGCTGGCGGAGGGGATCGCCGCGCATCCGCACGCCGCGGCGCTGCACAACAACCTCTCGGCGCTCCAGCAGCGCCGCGGGCGGTACGAGGAGGCCACCGCGTCCGCCGAGCGCGGCGTTGCCGAGGACGCCAACCTGGCCCAGCTTCACAAGAACGCCGGCGACCTCCACTACCGGGCGGCGCGCTACGACGACGCCTTCGACGCGTTCCAGCGGGCGGTGAGGCTGGACCCGGCGCTCGGCGACGACGTGTACCTGAAGTTGGGCAACATCCGCTACCGGCGACAGGAGCGCGCCGAAGCGGCGAAGTGCTGGGAGCGGGCGCTGGCGCTCGACCCGAGCAACGCCATCGTGCGCTCCAACTTGGACGCCGTCCGGCGCGCGCAGTGAGCCCGGCGCGCGCGGCGGGCGGGAGGCGGGCGGCAGTCGTGGAGGGGACGGCGGACGGCATGACGCACGACGACCAGGGGGCGCACGACGAGGCGGGGTTCCGCGCGCTCACCGGCAAGATCACTCGCGAGCGCGGATTCCGCTGCGCCAGCTACAAGGAGAAGTGCCTCCGGCGGCGGATCGCCGTCCGGATGCGCGCGCGCGGCGTGCACAGCTACGCGGACTACGCGCGCGTGCTCGACGCCGACGCGCGCGAGTACGAGCGGCTGCTCGACGCGTTGACGATCAACGTCACGAAGCTCTTTCGGAACTGGGAGACGTACGCGGCGGTGGCGCGCAGCGTCGTGCCGGCCGTCTGGGCGCTCGCCGACAGCTCGCTGCGCGTGTGGAGCGCGGGCTGCTCCTCGGGCGAGGAGCCCTACTCGTTGGCGATCCTCTTCCACCGGCACGCTGCCGCGCTCGGGGAGGACGGCCGCCTCGGGCGCCTGCGCGTGCTCGGCACCGACATCGATCGCGAGAGCCTCGCCGCGGCGGCGCGCGGCGCCTACGACGAGGCGGCCTTCGCCGACACGCCGGCCGAGCTGCGCGCGCGCTACTTCTCCGACGCGCCCCCCTACGCCGTCGCGCCCGAGGTGCGGTCGCTCGCAACCTTCGAGCGGGGCGACCTGCTGCGTGACCCCGCGCCGACTGGTCAGCACCTCATCACGTGTCGGAACGTGATCATCTACTTCGACCGCGCCACGCAGGAGGCGCTCTTCGAGCGCTTCCACGCGGCCCTCCGGCCGGGAGGGTTCCTCGTACTCGGCAAGGTCGAGACCCTCCTGGGCCCCGCACGCACCATGTTCGCGCCAATCGACGCGCGTGAGCGCATCTTTCGCCGACTGTGACCGCACCGCCTGTTGCCCCCGCCCAGCCCGCCGCGGCGGCGCACCCTCGCGAGCTCCGCGTCAAGGTGGCCGACTTCGCCGCCGCCGGCGACGGCGCCGTCATCGCGACGATCGGCCTCGGCTCGTGCGTGGCCATCGCGCTCCACGACGCCCGCGCGGGCGTCGGGGCGCTCGCCCACGTGCTGCTCCCCGACGAGACCCTGTCGCGCGACGCCGCGAACCGCGCCAAGTTCGCGACGACCGCGGTCCCCCTGCTCGTAGAGCAGGTGCGCCGGCTCGGCGGGCGCGGCCCACTCACCGCCAAGATCGTCGGCGGCGCGAGCATGTTCGCCCAGCTCCTCCCGATGGGCGGAACCAACATGGGCGCGCGGAACGTGGAGGCGACGCTGACCGCACTCGCCAAGGCCGGCATCCCGCTCGCCGCCCAGGACACCGGCGGCGACCACGGGCGCAGCGTCTTCCTGCACGTGTCCGACGGGCGCGTGGTCGTGCGGTCGCTGAAAAAGGGCGAACGTGTTCTTTAAGGCGAGTGGCTCCCGAAGAACGGCGGCTCTCGGCGCTCGGCGCTCGGCTCTCGGCTGGGGCGGTGGTCAGGAACGGCTCGGCGCGAGGGACGTCCTCCTGCAGCTTACCGCAGTAGCCGAGGGCCGAGCGCCGAGCGCCGAGAGCCGCCGTTCTCCGAGCGCCGAGAGCTCTAGTACAGCGCCCCAATCCCGCTGGGTCGATGACCCACGCTAGCGCACCGGGCTCGACGCCCACGGTCCCGCGGCGTACCGTGCTCGTGGTCGACGACAGCGCGTTCATGCGCAAGGTCGTCGCCGACATCGTGGACTCGTCGCCCGACTTCCGCGTCGTTGGCACCGCGCGCAACGGGCTGGACGCGCTGCGCCAGATCCACGCCCTCGACCCGGCGGTCGTGACGCTCGACATCGAGATGCCGGAGCTCGACGGGCTGCAGACGCTCGGCTACATCATGAGCGAGGCGCCGCGGCCGGTCGTGATCCTGAGCGCCGCGGCCGACGCCGCCGGCGAGCTCACGATCCGGGCCCTGGAGCTCGGGGCGGTGGACTTCGTGCGGAAGCCGTCGGGCCCGATAAGCCTCGACATCGGCCGCGTGCGCGGCCGCCTCCTCGAGGCGCTTCGTGCGTCGGCGCACGTCAACTTGCGTGGCGTCTCCGTGCTCGCACGCCCGCGCGCCGTGACGAGCGCCACAGCCCACGGCCCGCCCGACACCGGCGCGACGCGCGCCATTGCGTTCGCCGCCTCCACCGGCGGCCCGCGCGCCCTGGCCGAGGTGATCCCCGCGCTGCCGCCCTCGCTCGAGGCGGCGGTGCTCATCGTGCAGCACATGCCGCGCGGGTTCACGCGCAGCCTGGCGCAGCGCCTCGACGGGATGAGCGCGCTGCCCGTGAGCGAAGCCCGCGACGGCGAGCCGATCGTCCACGGGCGCGTGTACGTGGCGCCAGGCGGCATGCACATGCGCGCCGTGGTGGGGGAGGGCGGGCCGCGCATCGCGCTCGACGAGAGTGCACCGGTGTGGGGAGTGCGGCCGTCGGCCGATCCCCTCTTCCGCTCCGTGGCGCGCCTCTTCGGCCCCGCCGCCGTCGGCGTGGTCCTCACCGGCATGGGGCGCGACGGCGCCGAGGGGCTGAAAGTGATGCGCGACGCCGGCGCGGGCGCGATCGTTCAAGACCAGGCCACGTCGGTGATCTTCGGGATGCCGCAGGCGGCGCTCGCCCGGGCCGGCGCCGACCGGGTGCTGCCGCTCCACGCCGTGGCCGGCGCGGTGGTGGAGCTCGTCGCGGCCCGGCGCCAACACGGGGTCGGGAATCCGTCGGCCTCGTTCATGTCGTCTCCGCTCGGCCGCCGGCGGTCGGGGACGCCCGTGTGACCGATCAGCGTGCTCGACTGTCTCCCTTCAGCACCCCCGGGACCTGCCGGCGCACTCCCGCGTCCAACGGGCGTCCCGCGGCCGATCCGCTGCTGATCTGCATGACCGGTTCTCGCACCCCAGCATCCCGCGTCCCCCCCGCCCGCGCGTACTCCCGAACGCCCGCCATCCCGCTCCCCGCGGCGGCCCGGGCGCTCTCCCCGAGTGCGCTCGAGGCCGCGCTCCACGGCGCCGTGCCGGCCACGCTCCTGGCCGCGCAAGAGGTCACGGCCGGTCCGACGAGCGCGGACCCTGGTGGGGTGGGACTCGCGCCCGGCCAGTCGGACCCGGCGTCCGCGGCGCCATCGGGGACCGCACCGGCGCGGGCGCTTCGCGAGCAACTGCTGGCCGGCGAAGGGGTCGCTCAGCTCCTGCTGTTTCGCGTAGGGCGTGAGCTGTTCGGCGTCGGACTCGGGTGCGTCGAGGAGGCAATCGAGCTCGAGGAGGTGAGCCCCGTGGCGGGAATGCCCAACGGGATGCTCGGCGTCGTCGGGGTCCGGGACCGGCTGCTCCCGCTCTACTCGCCGGCCGGCGCGCTCGGAATCGCACCCGGCGCGCCGGCCGTGGCCCTCGTCGCGCGGTCCGGCGAGCGCCGGGTCGCCCTCGCAGTGGACGACGTGCTGGACGTGCTCGACATCGCATCCGCCGACGTGCGCCCCGCCCCCGGAGACGGCGACGACGTGCTCGGAGTCGTGCGGAGCGGCGGCGATCTGGTGACCGTGCTGGAGTGGGACGCGCTCGTCGCGCAGTGCCTCGCCGACCAATCCCCGGAGCCTGCATGACCGCCGTACCCGCCGCCGCGTCCTCGCCGGCGACTGCCTGGCAGATCGTCACGTTCCGGCTTGGCGAGGACCTGTTCGCGGCCGACATCTTCTCGGTCGAGCGCGTGCTGCGCCACCAGGCGCCGACCCCCGTGCCCAACCTCCCCGAGTGGGTCGAGGGCGTCATCGAGTATCACGGGCGCGTCGTCCCGGTGATCGACCTGCGGCGGCGCTTCGAGCTGCCGCCGCGTGCCGCGGCCGCGGAAACGCGGATCCTCGTCTTCAACTCCGGCGGCGAGTGGATCGCCGCGGTGGTCGACGCGGTGCTCGAGGTTGCGGCCGTGTCGGACGCCGATCTCGCGCCGCCCCCGCCGCTGTTCCGCGGCCTCGCCGGCGAGTACCTGCGCGGCATCGCCCGCCGCAACGGTCGGCTCGTGATCTTTCTCGACGTCGCCCGCCTCCTTTCCACGACCGAGCGCCTGGCGCTGCAGCGCCCGACCGCCGCGGAGGACCCCGGTGCGCGCGCCTGACGCGCAAGCCCCTCTGCGCGCGCGCTACGCGGCGCTCAACGCGCGGCTCTGCGCGCTCGGAGGCGTGTCGGAGGATCTCGACACGCTGAAGGCGGAGATCATCGCGTTCTACAAGGAGGTGGAGGGCGAGCTGGCGGCGCTCGCGCTCCTCAAGGACGACGTGAAGGGGCTGGCGGAGAAGTGGAAGGCGATGCAGTCCGCCGCCGCGGCCCCGCCGGCGCCCGCCGGACCGCCGGTCCACGCCGACCACCTCAACGCGTCGTCCTTCATCGAGAAGGGGTGGAGCCGCATCTCGGCCGGGGACTACGCGGGCGCCGAGGCGATGCTGAACCGCGCACTCGAGCTCTCCCCGAACGACGCGCAGTCGGAGTCCCTACTGGGGTGGGCCCAGATGCACCAGGAGAAGTACGACGACGCGCTGCTCCACTTCCAGCGCGTCCTCATGCGCGACCCCACCAACGCGCTCGCCCGAATCAACGTCGGCTTCATCTGCCTCAAGAAGCGCATCTTCGGCGAGGCCATCGAGCACCTCTCGCGGGCACTCCGGCTGGAGGGGGACCGCAAGGCGATGCTCTACGCGCACTTCTATCTCGGGCTGGTGTACCTCGAGCGCGAGATGTACGACGACGCGCAGACCTTCTTCCGGCGCGCCCTCGAGCTCGGGCCGAACCTCATCGAGGCCTACTACGAGCTGGGGCGGGCGCTCTGGTTCAGCGGCCGGCGCGACCAGGCGCAGCAGGCGTGGCGTGACGGCCGCGCGGCGAACAAGTTCAATCCATGGGGAAAGCGCTGTGCGGAGCTGCTGGCGACGGTGGAAGGAGGCGGGGAACCGCCTCGGGTCGGGGCGAGAGTAGCGTAGTGGCGGGTGGCGGTTGGCGAGTGGCGACTCCGCACCGCCTCGCCACTCGCCACCCGCCACTCTTCACTCTCCTGCCCCTCCTGCTCGTCCTCGGCACGACGCCGCTCCGCGGCCAGGCCGACACGGCGCGGCGGTTCGACCTGGGACGCTTCACCGCCGTCGCCTATCCGCGCGACGCGCGCCTCGCGCGCGCCCTGCTCGACGCCGCCGCACGAACGGACACCTTTCCGGGTCTGCCGCGCCCGACCGCCCAGGTCCTCATCGCCATCGCTCCCGACCGCGAGCGATTCCGCCAGTGGATCGGCCCGCGTGCCCCCGAGTGGGGGGCGGCGGTCGCCTTTCCCGATCAACGGCGGATCGTCATGCAAGGCCAGAGTGCCGGGTCCGATGCCGGCGACCCCGAGCGCGTGCTGCGGCACGAACTCGCCCACCTCGCGCTGCACGAGTATCTCGGGAACCTGCCACCCCGGTGGTTCGACGAGGGCTACGCGAGCTACGCCGCGGCCGAGTGGGGGCGTGACGAGCTGCTCGCCACCAACGCCGCGCTCGTGCTGCGCGGCGTGCCGCCGCTCGAGGCGCTCGACTCGGGTTTCGTGGGCGGCACCCTCTCCGCCGAAGCAGGCTACGCGCTCGCCTACCGGGCCGTGGCCGAGCTGGCGTCGCTCGACCCGGCGCGCGGGCTCGCGTTGTTCTTTCGATATTGGAAGGAGACCGGCTCCGCCGACCTTGCAATGCGTAGCGCGTACGGGGTGACATTGCCCGAATTCGAGCGGCTGTGGCAGGACCGCACGCGCCGGCGCTATGGCGGGTTGGCGTTGATGGCGGACCTGACACTCGCGTCGCTGCTCGTGCTCGGCCCGCTCGTGCCACTGTACATCGCGCGCCGGCGGCGCGACCGGCGGCGCATGGCCGCGCTGCGCGAGGCGGAGGCCGAAGCCGAGCGCCAGACCGTGGCGAGTGCCATCGACGAGTTGCTGCGCACCCTGCCGCCGCCGGCGCCACCGTCACCGCCGCACGGCGGGCGTGACGGCGTCGCTTGACACCCTTATTGGCGCGGTCTAACCTACTTCCCTTATGGCTGACACCGATTCGACGTCCGGCGCTCGTACGCTGCTCTCACGCTCGGCCTTCTGGTGGGCGCTGGCGGCGTTGGCACTCCTGGTAGGATACGCAGACCTCGCGCGCGGAGGGGTGACCCTGGCGCCGATTCTGCTCGTCGTCGGGTACTGCGTCCTGATTCCGGTCGCGATCCTCAAGTAGCGCCGAGAACCGCGCCGCGCCGGCGGGATGGGGGGGCACCGACGCCCTGCCGTCGCGCCGGCGCGACTTTCGCAATCAGATCCGGAACGCCGCGGCGCCACGGCCGGCGCCGCGCCCGCGCAGCGCGCCGTCGGCGGGTCTCGCCGCCCTGGGCGAATAGCTCAGTTGGTTAGAGCGCCTGCCTTACACGCAGGAAGTCGGGGGTTCGAGTCCCTCTTCGCCCACTTGGCTGTGACAGTCGGAGCTCCACCGATGGTTTCCTGGACCCTTTCGCGAAACGGCCGGGTACAGTTGTTCAACGACTTGGAGGTAATCACCGTGAAGGCTCGCCATCGCCATGCGCTCGCGCTGGCCGGACTGCTCGCGGGCGTCGCTGCGGGCGGGGTGCCGGTCGCGCTCGAGGCGCAGACCACTCGAACGGCCGATCCGAACGCTCCCCGCATGATGGTCCCGCCCCTTCGCAGTCAGGACAAGGGGCTGGGCGTGCAGGCGGCGGACGCGATCCGCTCCCGGCTCAATCAGGACATTCCGACCAAGAACCTCTGGCAGATTCCGAAGAACGACATCGTCGGAACGCTCGAGGCTTCCGGCTACAAGCCGGACGAGGCGCTCGCGCCGAACGACGCGCGGGAGCTCGGCAAGCTGCTGCGGGCCGACGAGTACCTGCAGGGCACCGTAACCAAGGCGGGCAACGGCTTCAAGATCGAGTCGCAGCTCGTCCTGGTGCGCGACAACTCGCTGGTGCAGCCTCTCCCGCCGGTTCAGGGCGGGCGCCTCAACGAGGCCGCGACGCTCCTCTCCAAGGAAGTGCAGGCGGCGCGGAAGCAGCTCCCCGCCGAGCAGAAATGCGTCGCCCTGGCGCGTGAAAACAAGTTCGCCGAGGCCATCCAGGCCGCCCAGGCCGGCGTCGCCGCCTACCCGCGCTCGACCCTGGCCCGTGCCTGTATGGCCAGCGCGATGGTCGCCATGAAGGCGCCCTCGGACTCGATCCTCAAGTTCACGTCCGAGATTCTGGCCATCGATCCGAAGAACCGGCCGGCGCTGACGATCGCCGCACAGGCCTACGCCGACGCCGCCAAGGCGGCCACCGACTCCGCCCAGAAGGTGCAGCTCCAGAACAAGACCGTCGAGACGCTCACCGGGCTGCTCGCCACCGACCCGACGAACGCGCGGCTGGTGGACGACGTGGTGCGCCGGATCGCGACGAGCGCCAACCCGCGCGTCGCGCTGCCGATCATCACGCAGGCCGTTCAGCAGAACCCGGGCGACCCGCAGCTCCTCCGCCTCCAGTGGCGCCTCCAGCTCGCCGCCAAGGACACGAAGGCCGCGATCCAGACCGGCGAGCAGATGGTGCAGCTCGACACGGCGATGGCCGACACGCTCTACTTCATCGGCCTTGCCGGCGCCTACGCCACCGACAGCCAGCCGCAGAAGGCGGCCGAGGCGTACGCCCGCGGCGTGCAGAAGTTCCCGAACAACGCCAGCCTGCAGCTCGGCTACGCCCAGCAGCTCAGCAAGGCCGGGCAGTCGCAGCAAGCCATCGCGGCGCTGCAGAAGGCGCTGCAGCTCAACCCGAAGGCCGAGAACGGCTACGTCATCCTGGCGCAGATCTACGACGATGCGGGGCAGACCGACAGCGCGGTCGCGGCGCTCCGGCAGGCGGCCGCGAACAAGGATACGTTGGCTGGCCCGGTCGCGCTGGCCATCGGCAACAAGATCTACAAGAGGGCCAACACGAGCAAGAATCCCGACGAATTCAACAAGGCGGTCCAGGTCCTCACCTTCGCCGACAGCCTGGCGACGGCGCCGCTGACCAAGGCGCAGGCGAAGTTCCTGACGGGCGTCTCGCAGTTGAATCTCGGGCAGATCTATCTCACCCAGGCCCGCGAGAAGAAGAGCTGCGACCTCGCCAACCAGGCGAACGAGAACCTCGTGAGCGCGCAGATCAACATCCCGCCGGGCGGACAGTTCGCCAAGGACGCTGCCGCCGCGGCGATGGGTGCGCTCCAGCAACTCGCGCCGTATGGGGAGCAGATGCAGAAAGCGCTCTGCAAGGGCAAGCGCCGGGGGTGACCCTCACCCGCGGGCGCTGACACGACGAGGCCCGCCGCCGGAACTTCGGCGGCGGGCCTCGTCGTGTCTCGACCTACCGACGCTCCCACCGCGCGCCGGCGTCGGTCGGCGCTCAGGCGCCGGTAGCGCCGCTGGGCACGTGCGCGCCGCCGGAGCTGCCCGCGTCCGGCGTGGGTCGGTCGCCATCGCCGCCCGACTGCGCGGCAGTCCGCGGCGGCGCGTGCTCGGGCGCATCCTCGCCAGGCAGGTGCGTGAGATGGATGTGCAGGTCGCGGGGCCGGGCGCGATACGTCAGCCGGAAGTGGTCGGACGACTCGCCGTCCACGTTGACGCTGATCGGGTCCTGCGCCTCGACGTGCACGCTCGGGAGCTGTACGTAGTGCACCCCTGGCTCGCCGAGGTGATCGCCGCCGCGCAGCTTGAGGACGAGCCGCGCGAAGTCGGCGCGCGGCATGCCCTCGATGATGCAGAGGTCGAGCAGACCGTCCGTCAGCATCGCCCGCGGCGTGAGCAGCGTGCCCCCGCCCGTCATGCGCCCGCTTCCGACGGCGAACACCAGGAAGTCGCCGCGGTACTCGAAGCCCGGCCCGCCGAAGAACGCCCGGCGCGGCGAGAGCTCGACCAGCTTCTTCACCCCGGTCACGAAGTACGCCAGGAGCCCGAGCGCCTCCTTGGCCTCGAGCGGCGTCTCCGCCGTGGCTTCCGCTCCGACGCCCCCCGTGGACACGTTTAAGTAGCGCCGGTCGTTCAGCTCGGCGGTGTCGATGCGCACAGGCCTGCGGTGAAGAATGACGTCGATGGCGTCGTTAGGATCGGGCGGAATGCCGACTTGGCGCGCGAAGTCGTTAGCGGTACCGAGGGGAACGATCCCGAACGGGACGTCGCTGCCGGTGAGGCCGTTCACCACCTCGTTCGCCGTGCCGTCGCCGCCCACCGCGACGACCGCGTCCACGCCTCGCCTGGCGGCATCCAACGCGAAACCGGTGGCGTCGCCCGGCTCGAACGTGACGCGCGGCTCGACGCTGTGCCCCAGCCCGCGCACGCGCTCCACCACCTCGCGCAGCGCGGGCTGCTCGGCGCGTGCGCCGTGAATCACGAGGACGAGATGTTTCTTCTTGCGCATGGCGCCACTCACCTCTGCGAGAAACTGGCCACGGCCGCAGCGCCGTGGCGCCGTCACCGCGCTCCACTCGTGCTTGACCGGCCACCCACCCCCCGCTAACATGACGACCCCGCAGACGGCCGCCGGGCGGTGGGACAGCCCGTATCACGCTCCGGTGCTCGTGGCGGAAGTAGTCGGCCTGCTCGGTGCCGCCCGCCGTGTACTCGACTGTACACTCGGTGGCGGCGGGCATAGCGCGGCGCTGCTCGACGCCGGCGCCGACGTGGTGGGCGTCGATCGCGATCCCGAGGCGATCGCGGCCGCATGCGCTCGGCTCGCGGACTTCGAGCGGGCGGGACGCTTCCGCGCGTACTGCGTCAATTACGCACAGCTCGACCGCGCCGACGCTCTCGCGGACGCGCGGTTCGACGGCATACTTCTCGACCTTGGCATCTCGTCCCATCAGATCGACGACCTGGGGCGCGGCTTCTCGTTTCGAGAGGGCGCCGCGCTCGACATGCGCATGGG
>Ga0307409_100000906_pt1 | contig 13737 bp, 14 predicted proteins | sample 322Ometagenome_2_FD_203888 | JGI IMG/M metagenome (GOLD analysis project Ga0307409, IMG submission 203888) | Maize rhizosphere microbial communities from greenhouse at UC Davis, California, United States - 322HYB-O-2 | ecosystem: Host-associated > Plants > Roots > Rhizosphere > Soil | place...
GGTGCGATCATGAATGCCATTCCGCGACGCGAAGCTATCCCCGCGCCGACGAGTCGCCCCAGCGCGAGCGCAATCGATTCTCTCGTCGCTCCGACCATCTCGCACAACAATCGATGATGCTTCAGCTCGAGACGCAGTCGCCCATCCTGGGTCAGGAAACTTCGGTCGCCGGCAAGACGGCCCAGCGAAGCAACCAGTCTCTGTTCGACATTCTGAGATGCCATTGCATGAAGCTTCTCGAGCAGGTGTGCTCGCTCACTCATCAGCTGCGCAAAGACCTGAAGGGCTACTCCCGGATTCTCGCGAACGAACGCGCGGAACTGCGCACCGCTTACGAACAGCGTCTCGGTTTCGTCGGCTGCATATGCATCGGTGACATAAGTGGCGTCCGCCGTGAGCCCTTCTACGCCAAAGGTCTCACCGGGCGTGACGATTGCCGGAACGAAGCTGCGTCCTGTTCGAATCCGGTTTCGCAGTATCACGTGTCCGTGGAGGACGAGTGAAAGTCCGTCTGCAGCGCTTCCTTTCTGGTATATCTGGAAGCTCGACGGCCAGGTTGTGCGGGCGCCGTATGCCGCGAGCGCAGTTGCCGTTTCGGCGCTCAGCCTCGCGTTTTTCTTGAAGGTTGTTTGCATGGCAGAAGGCTTCGTTCAGTCGAGACATATGACTCGCAATGTCCGGGCCAAAATATATTGGCTCCCTTATAATTGTTTCGTGTCCTCCTAAGGCGCAGGTCCGTTATCGGACGCTTCTGCAATTGCGTTTTGAATGGACGACCTCAGCGCCGCCTCGGTCCGCTCAGCTCCTCGAATCGCACTCGACAAGATCGAAAAAACCCTCACCATCTCTGCGCGCACAAACGGCTCCGCGCTGTCGACGCCAAGTGCATCGAGGTTACTGAGCGCAAGTTGCCTCAGCAGCATCAGTGTCTCACGCTCCAATCCGGAAATCGATTGATCGACTTCCGGATTTTTATGTGAAGACCTGTCGCGATGTCTTTTGGCCGCCGAGAAGAGCGCCGACGTCGGGGCGAGCTTCACCACTACCGAGCCCGGCGAATGTTCTCTCCAGCTCTCGACTATCCCGCGCCGGCGCAACGATGGCATCATCGCAATTATTTCTTTTCGTATCACCCCAACGCCGCCGGCGCTTTGATTGCCCCGGCCAGTGATGATCAGAACTTCGTCAGGCTTTGTGAGCTGCCGCTCTCTCAGCCATGATTCCGTGCGAGCACGTGCATCTGCGGCAGAAGGCAGTGACTCCCTGAGATTCAGAGTGCGCTCGCTGCCGAATGCTGCTTCGTCCATGGCCTGCCATAGCGAAGTCAGCTTGGGTTTTTCACGTCGCACGGAGCTCAGCTGAGCAGGCTCTCCAGAATCGAGACGCCACGCTCGAGATCACTTCGATCAATGACAAGCGGCGGCAGAAGTCGAAGAGTGTGATCGCCCGCCGTAATGATGAGGAGTCCCGCATCCCAGCCACGCTGTACAATCTCGCCTGCAGGCTCGACGACATCGACACCCCACATGTATCCGATTCCGCGAACAGCGCGGACACGTGAACTTTTTCTCGCAATCGAAGCAAGTCTCTCTCCGAGCCACTCACCATTTTCCTTGACGCTCTTTAGAAGCTCAGGATCCGCAAGTCTGCGGACAACGTAATTTGCAACCGCCGCAACGAGAGGTCCGCCGCCGAAAGTCGTTCCATGATCACCAGGCTTTATCGTTCCGGCAATCTCCGATGTGACGAGTGTCGCGCCCATTGGTAATCCGCCTGCGATCGGCTTTGCGAGCGTCAGCATGTCGGGCGTGACGCCAAACCTCTCATAAGCCATGAACGTTCCGAGCCTGCCCAGGCCGCACTGAATCTCGTCGAAGATCAATGCTATCTCACGCTCTTTCGTCAGGCGCCGAATGTAGCGTAGAAGTCCCGGCTCGAGCACGCGCACGCCGCCCTCTCCCTGCACCGGCTCTACGATTACAGCCGCCACCGATTCACCGTCGAGCGCAATGTCGAGCTCCGCCTCGTCGCGCTCACATATGCTGACACCCCCGGCAAGCGGACGGAACGGAGCTCGGTAAAGTGGCCGATCCGTTGCGGCGAGAGAAGCGAACAGTCGGCCATGAAAGCTTCCGCGCAGAGCGACGATTCCTGTTTTCGCATCAGAGCCCACCGCACGGCCCCAGCGTCGCGCAAATTTGAACGCGCCTTCGTTCGCCTCCGCGCCGGAGTTGCAGAAGAACACCTGCGAAGCGAATGAATTGTCCACCAGGAACCGCGCGAGATGTTCTCCCGCTTCGGTACGATAGAGGTTCGATACATGAATGAGCCCGGTATCGAGCACACTCTGTATGGTCTCCGCGACTCCGGGATCGCCGTAGCCAAGCGCGTTTACCGCGATGCCGCTCGAGAAATCGAGATAGCTCTTGTCGTTCTCGTCGAAGAGCTCAACGCCTGACCCACGCACAAACCGCATCGGCGCACGCTTGTACGTGCCGAGTATATCTGTCGAGATCTGCGATTGGGTCACATTCGCCTCTTCCGCACCACGCGTAAGCGTGTTGTTCATGTCATGCTCGGCGTTAAGGACAACAACGTTCCATCCCCTTTTCCCGTGAGCGCATCGATTCCTGCTATTCGTACTGCCGATGCTCCGCTCGCAAGCGCCGAGAATCCCGCTTCGAGCTTCGCATGCATTCCGCTGTTGACTGTTCCCTCTTGAACGAGAGAATCAGTCGTAGTCTGATCCAGTGTTGCGACCAGATTCCGATTTTGATCCAGAACACCGGCGACATCCGATACGAGCCACAGTTCCGCATTGAGCACAGCCGCGATCATGGCTGCTGCATCGTCTCCGTTCACATTCAGCGGCTCGTGCTCCGGTGAGTCGCGATTAGTGCCGACAGGCGAGATCACGGGAAGAAACCCCGACGAAAGCAGCGTCTCTATCAGCCGCGCGTTCGCCGCCACGGGCTTGCCCGATTTGCCGAACTTCCCGGCATCGATTGGCTCCGCAGAAAGAAGCCCCCCATCCTCACCTGAAATTCCAGCTGCAGGCACACCAGCCGCCGAAAGCGACGCAACGAGTCGCTTGTTGGCGGTGCCTGACAAAACCATTCGCACGAGCTCGATGTCATCATCGGTAGTGATTCTTCTTCCATTTATGAAAGACGGCTCACGACCGAGTGCTCTTTGAAGCGATGATATCTCGTCGCCTCCTCCATGAACGACGCACACACCGCCTTGTTCTGATTTCCAGAGGTGGGCAATGGCTGATACGAGTGCGGGGTCTGACTGAACCCGGCCCCCAAGCTTGATGACTTTGATCACGCTATGAGTCCAAGCTGTTCGTCGAGACCAAGCATCAGGTTCGCGTTCTGCAGAGCCTGGCCTGCTGCGCCCTTCGTGAGATTGTCGATGGCGGATGTAACGATGAGCGTCGGCACTTTCGTGTTTGCTGCTTTTGCAGCGGATATCCTCACGGAGTTGGTTCTCACCACGTCGTGCAGCGCCGGTGTCGTGTCGCTTATGTGAATGAACGGCTCGCCTTCGAATGCTTCACGCCATGGCGCGAGCGGATCATCGAGATCAAGGGTCAAGCGCACGACGATCGTTGCGAGGATTCCTCTCGCGACAGGCAGGAGATGTGGCGTGAACACGAGATCGTTCGCCGCACCTCGTGACTTCAGCTCGGTGCTCATCTCGAGCAGATGCCGGTGATTGTTTCCCACGCCATACGCGCGAAAGTCTTCACTGATTTCCGCAAACAGAAGATCGGGACGCGGCGTGAATCCCGCGCCGGTCACTCCACTCGCGGCAGTTACAGAAATCGTTGAGCCGGGCTCCAGTAGCTTCTTCTCGATGAGAGGGTGAAGCGCCAGCAGAATTCCCGTTGGATAGCAACCCGGATTCGCAACTACCTGAGCGCCGCGAATGGTGTCGCGGTACAGCTCAGTCAGTCCGTACGGAACGCAGCCCGCATTGGCGAGACGTCCATCATTGCCTGGCCGCAGATCTGAAGAGAGGTCGACGACCCTGGCGCCTTCGGAACACGCGCGCTCGACCCATTCCAGCGACGATCCGTGTGGAAGCGCGCTGAATACCAGCTCGGCTTTTTCAAGCGGGGCATCCTCGGTTGCAATGAATGTCAGCGTCTTTTTGCCAATGCGAACGCTTTGCCCCCGCTGTCCGTGAGCGGCTGCAAAGACGAGCTCGAGCGACGGATGTCCCTCTATGAGCTGACAGAGCTCGCGCCCCGCGTAACCGCTGGCGCCGAGCACACCGACCGAAAGATTATGCACAAGGAATGCATAACATTGCAGAACGGTCTCGTCAATCTTGTTTGGGCGCCGGCTAAGGCCGAGTCTGGCTACTGCGGTTCGCCGGCCAGGCTCTTGAGTCTTCTAACGACACGGTCCCGTGCAAGACCTGACCGGCACACGATGAGAATCGTATCGTCTCCGCCGATGGTGCCAAGGATGTCCGGCCATCCTTCACCGTCGAGCGCTGCGGCTATCGGCTGTGCGCCGCCCGGGACGGTTCGGAGCACGATCATCTCGCTCACGCCCTCGATCCGAAGGAAGAGCTGAGGCAGAAGTGTTTCCAGCGCGGCGCGCGCTTCCTCGATCGATCCGTCCGTAACGGCATAGCGCGCTCCCTGTGGCGTAGGAACCCGCGCAAGACGCAGCTCGCGAAGATCTCGCGACAGTGTCGCCTGCGTGACGTCCCACCCGCGGTGCAGCAGGAGCTTTCTTAGATCCTCCTGACTGCTCACGGCTCGGGCCTCCACGATTTCCAGGATCGCCGACTGTCGCTCTCTCTTGTTCGCCATTCGATCTCCTCCGCTCAACACTTTACCACGCTCCCCCTCCGTGTGCGAGTCCGGCACCTGTGAGCATTGACGCTCATCGCCGTAGTGATTAAATATACGCAGGTTATGAATAGTTATTTAGGAGCGCCATGACTCGCACAATCGCCCTCGCCTATTCAGGCGGACTCGACACCTCGATCATCGTCCCGTGGCTCAAGGAGCACTATCCCGGAGCACGCGTCATTTGCGTCGCCGCCGACATCGGCCAGGGCGATGAGCTCGAAGGAGTGCGCGCAAAGGCGCTCGCCTCGGGCGCTGACGAGTGCTACATCGAAGACCTTCGCCAGGAGTTCATCGAGGATTTCATCTGGCCAACGCTTCGCGCCGGCGCGATCTATGGCCGCAAATACCTGCTCGGCACCTCTATGGGGCGACCGCTCATCGCGCGTCGTCAGGTTGAGGTCGCTCGACGTGTTGGGGCCGATGCACTTGCGCACGGGTGCACCGGCAAAGGGAATGATCAGGTGCGCTTCGAGCTTACGTATGCTGCGTTCGCTCCTGATCTCCCGGTCATCGCGCCGTGGCGCGAATGGGATATCAGAAGCCGTGAAGATGCGCTTGCGTATGCAGCAAAGCACAATGTTCCGGTCACTGCCTCGCGTGAAAAAATTTATTCGCGCGATCGCAACATCTGGCACATCTCGCACGAAGGTGGAGTGCTCGAGGATCCAGCGCAGGCACCGCCCGCTGATCTGTTCATGCTGACATCTTCAGCCGAGCTCGCTCCTGATGAGCCCGAAGAGGTCTCGATCGGATTCAGCCAGGGCACACCAGTCGCGGTCAATGGAGTCTTCCTCGATCCCGTTGCGATTTTGACGACACTCAACAAGATCGCAGGCCGACATGGTGTTGGCCGCATCGATCTCGTCGAGGACAGGCTCGTTGGAATGAAGTCACGCGGTGTCTATGAGACTCCCGGTGGCACTTTGCTCTACACCGCACACAGTGAGCTCGAGCAGCTCATTCTCGACCGGCGTACGCTCGCAGCAAAGGATTTGATCGCCCCGCGTTACGCGGACCTCGTGTACGAGGGACGCTGGTGGACTACAGAGCGCGAAGCTTACGATGCATTCGTCACCATTACGCAGGAGCGCGTTACCGGTGGAGTTACGCTGCGCCTTTACAAGGGCACGGTTACCGTCGTCAGCCGCGCAAGCGAATACGCGTTGTATGACGAGCGCTTCGTCACGTTCGGCGAGGACGATGTGTACCAGCAAAGCGACGCAGCCGGTTTCATTCGACTGTATTCCCTTCCCGACCGCGTTCGCGCCGTCCGTGATCGCGAGCTCGCAGCAAAGGCGGTTGCACCGGTTTCGTCCACAGATGAAACGCCGGTTCTCGCCGCGTCGTGGCAGGACTAAAAAATCGTGGAAGGCAGTACAAAGTCGCATAAGCTGTGGGGCGGAAGATTTTCCGTTCCCACCGCGGCTTCGCTCGAGGCGCTGAATCGATCGATTGGCATCGACTTTCGCTTATGGCCGCATGACATTCGCTTGTCGAAAGCGTGGGCAATGGCGCTCTGGGGTGCGGGAGTTCTCACGCTCGAGGAGAGTCGTGAGATAGAAAGCGGCCTCTCCAAAGTTGGAGAGAAAATTTCAGAAGGCGCCCTTCCCCAGGCCTCCGACGAAGACGTGCACACGATGATCGACCGTATGCTGCACGAAGAAATCGGTGACGTAGCGTCGAAGCTTCATACAGGGCGAAGCAGAAACGATCAGGTTTCTACCGCAACACGACTGTGGACGATGGACACTGTGCTCGATGTCGATCAGGCAGTTCGCGCATTGCAGCAGGTGATGGTGGATCAGGCAATCACTCTCGAGAACGACCTGATGCCGGCCTACACGCATCTTCAGCGCGCACAGCCTGTTAGCGGCGCACACTGGATGCTTTCGCATTTCTGGCCGCTCGAGCGCGATCGCGGACGTCTTTCATCGGTCACTCGCTCCGCAGGAGTTCTTCCGCTCGGATCGGGCGCGATTGCGGGATCTGCCTATCCGGTATCGCGTGTACTGCTTCAGGGAAGTCTCGGATTCGCATCATTGTCACCCAACAGCATCGACGCTGTCGGTGATCGTGATTTCGTGGCCGAGATGCTCTTCACTGTCGCGATGATCGGCGCGCACCTTTCACGGCTCGCTGAAGACTTGATTCTTTATGGATCGAGCGAGTTTGGATTCGTGCGGTTTGGTGAAGCATTCACGACCGGCTCGAGCATGATGCCGCAGAAGCGAAACCCCGACGCACTTGAGCTTGCACGCGCATCAGGAGCACGCACGCTTGGCGAGTTGACGGCATTGTTGTCCACTCTCAAGGGGTTGCCGAGCGGTTACAACAAGGATCTTCAGGATGACAAGCGCGCGCTGTTCGGTGCTGTCGATCTCGTAATGCTCGTTCTTCCCGCGGTTACCGGAGCGCTTGCCGAGATCACGTTCGATCGCGACAGGATGAAGAGCGCATTGTCGAGCACGATGATGGCTACCGATCTGGCTGATTATCTCGTCGGAAAAGGCTCGACGTTCCGCGACGCGCACGAAGCTGTTGGAAACCTCATTCGCGAAGCTGAACGAAAGGGATGCGAGTTGTCCGCGCTGCCCGGAGAGAGCTTCTCGTCCGCGCATCCGCTGTTCGCCGATGATGCGATGGACTGGCTGGATCCAGCGCAATCGGTAGCACGCCGGTCCGTGCCGGGCGGAACAGCACCGGAAGCGGTTCGGGCACAGATTGCTGCCGCAGAAGCAGCCATTCGCCCGGTGCGGGATACGCCGCGCGGCAACGAGCTCAGCCTGCAGGTGGTTTGATCGTTATCTAACGACCGACTGAAAAAAACCGGGCGAATTGCCCGGCTTTTTTGTCCCACCTGTTAGAGACTGATTCCGAAGGTGACGGGAATGAACTGTGTCGCCTTGTTATCCGTGAATACATGATGGAACCGTGCTTCGATGAACGTGCTGAAGCCGCTCAACGGAAAGGCTGCACCGATTCCGCCGTTTACGCCGAACTTGTTCTCACTGTCAGGGCTGTCGCCATCATCAATGTCGAGCTTGAGGTTATAGATGCCGCCGCCACCAATGAGATAGGGGCTGATTCCGGTTCCAGGCAGATGGTAGACGAGGTTTGCGTTTGCTCCGCTGATTACCGCTGCGTCCACAACGCCAAATCCCGGCACTGAGATAAGAGCGTCATCCTTTACGCTCAGCTTGTTATACATACCGTCGACTCTGAGGCCGATCGGACTGCCGACGGATCTGAAAATGAGCGATATGGTTCCGTTGTACCCGGTCGTGTACAAATCTGCGAAATCGCCAGCGGGGATCGCCGCGCCACCGGAGATTCCGAGGCTGATTGCCTTTGACGACTGCGCTGAGCTGGCGTTTGCCGAAACGAGAAGAGCTGCAAGCGCTGCAACTGCGTATGAGACTTTTTTCATGATGTCGCGCTCCTGCGATGGTACATGGTGTGAGCGGTATGGCCGCTCGTGATTCCTGTGAGTACCTCGCGGCTTGGCAATTGTTGCACCTTGGAGGCTGACCTAACCGCTATATTAATTATCCTTCTTTGTTAGGATAATTACGGTTGCGAGCATATACCGTTGCTGCTGCTGCAGTTACGCTAAGGATGCCGGTCAAATGGATTGACAACGTCCTCTCGCATCACACTGTGCCGGGTGTCGCACGATCGCGGCAGGGAGTCTCAAGACGACTGACCCCTCAGGCCATCCTCAGTCTGGAGATCGCCATCAGGCTGTCCAACGCTCTTTCGATTCCCGTTGCGCGTTCCCTGGAGCTCGCAACAAGGCTCGTTCGAGAGCACGGCGAGTTATCGGCCGGGAAGGGATTAACCCTTGCCCTCGACATCGAAGTCATCCAGGCAGAGCTTGCAGAGAGGCTGGCCAACGCTGTCGAGATTGCTCCGCTTCCGCGACGAGGCCGACCTTCAAAGAGCTGAAAAAGAGTTGAAAGAGCAGACAGGAGACATAAGAAAAGAGGGGTGCCGCAAGGCACCCCTCTTTCAGCTGTGAACCCGCGCCTCAGCCGCTCTTCGTGACGTTCTCAGCCGCTGGACCCTTCTGTCCTTCGACGATGTCGAACTCCACCGTATCACCTTCGGCGAGAGACTTGAATCCGTTTCCGGAGATCGCGCTGTAATGCACGAAGCAGTCCTTCTGTCCGTTGTCAGGGGTGATGAAGCCAAAGCCCTTCGCATCGTTGAACCATTTAACCTTGCCGGTCGTACGCATTCCTGCTCCTGGTAAAAAATCCCGAATCCGGAAATCCGTCTCCGGGGCAACTGTGGCTCGGTCCACTGTGAACCTCGCCGGATGAAGCACTCGAGGATCCCTGACAGGGCTCCCAAGGCCGGGTTACGCGCGAAAGCATACAACGGTCAGGAAATACGGTCAATAGAAAAATGTTCAATTTTCGCTGAGGCGAACATTTGTGATATAGTCCTGGGTTTCACCGAAGCAGGAAGTCGGTACGCCGCGATGCTGTTCAAACGTCAGCGTCACACGCTTGCCAAGATTGTTCTCGAGTATTCTCGCGAGTGAATCGTTGCGAACAGTGAACTTGAAAATCTCCGGCATTGCACCTGGCAGATTCGACGTCGCGAGCTCGCCCTCCCATGTCTTACAGAGCCATCCTCGCTTGGAAATTTTCTGCACGTAACCCGCGCGATCTTCACTCGCATACGCGTAGCCCAGTGTAATCCACGCCCATCCTGAAAGGATCAGTATCGGTACGACGATGATCAGAACCACAGTGATCAATCGCCAGTGACGCCGTCTCCAGGAAGGCTTCGGGGCCGCAGGTGTATCATCAGCCATGATCACGCTCCAAATAGGCGGGTGTTTCGCTGGAGAATTAGCTTTATGTCTGGAGCCTCAAAGATAACGAAGTGACTTTCAGCCCACGCAGAAGAACAGTCTCCGCCGTTGTCGGCGGAGTTCCAGTCGGATCCGCACATCCGGTCGTCGTTCAGTCGATGACGAATACGGACACCGCGGACGCCGCCGCTACCGCCACGCAGGTTGCCGCGCTGGCCGAAGCCGGCTCACAGCTCGTGCGAATTACCGTCAACAACGACGAAGCCGCTCGCGCAGTTCCGGAAATAGCCTCGCGCCTCACCGACCTCGGCGTCCAGGTCCCGCTTATCGGCGACTTTCACTACAACGGACATCTTCTTCTCGCGAATTACCCGGAAACGGCGCGCACCCTCGCGAAGTATCGAATCAATCCCGGCAACGTCGGCAGCAAGCGTCGCGATGAAAATTTCAGCATCATAGCGAGAATCGCCGCTGAGAATAAGAAAGCAGTTCGAATCGGCGTGAACTGGGGATCGCTCGATCAGGATCTTCTTACGCGCATGATGAACGAGAATGCATCACGGCCCGAACCGCTCGACGCGAAAGAAGTCTACATCGAAGCGATGATCGAGAGCGCGTTGCGCTCGGCCGAGCTCGCCGAAGAATGCGGAATTCTGCACGACGCGATAATTCTTTCAGCCAAGGTCTCCGGCGTTCAGGATCTGGTCGAGGTCTACAGGAGACTCGCAAGTCGTTGTGACTATCCGCTGCACCTCGGTCTTACCGAAGCAGGGATGGGAAGCAAGGGAATCATCGCAAGCACCGCTGCGCTCTCGATTCTTCTATCCGAAGGCATCGGTGACACTATTCGTGTATCACTGACTCCCAAGCCGCGCGGTGACAGAACCGAAGAGGTGCAGGTCGCACAGCAGATCCTTCAGTCGCTGGAGCTGCGCCGGTTCAATCCTCAGGTTACGGCATGCCCGGGATGTGGAAGAACTACGTCGACGTTCTTCCAGCACATGGCCGAGGACATTCAGACTTATCTGCGCGAGCAGATGCCTGTATGGCGGACGAAGTATCCCGGCGTCAGTGATCTCAAGGTTGCCGTGATGGGCTGTGTCGTTAACGGCCCGGGAGAATCCAAGCACGCGAATATCGGCATCTCGCTGCCGGGAACATTCGAAGAACCCAAAGCGCCTGTGTATGTCGACGGCAAGCTGATGGTTACCCTGAAAGGCGAGAACATCGTGCCGGAATTCCTGCAGATTCTGGAAGACTATGTCGATCGCACTTATGCGGTCGATCGCGAGCCCGTTACTGTCTAGCTCAGTTTTTCCAGGGCAGTAACCGCGGCATCGAGCTCGCTCATGATGGGGGCGTTGAATCCCGCCTCACGCATTCTGTCATGAACATCGCGATACCACTTCACCGTGCCGGCGCGTCCGCCTGCGGATCGCGACCATACTGAATCGGGATCGACGGTTCGAGCAAGGTCCGACAGAATCGAGTTCACGTTGTGCACTTTATCTGCAGCGCAGACCCACAGGGCGGATTCACTTGCGCTGCCGAGGCGCTCGATGTAATCGACCTTTTTTTCATCGGCAGAGAGATCGACGCCATCGTCATCGACTCTTCTTGGCGTCACCGAGAGAACGGTGCTGAGAACTCCGTCGCCGAATTTTTCTCCAATCCGCTGCTCGAGCATCTCGCGAGTGAACCCGTCGCGAACGCAATCCTGCACGACGTCGTGGAGAATTCCCGCAACGATCGTGTTCTCATCGCGGTCGTATCGCGCGAGAATCACCGCGACGTTCGCCGGCTGGGTGAGGTAGGGAAGCTTGGTTCCTTTTCTCACCTGCCGATCATGATGCTTGGCCGCAAACGCGAACGCGTGATTTATCGCGTCAGAATATCCGGGTTGATTCATCGACCTTCTTTCGCGAACCACTCCACTACGCGCTCGAGTCCTTCACGATCCTCATCCGAGAACGTTGCAGGCTGATCCGAATCGATGTCGAGCACCGCGATGAGTTTTTGATCGCGATCAAAAACGGGGACGACGATTTCAGAGCGTGAGCGCGCATCGCAGGCAATGTGTCCAGGGAACTCGTTCACATCTTCGACGATTACCGTTCTTCTTTCGGCCGCCGCAGTGCCACACACTCCCCGGCCAAATTCGATCTCCATGCAGCCGAGCGTTCCCTGATACGGCCCAATACGAAGAAGGCGGTCGGTTTCGACCACGCGGTAAAAGCCGGTCCACAAATGACCGAATGCGTTGTGGATCAGCGCACTGATCGTCGCCATCGCGGCAATGTCATCGTCTATTCCTTCGAGCACCGCGTCCACCTGTCCACGCAGCTCGGCATAAGCTTCAACCGCCGGTAGGCCTCGAAGATCGATTGTAGTTTCAGCCATTCCGGATTATCCGCGCACTCCTGCGAGATTGAACGAGCCCGATCCGGTTGCTTGACCCGGCTGACCCTCGCCGTCATGAGCTTCGATCACCGGCAAGTCGTCGTTCCAGAGAACGAGCCCGTGAATTCGGAGATTCATGTCGCGGAGAGTCTCTACCTCTTCCTTGAGGCGGGCAAGCCTCGTGTGTCCGACTCTCGCACACAAAACTACATCGGGGCTGGGTATGATGCTCGTGCGCCCGCGCTGTACGTACGCGGTGGGAGCTGCGATTACGATCAGATCGTACCGGCGTTCCATCCTTGCAAAGTCACCACGTATTCGTTGCGCCGCCGATGGATCAGGGGCGCCCGATCGCCTCGTTCCGCTGGGCAGAACATCGAGATATCTGTCGCGGCCGATCACCACCTGCACCGTGGCCTCGGGCCAGTCCGATTTTTCCGAGACGATACCGGCGAGTCCGGGGTTTGACGGGATTCTGAAAACACTGGCAATCGTGGATGTAGTTGGGTCTACATCTACGAGCAGTGTGCTGCGCGCTTCGTACGCGGCCGCAGCCGCAATGTTTGCCGCAACCGTTGCAACGATGGGAGCATCGTCACCCGCAACCGTCACTATCGGTACGTTCGCCTCCGTCGCTGCAAGATGCAGGTAAAGCCGGCGATAACTCTCGGATACGACATCGATGAGTGGTGGAGCGACAATGTCCGCCTGCCTTCTACTTCTTTCTGCCATGACTTCTGCCGGCTCGATAACACTCAACACTCGCACACCAGTGACCTGTTCGGCCTCACGTGCATCTGCAATCGTCGGCATCTTGAGCTCGATGAAAAGCGAAGCGCCGAAGCCAAGCGTGAGTGCGAGCACCAGCGCGGCAGCGAGCATCGCAAGTGGAGGAGCTCCGACGTTTGCGAGGTCTCGGGCACGTTCCGTCTCACGATCTATGCGCTCGTTCACTGCATGCATCTGCGCCAGCGCACGCACCGCGTCTGCGTACGCTCTCTCGTTCACCGCACGCTGCGCGAGATATTTCGCGGTGTCGACTTGTGGTCGCGGCGGAGGCGGCGGCGCAGTTGGACGAAGCATTGCCAGCTGTTGCCTCGCGTTCATTCTCTTCGCTTCGGCAATCGCCTGAATCGAGCGGCCGACTGCGGTAGCACGCGATGTCAGCGCAACGTAAACAGGGTCGACGCCACCGACTGTTCCGAACGCGTCGCGCTCACGCTCGATGTCGGTGAGTGAGTCGAGCAGTGCGCGCACCACAGGATCTGCAGCGAGTGACGGCGCAGTTGCGAGTGCGCGATATGATGAGGGCAGGGGAGCGTTGTCGGCTCTCTCGATCAGACGGTTCAGTGTAGCCACTTCGGCCGCGAGCGCCTGGCGCTGCGCAACCGCTTCTGGTGGAAACGTGTCGACGACAGCCGCAGACGCGGCAAGAGCCGCGGGTCGTCGGGCAGCCTGAAGCAGGGAATCGACTGCGGCGATCTGCGCGGCCGCGCGATTTCTGATCGCTACAGTGCGATTTGAATCAGGCCTCTCTTCGATGGTCGAAGACACCTGCACCGCAGCGCGAGTCGCCTGCCGCGGAACAAGCACGAAGGCAATCAGGGATGCGATGAACACAAGGCCGCCGGCGATTCCCATG
>Ga0307409_100000907_pt1 | contig 13736 bp, 12 predicted proteins | sample 322Ometagenome_2_FD_203888 | JGI IMG/M metagenome (GOLD analysis project Ga0307409, IMG submission 203888) | Maize rhizosphere microbial communities from greenhouse at UC Davis, California, United States - 322HYB-O-2 | ecosystem: Host-associated > Plants > Roots > Rhizosphere > Soil | place...
CCGCCTTTTGCTCGTTGATCTCGAGATCGGTGATCACCTTTCGAGACAGAACTATATTATTGCGGCGGCGGCTGAACTTGATGATTTTCGCTTCGATCTCCTGGCCGATGTAGGGATCCAGATTACCGACCGGGCGCGAATCGACTTGCGAGCCGGGAAGGAACGCCTCGATGCCGTCGAGGTCGACCTTTAGTCCGCCCTTGATCTTTCCGGTGATCATTCCGCGCACGGGCGCGTCGTTTTTGAACGCCTCTTCGAGATCGGTCCACACACGGCGGCCGAGTGCGTCATTCTTAGAAAGGACAGGCGGGGCTTCGCCGCTGAGATTCTTGATCACGGCCTGGATCGTGTCGCCCACAGCGACAGCCGATTCCAAGGGCTGCTCGAACTCTTCAGCCGGGATAACTCCTTCGGATTTGTACCCGAAATCGACCATCACGCCGTGTTCGGAAACGCCCACGACCTTGCCTTCGACAAGTTCGCCAGTGTGGTAAACAGTTTGTTCCTGCTCGAATTGTTCGAGAATTGCGCCAAAATCGAACTCGCCGGAAGCGCCGGCTTCGTAGGAGGGCGTCGTTTTGGGTTCTGATGCGGCTTTAACCGGTGCCTGAGCGGCCGCATCTTGCTTGTCCTGTTGTGCCTCAACCGATGAATCGCCGGTATTCGTTTCTTCGGTCTGTTGTGTAACGTCGTTTGTCATTAACTTTGTTTCGACTTCCTTACTTCGCTATAGCGTTTTTTAATTTTGTCAGAATATTCTATACCCGATTCGAAATCAGAAAAACGATTCGAGCTTCGGTGAAAAAACACGATATCTTTCGTGACCAGGTAAAACTAAAATTTACACGCCTAAACGCTTTTCTGTCAAGGTTTCGGCGCGGAAAATACTTGAAAAACGGGGATTTGCGCGATTCCCACCCGTTCGGCGGCGAGAGCGCGAAGCATAATCTCCAATGCTCGACAAAAGAACGAACCGGGCCGGAATTCGGATTCGAGCGGGTCCAATTCAGATCCGCACGATCCGCGCTTCGCGGCCCGATTGTCGCTTGATGTTCCAGGCGGAACCGAACGTCTCAGTTCCGTGTTATTAAATTGGTTATATCGGAAACACCGCCCATTCTCTCCATTTCTTCCTTGGCTTGCCCCGAAGTGTTTTGAACACCCGCCAATCTGAGACGGAATTCATCAGGATTAGTGGCACCGCGAAGGGCTTCTTCCAGTGAAACGAGGCCGGACTGATATAAGTAAAACAACGATTGGTCGAAGGTCTGCATTCCGTATTGCGACGTGCCGGCCGCGATCACGTCGCGAATGGATGCCGTTTTCTCTTCGTGAAGAATGTAGTCGCGAATCAACGGAGTGGATATCAAAACCTCGACTGCCGGGACGCGGCTGTTACCCTTCGCCGATTTTATTAAACGCTGCGAAACAACCGCTTTTAGCAGGCCCGCGAGCTGGATACGTATCGATTTCTGCTGATAGGGCGGGAATGCGGAGATGATGCGGGTGAGTGTTTCGGCCGCGTCAAGCGTGTGTAGGGTCGATAGGACCAAATGGCCGGTTTCCGCCGCGACCAGGGCAGTTTCGATCGTCTCCAGGTCGCGCATTTCGCCGACGAGTATGACGTCCGGGTCTTGGCGCAAACTGCCGCGAAGAGCTTCGGCGAATGAACGCGTGTCCACGTCCACCTCACGCTGCGTTATGTAAGATTCCTTGTCTTTGTGGAGAAATTCGATAGGATCCTCGATCGTGACGATATGGCTGTTTCGCTGCTGGTTGATGTGATCCACCACGGCGGCAAGAGTGGTGGATTTTCCCGAGCCGGTCGTTCCAGTAACGAGTATCAGTCCGCGTTGCTCCCCGGCAACTTTGTTCAATACGGGGGGCAGGCCGAGCTCGTTAAAGTCGCGGATATGATCGGAGATCACCCGGGCCACGATGCCGATCGAGTTCCGCTGCTGGAAAATATTTACGCGGAAACGGCCGAGTCCGGTTACGCCATAACCCAGATCTACTTCGAAAACTTCTTTGAAGTGCTGTTTCTGGCGGTTCGACATCATCGAAAAGGCCATCTCGAGCGTTTCGTCCTGATTCAATTTCGTAACGCCGGATAATGGTTTCAGCTCTCCGTTAACACGTATCACGGGTGTCGAACCGGCACGGAGATGCAGGTCCGAAGCGCCGAAGCTCATTGCCATTCGAAGAAGGTCGTCGATTCGATTAAGCATAGGTGGAAAGTGCGGGTACTACTTTTGTCGAAAGCGGGTCGGGTGTGCGGGAACGATATGCGGAAGAATTTCCCAAGTTAAGTTTATCGCCGGCCCGAAGTCGGGTAAACAAAAACCGGCCGCTTGCGGTCAATCTGACCGAATTCGACACCGTCCGGCACGGGGCGTAAACTCGTAAAAGCCTGAATGATGAACGATAGAGCAAAAATAACCGCGATCCGGCCCGAACATGCAATCCCCGGCGGCGAGATCGAAATTCGAGTTGAGGAACTGGGCCTGGATCCGGACAGTGGACTTTTGTGCCACGCCAACGGCCTGGCTTGCCAGATCAATGCGGCTTCGAACCGGCGGATTGTCGCTACCCTCCCGGCCTTGGATGACTCCAGCGCGATAGTTCAAATCGAAACGAGTAAGGGGGAAAGCAACGGACATGTCGTCTCCGTTGGGAAACTTCTCACAAACGAGATGCACATTGTTGCGAACCCGGCAATCGACCCGAGCGACGACGCATTGATCCTGACGAGGTCGGGTTCGCGGGGGCAGAAGCTAGAGCATACGCTTTTCCGTCTCGAAACGGATGGCTTTTTGGACGAATTGTCGGTAGAGATCATGAATCCGACCGGGGTCGCTTTCGGGCCCACTGGGGCACTGTACGTAACGAATCGGGCCGAGGGGACAGTGAGCCGCATCGACCGCGGCGAAGAAGCCGTAATGATCGCGAGTGGTCTCGGGATCGCGAGCGGGATCGCATTCGACCGGGAAGGGACAATGTTCGTGGGGGATCGTTCGGGCACGATCTACCGGGTCCGTGAAGGAGGATCGGCGGAAAGATTCGCCACGATCGAGCCATCGGTCGCCGCGTTTCATATCGCATTTGGGCCGGACAATAGACTCTATGTTTCCTCTCCGGGTTTCGCGAGTCACGACTTTATTTACGCTATAGATGCCGACGGCTACGTCGAAAATTATGTTCGTGGGCTGGGGCGGCCGCAGGGGCTGGCGTTCGACCGCGATGGCAATTTGTTCGCAGCGGCGACCTTCCGCGGAAGGCATGGCGTGGTTCGCGTTGACGCAGAAAGAAAGGAGATCGAGCATTTTATTTCGGGCAATAACGTGGTCGGCCTTTGCTTTACACGAAACGGGGAAATGGTGATCGCAACTTCCGAATCGGTATATTCGCTAAATTTGGGCATCTACGGAACACTTCTTGGTGACGGTATGGTCTAACCGCATGACATTATTCCGGTTCCCATTTTTGATATCAATTCTCACGGTGCTTCTGATCTGCGGATGCGGCGGACGATCACCGGCTTCCATTTCGGTCAATCCGGCTAATGATGATCAGCCGACCGGCGAGCTTGTTTTCAAAGAAGACGAAGAATTACAGAATCAAATCTCGACGATCGCTGACGAAACGAAAGGAAAGGTCGGCGTATTCGCTTTGCTGATCGAAGACGACCGCGCGATTTCGCTAAATGGTAACGTGCATTTCGCAATGCAGAGCGTCGTGAAACTGCCGGTCGCTATGTCGGTGTTGAACCGGGCTGGCGAGGGTAAGCTAACACGCGACCAAAAGATCTCTTTTACGGTTGAAGACCTCGTGAACCCGAATCAGCGCTCGCCGCTTCGCGACAGAAACCCGAAAGGCGGCGAGGTGACGATTGAAGAGCTTTTACGGCTGGCGGTCTCCGAAAGCGACGGCACTGCCTGCGACGTGCTGACGCGGATCGCCGGAGGGCCGTCCGCGATCCAGGAGCACATCAATTCGCTAGGGATAACGGGAATGGAAATGAAGCGGACCCATAAGGAATTTGGCAAAGATTGGGCCGCACAGTACGAGAATTGGTCGACAGCGGAGGCCGCCGTTTCACTTCTTGAATCCCTCTGGAGCCAGACATCGCACGGGAATCCGGGAGACGAATTGAAGCAGCATATTATTCTCAAACACATGTACGAAACGTCGACCGGCCCAAACCGAATCAAGGGTCTTTTGCCGCCGGGAGTGCCCGTTGCACATAAGACGGGAACGGGCGGAACCCGAGACGGAATCACATCAGCAACCAACGATATCGGGATCATTACGTTGCCAAACGGGAAGCATGTCGCGATCGCGGTATTTGTGGGTGATTCGCCGGCAGACGAGAAAGCCCGCGAAGGTGTGATCGCCAGAATAGCGAAGGCGGTGTGGGATAGGTGGTCGGTGTAAGTTCGATAGGAAACAAATAGTGTTTCGTCATTTTTGTAGTATCGGCTGATATGAAGAGTGTGCTTTTCATACTGGCCGTTTTCTTCTTGAACGGATGCGATCGCGTGATCACTGTGGAACCGGTGACCGGCAAATCCGTCCCCGCTGTCGCCGCTTCGCAAACTCCGGTCCCCAAACGGGTCGATTCCGAACTCGAAAACGAGCTGCGCGTGCTCGTGCAGGCGGTCGAACCTGAAGCCGGTGTTGGTGCGCTCCATATCGAGTCGGGCGACGCCGTTTATTTGAATCGCGACGGTCAATTCCCGATGATGTCGGTTTACAAGCTGCCTATCGCGATGGCGGCACTGCGGCTCGTGGACGAACGAAAGATCTCGCTGGATCAGGAGATCATTGTGACAAAAGAGGATTTCGTGCGGCCGGGATTTCACAGCCCGATACGCAATGTGAACCCGGGCGGCACGGTGATGCAGCTAAACGAACTGCTAAGGTTCTCGATCTCCGAAAGCGACGGCACCGCGAGCGACGTGATCCTCGATGCGGCCGGCGGCCCGCATACGATCCAGGCATACCTGGATTCGATTGGCGTTGGCGAAGGGATAAAGGTCGTCAACAGCGAAAAGGAGATCAGCCAGGATTGGGAGACACAGTACCGCAATTGGGCCACACCAGAGGCAACGATCGAGCTGCTTCGCAGGATCCAGACGCGCGAAGCTAAGCTCTCCGAAATGACGACACAGCGGCTTCTAACCTTGATGACCGATTCGGAAACTGGCCGACGCCGATTGAGGGCAGGGCTGCCGAAGGAAGCGGAACTTGCACACAAAACGGGCACCGGCGGAACGAAAGACGGAATTACGGGGGCTACGAATGATGTCGGCATCATCACGCTTCCCAACGGACGCCATATCGCGATCGCGGTATATATTAAGAATTCGAAGGCGGATATGTGGGCTCGGGAGAATCTGATGTCGAAGGTCGCCGAATTGGTTTACCGTCGATGGTCGGAAAAGTAGGCTTATCGAATAGTCAGCCTGCGCGAGCGAAATCGCTCGCGCAGGCTGACTAGATTCATTCTTTCGAAGGGTTAGTTCGTCTTGCTTGCCTTCAAATCGGCCGCGCGCTTCTCGAGGGCTGCGACGTTTGCTTTTTCCGCTTTACCCAATTCGATCGCCTTTTCGGTCGCGGCGAGGGCCTCTTGCGACTTACCCGCATTGAACAGAATGGTCGATTTCGCGCGGTAGTTAGCAAAGGTTGGTTTGACAGCGATCTGCGCATCGATCGACTTGTTCGCCGCGTCGAACCATTTCGCCGCATCGTCAGTCAGCTTATTCTGCTTGGCGTATATTGCGGCGTTCAGAGGGCGTTGCCATTCTTCCGGTCTTCCTTCACTGACGTACGTGCGGAGGCGGGCCATGGTGGATCCGGTCACATCCTTCACTTTTACGGTGAACGGGACGGAGAGCTTTTCCCAACGCAGGTTGACGGTCGCGGTGTCCCCTTCCGGAGCGTCCGCCGTGTAGGTGAGAAGTTCTTGGCTGTCAGCCACCCAGGTCGGTTTCGCCTTGACGCGGAGTGCGTCTTTTGCGGCGTCGTAGGTGAAACTGCCCCACTGGCCGTCATCCTTGTTGAAGATGAAAGTCCAATCATCTTTCCCCGGGATCGAATGCAGGCTGTACTTGCCAGCGGCAAGCGGCTGTCCGTTGATCAAAACATCGTCGTTGACGATGAAGAGGGTCGCTTCGTTGGCCCCCGAACGCCAGACATGACCCCAGGGCACGAGCGGCGCACCGGCGGGGCGGGCGTTTTGGTCATCGAGCGTGCCTTCGCCCTTTGCTTCAGAAGGCCAGTCACCGTAAACGGCTCGGCCCTTGACGGCGGGCCGGCTGTATGTGATCGAAAGATCAGTGGTGCCGACGGTTTGCATCAAGGTAGCTTTTTGGCTCGCACGCGGCATGGGCGGACGAACCTGGGCGTAGGTCATTTCCGTCGCGGATGAAAACAGGATAAAGGCGAGAGCGAAAACAAGATTGCGTTTTAGGGAAAACATAGTTGCACTCCTTTGCATTTCAGAATTTCCAAACGATTATGCACCCAACATGGGTCATCGGCCAAAACGGGGTTTGACGCTCTTACGCACCCGGCGCCCCTTCGGTTTCCTTCTCTTTTTTTACCCTTCTCGTCGATGGTGTTAAAAAACTGAGCGAGTAGAACTCGTGCTGCATTATCGCGCGGGTCTGTCCCGCCTTGTCCCACCGTTGTCCCGCAACACAGGTGGGTCGGGGACGCTGTTGATACTGTTGGGGTTCTGGTGAAATCATATCCAAAAAAGCACGAATGGCCGGATGGTGTCATTACTTTTTGAGTTCCGAATTTCGTTCCCCGGATCCAGTCTTGAAGCGAATAGTCCCGCGTTTTACTGCGTGGCCCTCATCGCATTATCCAAATGATTTCAAGAGCCGCCGTTAACCTTTTTTCCTGAGTGGCTTTTTCGCGGCAGGTTTGGCCATAACGACTAAAGTAAAAAGGCCTGGTCATATCGACAGGGCCTTTTTTTGATTTCGAGGCGTTTCAGGACTCGGCGAGGATGGAATAGACGTCTTTTCGGGCTTTGTTGATGATGTCGGCGATGCGTTTGGCGGTTTCTTCGTCGCCGTCGCGGGCGGCGTCCATGGCGGCGGAGCCGAGTTTCATTAGCTGCTTTCGGATCTCGAACGCCCGCGCCATTTTCGGGTTCGCCTCGAACGGGGACGGCCCGCGTTCTTCGAGCAATTTCAAGCCCGCTTCGGTGATCGTGTAGACTTTTTTTCCCTCAATCTGCTCGCTGGTCAGGTAACCGCCCTCTTCCAGCATTTGCAGCGTCGGGTATACCGACCCGGGGCTTGGGCGAAAGCCGCCGCTCCGCTGTTCCAGCTCGCTGATGATCTCGTACCCGTGCCGGGGGCCGTCCTTCAGCACTTCGAGCAGGTGATACTTGATGTCGCCGCGCCGCCTTCGCATAAATTCACCTCTCAGATCCGGGCCGGGCCCGCACCCGCGAAACTTAAAACCATGTCTTCCGAACATTATATTTGTACCTCACTGATTTGATAAACCGATGTCTTTTATTAGTTGCATCGCGTTACGTTATGTTCTATCACGATATATCGTTAACGGTCAACTGTTTTTCTTTGGCCCCGGGGGCTGGTGCCTCACGAGAACGATTCCGCGCTATCGAAGGCCGACTTTATCCCCCGCGAAGATTTCGGGCGACGTAGACGGCGTTGATGGAGTTGGACTTTTTGTACGGGTTGAAGAATTCGATGTCGTGGGCGTCGGCGGAGCCGAAGGCGTTGCGGAGGAGTGTGGTGACGCTCTCGCTTGACGGGTCGTCGGACCAGAGAGCAAAGGTTCCGCCGGGCTTTAGCTGGTTTCGCACGGAAGCGAGCCCCTGGGGTGAGTAGAAGGACCGGTTCGTTTCGTTCAGGACGAGTTCTGGCGTGTGGTCGATGTCGAGCAGTACGGCATCGAATTTCTTGCCGGGGTTAGCCGGATCGAATCCGGTTTGCGCGAGCGCGAAAAAGTCTCCTTGGCGAAGCTCGCATTTGGGGTCTTTGGCGAGCCGGTCGCCTAAGGGGACGAGGCCGCGTTCGTGCCAATCGATCACGGCCTGGAAAAGGTCTATGACGAGTATGTGGCGGACGTTCTCGTTCTTCAGCGACTCGGCGGCCGTATAGCCGAGCCCGAGCCCGCCAATGACGATGTCGAGGGCGCCGCGAAGCGGTTCCAATCCGAGACGCGCCAACTGCCGCTCGCTTTTGGTGAAGAGGCTCGACATCAGGTAGTCATCACCGAGCTTCACCTCGTAAACCTCAAGGCCGTCGAGCAGCGGCTCGGTCCGCATACGAAGCGTGAGCTCGCCGAGCGGGGTTTCTTGATAGCCGAATTCGTATACTGGCACTAACTTGTTAAGACTTTTGGCTTAGATTGATTGGCGATTCTTCAGAAATGAGTAATCACCGCTATTTAGGCGCGACGACGGGTTTGAATTTGGTTTCGAAATCCCAAGTCTGTGTTCTGTTAAGTGTGATAATTTGCGGATCGAGTGTGCCTTCGGTGTCGACAACAGAAATGAAGAAGCCGCGAGAATCGATTATGGCGATTTCTTCTTCAAAACTCTTCGTTCCATTTGGGCCCGTTCCGGCAAAGATCGCATACTTGCGGTAAACCTTTACCATTTTGCCATCGAGGGATTTTTCGGAAACCGAGTACTCGACGCTTTCGGGTTTCCTGGGTCGGGATAAGCGCAGTAGGTTGCTTCCGTCCGGACCGGGACATACGAACTCTTGAGGTCCTTCCCAAGTCGCGCCGTCCGTGCTGCAGTAGGTGCCCTCGTTGAAACCGACCATGATCGAGTGGCTTCGAAACGTTTGTCCATCTTTTTTCAAGGTTTTCGTTTCTCGCGCTACACCCGCCGCCTGCCGTTCGTTCACATCTGTCTCGGTTGAAACAAGTTTCCCCCCCTTGAAGGTTTCCGTGACAACCGTAAAGATGAAAGGGAACGCTCCGTTCGTTTCATTGACCGCGTATCGAATTGTGCCATCGTAATCGGCAGCAGTCGTAGGCTTCGCTTGGGCTATAAGTGTTATCGCGAAGAATGCGATCAACAAAAGTGGTGTTATGAGTTTCATGGGTGATCTAATGATGCGATTCTCTTGAATCATCGGTACAGAAAGTATACAGCATGAAAAGGCCTCGTCGGGTGACGAGGCCTTTTTGTTTTACCGAAAAGCTTAGTTGCAGAGTTGAGCCCTTACTTACGTGCGGGCTACGGACACGGGACGCCGCGGGGGCGGCGTGGCAAGCAGGATGCTTGCCGCTCCAGTCGTTACATTCCCATGCCCATTCCGCCCATGCCGCCCCCCATGCCGCCCATGCCGCCGCCTTCGGACTTGTCGTCCTGGACGTCAGCGATCATGGCTTCGGTGGTGAGCATCAGGCCTGCGATGGAGGCCGCGTTTTGCAGGGCGGTGCGGGTGACCTTTGCGGGGTCGATGACACCGGCTGCGACGAGGTCTTCGTACTTCTCGGTCGCGGCGTTGAAGCCGAAGCTGTCATCGCCTTCGCGAACCTTGCCGACGACCACTGCACCTTCCTGCCCAGCGTTCTGAGCGATCTGGCGAAGCGGCTCTTCGAGGGCACGACGGACGATCTGGACGCCGATGCGCTCATCGGTGTCTTCGGCGTCGCCGTGGAAATCCTCAAGAACGCGTCCGGCACGAACCAGCGTGACGCCGCCGCCGGCCACGATGCCTTCTTCGACGGCTGCGCGGGTGGCGTGCATCGCGTCTTCGACGCGGGCCTTCTTCTCTTTCATCTCGGTCTCGGTTGCGGCACCGACCTTGATCACGGCAACGCCGCCGACCAATTTAGCGAGACGCTCCTGCAGTTTTTCGCGGTCGTAGTCCGAAGAGGTCTCTTCGATCTGGTTGCGGATCTGCTTGACGCGGCCGTCGATGGCCTCGCCGGAACCTGCACCCTCGACGATCGTGGTGTTTTCCTTGTCAATCGTGATCTTCTTGGCCTTTCCGAGATCTTCCAAGGTGATCGCTTCGAGCTTGATGCCGAGGTCCTCGCTGATGACCTTGCCGCCCGTGAGGGTTGCGATGTCTTCGAGCATTGCCTTGCGGCGGTCGCCGAAGCCAGGTGCCTTAACAGCAGCAACATTGAGCGTGCCGCGGAGCTTGTTCACGACCAAGGTCGCGAGTGCTTCGCCTTCGACATCCTCAGCGATGATCAGAAGCGGACGTCCGCCCTTTGCAACCTGCTCGAGGATCGGAAGAAGATCGCGCATGTTGGAGATCTTTTTCTCGTGGATGAGGATCACCGGCTCGTCGAGGACGGCTTCCATGCGGTCAGCGTCGGTGACGAAATAGGGCGAGAGATAACCGCGGTCGAACTGCATACCTTCGACGACCTCGAGCGAGGTGTCCATGGTCTTCGATTCTTCAACGGTGATGACGCCGTCTTTGCCGACCTTGTCCATCGCCTCGGCGATGATCGTGCCGATCGTCTTGTCGCCGTTGGCCGAAACCGTACCGACCTGGGCGATCGCGTCACCGGAAACCGGCTGAGCGAGCTTGCTGATCTCAGCGACAACCTCGGTCACTGCCTTTTCGATGCCGCGCTTGAGGGCCATCGGGTTTGCACCGGCGGCAACCGTGCGGACTCCTTCCTTAAAGATCGCCTGTGCGAGAACTGTAGCGGTCGTCGTACCGTCACCGGCGACGTCCGAGGTCTTCGAAGCGACTTCGCGGACCATCTGCGCGCCCATGTTCTCGAGCGTGTCCTTCAATTCGATCTCTTTAGCGACGGTAACGCCGTCCTTGGTGATCGTCGGAGAACCGAATTTCTTGTCGATAACGACGTTGCGGCCTTTAGGGCCGAGCGTAACTTTTACCGCATCCGCAAGCTGGTTTACACCGCGCAGGATAGCGGAACGTGAATCTTCTCCGTGAACTACTTGTTTAGCCATTTTCGTTAGTCTCCTAAGTCTAGAAAGTCTTGTAAGTCCTGGACGTCGAGATCTTCGGAAATCGGTCGAAAGCTAAAGACTTTCAAGACTTCCGAAACCGGCTCGACTGGCCAGACCTATTTTGCTGCTTCGCCGGCGCGTGAAATGATGCCGAGGATCTCATCTTCACGCATGATGAGGAATTCCTCGCCGTCGAGCTTGATCTCGGATCCGCTGTATTTGCCGAACAGGACGCGGTCGCCGGCCTTGACGTCCAGCGTCTGGCGGGTGCCGTCTTCTTTATATTTTCCTTCGCCGGCGGCGATCACTTCGCCTTCCTGCGGCTTTTCTTTAGCAGTGTCCGGGATAAAGAGCCCGCCAGCCGTTTGGTTGACGTTGTCTTCGATCCGACGGAGGATAACACGGTCATGTAGAGGTTTAATGTTAGTAGCCATAATGGTTTACTCCTTTCGAAATGTACTTAAAGGTATTAAGATGACGACTTGGACCTGCGGCCGAAAATCGTACTTAGCACTCCTGATCCAAGAGTGCTAATTTACAAAACGCGGTCTAACTTGTCAAGGGTGAGATTGCAATTGCAGGAAATCTAATAATGGTATTGTCAACTTTGTCTGATCCTTCTAAACGAATTTCTTGTGATAATGAGAGTTTCATCCGGTAACTCCCGCACTAGAAATTTGATTATGAACATTTCCGAAATCAACATTTATCCGATCAAGTCTCTGAAGGGCATCGCGTTGAGCGAGGCGAAGGTAGAGAAACGCGGCCTGCGGTATGACCGGCGGTGGATGTTGACGGACCGGGAAGGGATGTTTTTCACGCAACGGGAAGTGCCGAAGATGGCGGCGGTGTCTGTTGCGGTCAACGGGAGCGGATTGAAGGTTTCGGGGGAGGGATTTGGCGATCTGTCGATTCCGCATGAACCGGATTCGGCGGAGCGGCAGACGGTTGCGGTTTGGGACAGCCGGGTGGAAGCCTTGGCGTACCGGGGTTCGATCAACGAGTGGTTCAGCGACGTGCTTTCGAAGGCCTGCCAGTTGGTGCAGATGCCGGAGGCATCGGAAAGGCACGTAAATAAGCAGTTCGACACCGGGGAAGATATTGTCAGTTTCGCCGACGGGTACCCGCTGTTGCTGATCGGTGAGGGCTCGCTCGAAGAAGTGAACCGTCGGATCCTGGAAACCAAGACCGACGAGCAAAGGGAAAGCTTTGTTCCGTATCCGATGAACCGGTTTCGCCCGAATCTGGTCGTAAAGGGAAGCGAGAGCTTCGCCGAGGACAGGTGGCGCACTATACGCGTCGGTGAAGCTGTTTTTCGCGTCGCGAAGCCTTGTGCGAGGTGTGTTATGACGACGGTGGATCAGACGCGGGGGGAATTTGACGGGAAAGACCCATTGAAAACCCTCGCCACGTTTCGTCTGGCCAAGCAGGTATGGCCGGATAGGTTTGAATCATTTGGCCAAAATGCTACCGCCGTGCTTTTTGGCGAAAACCTCATCCCAGAAAATCCCGGCGTTACCGTTAGGGTTGGCGACGAGGTTTCCGTGATCGAAGCCCGTTAAATTTCCAATTTCTTTCCGGTCAAGAGTTCGTAGGCCTTGAGGTAACGCTCTGACGTGGCCTCGCAGATCTCTTCCGGCAGCGGAGGAGCGGGCGGAGTTTTGTCCCAGTCGAGGGTTTCGAGATATTCGCGCACGAACTGCTTGTCGAACGACGGCTGTTTGTGGCCGGGCTCATAGGAGGCGGCGTCCCAGAAACGCGAAGAATCTGGAGTCAGCACCTCATCGATAAGCAGAATACGGCCTTCTTTATCTTCCCCGAATTCAAACTTCGTATCGGCGATGATAATCCCGCGCGTCAGTGCATATTCGGACGCCTCGGTGTAGATCTCTTTCGAGAGCCTTTTCAGCTCTGAAGCGGTGTCGTGTCCGACGATGTTCATAAACTCCACCTGGTTTATGTTCTCATCATGCCCGGTGACGGCTTTCGTCGCTGGCGTAAAGATGGGCGTCAGCAATCGATCGCAGTGTTTCAGGCCAGGCGGCAGGCCCCGGCCGCAGACGCCCCCGCTCGATTTGTAATCCTTCCAGCCGGAACCTTCCAGATAACCGCGGACGACGCACTCGACCGGAAACACCTTTGTCTTTTTCACAAGCATCGAACGCCCGCGAAGCTCCTCGTGCTTCTTCACCACATCCGGCATCTTATCGAAATCGGCCGTGATCATGTGGTGATCGACGATGTGCTCGAGCTTGCGGAACCAAAATTCTGAGAGCGCCGTGAGCACCGCGCCCTTGTGAGGGATCGGCGTCGGAAGGATGCAGTCGAAGGCGGAAAGTCGGTCGGTCGCGACAAAAAGAAGCGTTGCGTCGTCGATCTCGTAAACGTCGCGCACCTTGCCGCGGTGGATCAATGAAAGTTCAGGTATTTGTGTTTCGGAAACGGCGGATGTGCCAGTCATATGTGATAGAGAGGAGCCCCTTGTATATAAGAATAAACTAAACCTTTTGCTCGTGTAGGTAAAGGGGAACTGGCCCGTTGAACAATGGACAAAAACGCAAGAGAATGAAGACAAATCGGTCGGAAGGATTCATTACGTTTCCAGTGACCTTGCTTTGCGATATGATTAAGTAATGCAATTTCGTCTCATAAGTGAAAATACGCCAAAAGGGGACCAGCCGGAGGCGATCCGGCAATTGGTCGAAGGTATCAACGGCAATGCGGATCATCAAGTTTTGCTGGGGATCACCGGCAGCGGAAAGACCTTCACGATTGCGAACGTCATTCAGGA
>Ga0307409_100000908_pt1 | contig 13730 bp, 11 predicted proteins | sample 322Ometagenome_2_FD_203888 | JGI IMG/M metagenome (GOLD analysis project Ga0307409, IMG submission 203888) | Maize rhizosphere microbial communities from greenhouse at UC Davis, California, United States - 322HYB-O-2 | ecosystem: Host-associated > Plants > Roots > Rhizosphere > Soil | place...
GCCAGCCAGCGCGTCGGCTGCCCGGTGATCGCCGCGACCCGGTCGTAGTCCTCGTCGTAGTGCAGGAGCGTGATGCCGGCGCTCTCGGCTGCGGCCGCGATCAGCAGATCGGGATGCTTGACCGAGCGGTGGAACGCGCCGCCGCGTGCGCTGAGCCGCTCGTAGACCCACAGGGCTCGATCCCACTGTGCTTCGCCGATCGCACAATCGGGCAGCGCCTCCAACTCGCTTCGTATCTCGGCGAACTCGACCGCATTGCGGGCGCTGTGGAGCAGCTCCAGCCGCACCATGGCGCAAGTCGCGAGCTCGCCCTCGATCAGCGCGGCGTCGAACGCCTGCCGCAGCTCTGGACAGGCGCGACGGCGTGACCACGACCACGCGGTCGTGTCCGCGAGTTCCGTCAACGCGTGCGGCCGGCTGGGCGCCGCATCTGCTCGACGGCGGCGGGCGTCAGATCCTCGAAGTCACGTTCGGCCAGCCGCTTACGACGAGCCCGTGCGACAACTTCACGCAGCGCCTGGTGGACCGTATCCGTGGTTCTCCGCGTGCGTACACCTACACACGTCCCGCTGCCTCGGCCGCCGCGCGCAGCCGCCGCGCCAGGTCGCGTGACGGCAGCGAATCGAGCTGCCAGCGCCACGCGCCGGACGCCCGGCCCGGCTGGTTCATCCGCGCCTCCGAGCCCAGGCCCAGCACGTCCTGGGCCTGCACCATCGCGACCCGCGCCCGGGAGGAGAATGTCAGCGCGATCAGGTCCCACGAGACGTCACGCTCGACCCGCGGCCGCGCTGCGTCGACGAGCGCGCAGCGCTCCGGGACCAGCGACTCGTACCAGCCGCGCAGCGTGTCGTTGTCGTGCGTGCCGGTGTACGCGATCCGGTGCTCGGCGTGGTTGGCGAGATCGTGGACGTTGCGCCGGTCCTCCGGGTTGAAGCCGAACTGGAGCACGACCATGCCCGGCAGCCCGAGGCCGTCGCGCAGCCGCCGCACCGCCGGCGTGATCACCCCGAGGTCCTCGGCGATGATCGGCAGCCCGCCGAGGGCGGCGGCCGCGGCGTCGAACAGCGCTCGCCCAGGCCCGCGCCACCAGCGCCCGCGCAGCGCGGTCCGCGCTCCCTTCGGGACCGCCCAGTAGGCGACGAAGCCGCGGAAGTGGTCGATCCGCGCAAGGTCGAACAGCGCGAACGTGCGCGCGAGCCGGGCGATCCACCAGCCATAGCCGCGCCGCTGCAGCGCGGGCCAGTCGTACAGCGGGTTGCCCCACAGCTGGCCCTTGTCCGTGTACGCGTCCGGCGGCGTGCCCGCGACGGCGTCGCCGCGAAACAGCTCGGGGTGCGCGCGATGGTCGGCCGAGCCGGGCGCGACGTAGATCGGCACGTCGCCGATCAGCCGCACCCCGCGCTCGCTCGCATGCGCGCGCAGCGCCGCCCACTCGCGCTCGAACCGCACCTGGTCGGTGACCGCGCCGCGGCCGGCGAAGCGTGCCCAGTCCTCGATCCAGCTCGCCTCGAGCTCGCGGAAGTCGAGCTCCTCGCCCTTCGAGACCGGCGCGGCCGGCTCGGCCAGCAGGCCGGGCCAGCAGGCGAACGCCGACGCCGCCTTGTACGGCGAGCGGTAACGGTCGGGAGGCCCGAGCGGCAGCATCTGCCACCACGTCTGGCCGGCATCCGCGAGCCAGTCGATCCAGGCATGCGCCTCACGGCCGAGCCGCCCGCCGGGCAGCGACGTCGGGTGGAGCTGGACGCCCGATGACCGCGGCAGCCGCACCGGCGGCAGCTTACGGCCCGATGCTCCAGCGGCGATACTGCCCGGATGGCCGCGCGTGCGGGGGAGATCGCGCTTTCCGACGTGATCGGCGGGCTGTCCTACGCGCTCGACATCACGGAGGGCGAGCCGCCCGGTCATGCGGTCCGCGTGTGCCTGATCGGCATGCGCCTGGCGCGGGAGCTGCGCCTCGACGCGGCGGCGCGCTCGGACCTGTTCTACGCGCTGCTGCTCAAGGACGCAGGCTGCTCGGCCAACTCCGCGCGGATGGCGGCGATCTTCGCCGCCGACGACCACGTAGCCAAGCGAACGGCCAAGCGGATCGACTGGGCGCGTCCGTTCCCGGCGTTCGTGTGGGCGCTGCGAATCGCGGCGCCGGGCGGCTCGGCCCGCGCGCGCCTGCGGCAGCTGCTCGCCGTCCGCGACGAGGGCGAGGTCACCCGCTCGCTGATGCAGGCGCGCTGCGACCGCGGCGCCGAGATCGCGCGGATGCTCGGGTTGCCGCCGCGCACCGCGGAGGCGATCCGGGCACTCGACGAGCACTGGGACGGAGCCGGCCACCCGCGCGGGCTGCGCGGCGAGCAGATCCCGCTCGAGGCGCGCATCCTCTGCCTCGCGCAGACGCTCGAGATCTTCCACGCGGCGCGCGGAGTGGAGGCGGCCTACGGCGTGGCGCGCCGCCGCAGCGGCGGCTGGTTCGATCCGGCGCTGGTCGACGCGCTCGACGCGTTCCGCCGCGACGACCGCTTCTGGGCGTCGGTTGCGGAGCCCGACCTCGCCGCCGTCGAGCCGGCGGATCGCATGCTGACGGCGGACGCGGAGCGGCTTGACCGGATCGCCGACGCGTTCGCGGCGGTCGTCGACGCCAAGTCGCCGTGGACGTTCCGGCACTCCGACCGGACCAGCGTGATCGCGACCAGCATCGCGGCGGAGCTCGGGTGCGACAGCGCGACGATCGCAGACCTGCGCCGCGCGGCGCGGCTGCACGACATCGGCAAGCTCGCGATCTCCAACCGGATCCTCGACAAGCCGGCGCGGCTCAGCGACGCGGAGTTCGTCAAGGTCAAGGAGCACCCTGTGTTCACCCACCGGATCCTCGAGCGCGTGCCCGGCTTCCGCGACCTCGCCCCGCTCGCCAGCACGCACCACGAGCGGCTCGACGGCGGCGGATACCCGCACGGGCTGACGGCCGGCGAGCTGACCCTGCCGATGCGCGTGCTCGCGATCGCCGACGTGTACGAGGCGCTCACGTCGGAACGTCCCTACCGCCCAGCGCGGGGCTCCGACGAAGCGCTCGCGGTCATCCGCGAGGACGTCCCGCGACGGCTCGACCCGGACGCGTTCGGGACGCTCGTGGCGCTCCTGCGCGATCCCGCCACCGCGAACGCCCAGCGCTCGCGGTAGCGGCAGCCGACGTTTGCCGCGGCCGCTATCGGATACTTCGCGCCCCGATGCCGAAGCCGCCGCCGCCACGGATCCACATCCAGTACCCGCAGCCGGTCGTCGACGCCGGCCGCTACCCCGCCAAGCGCACGGTCGGCGACCTGGTCGAGGTCTCCGCCGACGTCTTCCGCGACGGCCACGAGAAGCTGCGCGCGGTCGCGCTGCACCGCCGCGCCGGCACGCGCAAGTGGGCCGAGGCCGAGCTGCATCCGCTCGACGCGCACCACAACGGCGTCCGCTGGGGCGGCTCGTTCGTCGTCGACAAGCTGGGCCGCTGGGAGTTCACGATCGCCGCCTGGACCGACGTCTTCGCGACCTGGCGCGACGAGCTGCAGCGCAAGCTCGAGGCCGGTCAGCACCACCTCGCGGGCGAGCTGAGCGAGGGAGCACTGCTGCTCCAGGACGTCGCCGCGCGCGCCAAGGGCGCCGACCGCAAGCTGATCGAGCACGCGCTGCGCGTGCTCGGCGACGACGACATCCTCGAGGCCGCCAAGCACGACGCGGCGCTCGGCCCCGAGCTGTATGCCGCCGTCGAGCGCAACGCCGAGCGCCACGGCGAGACCCAGCTCGAGCCGACGCTGAAGCTGGAGGTCGACCGCGTGCGCGCCCGCTTCGGCTCCTGGTACGAGCTGTTCCCGCGTTCCTGGGGCGGGCTCAAGGCGGTCGAGGAGCAGGTGCCCGCGCTCGCTGAGCTCGGCTTCGACGTGCTCTACATGACGCCGATCCACCCGATCGGGCGGAAGAACCGCAAGGGCCGCAACAACACGCTCACGGCCGGGCCCGACGACCCCGGCTCCCCCTATGCGGTCGGGGCGGAGGAAGGCGGCCACGACGCCGTCGACCCCGACATCGGCACCGTCGACGACGTCCGCAGCCTCTGCGCCACCGCCGCCGAGCACGGCATGGACGTCTGCATGGACTTCGCGATCAACGCCTCGGCCGATCATCCGTGGCTCACCGACCATCCGGACTGGTTCCACCGCCGCCCCGACGGCACGCTCAAGTACGCCGAGAACCCGCCGAAGCGCTACCAGGACATCTACAACGTCAACTGGGAGTGCGAGGACTGGCGGCGCATCTTCCTGTTCTGGGTCGACTGCGGCGTGACGGTGTACCGCGTCGACAACCCGCACACGAAGCCGATCGGCTTCTGGGAGTGGCTGGTCGCCGAGGTCCACAAGGTCGACCGCGAAGTGGTCTTCCTGGCCGAGGCGTTCACCCGGCGCGCGATGATGCGCCAGCTCGCGAAGATCGGCTTCACTCAGGGCTACACGTACTTCACCTGGAAGAACTCACGCCACGAGCTGACCGAGTACGTGAACGAGCTCGCGTGGGGGCCGGAGAAGGACTACTTCCGCCCGAACTTCTTCCCCAACACGCCCGACATCCTCAACGAGTACCTCGTCCAGGGCGGCCCCGCCGCGTTCTACACGCGCTTCGTGCTCGCGGCAACGCTGAGCCCGAGCTACGGCATCTACTCGGGCTACGAGCACTACGAGAACGTGCCGGTGCGCGAGGGCTCCGAGGAGTACCTCGACTCCGAGAAGTACGAGATCAAGGAGCGCGCGCTCGACGGCCCGATGCTCCCGTTCATCGCGCGCGTCAACGAGATCCGGCGCGAGAACGTCGCGCTCCAGCACCTGTCCGACGTCGCCTGGCTCGACACCCAGAACGACCAGCTGATGGCGTACGTCAAGCAGTACGCCGGCAACGCGCTGATCTGCATCGTCAACCTCGACCCGCACCACGCGCAGGAGGGCAGCGTGACGGTGCCGGCCCACCTCGGGCTGCCGCCGGCGTTCGCCGTCTGCGACCAGCTGTCGGGCGAGCGCTTCGACTGGCGGATCGGCCCGAACTACGCCCGCCTCGATCCCTGGACGCGCCAGGCGCACATCCTGCGGGTCGACTCGGCATGAGCGACCCCGGCCACTGGTTCGAGGCCGAGCCGCTCTGGTTCAAGACGGCCGTCTTCTACGAGATCCACATCCGCGGCTTCTTCGACGGCAACGGCGACGGCTCAGGCGACTTCCGCGGGCTGACCGAGAAGCTCGACTACCTGCAGTGGCTCGGGATCGACTGCATATGGCTGCTGCCGTTCTACCGCTCGCCGCTGCGCGACGGCGGCTACGACATCTCCGACTACTTCACGATCCACCCGGACTACGGCGTCGTCGAGGACGTGCGCGACTTCATCGAGCAGTCGCACCAGCGCGGCATCCGCGTGATCGCCGACCTCGTGATGAACCACACGTCGAGCGAGCACCCCTGGTTCCAGGAGTCGCGCTCGAGCCCCGACAACCCAAAGCGCGAGTGGTACGTCTGGTCGGAGACCGTGCATCGCTACGAGGACGCGCGGATCATCTTCGTCGACACCGAGACGTCGAACTGGACTTGGGACGACCAGGCCGGCGCCTATTACTGGCATCGGTTCTTCTCCCACCAGCCCGACCTCAACTTCGACAACCCCGAGGTCCAGGACGCGATGCTCGAGGTGCTGCGCTTCTGGCTCGACCTCGGCCTCGACGGCTGCCGGCTCGATGCGGTGCCCTACCTGTTCGAGCGCGAGGGCACGATCTGCGAGAACCTGCCCGAGACGCACGCCTACCTCAAGCGCGTGCGGGCGGAGATCGACGCGAACTACCCGGACCGCGTGCTGCTGGCCGAGGCCAACCAGTGGCCGACCGACGTCGTCGACTACTACGGCGACGGCGACGAGTGTCAGATGTGCTTCCACTTCCCGGTCATGCCGCGCATGTTCATGAGCGTGCGAAGGGAAGAGGCGAAGCCGATGTACGAGATCCTCGCCCAGACGCCGGCGATCCCCGACAACTGCCAGTGGGGGCTCTTCCTCCGCAACCACGACGAGCTGACGCTCGAGATGGTCACCGACGAAGAGCGCGACTACATGTACACGGAGTACGCCAAGGACCCGCGGATGAAGATCAACGTCGGGATCCGCAGGCGGCTCGCCCCGCTGCTCGACAACGGCCGCGACGAGATCGAGCTGATGCACGCGATCCTGTTCTCGCTGCCGGGCTCACCGGTCCTCTACTACGGCGACGAGATCGCGATGGGCGACAACGTCTACCTCGGCGACCGCGACGGCGTGCGGACGCCGATGCAGTGGACGGGCGACCGCAACGGCGGCTTCTCGCGCGCCGACTTCGCCCAGCTCTACGCGCCGCCGCTGATGGATCCGGTCTACGGCTATCAGGCGGTCAACATCGAGGCGCAGCTGCGCACGCCGACGAGCCTGCTGCGCTGGCTGCGGCGCTTCATCTCGCTGCGCAAGGAGCACCCTGTGTTCGGCTTCGGCACGTTCGAGCCGCTCGAGCCGAGCAACCCGCGGATCTTCGCCCACGTGCGCCGCTACGAGGACGACGTGATGCTGTGCGTGCACAACCTCGCGCGCTCGGCGCAGGCCGTCGAGCTGGACCTGTCCGACTTCGAGGGCCGGGTGCCGGTCGAGATCTTCGGCCGCTCGCGCTTCCCCGCGATCGGCGAATGGCCGTACCTGCTGACGCTCGCCCCGCGCGGCTTCTACTGGTTCCAGCTCGTCGAGGACGAGACGGACGATGACTGACGCGGCCGCGATCGTCGCGGCGCTGCCGGAGGAGCGGCTGCACGAGTGGGTGCTCGAGCAGCGCTGGTTCGCGTCGAAGGCGCGCGAGGTCGCGCAGCTGAACGTGCTCGAGGCGGTCAGGCTGCGCGAGGACGCGCCGAAGCTCGTATTGGCGCTGGTCGAGACGCGGTTCCAGACCGGCACCCACGAGCTCTACCAGGTGCCGCTCGGGCTGCGCCCGGCGGAGGAGGGCTGGGACGACCGTGTCGTCGCCGAGGTCGACGGCTGGACGGTCTACGACGCGCTCGCCGACGGCGCGCTCGGGCGCGAGCTGCTGCACCGGATCCGCAGCTCCGCCGACGTGGCCGCCGAAGACGGGATCCTGCGCTTCCGCTGGGCCGAGAGCGCCGCCGCCGGCTACGGCGGGACGGTCGAGGTGCGGCCGGTCGACGTCGAGCAGTCGAACTCGTCGGTCGTGTTCGGCGACGAGCTGATCCTGAAGGTCTTCCGCCGGCTCGAGCCGGGCGTCAACCCGGAGCTCGAGCTGCTGCGCTTCCTGTCCGTCCGCGGATTCGAGCACATCGCGCCGCTCGCGGGCTGGTACGAGTACGCCGGCCGGCTGGTCGACGCGACGCTCGGGACGCTGCAGGAGTACCTCGCCGGCGCGCGCGACGGCTGGGCGCTGTGCCTCGACGACCTCGAGGGCTTCGTGCCGCGCGCACGCGACCTCGGCGTCGTCACGGGCCGGCTTCACACCTGCCTCGGCTCGGATGCGAGCGACCCGGACTTCGCGCCCGAGGAGCCGAGCACCGAGAACCTGTCGCTGCTGACCGCGACCGTGGACGAGGAGATCGAGCGGATGTTCGTCGACCTCGATCCCGACGACCCGGCGCTCGGCCCGCTCGCCGGCCGCGGCCAGGACGTGCGCGAGCGGCTGCAGGCGCTCTCCCACATCGGCACCGGCGGCCGCCAGATCCGCACGCACGGCGACTACCACCTCGGCCAGACGATGCTGACCGACCGCGGCTGGGTGATCCTCGACTTCGAGGGCGAGCCGGCGCGGCCGCTGCCGGAGCGCCGCCGCAAGCGCTCGCCGCTGCGTGACGTCGCGGGGATGCTGCGCTCGTTCGCGTACGCGGCGTCGGCGGCCCGGCAGCAGCGCGGCGCTCCCGCCCCGGAGGGCTGGGAGGAGCGCACGCGCGATGCCTTCCTGGACGGCTACTTCGAGACCGCCGACTCATCGCTGCTGCCGGCCGGTCAGGATGCCATCCACAGGCTGCTGTCGGTGTTCGAGCTCGAAAAGGCCGTCTACGAGCTCCGCTACGAGCTCAACAACCGGCCCGACTGGGTCGGCATCCCGGTCGCCGGGATCGTGCGGCTGCTCGACGAGGCCGAGCCGACCTAAACGACCGAATCGACCGATGCGACCGCAAGCGTGAAGCGCGGGCGGGGCATGCGTACGTTCGACTGCGAGTGGTCGCGTCGTGGGGACGCGGCCGGGGAGCTGTCTCGGAGAGGAGCAGGTATGCAAGCCGTCCCGTCGGGTCGGCGCCGCCGCGTGGCGGCGCAGTTGTGGTTCTGGGTCGTCATCGGGATCGGAGCGGGCGCCGCGTTCGGGCTCGCTGCGCCGGACGCCGCGAAGGAGGCGAAGTGGCTGGCCGACGCCTTCCTCCAGCTCGTGAAGACGATCACCGCGCCGGTGATCTTCCTCACGGTGGTCGTCGGGATCGCGTCGCTGGGCGACATGGCGAAGGCCGGTGGGCTTGCGGCGCGGGCACTCGGCTACTTCTTCAGCGCGACCGTGGTGGCGCTCGGGCTGGGGCTGCTCGCGGGCAACCTGATCAAGCCGGGCGCGGGCTTCGCCGGCGCGCCGACGGCGAGCGCGACTGACGCCGCCGGCGAGAAGATCGCCGAGGCCGGCGACGTCGGGCACGGCGTGGTCGGTTTCATCACCGAAGACCTGCTGCCGACGAGCTTCGTGCAGCCGTTCGTCGAGAACGAGGTGCTCAAGGTCCTTGTCCTCGCCGTGCTCGTCGCCGCGGCCATGACCGCGCTGGCGCCACCGCTGCGCGCTCGCGTCGTTGGCGGGTTCGAGGTCGCGTCGCAGATCGTGTTCGGCGTCATCCGGCTGATCATGTGGACCGCGCCGCTCGGCGCGTTCGGGGGCATGGCGTTCACCGTCGCCGAGTTCGGCGGCGGCGCGCTGCAGCACCTGGCGCTGCTCCTGGCGACGTTCTGGGGCACGGCCGCGCTGTTCGTCTTCGGCGTGCTCGGCCTCGTCGCCCGGCTTAGCGGCTTCTCGATCCTGCGCTTCGTGCGCCTGATCAAGGACGAGCTGCTGATCATCCTCGGCACCTCGTCGTCGGAGACGGTGCTGCCGCGGCTGTTGGTCAAGCTGCAGCGCGCCGGCGCATCGCGGCAGAGCGTCGGCGTCGTGCTGCCGACCGGCTACTCGTTCAACCTCGACGGCACGTGCATCTACCTGACGCTCGGGGCGCTGTTCATCGTCCAGGCCTCGGGCCAGGACATGGCGCTGGGCGAGCAGCTCGCGCTCGTAGCGCTCATGGTGCTGACGTCGAAGGGCGCCGCCGGCATCACCGGCGCCGGCCTGGTCACGTTGACCGCGTCCCTGCAGGCGTTCGGCGGCACGTTCTTCTCCGCCGAGTCGATCGCCGTCGGGATCGCGCTCGTGGTCGGCATCGACCGCGTCATGTCGGAGGGGCGCGCGCTGACGAACTGCATCGGCAACGGCGTGGCGACGATGGTGATCGCGAAGTGGCAGGGTGAGCTCGACGAGGAGCGCTTTCACGCGGCGCTGCAGGATCCGTCGCTGGCCGACCCGGAGCTCGGGCCGCCGACCGTGGCCCCGGCGCCGGCGGAGCCCGTCGTCAAGCCCGGCCGGGCACCCGAGCCGGTGCCCGCGCTCACCTGACCGAAGCGCGGGATCGTGCTGCGCAGGCGGCACAATTGGCTCGTGCACCGCATGAGCCTCGCGAGGCAGCTCCTGCTGCTGCAGCTCGTGGTCGTCGTGGTCGCCGTGGTCGTGGCCGGCGCTATCGCCGTGCGCGCCGCGGACGACCGCGCGACCGAGCAGCAGCGGGAGCGCGTCCTGTCGCTGGCCGAGGCGCTATCCGTGTCGGGCGAGGTGCGCGCGGCGCTGCGCAGCGGCGACCCGTCGCGCGTGCTCCAGCCGCTCGCCGAGCGCGTTCGGCGTACGTCGGACCTCGGCTTCGTCGTCTTCATGAGCCCCTCCGGTGTGCGCTACTCGCACCCGAACCCGGAGCAGATCGGCCGCCACTTCATCGGCACGATCGCGCCCGCGCGCGCCGGCCGTGCGTTCACGGAGATCACCACCGGGACGCTCGGCCCGTCGGTGCGCTCGGTCGTCCCGATCCGCGATGGCTCGCGCGTCGCCGGGCTGGTCTCCGTCGGTGTGCTGCAGGAGGCGATCTCGGAACAGGTCAGCCGCCAGCTTCCGGGGCTGCTCGCGTCGCTCGCGATCGCCGTGGTCGTCGGCGTACTCCTGTCCCTCCTCGTCGCCCGGCGCGTGCGGCGCCAGACGCGCGGCCTGGACCCGGATGAGCTGGCCGCGCTCTACGACCACCACGACGCGGTGCTGCACGCGATCCGCGAGGGCGTCGTGGTCGTGGGCGACGACGATCGCCTGCTGCTCGCCAACGGCGAGGCGCGGCGGCTCCTGGGGCTCGCCGAGGACGCAGTCGGCCGCCCGATCGCGGAGCTCGTCGAGGACCCCGCGCTGCTGTCCGCGATGCGCGGGAGCTCGGCGGCCGGCGAGGGCCTGCACGTGGTCGGCGGCCGCGTCCTGGTCACCGGCCAGCGGCCCGCGGAGCGCGACGGCCGCCGGCTCGCGACGGTGACCACGCTGCGCGACCGCACCGAGCTGGAGGGCCTCGTCCGCGAGCTGGCGACCGTCCGCGGGCTCGCCGACGCGCTGCGCGCGCAGGCGCACGAGTCCGCGAACGAGCTGCACACGGTCGTCGGCCTGGTCGAGCTCGGCCGCCACGATGACGCGATCGCGTTCGCCACCCGCCGCATCGGCGTGACGCAGGACGAGGTCGACCTCGTCCAGCAGCGCGTCGGCGACCCGGCGCTCGCTGCGCTGCTGCTCGCCAAGGCGGCCGCGTGCCGGGAGCGCGGCGTGCACCTCGCGCTCGACAGCAGCAGCGACCTGCCGGCCGACCTGCTGCCGTCGGAGGACCTTGTCACGATCGTGGGCAACCTGGTCGACAACGCGCTCGACGCGCTGGGTGGGCGCTCCGGCGGTCGGATCGACGTGCGGCTGGTCGCGGAGGGCGAGCGCGTGGTGATCGAGGTCCGCGACGACGGCCCGGGGATCCCGCCGGAGGCGCTGGACCGCGTCTTCGAGGCCGGCTGGTCGACGAAGACCGGGACGGCCGCCGGCCGCCGCGGCCTTGGCCTGGCGCTCGTCAGCGCGACCGCCGCACGGCTCGGCGGCCGCGTCCGGGCGGCGACCGACGGCGGAGCGGTACTGACCGTCGAGCTGCCGGCGCGTACGACCGGCCCGGTGGAGGTCCCGTGATCCGCACGCTCGTCGTCGAGGACGACGCGCTCGTCGCCGAGGTGCACGCCTCCTACGTCGAGCGCGTCCCCGGCTTCGTCGTCGCGGGCGTCGCTCACCGCGCCACCGAGGCGCTGGAGATCCTCGCCTCGCGGCCCGTCGACCTCGTGCTGCTCGACTTCCACCTCCCCGACGTGAAGGGGCTCGACATGCTTCGCCTGCTGCGGGCGCGCTCGGCGGCGCCGGTAGACGTCATCGCGGTCACGGCCGCGCGCGACGCCGCGAGCATCCGCGCGGCGATCGCCCAGGGCGTCAGCCAGTACCTCGTCAAGCCGTTCGCGTTCGTGACGTTCGCTGACAAGCTCGAGCGCTACGCGCGCTACCGCGCGCAGGTCGACGTGGCCGCCGAGCCCGACCAGGCCAAGGTCGACGCGCTGATCGGGACGCTGCGCGGTACGACGGCGCGGACGCTGCCGAAGGGCCTCAACGCCACGACGCTCGACCACGTGCGCGATGCCGTGCGCGAGTCGGGCGCGCCGCTGACGGCCTCCGAGGTGGCGGGACGCTGTGGGCTGTCGCGCGTCACAGCGCGCCGCTACCTCGAGCACCTCGTCGTCGAGGGCGTGGTCACGCTGTCGATGCGCTACGGCGGCACCGGCCGCCCCGAGCATCTCTATGCGTGGCCGCCGGCGTAGCTACGCGCTCGCCGGCTGGTAGATCATGATCGCGACGCCGTCGCCGACCGACCGCGAGTCGGTGAGGCGGAACGGCTTCTTGTCGCCGGTCTCGCCGAACACGCGCTTGCCGGCGCCGAGCACGACGGGGAAGACCATCAGGCGCAGCTCGTCGACGAGGTCGCCGTCGATCAGCGTCTGCACGAGCTGGCGGCTGCCGTGGACGACGATGTCGCCGTCGATCTCCTGGCGCAGCTTCGAGACTGCCTCGTTGACGTCGCCCTCGAGCACCGTCGAGTTGGTCCACTCGGGGTCCTTCAGCGTCGACGAGACGACGTACTTCGGCATGTTGTTGAACCTGTCGGCGAACTCGCCGTCGCGCGACGGCCACGCCTCGGCGAAGCCCTCGTAGGTCACGCGGCCGAGCAGCATCGCGTCGGCCTCCATCGTCTCGTCGAGCTTGAACTTGTCGCCTTCGTCGCCGCGCGAGAACTCGAAGCTCCAGCCGCCGTACTTGAAGTTCTCGCTTCCGCCGGGATCCTCCATGACGCCGTCGAGCGATACGAACTCGGTCACCACGATCCTGCCCATTGGGGTGCTCCTTCGATCGGGGGAGAGGGGAGCTATACAAGCTAGCACTTGATAAAGTGCCGGGCTGAATAGGGATGCCAGTCGACGAGCTCAGCCGCACGTTCGCGGCACTCGCGGACCCCACGCGCCGTGCCATCCTCGGCCGGCTCGCGCAGGGCGACGCCAGTGTGGGAGAGCTCGCGGAGCCGTTCCCGATCACCGTCCAGGCGGTCTCGCAGCACCTCAAGGTGCTCGAGCAGGCCGGGCTGATCACGCGCGGGCGGACCGCCCAGCTGCGACCGTCGCGGCTGGAGGGCGCGCCGCTCGGCGACGCGGCCGCCTGGCTGGAGCAGTACCGTCGCTTCTGGGAAGGCAGCTTCGACCGGCTCGAGGCGCGCCTGCGACAGGAAGGCCACGGCGATGGCTGAGCAGAACGGCATCACGGTCACCCGCGTCTTCGATGCGCCGCGCGAGCGCGTGTGGCGCGAGTGGACCGAGCCGGAGCGCTTCGCGGACTGGTTCGGCGGCGACCACGCCGAGGTGCCGGTGGCGACGGTGTCGATGGACGTGAGGGAGGGCGGCGCGTGGCGGGCGACGATGTTCGTGAAGCCCGACCGCCGCGAGATCCGCTGGAACGGCGAGTTCCGCGAGGTGATAGAGCCGGAGCGGCTCGTCTTCACTATCTGCGACGAGCCCGGCGGCGAGCGTTACGAGCTCGTGATCGTCGTCCTGACCGAGCTCGGCGACAACCGCACCGAGATGCGGTTCGAGCAGCGCGGGGAGATGTCAGCCGAGCAGTACAAGGCGGCCGGGCAGGGCTGGGGCACGTTCTTCGACCGCATGGCCGAGCGGCTGGTGGGCGGCTGAGGGTGTTTTCCGCCTCGCGGATCGGTTAGAAGAAGGGCGTGACCGACGCCGACAAGCTGGCCGCGCGCAGCGCGGCCGATCCTCACTCGTTCCTCGGCGCGCACGCGGACGGCGACGGCGGCGTCGTGGTCCGCGCGTTCCGGCCGTCCGCGCGCGCCGTCCGCGTGCTCACCGCCGGCGGGCCGAGCGCCGAGCTCGCGGCAGTGCACCCCGGCGGCGTGTTCGAGGGCACGCTGGAGGGTGCGGAGCTGCCGCTCGACTACGAGCTCGAGGTCGACTACGGCGAGGACGGCACGTTCACGATCGGCGA
>Ga0307409_100000909_pt1 | contig 13727 bp, 12 predicted proteins | sample 322Ometagenome_2_FD_203888 | JGI IMG/M metagenome (GOLD analysis project Ga0307409, IMG submission 203888) | Maize rhizosphere microbial communities from greenhouse at UC Davis, California, United States - 322HYB-O-2 | ecosystem: Host-associated > Plants > Roots > Rhizosphere > Soil | place...
TGGTTGAGCTTGAGCGATGACAGATCGAGAGTCGCCGTAATCGATCCGCGACGAGACCCGTTGAAGCCCACGACCGGTGTATTCACTGTTCGCGCATTGAATATCTCACCCGATCCGGTCGTGATCAGGTACTCGAAGTACGCGCCACTCAGTCCGATGTCATCGGTTGCGGTTGCATTGAGATGAACGACCAGCTGCGCAGAACGAAGCGTGGAGTCTTTCACCGGCGAAACGAGCGCGATCTTTGGAGGAGCGTCTGGATGCGGATCGAGAATGACAATTCGCTCGTAGCTTCGGTCCTTCAAGGTGAGCGCCGCAGCTTTTGCCGGCATGACGAGCGAGACCGACCATCCACCGCTGGTCTCGGATATCCTGAGCGCGGTACCAGCGCCATATCCTGAAATTCCCGATGATTCTCCTTTCCCTTCGATAACTACTCTCGAGCCCACGAGGGCAGCAATGGAAGTGGGATCGTCGAGAAGCAGCGGCCGCTCTCCGGTATAAACCGGCGGGGTGACACGAGCCCGAATCTCGGCCAGCCGATTTGCGGCCGGCGCGCTGGCACCTGGCCCCGGAACTCCAAGCCGGGGAAAGAGGCCTGCCCGGCCAAAAGCGGCTGATGGTGATACATATAGTAGTAGCGCGCCTACCGCGAGCGCACCCACAGCGTTTCCCACACTCTTTCGAAGCGCCGTAAACGTCGCTCGGCCAACGTCTTCGCGCTCGATCCGGGCTTCCATCCCGCGCGAGAAAGGCGATGCGGCGTGCTCCATCGCGGTAATCAGAGAATACTGAAGGCCGGGAACACGTTCCTCTATCCAGAGCGCCACCCGATTTCGTGAGGAGAAATGCCTGGACCTCCACAGGAGAGCGGCGGTAACGCTCGCTCCAGCGGCGAGCGCAATCGCGAGATGAGCTGATCCATCCTGTTCGAGTCTCGGTAATAGCAGCGCCGCAAAAGAAATCGCGCCGAGGATTCCGAACGCGATGGCTAATCCCCAGCCAAGTGCCTGAAGAACCGCCGCGCCACCTAGAAGGCGCTGGGTGCGCGCTACTCTTTCGGTCGCTGTCATGCTGCTCGCTTCTCCGCCACAGCCGGTCGGCTCATAATCGCTCTGGCAGCTCTGCGTTGACGAACGAAGAGCTCGGCGATGGCCGCGGCGATTGCCAGGCCTAGCAGCCAGGGCGCGAGATCGGAGCGTATGTCACCGCGAGGGCGGAACGATTCTCGTGATGCCAGTCTTCCTGTTCCTGCAAGTCGCGACACGACCCCAGGATCTGCAGCACGCATCGCATTACGCGATGCACAATCATCATTGAGCGCTGCGACGAATCGTACGAAATCGCGTCTGATGACGAGGTCACCAATCGCGGAAACAGGAACTGCGATAGATCTCACGCATCCGCTCGCAGACGGCATCTCGACAGCGGCAGGCTCACCATCGATCCACCTCGCGACAACCTCCGCGCCGCGAATCGAATCTCGAGGAAAGCTCCATTGTCTCTCGAATGTAGAGATCACGAGCGCGTTGCCGGCGAGCACACCACCGATCGTGTCTTTTTTCGCCCTGGCAACCGCAAAAGACGGGCGCTCCATCTTTGGCCATTGAACCAATGCGCCGCTACTCGAAGAGGTATCCACCGAAGTTCCACGAACACTTACAAGTCGCCCGCGACCTTTCCATAAACCGCGGATGCTGTCAGTTGCAGCATCGAGCTCTTCCGCAGCAAAGGGAGACACCACCACAAGCTCGATGCTGTCCGCCCGGTCGCGAAGACCACTTCCTGCTCTGATCGCTGCAATGAGCGCGGCAGAAAGATTCCCACGCGCCTGACCGAACCTCACGCTTCGAATAGAGTCCGCCGCGCTGCCGGGAATCACGCGCGCCGATGAATCGAAAACAACAAGTGCATCGTGATTCCGATACAGTGCACGCACGCTGTCGCGCAACGCGTTTGTATCACTTACCGATCGCGATACATCCATCAAAATCACGCGCGCTTCCGCGCCCCGAGAAGGTTTCACGACTGGCTTCGCGAGACCGGCGCCCGCTGCGAGCACGATCAGCACCCTCAATAGCATGAGCAGCAAATCCGATGGACGTGTCGCGCGTGCCGTTGCATTGGCCGGCAGATCGGGAACGAAGCGAGCGGTGGGCAGAATACCGGCGCGAGGTTGTCGCGTTACGATGAAATGCAGCGCAGCCACTGCTGCGGCTACTGCAAGCGAAGCGTAGAAAAAACCCGGCGCGAGAAACGTCATGACGTTGCGGCCACTCCGCGCGGCGCAGCTACGCGCCTTACAAGATGATCGGGAGCTTCATCACCAACGATTGCAACAGAATACGAAATGCCTGCCTCGCTCCATTCGTGAGCAATCCGGTCACGCCACGCAGCGAATGCAGCGAGATATGAATCACGCGCATCACCCGTAAGCGGGCGACGAATCTCTGGCCGCTCAGGGTCCGACACGAGCAGTGTTTCACGCGGAGGATCGACCTCTTCCGGTGCAACCACATGCAGAGCATGAATCTCTTTCCCCGCAACCACAGCTCTCGACGCACTTGCGAGCAGATCCTCACCATCGCCAAGAAAATCGGTGATCAGTACGATGCGTCCACTTGTACGCGCAGCGGCATCCAGCGCTGGCGTCATTGGATGATCACCCGACGGATCCGTCTCCGAGACCGCGCGCACCATCTCGTTGATTACGCTTTGACGGGTACGAGGCGGGATGTGAACGATTTCTTTCGCGCGCGCGATAACCAGTCCAACGGGATCAGCCGAATTGCGAGCGACTGCGGCTAGCGCTATTGCAGCCTGAGCCGAGAGAGCCCATTTCGCGAGCGACGGCAGAGGGAACGCCATCGAAGCGCTGGCATCGAGAACGATCGTAGTCGGAAGAATCGCCCGATCGTTCGACAACCTTATATATGCGCGGTTACTCCGCGCGAAGAGCTTCCAGTCTATTCGACGTAGATCATCCCCCTGGCGATAGGGGCGATACTCCGTAAACTCGGCCGAGCTTCCACGCATTCGCGATGTATGCGCACCGGGAATTCCTCCGCGCACAGCCGATCGCGCGGGCCAGCGAATTCCTCGAACGGAATCGAGAAGCGCTGCGTAATCCGGCTCCTCGAATCGAGCGGCTTGAGACTCGCGATTATCCCTCCAGCGAGCCATGACGTGCTAGAGCTTGATTTCGCTCTTCGGCGGCTTCACATCCTCGAGAAGACCGTCGATTATCTGCTCGACGGTTATTCCCTTGGCCTCGGCGGCAAAGTTCGGAAGCACGCGATGACGCAATACCGGTCGCGCAACGCGGACGATATCCGAGGGAGATACGGCAAATCGTCCGGCAAGAAGAGCGTGTGCTTTTGCTCCAAGAATCAACGCCTGCCCGGCACGCGGACCTGCACCCCATCGCACGTATTTCTTCACTGTGTCGGATGCATCGGTTTCAGCGGGACGGGTCGCACGTGCGAGACGAGCTGCGAATCTCAATGCAGGGTCTGCTGCAGGGATATCGCGAACAAGTCGTTGAAGCGCGCGCGTCTCTTCTCCGTCGATCACAGGACGAAGCGGCTCGAAGTCTGCGCCCGTCGTGGAGCGAAGAATTCCGACTTCTGCATCTTCGTCAGGGTATCCGACGCGAACATCGAACAGAAATCGGTCGAGCTGTGCTTCGGGAAGCGGATAAGTTCCTTCCTGCTCGATTGGATTCTGCGTTGCGAGAACGAAGAACGGTTCGGGAAGATTCATCGTTTCACCTGCAGCCGTGACGCGGTGCTCCTGCATCGCTTCGAGAAGCGCAGCCTGAGTGCGTGGCGGTGCACGATTGATCTCGTCGGCAAGAACGATGTTCGCGAAGATCGGACCTTTGACGAACCTGAAAGAGCGGCCGCCGGTCGCAGTATCCTCTTCCATGATCTCGGTTCCGGTGATGTCGCTCGGAACGAGGTCGGGTGTGAACTGAATGCGGCGGAACTCGAGATCCATCGCTTCGCTCACGCTGCGAATCATCAACGTCTTTGCGAGACCGGGCACTCCAACCAGCAATGCGTGTCCTCCGGCAAGGAGAGCCATGAGGATTTCCTCGATGACTGCCTCCTGCCCAACGATTCTGCGCGCTACCTCTGCACGAAGCCGTGCGGCTGCGCCAAGTAATTCTTCTCGAGAGCTCAGAGATTTCGGTGAGACTGACTGTAGTGCCATTTGCATTAACCTACCGAACGAGAGACCTCAAAGCATCCGCCGGAAACTGTAATTCTTTTGTAAGATCAGCCCTAACATCGGGTTGCTGAATCATCCGCAGATTGCGAGCCGCCTGCCCCGCTCCGATATTCGAAGTCTACCCCAACCACCAGACCCAGTGAAAACCAGGCGAGACTTCCTCAAACAAGGCGGAATGGCCGCAGCGGCTGTTGCCGCCGCGGGCATTATCAACCCCGCAGAGGCCATGTCAGGGTTCGTTCCCGGCGCTACGGAAATGCCGGCAGAGGACACCGTCCGCGAGCTGCTGATGGCGGCTATCAATACAGCGAAAGGATTGGGCGCGAGCTACTCCGACGTTCGCATCGGACGCTACCGCAACAGCATCGTGTTCACTCGCGAGCAGCAGATCGTTCAGACCGCCGATACCGATTCGATCGGCGCGGGCGTTCGTGCTCTCGTCGATGGAACATGGGGCTTCGGCGCGACGAAGATCCTCACCAGGGACGGTGTTGCCGCTGCCGCGCGTGAAGCCGTGGCGATTGCAAAAGCGAATCGCATCGCTCGCGATCAGCCCGTTCAGCTTGCGCCGGTTCAGGCTTATCCGAACGCGACATGGAAAAGCGATTTCAAGATCGATCCATTCACAATTCCAATCGAGCAGCGAGCGGAGCTTCTGCTGAAGGCAAATGCGGAGGCGCTCAAGGTGAAAGGAGTTCGATTCGTGAACTCAGGCCTGCTCTTCGTGAAGGAGGATCGTAACTTCGCTTCCACAGAAGGTTCGGTGATCACGCAGACGATCGTGAGAACTGCGGTTCCTTTCCAGATCACAGCAGTTTCAGAAGACCGGTCGGACTTCCAGACTCGAGGTAACGTCGTCACTCCAGCAGGCCGCGGATGGGAATACGTGCTCGAGCAGGATCTTGTCGGCAACGCGCCGAAATGGGCTGAAGAAGCGGCGCAGAAGCTCACCGCGAAGTCAGTCGAGGTGGGTCGCTACGACCTCGTGCTCCATCCGTCGCACCTGTGGCTGACCATTCATGAATCGATCGCACATCCGACTGAGCTCGACCGTGCCCTCGGGTACGAGGCGAATTACGCCGGAACATCCTTCGTGGCCCCGCCGGAAAAAGTACTGGGCAAGCTCAAGTATGGGCCCGAATTCATGAACGTTCAGGGTGATCGATCGCAGCCTGGTGCGTGCGCGACTATTGGGTGGGACGATGAGGGAGTGAAGCCCGAAGACTTCATGATCATCAAGAACGGCGTCGTGAACGATTATCAGACTACTCGCGAGCAGGCGAACTGGTTGAAGTGGTGGTACGATGCAAACAAGCGCCCGACGCGCTCTCACGGATGCTCGAACGCCGACAACTGGTCCAGTGTTCAGTTCCAGAGAATGCCGAACGTATCGCTGCTTCCCGGCGAAAAAGATGTCAGCTGGGAAGACATCATCGCTGCGACAGATCGCGGAATTGGAATTGTCGGCGACGGATCGTTCTCCATCGACCAGCAGCGGTACAACGCGCAGTTCGGCGGCCAGGTGTTCTACGAGATCAAGGGCGGAAAGATCGTCGGCATGCTGAAGGATGTCGCATACCAGATGCGCACCCCGGATTTCTGGAACTCGATGGACATGATTGGCGGCAAGAAGTCATATCAATTCGGTTCCGCATTCAATGATGGAAAGGGCCAACCCGGACAGAGCAACGCGGTGAGTCATGGATGTGTGCCGAGCCGCTTCCGCAACATCAACGTCATCAATACAGGGAGGAAGGCGTGAGCCGCGTGAACGATAGAAGGCGCGAGCCAAAGCGGCTGATCGCGCCGAATGAGCCGGTTCTTCCTCCTGAAGCGATCATGTCGCGCGAGCGGGCAGAGGAGATCATCAAGAAGATCAACAGCTTCTCGAAAGCTGATGAAGTCTCGACCAACCTGTTCAGCGGATATCAGACCGATGTCCGTTTTGCAGCGAACCAGATGTCGACATCCGGTGCGGTGATGGTAGGTGGTGTCGGCATTCAGAGCACGATTGGAAAGAAGCACGCTGTGGCGACGACGAACGATTTGTCTGACGAATCGCTCAAGGCAGTTGTCGCCAAGTCGGAAGCTCTCGCAAAGTTGTCGCCCGACGATCCGGAAGTGATGCCGGGTCTCGGACCGCAGCAGTACGTGCCGGTGAACGGTTACTTCGATTCGACGGCGAACCTCACGCCTGAAGCGCGAGCACGCGCGGCGCTTACTGCGCTCGAGCCTGCGCGAAAGGCCGGGAATATCAAAGCCGCTGGTTTCATCATTGTCCAGGCCGGTTCGAACGCACTCGGCAACAGCAAGGGATTGTTCGCATACAATCGCTCGACCAATGCGAATTACACTCTCACTGTTCGCACGGACGATGGCACCGGCTCGGGATGGGTTGGTGCTGAACATCCTGACTGGACTCAGATCAACTTTACGCAGCTCGCGAATCAGGCGATCGAAAAGGCAAAGCTGTCGCAGAACCCGGTCGCGATCGAGCCTGGGAGATACACTGTGATTCTTGAGCCACAGGCCGTCGGTGATCTCGTGCAGCTAATGGGTGGGTCGCTTGCAGCACGCTCCGCCGATGAGGGACGCAGCGCATTTACAAAGCAGGGCGGCGGCAACAAGATCGGTGAGAAGATCGTCGATTCGCGCGTTACAATTTTCTCGGATCCTCAGGATCCGCAGCTTCTCGCGCAGCCGTTCGATGGTCAGGGTCTTCCGCTCTCGCGTCAGGTGTGGGTCGAGAACGGAGTGCTGAAGCAGCTTTTCTACTCGAGATTCTGGGCGCAGAAACAGGGCAAGCAGCCGACGGGTGGTCCGAACTCCATCAAGATGGTCGGTGGAACGACTTCGATCGACGAGATGATCAAGTCAACTCCGCGCGGAATTCTCGTGACGAGATTGTGGTATCTGCGACAGGTAGATCCGCGCACGATTCTTTACACTGGTCTCACGCGTGACGGAACGTTCCTGATCGAGAACGGAAAGATCTCCAAGGCGATCAAGAATTTCCGGTTCAACGAGTCACCGTTGTTTCTCTTGAATAACATCGAGGCAATTGGTCCAGCGGTTCGGATCGGTGGCACTGAGCAGGGTGGTCCCGTTGTGATGCCGGCGATCAAGGCGAAAGATTTCAACTTTACGTCGCTTTCTGACGCAGTTTAGGCGGGTTTGGAACCCGGACTTTAACTGTCCGGGTTTCTTTTTTTTTCTACTCGACTACCAGAAATCCTATCGATCCTTTCTGACCATGACCGAATCCGTGATTCACGAAGGGAAACTCTCCACGAACATCGCAGACTAACTCGAAGCACATTCCACCACCTGGCGGAACGTCCCACGTCTGCACGCCGCGTAACGGATTCCCGGGCGGCGCGCCAAGGTAAACAGTATCGAACTGCTCGCCGACGACGTGAAAGTTGCACGGATGCGTCGGACCTGCATTCACCAGCCAGAATCTCACGCGATCACCAAGTCTGACCTTGATCGGATCCTTAATGTACTGGTTCGGTCTTCCGTTGAACGCGACAAAGTCAGGAAGCGTTCCGAGCATCTTCTGATAATCGAACGCTCGAAGCCCGTTCGCTGCTTCGGCGAGATAGAACTCACTCTGCACCAGGACAAATTCTCTGGCAGCGGGAAGACCCTCGCGCGGTGAGACGACGATCGCACCGTACATCCCCGATCCTATATGCATCAGCACAGGTGCGGTGCCGCAGTGATACACGAATGCACCGGCCCACTTCGGCTTGAACGTGAACGAAACCGATTGTCCTTTCGGCACTGATCGGAATGCAATCTTCGGATCAATTTGCGCGGCGTGAAAGTCCATCGAGTGCGGAACGTCCACATCGTTGGTCAACGTGAACTCGACAGTGTCTCCAACTCGGCAGTGCAGAATCGGTCCGGGAACGTCGCCCTCGAACGTCCATGCGGCAACGACTGTGTTCTCATCGATTCGAATGCGCGCTTCCCTGGCATGCCAGTGCAGCTTGAGTCCACCTTCACTCAACGGGGGAAGTGCTGGATTGAATGTGTGAAACCCGACTTCGTTCTGCGGTGTTGCGCGCGTTATTGACGTGTTGCCGTGACGACCACCTTTGAACAGCGAGCTGTCGAGCTTGCTGTCGGAGTTCCTGTGCCGGCCATCGTCGTCATCGCGATCCTGCCCACGCTGAGTCTCACCTGCCGGCATCGCATCCGGCTTTGCGGGATCGCCTGGCGAGCACGCCGCGAGGGCTGCGCCAACGCCGGGGATTGCGAGTGAAAGTGTAGATGCGTTTGCCAGAAATCGCCGCCGGGTCGCAGGTCCCAGCAGTGGCGCATCGTCTTCGATCAGGTCCGACAGTCCAGGCGGCTCTGTTTCACTCATCCGGTGCTCTCGTTTGGTTCGAAATAGAACCATCGCAAAGCGCGTGCGACCTTTCCGAATACCGTTCGATGCCTGGTGCAAAGGCACATCGCTTGCGCTCTGGATGTCATCGTTGAAAGGAGGAACCGGATGCTCAAGCCAATCTCACCAACAATGCACGGGGCGATGGACTATGCGACGGTGATGGGAACCGCCGCCGCGCCCAGATTACTCAACCTTCCACTTCGGGCGGCTACAACTGCATATGGTATCGCAGCCGCAATTCTCGGCCTTGCCGCATTTACGGATTTCAAGCCGGGGATCAAACACGCCGTCCCACTGAAGGCGCATGGTATGGCCGACACGGCGATGGGTCTCGCGCTGCCGGCAATTCCATGGATGATGGGATTCGCGAAGAACAAAAAGGCCCGAAATTTCTTTCTGGGCCTCACGGGAATGATGGCTCTCACCACCGCGCTGACTGACTGGTCACCGCGACGTCGCCGCGCAAGACGCCATAATTGATAGGATCAAGAAAGCCGCGTGATGAACGCGGCTTTCTTTTCCCCGCAACGAATAACGAAAATTCAATCCTGGTTAATCGTTGGCATTGGCCTGCCCTGAAGCATCGCCGCGCGACGCGCAGCTCCGAGGTCCAGGGTCCGCCAGATGTTGATAACGAACGAAAGCGCCCCTGTCGCCGCAGACACACCGCCAACGGCAAGTGTCATTTGTCCAGCTCCCTGAATCGATGGCCGAACGAGGAAACCGATAACCATCAGCGCCAGTCCGATGTTTCCGATCCACAAGTGAAACAGCGGCATCCACCGCCATCGCAGCGCACTGCCGCCAAGGCGGGGAAGAAGTTGGTACCCCACACCAAAGATCATCATCGTCACGAATCCGAGAAGATTCATGTGCATGTGCGCGGGCCGGTAAATCACCCACTCAGGATGTATCGCCATTGCAACTCCAAGCGATATACCACCAGCGAGCCAGGCAAGACTCGACTTGATGAAGTACGGAACGTACGGATCCACTTGTTACCCCTCGGCCAGCAGATAATCGAGAACGTTGTCGGCGGTGTAGCGCGTGCGGCCCTGAAGGAAAGTGCTGATCTTCATCAGATCGTCACCACTGGTGAGCAGTGGCGGCTCGATATTTCCCTCGAGTCGCTCCTGGGCCTGACCGATGTTTGCGGTCAATGCGTTGCACAAACAGCGCCGCCCCACAGTGTCTTCTTCACGACCGCCTTTTCTCACGTAGTCCGCAACGGGCTCGGCCGCACAGCGATAATCAACTTTTCCGTCTTCGCGCCGAAATGCGTTTCTCAGGTAGCCGAGATCGCATTTCCGCACGCGCTCGCCGAATACGGTCTCATCACCCGACCAGCGAACGACCTTGAACGGATAACCCGTTGGCGACGCGCGGGGATCGGTGATGACATCCACTTCGTTCCGCGCCGCGCGGCTCACGACGTCGCTCTTGAGATTATCCGCGAATCCTGATTCTTCGCAGAATGCAAAGAGAGTTCCTACCTGAATTCCAGCCGCTCCAACCGACAGCGCACCATCGAGGCTGTCGGGACTTCCTGTTCCACCCGCAAGCCAGAACGGAAGCCCGAGCTCACGAAGCTTCACGAGATCCACTGCATCGCGGTCGCCATATAGCGGCTCGCCTCGCTGATTGAACCTCGGCTCACCGCGCGGGGGTGCGTTGTGTCCGCCGGCAGTCGGTCCCTCGACGATGAATCCTTCCACCAATCCATTCGCTTTTCGTGCAAGTGTCGTCGCCAGCGACGTCGCCGAAATGATCGGAAGAAACGCAGGCCGCTTCAGCTTGACTGTCGTATCGAAACCGACATCGAGAGGATCGAACGTGAGATACAACGGTTCCGCGGCTGCCTGTCCCTCAACGTCGAAACGCAGCGATGCAGCCGTGTTCTGCGACAGCGCATCGAGAGCGCCCGGAATCTCCCGGGGAATTCCAGCGCCCATCAGCACGTAATCGACACCCGCGAGCATCGCGCCGTAAAGAGACGGGAGCGTCGGCATCTGAACTTTCGTAAGAAAGTTTATCCCAACGACTCCGTCGTGTCCTTCTTTCGCAAGAAACACTTCGACGAAATTCGCGAGTACAGTCAGGCGCTGTCGTTCCTTGCTGACAATGTGCCTGAACATCGGCAGCAGACGATATGGCTGGCCTGAAGGCCGACCGCCTTCGATGAAATATTTCTCGAGCGCACCATCGACAGTTTCTGGATGGGGAAATGCGGACATAGCGCGGCGCATGTCACCACCAGGATCGCCGTCCTGCAACCTTCGAATAAAAACCGTATCGAGAGCGGTTCCGGAAACTACCCCTAGTTGTCCGCGCAGCGAGACCGCGCGGGCCAGCCTCCAGCTCGACACAGCAACGCCCATCCCGCCCTGAATGATCGTCGGAAGTGCCCGCCGGCCCGATGAAGTGATCTCCACTCAATCCTTCTCTTCGACTTCGAGCTTGCCCTTCATTCCAAGCGCCGCGTGCGGATCACACTGGAAATAGTAGTGGCCAGGCTGCATCGAAACGACGAGGTCGTACGTCTGATCGGGGAGCTGAAGCATGTCGCTCGCCGGTGGCAATCCGGTCTTGATGGTGTTCGAATCAGGAAGGAAGTGGACGTTGTGCACGCCTGCCTTGAGTACATAGCGAAGTACATCGCCCGGATGAGCTTCGATGTCATTCGGCTTGAAGTAATTCCCGGTTCCGTCAGTCCACGCTTCGATCAGAATCGTGTCACCGGTTGCGGCAGCGCCTGTGGTCTGCGCCGGAGCTGCATTCTCCTTCGACTCGCTTTCGCCGCCTTCCTTCTTTTCACCACTGCATGCGGCAAGGATGAAGGCCGAACAAACCGTGACGGTGCTGACGAGCAAACGAATATTCTTTCTCTGTGTCATTGATTCCTCTGTTGATTGGCTGCCGCGGATGCGGCGGGTTGGTGGATCAGAAATCCTTTCTATTGAAGGCCATCAGTCCGGCCGTCAAAGGACCGCCAATCCAGATCGCCAGCGCCGCGGTAATCACGAGGAGTCCGCCGCTGCCGGTAAAGAAGTGACTGAAGACTGCCCCCGTGTAACCCATGAGGGCGGAGATGTCGAACTGAAGAAGCAGCGCAATTCTCACGAGATCGATGGGATTCGCGAGTGACACTGCAAGCAGCGATTTCTCCAGCGAATGATCTGACATCATCGCTACGATCAGGAGCAGTGCGCCGTCATAGACCAATGCCAGAATGAGCCAAACCGCGAGCGCGGCACCGAGTCCGGTAAGCTTGTCTTCGAATTTCAGGGCAACACAGAATGCGATGCCCGTAAATACAAGCGTGAGAGCTGATCCTCCGATCAACATCGTCGCCAGTACGATGCGGGCTGCGGGGTCGATGCCGTGCAGAACGAACGGAATCAGGACACCGGCTGCGAATGCAGCAGTCAACGGAACGGCGAGCCCGAGATAAAGTCCGGCGAACACAGTTCGACGCTTGAGCGGCTGTGCCAGAAGGAGCTCGATGAACTCGCGGCTGTTGTAGAGATAGACCGTGCCGTACACGAGCGTCATCAGCGGCACGACGAAGAGCACGACGTTCGTGAGACTGAGTAGAGTCTTTGCATCCCCACCGGTAAACCGGAGCAGACCCTCGGTCGCGATACCGAAGAAAGCGACGTAGCAAAGCAGCCATCGGCTGCGCAGGACGTTTCGAACCTGAGGCTTTGCAACTTCGCGAATCATGCTGCGGCCCCCTGCTCCATCAGCTCCGCAACAGCACGCTCGAGATTCACCTGTCGCGTGAGACGCTTGATCTGCTCCAGACTTCCACTGAAGCGGACCTTCCCTTCACTTATGAAGATCACGTTGTCGGCGAGCTCTTCAAGCTCGGACATCACGTGCGACGTGATGATGAACGTGCGTCCTGTTCGCCGCTCCCCGAGAATCTTGTCCTTGAGAATTCGTGCAGATCGTGGATCGAGTCCGGCAGTCGGCTCGTCCAGAATGAGAGTCGCCGGTTTGAAGAGGAATGCCGCTACGGCATTAATCTTCTGCTTCGTTCCGCCTGAGAGATCATTCAACTTTTTCGTGAGCTCGAGGCCGAGGCCGAATGTTCTGATGAGCTCGTCGTCGATCTCCTTGACGTCCGGGCGCAGCTCGCGCAGCATCGCGAGAAGCTCCGCACCCGTAAGGTTCGAGGGAAATCGCGCAATCTGAGGCATGTATCCGATTTTTGTCCGATACGATTCGTCGCCGTTAACACGAACGGAATCGACCTGGATCGAACCGGTATCGCTGCGAACCAGTCCGAGTATGGACTTGATCAGCGTCGTCTTTCCCGCAGCGTTGGGGCCGACGATTGCGGTAACTCGACCTGTCGGTATTTCCGCATCGATACCCTGAAGTACGTCCAGACGGCCATATCGCTTGCGAAGTGCGCGAATCCTGATCATGTGATCCGCCTCATCGAAGGACGCGAATCGACGAACAGCTGCGGCGTCAGCGCAGGCATGGCACGTTCCGCAGCATCGAGGAGTCCAACCAGAACGCTGCGCATGAGCACGACTGCCTGCGGGCTTCGCTCGACGATCACGGCAAAGAGTCGAACCGGCGCATGCGGAACATCGCCCGTTCCATCTCTGTCCAGATCGTAGCCGGAGTATGTGCTCCAGTAGTTGCCAACGAACTTCGTCGACGGGGCCTGGCTGTTCGTCGTGACGTCGAAAGTGTTGTCGATGAAATCGTTCCCCGTGAACAATCCGTCGAGTGTGCTGCCACCGACTTTCACACCCCAGCCGTTACGCACGAACTTATTTCCTGTCGCTCTTATCCGGTCGGCACCATCCGCATAGAGGCCCGTGGTGTTTTCCGTAAAGATGTTCTTCTCGATACGGCTGTCTGCGATCTCTTTCAACAGCAGCCCGTATGCGGAGCTTCCCCAGTTGTTCTCGAAGCGATTACCGACCATGTGCACGCGCTTCGTGTACATCACGGCGACGCCCGCACCGTTACGGCGAAATACGTTCGTCACGTACTCGCAGTCGTCGGAATACATGAAGTGGAGCCCGTATCGGAGGTTCCCTTCACTCACGTTCTTCACCACCTCGGTATCGTG